>OJBM01000003.1_pt1 | contig 203862 bp, 186 predicted proteins | sample 1591061 | NCBI WGS metagenome assembly OJBM01 (sample SAMN05416872, study PRJEB24817) | seawater metagenome | isolation source: Sea water | place: Canada:Atlantic | collected 2013-11
TCCAATTGGTAGAACAGCGGTCTCCAAAACCGACGGTTGGGAGTTCGAATCTCTCTACCCCTGCCATCTCTTGAGTAAAGTGCTAATATTTATTTTATTGGCGCTTTAGAATTTAACCTCGACATTGTCGGGGTTGCTTCGTCTTAGATTAGACGTGTAATTACAGGTAGTAGATATGAACGCAAGTACTGAACATGAACCTAGTGGTTCGCTCGATTTTTTAAAGTGGAGCGTTATTGTTCTTCTTTTAGCTGGTGCAGTTGTAGGTAACTACTTTTTTGCTGAGCAATCAATTCTTGTTCGTGCTTTAGCGGTTGTAGCAATAATTATTGTTGCAGGGCTTGTAGCTATGCAAACGGTTAAAGGTCGCTCTGCAATAGCATTTGCAAAAGAATCACGCACAGAAGCACGTAAAGTTGTTTGGCCAACACGCCAAGAAGCTGTTCAAACAACCGGTATCGTATTAGTGGCAACATTAATTATGTCTTTACTACTTTGGGGCTTAGATTCAGTTCTATTTTGGGTAGTTGGATTAATTACTGGTTTAAAAGTAGGTTAAAGGTAATATCATGACTGAAGAAAACATCTCTCCAGAAGCAAACGAAGAAAACAATGAGCCTGTTGTTAACACCAATCCAAAATTACGATGGTATGTAGTACAAGCTTTTTCTGGCTACGAAGGCCGCGTACAAAAAACATTAGTTGAGCATATTGGCATTCACGGCTTAGAAGAAAAGTTTGGTGAAATTTTAGTTCCTACTGAAGAAGTTATTGAAATGCGCGCCGGACAAAAGCGTAAAAGCTCACGTAAATTCTTTCCAGGCTATGTGTTAGTTCATATGGAGCTTGATGATGAGTCTTGGCATTTAGTTAAAAGTGTACCTCGTGTACTTGGTTTTATTGGCGGTACAAAAGAACGTCCTGCACCGATTAGCCAAAAGGAAGCTGATCGTATTCTTCAGCGTCTTGAAGATACTGATAAGCCGAAGCCTAAAACATTATTTGAGCCAGGCGAAGTGGTACGTGTCATTGACGGTCCATTTGCTGACTTTAACGGTGTTGTTGAAGAGCTAGATTACGAGAAAAACCGCATTAAAGTATCGGTACTTATATTTGGTCGTTCAACGCCTGTTGATTTGGAATTTGGTCAAGTCGAAAAAGGCTAACACTAGATATACCAATAGAATCTTCAAAAAAGCCAGAGTCACTACTCTGGTTTTTTTATGTTTGAAAGTAAGCCAGCATAACAAAAATTTTCCCTTGTGGTGTCTTGGTTAATGAATTGCGAATGTAGCTTAGTTAGCTATTTTACTGTACTGCAGAGTCTTAGGTGCGGACTACGAAGTGCTACATCTTCGTTTGATGGAATTAAATTCTAATGTCATTTCTACTTTATTTTTCGTTGAAGTGCTTTTACGTTGTTTTTTTAAACAAAATAGTCGTATTTTCTTGCGATCTTGCCTTTGAATAATATATAATCCGCTGCCGATTTTATCTTGTTAAGGTAAAATCGCTTTTTTGTTAACGGGGAGCTGATTTAATTATTAGCGTTTGAACCCATACTAAAGGTATTAAAACCATGGCTAAGAAAGTCACAGCTTTAATCAAGCTACAAGTTGCTGCTGGTGCAGCAAACCCGTCACCACCAGTTGGTCCTGCACTAGGTCAACACGGTGTGAACATCATGGAATTCTGTAAAGCGTTTAACGCAAAAACAGATTCTTTAGAAAAAGGCGCTCCAGTTCCTGTAGTAATTACAGTATATGCTGATCGTTCTTTTACATTTGATACAAAAACACCACCTGCTTCTTACTTACTTAAGAAAGCGGCTGGTATCAAGAGCGGTTCAGGTCGTCCTAACACTGAAAAAGTTGGTACTGTTACTACAGCACAACTTGAAGAAATCGTTAAGACAAAAGAATCAGATCTTACTGCTGGCTCTATGGAAGCTGCAGTGCGTACCATTGCGGGCTCAGCTCGTTCAATGGGTTTAGTGGTAGAGGACTAATCAATGGCTAAATTATCAAAACGCGCTCGTCTTATCCGTGAAAAAGTAGACGTATTAAAAGAATATGACATCAACGAAGCTCTTTCTTTACTTAAAGAACTTGCTACTGCTAACTTTCGTGAAAGTGTAGACGTTGCTGTAAACCTTGGCATTGACGCACGTAAATCAGATCAAAACGTACGTGGCGCGACTGTGTTACCTCACGGTACTGGTCGTGATGTTCGTGTTGCTGTATTTACTCAAGGTGCAAACGCAGACAAAGCTAAAGAAGCTGGTGCTGACGTTGTTGGTATGGAAGATTTAGCAGAACAAGTTAAAGCCGGTAACATGGACTTTGACGTTGTAATTGCTACTCCAGACGCAATGCGTGTTGTTGGTCAACTAGGTCAGATCTTAGGCCCTCGTGGTTTAATGCCTAACCCTAAAGTTGGTACAGTAACACCTGACGTTGTAACTGCTGTTAACAACGCAAAAGCGGGTCAAATCCGCTACCGCAACGACAAAAACGGTATCATCCATACTACTATTGGTAAGGCTGATTTCGAAGATGCTAACTTGCAACAAAACCTTGAAGCATTATTGGAAGCGCTTAAAAAAGCAAAACCAGCTAACGCTAAAGGTCAGTTTATTAAGAAAATTTCTGTTTCAACTACTATGGGTGCCGGCGTTGTCGTCAACCAAGCTAGTTTAACAGCTTAATTTTCTGTGAAGTGTCGGTTATCGATGCTTTACAAGGGCGTAATTATAGACTATAATTTCGCCCCTTAAATTTTGGTAGGTGTTGTCTATTTATTTGCATTTATTTGCTTAAGACAACCCCGTCAAAGACCGTAGGAGCCGATATGATTCTTCATAGAAAGCTTAATTTTTCCTACGTAGATGGTGATTACCCAGTATTTCCTAATTCTGGTCCTCGCCGTAACGGCCTAAGCCAATGTTAATTGGTTTAGGGATAGTAAATACCGGTTTTTTATTGCCGGTGAACCAGGAGTAAAGCCAATGGCTATCAATCTTGATGACAAAAAAGCAATTGTTGCTGAAGTTCAAGAAGCTGCCAATGGCGCTCAATCAGCTGTAGTCGCGGATTCACGCGGTGTTTCAGTTGAAGCAATTACTGTATTACGTAAGCAAGCACGTGAAAACGGTGTATGGATGAAGGTTATCCGTAACACGTTAGCACGTCGTGCATTACAAGGTACTGACTTTGAATGTGTTACTGACACATTAGTTGGTCCATCTTTAATTGCATTTTCAAACGAGCATCCGGGTGCCGCAGCACGTTTATTCACAGATTTCGCTAAAACTAACGAAAACTTTGAATTAAAAGCAGCAGCATTTGAAGGTAATGCAGTAGACGTAAACATGTTAGCTAAGCTACCAACTTACGACGAAGCAATTGCACGTTTAATGAGCGCTATGAAAGAAGCATCTGCTGGCAAACTTTGCCGCACGATTGCTGCAGTACGCGATCAGAAAGAGCAAGAAGCTGCTTAATAATTGTTTACCTCTTAAAAATAAGAGCACAATTCGCACTTTTTGTATTTATAGTTATTTATAACAGTCAAAAGACTGTTACTTAAAACAGGAAATTTAAAATGTCTATTTCTAAAGACGATATCCTAAACGCTATTGCTGACATGTCAGTAATGGATGTAGTTGAACTAATCGAAGCAATGGAAGAGAAGTTCGGCGTATCTGCTGCTGCTGCTGTTGCTGTTGCTGGCGGTGACGCTGGTGCTGCTGCTGAAGAGCAAACTGAATTTGACGTAGTTATGACTAGCTTCGGCGAGAAGAAAGTTGCTGTAATCAAAGCAGTTCGTGGCGCTACAGGTTTAGGCCTTAAAGAAGCTAAAGACTTAGTTGAATCTGCTCCTAAAGCGATCAAAGAAGGCGTTGAAAAAGCTGAAGCTGAAGAGCTTAAGAAAGTTCTTGAAGAAGCTGGTGCTTCTGTTGAGATCAAATAATCTGTTTTTAAACAGATTATTTGCCTGAAAAGGCAATGGCTGGTGATTTAAACGTCACCGGCCTTTTTGCGCTAAAAAAAGTGGTTTTTTTTTAAACCAAAACAGTGCATTATTTGATACTTGGTATTTTCAAAGTATCACTGCAATATCCTGTCTGATACCAATTGGATTAGATAATTGTCAATTACTTATGAGTAATTCGCGCCATTATTTAAGTCCAATTGGTATTTTAAGGCAGATTCGGCCATAACCAGCAAGCTGAGGAACCCCATGGTTTACTCTTACTCTGAAAAGAAACGTATTCGTAAGGACTTTGGTAAAAGTGTGCAAGTAATGGATTATCCATTCTTGTTATCAATCCAACTCGAATCTTTCCGTAAGTTTATTGATATTGATCCAACAGGTGAAACAGGCCTAGAGGCTGCGTTTCATTCTATTTTTCCAATTAAAGCTTATTCTGGTAGCTCAGAATTACAATATGTTAGCTACCGTTTAGGCGAGCCGTTATTTGACGTTAAAGAATGTCAAATCCGCGGTGTCACCTATTCTGCGCCGTTACGCGTTAAATTGCGTTTAGTTGTTTATGATAAAGAAGCAGCAGCAGGCACAGTTAAAGATATCAAAGAACAAGAAGTATACATGGGTGAAATACCATTAATGACTGACAATGGTACATTTGTCATTAATGGTACAGAGCGTGTTATTGTTTCTCAATTACATCGTTCTCCTGGTGTGTTTTTCGATCATGATAAAGGTAAAACGCACTCATCAGGTAAAGTGTTATATAACGCACGTGTTATTCCTTACCGTGGTTCTTGGTTGGATTTTGAATTTGATCCAAAAGATAATTTATTCGTCCGTATAGATAGACGTCGTAAATTACCTGCATCGATCATTTTACGTGCCTTGGAATACTCTACCGAAGAAATTCTAGATATTTTCTACGATACGACTAATTTCGAAATTAAAGGCGATAAGTTAGTAATGGATTTAATTCCAGAACGCTTACGTGGTGAAACAGCAACGTTTGATTTAAAACTACCTAATGGTGATGTTTTAGTTGAGCAAGGTCGTCGTATTACTGCTCGTCATATTCGTTCTCTTTCAAAAGCGAAAATGGCTACATTAGATGTACCTGCAGAATACATCGTCGGTAAAGTGCTTTCTAAAGCCTATATTGATGAGTCTACAGGCGAAGTCATTGCTGAAGCGAATGCTGAAATTACGCTAGAAATGCTAGCTGAATTAAGTCAAGCCGGTCATAAAGTACTTTCTACTTTATACATGAACGAATTTGATGTTGGTTCATACATGTCTGACACATTACGCGTGGATAACTCAACTAACCGCTTAGAAGCGCTAGTTGAAATTTACCGTATGATGCGTCCAGGCGAGCCACCAACAAAAGATGCAGCAGACACGTTATTCAATAACTTGTTCTTCTCTCTTGAACGTTATGACTTATCTACAGTAGGTCGTATGAAGTTCAACCGTCGTGTTGGCAATGCTGACTCGGTAGGTAATGGCATTTTATCTAACGATGATATCATCTCTGTAATGAAAACGCTTATCGCCATTCGTGACGGTAAAGGTGAAGTTGATGATATTGATCACTTAGGTAACCGTCGTATTCGTAGTGTTGGCGAAATGGCTGAAAACCAATTCCGTGTTGGTTTAGTTCGTGTTGAACGTGCTGTACGTGAACGTTTAAGTCTTGGTGATTTAGACGCGATTATGCCGCAAGATTTGATTAACGCTAAGCCGATTTCTGCTGCCGTTAAAGAATTCTTTGGTTCATCACAATTGTCACAATTTATGGACCAAAACAACCCGTTATCAGAAGTAACGCATAAGCGTCGTATTTCTGCCTTAGGCCCGGGTGGTTTAACACGTGAACGTGCTGGTTTCGAAGTACGTGATGTACATCCAACGCATTACGGTCGAGTTTGTCCAATTGAAACGCCAGAGGGTCCAAACATTGGTTTGATCAACTCGCTTTCATGTTATGCACGTACTAACGATTACGGCTTCTTAGAAACTCCTTATCGTAAAATCGTTGATGGCTATATTACTGACGATATCGATTACCTTTCTGCAATTGAAGAAGGTAATTTCGTTATCGCACAGACAACTGCTGAAGTTGATGCTGACCGTAAGTTAGTAGATGGCTTGGTTGCCTGTCGTCATAAAAACGAATTTACTTTAATGTCTGCTGAACAAGTTCAGTATATGGATGTTTCACCACAACAAATCGTTTCAGTAGCGGCTTCATTGATTCCGTTCCTAGAACACGATGATGCTAACCGTGCCTTGATGGGCTCGAACATGCAACGTCAAGCTGTACCAACACTAATCGTGGATAAGCCACTGGTTGGTACTGGTATGGAAAAAATTGTTGCGGTTGACTCTGGTGTTACAGTTGTTGCTAAACGTGGCGGTGTTATTGATTACGTAGATGCTTCTCGTATTGTTGTGAAAGTTAATGAAAATGAAATGCATGCTGGTGAAGCAGGTATTGATATTTACAACTTAACGAAATACACACGTTCTAACCAAAACACTTGTATCAACCAACGTCCATTGTGTCGTATGGCTGAACCAGTAGTTCGTGGTGATGTATTAGCAGATGGTCCTTCAACAGATATGGGTGAATTGGCACTTGGCCAAAACATGCGTATTGCGTTCATGCCTTGGAATGGTTACAACTTTGAGGATTCAATGTTGTTATCTGAGCGTGTGGCTACTGAAGATCGTTTCACTACTATCCATATTCAAGAATTAACTTGTATCGCTCGTGATACTAAACTTGGCAGTGAAGAAATTACTGCTGATATTCCAAATGTTGGCGAATCTGCATTATCTAAACTAGATGAAGCGGGTGTTGTTTACATTGGTGCTGAAGTTAACGGCGGCGATATCTTAGTAGGTAAAGTGACACCTAAAGGTGAAACACAACTTACGCCAGAAGAAAAACTTTTACGAGCTATCTTCGGTGAAAAAGCAGCTGACGTTAAAGACAGCTCTTTACGTGTTCCTAACTCTGTTTCAGGTACTATCATCGATGTTCAAATCTTCACCCGTGACGGTGTAGAAAAAGATGCTCGTGCTGTTGAAATCGAAGAAATGCAACTTAAACAAGTTAAGAAAGACTTGGGCGATGAGTTCAGCATTTTAGAAGATGGTATTTATGCTCGTGCTAAGAAACTATTGTTAACGTCTGGCTTAAATGAGTCTGATCTTAACAGTATGTCTCGCGACAAGTGGTTAGTTCAAAACTTGGCTGATGAAGGTCAACAATCTGAGCTAGAGCAAATCGCAGAGCAATACGAAGCAATCAGAGCTGATTTTGATAAGAAATACGAAGTTAAACGTCGCAAGATCACCCAAGGTGATGACTTAGCGCCGGGCGTATTGAAAATCATTAAAGTTTATCTAGCTGTTAAACGCCGTATTCAACCAGGTGATAAAATGGCTGGTCGTCACGGTAACAAAGGTGTTATTTCAAACGTAGTACCTGTTGAAGATATGCCATACGATGAGCACGGTGTGCCAGTTGATGTTGTACTTAACCCATTGGGTGTACCATCACGTATGAATATCGGTCAGATCTTAGAAACGCATTTAGGTATGGCTGCTCGTGGTATCGGTGAGAAAATTAACCGCATGTTGGAAGCTCAACAAGAAATTCATAAATTACGTGGATTCTTGAAAGAAGTTTACAGCTTAGGTGAGTCTCGTCAGAACGTAGATATTGATTCATTCTCTGATGATGAAATTATGCGTTTAGCTGGTAACTTACGTGCAGGTCTTCCAATTGCTACTCCAGTATTTGATGGTGCTAGTGAAAAAGAAATTAAAGACTTGTTCAAACTTGCTGATATGCCTGAAAGTGGTCAGTTCACTCTTACTGATGGCCGTACTGGTCGTGAATTTGAGCGTCCGGTAACTGTTGGTTACATGTATATGTTAAAACTGAACCATTTAGTTGATGACAAAATGCATGCGCGTTCTACAGGTTCTTACAGCCTTGTAACGCAACAGCCATTAGGTGGTAAAGCACAGTTTGGTGGCCAGCGTTTCGGTGAGATGGAAGTATGGGCACTAGAAGCATACGGTGCCGCTTATACCTTGCAAGAAATGCTAACGGTTAAATCTGATGATGTTAACGGTCGTACTAAGATGTATAAAAACTTAGTTGACGGTGATCACAGAATGGAGCCGGGCATTCCTGAGTCATTCAACGTATTGTTGAAAGAAATTCGCTCGTTAGGTATCAACATCGAGTTAGATCAGGACTAAGCTACTTAAAGCTACATTGCTAACTTTTCGTTAATTCGAAAAGTTAGTACAGGGAGAGAGCAGTTAACTGCTCTCTCCGGTATTTAACTCCGACAGGAGATAGAGTGTGAAAGATTTACTTAAGTTTCTTAAGCAACAAAATCAAACAGAAGAGTTCGATGGTATTCGCATCGGACTAGCTTCACCTGACATGATTCGCTCATGGTCATTTGGTGAAGTAAAGAAACCTGAGACGATTAACTATCGTACTTTTAAGCCAGAACGTGATGGTTTGTTCTGTGCGCGTATTTTTGGTCCAGTTAAAGACTATGAATGTCTTTGTGGCAAATACAAACGCCTTAAGCACCGTGGTGTAATTTGTGAAAAATGTGGCGTTGAAGTTACATTAACGAAAGTTCGTCGTGATCGTATGGGTCATATCGAATTAGCAAGCCCAGTTGCACATATATGGTTCTTAAAGTCATTGCCATCTCGTATTGGTCTATTATTAGACATGACACTACGTGATATTGAGCGTGTACTTTATTTTGAATCATACGTGGTCACTGAACCAGGTATGACAACGCTAGAAAAAAGTGCCATTTTAACCGAAGAAGAATATCTTGACGCATTAGAAGAGCACGGTGATGAATTCGACGCACTTATGGGTGCTGAAGCCGTTTTAGCTTTACTACAACAAATCGATTTAGACGGTGAAGTAGCGCAAATGCGTGAAGAGTTACCTGAAATCGGTAGTGAAACTAAACGCAAGAAAATCACTAAGCGTTTAAAATTAATGGAAGCATTCGCAGCTTCAGGTAACAAACCTGAGTGGATGATCATGAACGTTTTACCAATTTTACCACCGGACTTACGTCCATTGGTACCATTGGATGGTGGCCGTTTTGCAACGTCTGATTTAAATGACTTATACCGTCGTGTAATCAATCGTAACAACCGTCTAAAACGTCTTCTAGATCTAGTAGCACCAGATATTATCGTACGTAACGAAAAACGTATGTTGCAAGAATCTGTTGATGCCTTATTAGATAATGGTCGTCGTGGTCGTGCAATTACGGGTTCTAACAAACGTCCTCTTAAATCTCTTGCCGATATGATTAAAGGTAAGCAAGGTCGTTTCCGTCAGAACTTATTGGGTAAACGTGTTGATTATTCTGGTCGTTCAGTAATCACCGTTGGTCCAACGCTGCGCTTACACCAGTGTGGTTTACCTAAGAAAATGGCACTTGAGCTATTCAAGCCATTTATCTACGGTAAATTAGAAGCACGTGGTTTAGCAACAACGATTAAAGCAGCTAAGAAATTAGTTGAACGTGAAGGCGCTGAAGTTTGGGATGTATTAGACGAAGTTATTCGTGAACATCCGGTTATGCTTAACCGTGCACCAACTCTTCATAGATTGGGTATCCAAGCGTTTGAACCTGTATTAATTGAAGGTAAAGCGATTCATTTGCATCCATTGGTTTGTGCGGCATATAACGCCGATTTCGATGGTGACCAAATGGCGGTACATGTACCGTTGACAATCGAAGCACAAATGGAAGCACGTACGTTGATGATGTCAACGAACAACGTTCTTTCACCAGCGAACGGTGATCCAATCATCGTACCATCACAGGATGTTGTATTAGGTTTATATTACCTAACACGTGATCGTGTAAATGGCTTGGGTGAAGGTATGTCATTTACCGACATCAAAGAAGCTGAAAAAGCTTACCGTACAGGTTTTGCTGAACTTCATGCTCGCGTTAAGATTCGTATCACTGAACATTTCAAAGACGAAGAAGGTAACTTCACAGTTGCTAAAACGACTTTACGTGATACAACAATTGGTCGTGCAATCTTATGGCAAGTATGTCCAGACGGCATGCCTTATGATCTTATTGATCAGCCGTTAGGTAAAAAGCCAATTTCAAAACTGATTAACCATGCGTACCGTAACTTAGGTCTTAAAGATACAGTAATCTTTGCTGACCACATTATGTACACTGGTTTCCACTACGCGATGATCGCGGGTGCTTCAGTTGGTATCGACGATATGGTTATTCCAGATGCGAAATACACCATCATTGAAGATTCAGAAGAAGAAGTGAAAGAAATTCAAACTCAGTTCGAGCAAGGTCTTGTAACTCAGGGTGAAAAATACAACAAGGTTATCGATATTTGGTCATCTGCCAACGAGAAAATCTCGAAAGCAATGATGGACAACTTATCAAAAGAAACCGTAATTAACCGTGACGGTGAGCCAGAAGAGCAAGACTCTTTCAACTCTATCTACATGATGGCCGATTCAGGTGCTCGTGGTAGTGCTGCTCAGATCCGTCAGCTAGCCGGTATGCGTGGTTTGATGGCTAAACCAGATGGTTCAATCATCGAAACGCCAATCACTGCTAACTTCCGTGAAGGTTTGAACGTATTACAGTACTTCATCTCTACTCATGGTGCGCGTAAAGGTTTGGCCGATACGGCATTGAAAACAGCTAACTCGGGTTACTTAACTCGTCGTTTAGTTGATGTTGCACAAGATTTGGTTGTTACTGAACATGATTGTGGAACTTACGACGGTTTACAAATGACACCATTGATTGAAGGTGGTGATGTTGTTGAGCCATTACGCGAACGTGTTCTAGGTCGTGTAGTTGCTGAAGATGTAGTGAAGCCAGGTACAACAGAAGTGTTGTTACCTCGTAACACATTAATTGACGAAGCTTTATGTGATTTCATTGAAGAAAATTCAATTGATCAAATGAAAGTGCGTTCAATTATTACTTGTAAGACTGACTTTGGTATTTGTGCTCATTGTTACGGCCGTGATTTGGCTCGTGGCCATATGATCAATCAAGGTGAAGCGATTGGTGTTGTGGCAGCACAATCTATCGGTGAACCTGGTACACAGCTTACCATGCGTACGTTCCATATCGGTGGTGCGGCATCTCGTGCATCGGCAGAGAACAGTGTACAAGTTAAGAATACTGGTACCTTGAAATTACAAAACGCTAAGTTTGTAACTAACTCAGAAGATCACTTAGTGATTACTTCACGTTCATCAGAGCTGACAGTAATTGACGAGCTTGGTCGTGAGAAAGAGCGTTACAAAGTACCTTACGGTACTATTCTTTCTAAGAAAGATGGTGAAGCAATTAGTTCTGGCGATATTATCGCTAACTGGGACCCACATACGCATCCAATTATCACTGAGGTTGCTGGTAAGGTTCAATTCGTTGAACTTATCGATGGCGTAACTATGGTTCGTCAAACTGATGAACTAACTGGTTTATCAAGCATCGTAGTAACTGAAGCTGGTCAACGTAACACTGCGGGTAAAGAAATGCGCCCAATGGTTAAACTGATTGATGCTAAAGGTAATGACGTAATGATTGCGGGTACTGAAATTCCTGCACAATACTTCTTACCAGGTAACGCGATTGTAAACCTAGAAGATGGTGCAGAAGTAAGCATCGGTGATGCGTTAGCACGTATTCCTCAAGAGTCTTCGAAAACTCGTGATATTACCGGTGGTCTTCCACGTGTTGCTGATTTATTTGAAGCGCGTAAACCTAAACTTCCAGCTATCTTAGCTGAGAAGACAGGTATTATCGGTTTTGGTAAAGAAACGAAAGGTAAAGTGCGTTTATTAATCACTCAGCCGAGTGGTGAAGTATACGAAGAGATGATCCCTAAAATGCGTCAATTGAACGTGTTTGAAGGTGAATCTGTACTTAAAGGTGAAGTTATTGCCGATGGTCCAGAGTCTCCACATGATATCTTACGTCTACGTGGTGTTGCTCCAGTTGCTAACTACATTGTGAACGAAGTACAAGAAGTATACCGTTTACAAGGTGTTAAAATTAACGATAAGCACATCGAAGTTATCGTTCGTCAAATGATCCGCAAGTGTGAGATCTTAGACGCTGGTGATAGTAACTTCCTTAAAGGCGAAATCGTTGAAGTTGCGCGCGTAAACATTTCTAACCGTGAGTTAGAATCTGCAGGCAAGCAACCAGCTGAATACGAAATGCAAATGATGGGTATTACAAAAGCATCATTAGCAACTGAGTCATTCATCTCGGCGGCATCTTTCCAAGAAACGACGCGTGTACTTACTGAAGCAGCAGTAGCTGGTAAGAAAGACAAACTTCGTGGCTTGAAAGAGAACGTTATTGTTGGTCGCTTAATCCCAGCAGGTACTGGTTATTCTTATCATCAAGAACGTGCGCGTGCTAAAAACGCTGTTCCTGAAGAAGAAGTAACAGTATCAGCTGACGACGCAGCGCAAGCATTAACTGATGCCTTGAATGCAGATTTATCTTCTACGAGTGAATAGTAGATAGAAAATCGCTGAAAAGCTGATGTTTAACCTGTCTAATGCGAGTAAAGCTTGACAGGTTAAAGCTTGACCTATAGAATTCCGCGACCCTATATTCCGTACCACTTGTGTATAGAATCTAGAGTCGCGGATTTTCACGTTTATAAGGGTGTAAATTTCCCCATTGATTGGAATTTACACAAATTTAACTAATCGGGAGCTATTTAATGGCAACTATTAACCAATTAGTACGTAAACCACGTGTAAGACAAGTAACTAAAAGTAACGTTCCAGCGTTACAAGCTTGTCCACAACGTCGTGGCGTATGTACTCGTGTGTATACAACTACACCAAAAAAACCTAACTCAGCATTACGTAAAGTTGCTCGTGTTCGTTTAACTAACGGCTTCGAAGTAACTTCATACATCGGTGGTGAAGGTCACAACTTACAAGAGCATAGCGTTATTTTGATTCGCGGTGGTCGTGTTAAAGATTTACCAGGTGTGCGTTACCACACCGTTCGTGGTGCACTGGATTGTTCAGGTGTAAGCGACAGAAGACAAGGCCGTTCTAAATACGGTGCTAAACGACCTAAATCTTAAGTTTCCCTTTCTTAGCTTATGAGTAAGCTAAAGAATAGAAACGTTAAGTAAGGCCAAATAACATATTACATTTTGGGTTTATCCTGAATATAACGGAGAATTAAGATGCCAAGAAGACGCGTCGTAGGGCAACGAAAAATATTGCCAGATCCTAAGTTCCATAACGAACTTTTAGCAAAATTCATCAACATCCTTATGGTTGATGGTAAAAAATCTACTGCAGAAAAAATTGTATACGGTGCATTAGACATTTTGACTGAAAAGAACTCTGAAAAAACTCACCTTGAGTTATTCGAAACAGCGTTAGATAACATCCGCCCACAAGTGGAAGTTAAATCTCGTCGTGTTGGTGGTTCTACTTACCAAGTTCCAGTTGAAGTTCGTCCTGTGCGTCGTAATGCACTAGCCATGCGTTGGTTAGTTGAAGCAGCTCGTAAACGTGGTGAAAAATCAATGGCTCAGCGCCTAGCTAACGAAATGTTAGATGCGTCTGACAGCAAAGGTTCAGCGGTTAAGAAACGTGAAGACGTTCACCGTATGGCTGAAGCTAACAAAGCATTCGCTCACTACCGTTGGTAGGCACTATAAATTAGCAAATATTGCTAGTTTTATAGTCAAAAGTGTAATGCTGTGGTTATCGCCGAATATCAATATTGATGTAAAGTGATAACCACAACTGTTTTATAATCTGAGATAAAGTCTCAGAAAGAGGATGAAATTGTGGCACGTATAACCCCTATTGAGCGTTACCGAAATATCGGTATTTGTGCTCATGTCGATGCCGGTAAAACGACAACAACAGAAAGGGTACTTTTCTACACTGGTCTTTCACATAAGATCGGTGAGGTTCATGATGGCGCAGCCACTATGGATTGGATGGAGCAAGAGCAAGAACGTGGTATTACTATCACCTCTGCGGCTACTACTTGTTTTTGGAAAGGGATGGAAGCACAATTTGAAGACCATCGTATTAATATCATCGACACCCCTGGTCACGTAGACTTTACTATTGAAGTAGAGCGTTCATTACGTGTATTAGATGGTGCGGTATTAGTGCTCTGTGCATCTTCAGGAGTTCAACCACAAACGGAAACTGTTTGGCGCCAAATGGAGAAATACTCTGTTCCGCGATTAGTTTTTGTTAATAAGATGGACCGTACTGGTGCTGATTTCTTATCTGTTGTTGAGCAACTCAATTCTCGTTTAGAAGCTAATGCTGTACCAATTCATTTAGCAATTGGTGCTGAAGATGATTTTGCCGGTGTTATCGACTTAATTAAAATGAAAGCTATTAACTGGAACGAAAGTGACCAGGGCATGACTTTTACTTATGAAGATATTCCAGCAGATATGCAAGATGAAGCTGATGAATGGCATGAAAATCTTGTTTCTGAAGCAGCTGAAGCCTCTGAAGAATTAATGGACAAATACCTTGAAGAAGGTGATTTATCCGAAGCAGAAATAAAATCTGCGCTACGTACCCGTACACTAAACAATGAAATTGTCCTTTGTTCTTGTGGCTCTGCTTTCAAAAACAAAGGTGTACAAGCAGTACTTGATGCTGTCATTGAATTCTTACCTTCGCCAACAGAAGTTGAAGCGATTAAAGGTATTAACAATGACAAAGACGAAACTGAGGGAAGTCGCGAAGCCGATGATAAAGCACCATTTGCTGCTTTAGCATTTAAAATTGCGACTGACCCGTTTGTCGGTACATTGACGTTCTTTCGAGTATACTCAGGTGTAGTAAAAACTGGCGACAGTATATACAATCCTGTAAAGGGCAAAAAAGAACGACTCGGTCGTATTGTGCAAATGCATGCGAATGACCGTCAGGAAATTAAAGAAGTACGTGCTGGTGATATCGCTGCGGCCATTGGCCTAAAAGATGTTACTACAGGTGATACGTTATGTGATGCAAATCATGTAATTACGCTTGAACGTATGGAGTTTCCTGAACCAGTTATTTCGGTTGCAGTTGAGCCAAGAACCGTTGCTGCCCAAGAAAAAATGGGTATTGCACTAGGTAAATTGGCTGCAGAAGATCCATCATTTAGAGTATTCTCTGATGAAGAAACGGGTCAAACCATCATTTCAGGTATGGGGGAATTACACCTCGATATCTTAGTTGAACGCATGAAACGTGAGTTTAGCGTTGAATGTAACGTTGGTAATCCACAAGTGGCTTATCGCGAAACCATTCGCTCAACGGTAGAAGTGGAAGGTAAATTTGTTCGTCAATCAGGTGGCAAAGGTCAGTATGGTCATGTTTGGTTGAAAATGGAACCTCTTCCAGAAGGTGGAGGATTCGAATTTGTTAACGAAATTGTTGGTGGTACAGTTCCAAAAGAATTTATCCCAGCAGTTGAAAAGGGTTGTCAAGAACAGATGGAAAGTGGTGTTTTAGCGGGTTACCCGTTATTAGACATCAAAGTCACGCTGTATGACGGTTCTTTTCATGACGTTGACTCAAACGAAATGGCGTTTAAAGTCGCTGCATCGATGGGTTTTAGACAAGGTGCGCTTAATGCGTCGCCGGTTATTCTTGAACCTATGATGAAAGTTGAAGTTATTACGCCAGAAGCAAACATGGGTGATGTCGTTGGTGATTTAAATCGCCGCCGCGGTATGATCGATGGCATGGACGAAGGTCCAGCTGGTTCTAAGGTAGTGAATGCAACAGTACCACTATCAGAAATGTTTGGTTACGCTACGGCTTTACGTAGTGCAACTCAAGGTCGAGCATCATACTCTATGGAGTTTCAGCAATATAGCGAAGCACCTAAAGCTGTTGCCGACAAAATAATTGAATCTTAGTAAGGCTTTTTGAAAGTCTGGCTCGGTCTTTTGGCCGGGCTTTTAATAAACTTTAAGGTAATTGAAAAATGGCTAAAGAAAAATTTGAACGTTCGAAACCACACGTAAACGTTGGTACTATCGGACACGTAGATCACGGTAAAACTACATTAACAGCTGCAATCTCTGCTGTACTTACAAAAGTACACGGTGGTGAAGTTAAAGATTTCGCACAAATCGATAATGCTCCAGAAGAGCGTGAGCGTGGTATTACAATCAATACTTCTCACATCGAATACGATACAGAAACTCGTCACTACGCACACGTAGATTGTCCAGGCCATGCTGATTACATCAAAAACATGATCACTGGTGCGGCACAAATGGATGGCGCTATCTTAGTAGTTGCTGCTACAGATGGTCCAATGCCACAAACACGTGAGCACATCTTGTTATCACGTCAAGTTGGTGTTCCTTTCATCATCGTATTCATGAACAAATGTGACATGGTTGACGATGAAGAATTACTAGAATTAGTAGAAATGGAAGTTCGTGAACTTCTTAGCGAATACGAATTCCCAGGTGATGACTTACCAGTAATTCAAGGTTCAGCATTAGGCGCTCTTCAAGGCGAAGAGAAATGGGAAGCGAAAGTAATCGAACTTGCAGAAGCATTAGATACTTACATTCCAGAGCCAGAGCGTGCAATCGACGGTGCATTCATCATGCCTATCGAAGATGTATTCTCAATTTCAGGCCGTGGTACAGTTGTAACGGGTCGTGTTGAACGTGGTATCATCAAAGTTGGTGAAGAAGTAGAAGTTGTTGGTATCCGCGATACACAAAAATCAACTTGTACTGGTGTTGAAATGTTCCGTAAGCTTCTTGACGAAGGTCGTGCTGGCGAGAACTGTGGTGTTCTTCTACGTGGTCTTAAGCGTGAAGACGTAGAACGTGGTCAAGTATTATGTGCACCAGGTTCAATTTCTCCTCACACTAAGTTTGAGTCAGAAGTATACGTGTTAAGTAAAGATGAAGGTGGTCGTCATACTCCATTCTTCAAAGGATACCGTCCACAGTTTTACTTCCGTACAACAGATATCACAGGTGCTGTAGAGCTTCCTGAAGGTGTTGAAATGGTAATGCCAGGCGACAACTTGAAGTTTGTTGTAGAGCTTATCAACCCAGTAGCGATGGACGAAGGTTTACGCTTCGCAATCCGTGAAGGTGGTCGTACTGTAGGTGCTGGTGTTGTATCTAAAATCATGGACTAATTCTCTTTTGAGAAATGGTTGATTTTAGTTCTCACGAGAACTTAGACAAAAGGATGCTTCGGCATCCTTTTTTAATAGTTAAAATTTAATTAGGCGATGGCAACGGTTGTTGTATCTGCTCTTACCTTAAAAAATTTATGGACTAATTCTCTTTTGAGAAATGGTTGATTTTAGTTCTCACGAGAACGTAGATAAAAAGGATGCTTCGGCATCCTTTTTTTGTGCTTGAGATCTCACAATAAAATTTATGATGAGGATGCACTATCAGCTGCATACTAAAATATTAAATGTGCAAGCTTCCAATTTTAGTTCTCACGAGAACATAGGGTAAGAAGGCACATTGGTATTTGTTTTATCTCTAAGCCTTACTAAGAGCCAAAGTAATTGCGATAACTCGATATAGATGCAATTAAAGGGCTAGCAATAGTGTCGGGATGTAGTCGTTATGGGAGAGAGTTTATCATCTCAAGCAGCATTGATTATGTTGCGAGTATGCTACTTGAGGTGATAAATTTTTTTGATGTATTAAACGTTGAATTGATTTACAACATTAGATAACGAATTCGATTGTTCTGAAAGGCTAGCTAAACTTGTTTTCATTGTTGCTGATGCTTCTACCGTATTATCGGTTAGTGCTCTTACATTTTCGATATTCTTGGATACTTCATCCGCAACACTTGCTTGTTGATCAACGGCATGAGCGATTTCAAATGTTTGGCTTTGAAACTGGCCAATAACATCGGCAATGTCAGTCAATACTTGTTGCACTTGCTGTGTTAGCTGCACGCTATTTTCAGCCTCATGACAGCTTGATTCCATCACGCTTACCGCACTAACCGCTGTCGTTTGAAGCTCTTCAATTATCCGTTCTATATTTGCGGTTGATTCTTGTGTACGTGATGCTAATGTGCGAACTTCATCTGCTACTACAGCAAAGCCTCGCCCTTGTTCTCCTGCTCTAGCAGCCTCTATTGCAGCGTTTAACGCGAGTAAATTTGTTTGTTCAGCGATACTGCGTATTACCGTCACAACATCGCCAATACTCTGTGTGCCCGTTTTTAGCTTATCAACGACTTGTGAAGCATTATCGACGTTATTAGAAAGTTGCTGCATGCCAGCTGTTGCTTGATTTACTACTTCTGATCCAAAGGTTACTTTATCTTCCGCGTGCGAAACTAACTCTTTCGATTGGTTAGTATTATTTGATATTTCGCTGCTTGTGTGCGCCAGTTGCGTTGCTGCGGTGGCCACGAGGTCAATCTCACGTTTTTGCGCTTCAACAATATCTGTAGTTTCTTTACTAATGTTTTCCGCAGCTTCGCTTGAAGCAGTTACATCTTGGGTGATAACAACAGTTTGCTTAACCAATTGCTGGATTGAGTCAATAAAGGTATTAAATTCATTGACCAATTGACCTATTTCATCGTCTTTTAATGGCGCTATTCTTTGTGTTAAATCACCGTCACCATCCGCTATATCTTTCATAGCATCTTGTAAGCGTGTGATACGTTTAACAAAGGGAAGAATAGTCAACCAAACCACGATAGCGATCATGATAATAAAAGCTATAACTGTGATGCTAGATGACCAAAATGCAGCTTCTACCGGCTCTGCTATTAGTTGTGCAGGCACAAGGAAACCCAGCTTCCAATTCATTACTGGGTAGTCACTTTTAACCTCGTTAAAAATTACTTGATACTTGGTGCCTTGCCAAGTGACTTCTGCGAGTCCATTGGAGTTTTGAGCGAGCGTCGCTTGTAATTTGCCAAAGCCACTGCTGTTAGCGAAATGTTGGCTAATATTATCCATTTGGCTCCCAGGTTTAAAGTCCTCATTAAAGCCTGGGAAGAATACTAGTTTTCCCGTATCTGTAACGAGAAAAGCTTCACCTTCACCTTTATATTTAATGGTAGAAAGTAGGTCTTGACCAATAGTTGTGATCAAAATATCCATACCACCAATACCAAGTAGTTTTCCATTGGGCAGATAATAAGGCGATGTTATGGTGGCAGATACTGAGCCGTCATTATTATCGACAGCAGGGTCGGTGACGTACATTTTCCCTTGATTTAAACCATTACTCCACCATGGGCGCTGATTGGTGAAATACTGTGCGTCATCGTAGCGACCATTCAAGTCGAAATACTCATGAGTGTTTTCACTACCAAAAAAAACACTTTTTATTGCCGAGTCTTTTTCAGAGAAGTATTTAAAGTAACGGGTCACGTCTTGATATGATTTATTTCCGCTAATATCAGTTAATCGTTGATCGTATGATTCAAACCAGTCAATAACGAGTGGGTTAGAAAACACACTATGATTGATTTGGCCTTTGGCAATAAAGAAGTCTTTTACCTTTGTTGACTGTAAAGTGACAATATTCTCTATATCAGAAATAAGTTGAGTGCGAGTATTTTCACTGACATTAGATAAGACAAAAAATGACGTGATGATAAGTAGAATTGCTACTGCGCTTGATATGGTAATAACCAATTGGCGCATAATAGAACGGCTTATAAAATTAAACATCTTAACGGCTACCTGCTAAATTATTTTTATTATTAAAGGTATGAAGTGCAAAGGTTAGTCATTAATTAAAAACATAAGCACTCAACTAAAACCATATCACGGGCATTAAGTAATGGCTATATTTTGTCCATTGGTTGCTATTATGTTTTAGGCAATAAAAAAGGATGCCGAAGCATCCTTTTTAAAAACATTAAAAAGTAGTTAGATTACTTTTTAGCTTTAGCTTTTGCTGCTGCTAATTCTTTTACTTCAGCGATAACAGCTTCTGCTACGTTATTTGGACATGGAGAGTAGTGGCTAAATTCCATAGAGAATTGACCACGACCTGATGTCATTGTACGTAACGATCCGATGTAACCGAACATTTCAGATAAAGGAACGTCAGCTTTAATGCGAACACCAGAAACACCAGCGTCTTGACCGCCGATCATGCCACGACGACGGTTTAAATCACCAATAACATCACCAACGTGATCATCAGGCGTAAACACATCAACTTTCATGATAGGTTCGATTAACTGAGCACCAGCTTTTGGAATTGACTGACGGAATGCACCACGAGCAGCAAGTTCAAAGGCAACAGCAGATGAATCAACCGCGTGGAAACCACCGTCGTATAATTCAACTTCAACGTCTAATACAGGGAAACCAGCAAGAGTACCAGTATCCATCATGCCCTTGAAACCTTTCTCGATAGCCGGGAAGAATTCTTTAGGAACATTACCACCAACAACTTTTGATGAGAATGTGAAACCTGAGTTTGGCTCACCCGGACGGATGATGTAATCAATTTTACCAAATTGACCAGAACCACCAGATTGTTTCTTATGTGTGTAGCTATCATCAATTTCTTGCGTAATAGTTTCACGGTAAGCAACCTGTGGTTTACCAACTGCTAATTCAACACCGTAAGTACGTTTAAGGATATCTACTTTGATATCTAAGTGAAGCTCACCCATACCAGATAGAATTGTTTCACCTGAATCTTCATCAGTTTCAACTTTAAACGTAGGATCTTCAGCAACCATTTTACCAATTGCAATACCCATTTTCTCAGTTGAACCTTTATCTTTTGGTGTTACTGAGATTGAAATTACAGGCTTAGGGAATACCATAGCTTCTAAAACAATTGGGTCTTTAGGATCACATAAAGTATGACCTGTTTGAACGCCACTCTTCATACCAACAATCGCGATGATATCACCGGCTTGTGCTGAAGTTAGTTCGTTACGATCATCGGCTTGCATTTCACACATACGACCAACACGCTCAGTTTTACCTGTTGCAGCGTTAAGAATGGTATCACCTTTCTTCAATGTACCTGAGTAGATACGTACGAAAGTTAATGTACCAAAACGGTCATCAGTGATTTTGAATGCTAACGCTTTAAATGTTTCATCAGCAGAAACGATTGCGTGTGCACCAGTAGGCTCACCTTCTTCATCAGTAAGTGGTTGAGCATCAACTTCTGTTGGTGAAGGCAAGTAATCAACAACAGCGTCAAGAATATTTTGAACACCTTTGTTTTTAAATGCAGAACCACAGTAAGTCGGGAAAAAGTCCATAGTACGTGTACCTTTACGGATACAACGCTTGATGTCTTCCATTGAAGGTTCAGTACCTTCTTCTAGGTATGCTTCGAAAAGCTCATCATCTTGCTCAAGAGCAGTCTCAAGAAGCATTTCACGGTATTCTTCTACTTGATCAACCATGTCCGCAGGAACATCAGTGATTTGGAAGTTTTCTGGAAGACCAGTGTCATCCCACACCCAAGCTTTACGGGTAAGAAGGTCAACAACACCAACAAACTCATCTTCAGTACCAATTGGCAACACCATAACAAGTGGGTTAGCACCTAATACGTCTTTAGTCTGTTTAACAACACGGTAAAAATCAGCACCTAAACGGTCTAATTTGTTTACAAAGATAATACGTGCAACTTCTGAGTCATTCGCATAACGCCAGTTAGTTTCTGATTGCGGTTCAACACCACCAGAACCACAGAATACACCAACACCACCATCAAGTACTTTAAGTGAACGGTAAACTTCAACCGTGAAATCAACGTGACCAGGAGTATCGATAACGTTGAAACGGTGATCGTTCCAAAAACAACTTACTGCAGCAGACTGGATAGTAATACCGCGCTCAGCTTCTTGTTCCATGAAATCAGTTGTTGACTCACCGTCATGTACTTCACCAGTTTTGTGGATCTGGCCGGTTAATTTAAGGATACGTTCAGTTGTTGTGGTTTTACCAGCATCAACGTGAGCGAAGATACCAATGTTTCTGTATTTGGATAAATCTGCCATTACTTTACTCTATTTTAAGTCGCTACTAAAAAAGCGGAATTGTTGAAAATTTGCGCGCGAGTATACCATTACTCTACAAGGATCGACATAAAAAATTATTGAAGTTTACAAAATTGATAAAAAAACAAGCAAAAGTGTATCATATCGACTTAATAATGGTTGATTGTTCTATATTATACGAGATCATATATTTGAGCATTCTATTGCTTATATATAGGTGGTTATAAATTTTCTAAAAATGAAATGAGAAATCATTAGATGAAATTTTTGATTACCTGCAACCTAAAGGCTGAAAAACTTTCTATTACTATTAGCCGAAGTACAGCGAAATATAAGCCAACTTTAGCCTATTTTATCTACGTTAATATAATAGTTGAAATTATCGTCTGTCTCTGTATAATACGCCTCCACGTCGAGCTCGTCTCTTCGTGTTTTATTAGTTAACGTATTAGTTTTAAATTAATAGTTAACGCACACAGCAACTCCGATTTGGAGTTGAATGTTATAGCGATACTCCCCCCTTTTACATAAAAAAGGTGATGGGCTGTATTTTGTTGTTCTTTAAAATGGGGATTTGTCTTTATGTCAAATCAAAGAATTCGCATTCGTTTGAAAGCGTTCGATCATCGTTTGATTGATCAATCAACAGCTGAAATCGTTGATACTGCTAAACGTACTGGCGCACAGGTTCGTGGTCCAATTCCACTTCCTACTCGCAAGGAACGTTTCACTATCTTGACTTCACCACACGTTAACAAAGATGCACGTGATCAGTACGAAATTCGTACTCACAAACGCATGATTGATATCGTAGAGCCAACTGAAAAGACTGTAGATGCATTAATGCGTTTAGACTTGGCAGCTGGTGTTGACGTTCAAATTAGCTTGGGTTAATAGGAGTTTTAACATGACTATAGGTCTAGTTGGACGTAAAGTGGGTATGACTCGCATCTTCTCTGAAGATGGTGTTTCTACTCCTGTTACAGTCCTAGAAGTTGAAGCGAACCGTATTGCTCAGGTTAAAACTGTTGACAATGATGGTTATTCAGCGCTTCAAGTTACTACGGGTAGCAAAAAAGCTAATCGTACTAACAAGCCAACAGCCGGACATTTTGCTAAAGCTGGTATCGAAGCAGGTCGTGGCCTGTGGGAATTCCGCTTAAATGCAAATGAAGGCGAAGGTCTTGAAGCTGGCAGTGAAATCACTGTTGAGCTATTCAATGACACGAAATTAGTGGATGTTACTGGCACCTCAAAAGGTAAAGGTTTCCAAGGTGGTATTAAGCGTTGGAATTTTTCAATGCAAGATGCAACTCATGGTAACTCACTATCTCACCGTTCAAACGGTTCGATAGGTATGTGTCAAACACCAGGTCGTGTTTTTAAAGGTAAAAAAATGTCTGGTCACATGGGTGCTGCGAAAGTTACTACGCAAAACCTTGAATTGGTTCGTGTCGATGCAGAACGTAACTTGCTCCTTATTAAAGGTGCGGTTCCGGGTGCTATCAACGGCAATGTAATCATCAAGCCAGCTGTTAAAGCCTAGTCCAAGGAGATTTGTGATGGAATTAGCATTAAAAGACGCTTCAGGCGCTCTTGAAGTTTCTGAAGCAACCTTTGGACTTGAGTTTAATGAAGCTTTAGTACACCAAGTAGTAGTTGCATACGCAGCTGGTGCTCGTGCAGGTACTCGTGCTCAAAAAACTCGTTCAGAAGTTAGCGGCGGTGGCGCAAAACCATGGCGTCAAAAAGGTACTGGCCGTGCACGTGCTGGTACAAGTCGTGGTCCAATCTGGCGTACAGGTGGCGTAACATTCGCTGCTAAGCCACAGGATCACAGCCAAAAAGTAAACCGTAAAATGTACCGTGGTGCGATCAAAAGCATCCTTTCTGAGTTAGTTCGTCAAGAACGCTTAGTAGTGGTAGAAAATTTTGCAGTTGAAACACCAAAAACTAAAGAGTTAGTAGCTAAACTAAACGGTTTGGAGTTAAAAGACGTATTAATCGTTACTCCAGAAGTTGATGAGAACTTGTTCTTATCAGCACGCAACTTGTATAAAGTTGACGTTCGTGACGTAGACGGTATTGACCCAGTTAGCTTGGTTGGTTTCGAAAAAGTTTTGATGACTGCATCTGCAGTTAAACAACTTGAGGAGATGTTAGGATGATAAACGACGAACGTTTACTGAAAGTGCTTTTAGCACCAAACATTTCTGAGAAAAGCACTATGGCTGCTGAAGCAAACAACACTGTTGTTTTCAAAGTTGCTACTACTGCTACTAAAGCTGAAATCAAAGCTGCTGTTGAGAAACTTTTCGAAGTTTCAGTTGACGGTGTTCGCACATTAAATGTTAAAGGTAAAGTGAAACGTACTGGTGCTCGTTTTGGTCGCAGAAGCGATTGGAAAAAAGCATACGTTACTCTTGCTGAAGGCAGCGACATCGACTTCGTCGGCGCGGAATCATAGGAGTTTACGAAAATGGCTATAGTTAAATGTAAACCTACTTCTCCGGGTCGTCGCCACGTTGTTAAAGTGGTAAACGCGGAGTTGCATAAAGGTAAGCCTTACGCACCATTATTAGACACTAAGTCTAAGTCTGGTGGTCGTAACAATACTGGTCGCATTACAGTTCGTCACGTTGGTGGTGGTCACAAGCATCATTACCGCATGGTTGACTTTAAGCGCAATAAAGATGGTATCCCTGCAAAAGTTGAACGTTTGGAATATGATCCAAACCGTAGTGCAAACATTGCACTAGTACTTTACGCAGATGGTGAACGTCGTTACATCTTAGCCCCTAAAGGCTTAAAAGCTGGAGATTCAATCCAGTCTGGTGTAGATGCTCCTATCAAAGCGGGTAACACTTTACCACTTCGCAACACGCCACTAGGTAGTGTTGTACACGCAATCGAACTTAAGCCAGGTAAAGGTGCTCAAATCGCACGTGCTGCTGGTACTTACGCTCAGTTAGTTGCGAAAGACGGTGCTTATGTCACTTTACGTCTTCGCTCTGGCGAAATGCGCAAAATTGAGTCAGATTGTCGTGCTACTTTAGGTGAAATCGGCAACGCTGAACACATGCTTCGCTCTTTGGGTAAAGCTGGTGCTTCACGCTGGCGTGGTGTTCGCCCAACTGTTCGTGGTGTTGCCATGAACCCAGTTGATCACCCACACGGTGGTGGTGAAGGTAAAACATCAGGCGGTCGTCATCCGGTATCACCTTGGGGTGTACCAACTAAGGGTTACAAGACTCGTTCTAACAAGCGTACCGATAAATTTATCGTACGTCGTCGTACTAAATAGTACTCATAATTAAAGAGGAATCACCATGCCACGTTCTCTCAAGAAAGGTCCATTTATTGACCTACACTTGTTGACGAAGGTAGAGACAGCGGTGGAAAGCGGGAATAAAAAGCCAATTAAAACTTGGTCCCGTCGTTCAATGATCATCCCTACGATGATCGGATTGACCATCGCCGTCCATAATGGCCGTCAACACGTACCTGTATTTGTAACTGATGAAATGATCGGTCACAAATTAGGTGAATTTGCACCAACTCGTACTTACCGTGGCCATGTCGCGGATAAGAAAGCGAAGAGATAGGGAAAATTATAATGGAAGCTAAAGCTATACATAAATTTGCCCGCGGTTCTGCTCAAAAAGCACGTTTAGTTGTGGATCAAATCCGCGGCTTACATGTTGAGAAAGCACTTGAAATTTTAACTTTCAGCAACAAATCTGCTGCTGTTTTAGTTAAAAAAGTACTTGATTCAGCAATTGCTAACGCTGAGCACAACGAAGGTGCAGACATTGATGAACTAATCGTTAAAACTATTACAGTTGACGATGGTCCAACAATGAAACGTATCATGCCACGAGCGAAAGGTCGTGCCGATCGCATTATTAAGCGTACAAGCCACATTACAGTGATTGTATCTGATAGCTAGGAGATATTAGTATGGGTCAAAAAGTACATCCAAACGGTATACGTCTAGGTATCACGAAACCTTTCGCGTCTACATGGTTTGCAAGCACTAAAGATTTTGCAGATAATTTACACGGTGACCATTTGGTTCGTGAATATTTAACTGAAAAACTTAAGCGTGCTTCATTATCGAAAATCGTAATCGAACGTCCGGCTAAATCTATCCGCGTTACAATTCACACGGCTCGTCCAGGTGTTGTAATCGGCAAGAAAGGCGAAGACGTAGAAAAGTTACGTTTAGCAGTTTCTAAAATTGCTGGTGTTCCTGCTCAAATCAACATTGCTGAAGTACGTAAGCCAGAAATGGATTCGCAGCTTGTTGCAGACAGTATCGCTAGTCAATTAGAACGTCGTGTAATGTTCCGTCGTGCGATGAAACGTGCAGTACAAAATGCCATGCGTTTAGGCGCTAAAGGTATTAAAGTACAAGTTAGTGGTCGTTTAGGCGGTGCAGATATTGCACGTGCTGAATGGTACCGTGAAGGTCGTGTTCCATTACACACTTTACGTGCTGACATCGATTACTCGATTGCGCGTGCTGATACCACTTACGGTGTTATCGGTATCAAAGTATGGATCTTTAAAGGTGAAGTAATTGGCAAAATGCCATTACAAGTAGAGCAACCAGCTGCTAAGCCTAAAAGAAAAACTAACCGCAAACCTAAGTAGGAGCTAAGTAATGTTACAACCAAAACGTACTAAATTCCGTAAGCAATTTAAACTGCGTAACCGCGGTCTTGCACATGTAGGTAGCTCAGTTAGCTTCGGTACTTTCGGGTTAAAATCAATGGAACGTGGTCGTATGACTGCGCGTCAAATTGAAGCGGCTCGTCGAGCAATGACTCGTCACGTGAAACGTCAAGGTAAAATCTGGATACGTGTATTCCCTGATAAGCCAATTACTAAAAAACCTCTTGAGGTTCGTATGGGTAAAGGTAAAGGTTCAGTGGAATATTGGGTATGTCAAATTCTTCCTGGTCGTGTTCTTTATGAAATGGAAGGTGTTCCGGAAGAGATTGCTCGTGAAGCATTTGCTTTAGCGGCTGCAAAACTTCCGTTTAAAACAACTTTCGTAACTCGGACGGTGATGTAATGAAAGCTAGCGAATTGAAAGAAAAAAGCATTGAAGAGCTAAACGCTGAATTGCTTGAATTGCTACGCGAACAGTTTAACTATCGCATGCAAGCAAGCACTGGCCAATTAGCACAAACTCATTTGCTAAGAACAGTACGTCGCAATATTGCACGTGTTAAGACTATCATAACTGAAAAGGCAGGTAAGTAATGAGCGAAGCTAAAATTCGTACACTACAAGGTCGTGTTATCAGTGATAAAATGGATAAGTCTATCACTGTATTAATTGAACGACGTGTAAAGCACCCAATCTACGGTAAGTTCATGACGCGTTCAACTAAGTTGAAAGCTCATGATGAAACTAACCAATGTGCAGCTGGTGATTTAGTATCTATTCGTGAATGTGCACCAATCTCTAAGAGCAAATCTTGGACTTTGGTAAACGTATTAGAAAAAGCTTAATCGCTGACGCTAATTCACAATAAGTACTTTAATTAGGCTCTGCTTCGGCAGGGCCTTTTTATTTTCTACAATAAAACTTTTTTGTATTCTCTTCTATATATAGCAACATTGATTTTTCCTCATAGTAAAAAATTTAATCTAAGTTTCGCTATTGATTTACTGATTTTTAACCTTATCTCTATGATTCTACTTATCTAAGTAGTGCAGGGTGGCAAGTTAAGTTGTCATGTGAGAGCCCAAATACCTAATAGTGGTTATTTTTTAGCTAAATAAAGTATCACTTTTAAAGAACCGGTGTTATAATCTCGCGCCCGCTCGTTGTGAGTGGGATTTAGAAGGCAGTGACGGGTCAAATTTCTGGCCTTGAATTTAATCTTTTATAAGATAATTTAGCGGAGACATATTAAATGATCCAAATGCAATCACAATTGAACGTAGCTGATAACAGCGGCGCTCGACGTGTACAATGTATAAAGGTTCTTGGTGGTTCGCACCGTCGCTACGCACGCATTGGTGACATCATTAAAATTGCAGTGAAGGAATCAAATCCTCGCGGCAAAGTTAAAAAAGGTGATGTTCTTACTGCAGTAGTGGTGCGCACTAAGAAAGGTGTTCGTCGTTCAGATGGTTCTACTATCCGTTTCGATGAAAACGCGGCTGTAATGTTAAATGCTAACTTACAACCAATTGGTACTCGTATTTTCGGTCCTGTGACTCGTGAACTTCGTAATGAAAAATTCATGAAAATTGTTTCACTTGCACCAGAAGTACTTTAAGGAGTAACGATAATGGCATCTAAGATTCGTCGTGATGATGAAGTAATCGTACTTGCAGGCAAAGACAAGGGCAAAACTGGTAAAGTGACCAAAGTTCTTGTTGAAGAAGGCAAAGTATTTGTTGAAGGTATTAACTTAATCAAAAAGCACACTAAGCCTGTACCTCAGTTACAGCAGCCTGGTGGGATTGTTGAAAAAGAAGCACCTTTACATGTTTCCAACATTGCAATTGTTAACCCAGCTAATGGGAAAGCAGATCGTGTTGGTTTTAGAGATGAAGACGGCAAAAAAGTTCGTTTTTTCAAATCTAATAACGAATTAATATAATTGGAGTAAACGATGGCGAAACTGCATGATTTTTACAAAGATACAATTGTTGCAGAGCTTCAAAAGAAGTTTGAATACAAAAGTGTCATGCAAGTCCCTCGGATTGAAAAGATCACCCTTAACATGGGTGTTGGTGAAGCTATTGCTGATAAAAAAGTACTAGAACACGCCACAAATGATCTTACTGCAATCTCAGGTCAAAAACCTGTTACGACTGTAGCACGCAAATCAGTAGCGGGCTTTAAGATTCGTGAAGGGTACCCTATTGGTACAAAAGTAACTCTACGTGGCGAACGTATGTGGGAATTTTTAGAGCGTCTTATCTCTATTTCTATTCCTCGTATCCGCGATTTCCGTGGCTTGAATCCTAAGTCATTCGATGGTCGTGGTAACTACAGCATGGGCGTACGTGAGCAGATCATTTTCCCTGAAATCGATTACGATAAAATCGATAAAATTCGCGGAATGGATATCACTATCACTACAAGTGCGAAGGACAACGAAGAAGGTCATGCATTATTGACTGCCTTCAACTTCCCATTTAAGAAGAAGGTGTAGAGTTATGGCTAAAACGTCAATGAAAGCTCGTGAAGCTAAAAGAACCAAGTTAGTTGCTCAATATGCTGAAAAGCGTAGTGCACTAAAAGCTATCATCTCTGGTGTAAACTCTTCTGAAGAAGAGCGCTGGGATGCAGTATTGAAACTTCAAGCATTACCTCGTGATTCGAGCAGTAGTCGTCAACGTAACCGTTGTAACATTACTGGCCGTCCACATGGTTACTTACGTAAATTCGGTTTAAGCCGTATTAAATTACGTGAAACTATGATGCGCGGTGAAGTTCCAGGTCTTAAGAAAGCTAGTTGGTAATTCACGGGAGTAAATGGTTATGATGACTGATCCTATCGCGGACATGTTTACACGCATCCGCAACGGTCAATCTGCAGCAAAGACTGCAGTTACAATGCCATCTTCAAAGGTTAAAGTTGCACTTGCCAACTTGCTTAAAGAAGAAGGTTACATTTCAGAATTTTCAGTTGTTGAAGGTGCTAAACCTGAACTAACTGTTGAGCTGAAATATTTTGAAGGTAAAGAAGTAATTGAAGTGATCAAACGTGTTTCACGTCCAGGTCTTCGCGTATACAAAGGTGCTCAAGAGCTTCCTAAAGTATTAGCAGGCATGGGTATCGCTATTATTTCAACTTCTAAAGGTCTAATGACTGATCGCGCCGCTCGCAATGCGGGTCTTGGCGGTGAAGTTCTTGGTTTCGTAGAGTAAAGGAGCAGAATTATGTCTCGTGTTGCAAAAGCACCTGTCGCAATTCCTGCTGGCGTTACTATTACGTTATCAGGTCAAGACATTAAAGTTAAAGGTCCAGTAGGCGAACTTTCTCGCACGATCCATAGCGACGTTGTTATTTCTCAAGAAGAAAATAACATTGTTACTAATATCGTTGCTGATGTTAAAGGCGCTTGGGCTCAAGCCGGTACTGCACGTGCTTTGATCAATAATATGGTTGAAGGTGTAAGTAAAGGTTTTGAAAAGAAATTAGTTTTAAACGGTGTTGGTTACCGTGCTAAAGCCGCAGGTAAGAACTTAAACTTATCTTTAGGCTTTTCACACCCGGTTGACCACGCTATTCCTGAAGGAATTACCGTTGAAACTCCTAGCCAAACTGAAATCACGCTGAAAGGCGCTGACAAACAGTTAGTTGGTCAAACAGCAGCGAACATTCGCGCTTACCGTAAGCCAGAGCCTTATAAAGGTAAAGGTATTCGTTATAGCGATGAGCATGTTCGTCGTAAAGAAGCTAAGAAAAAGTAGGGTAATACGATGGATAAGAAAACATCTCGTTTGCGCCGCGCTAAACGCGCTCGTGCAAAAATTAGCGAGCTGGGTGCGAATCGTTTAGTCGTACACCGTACTCCTCGCCATATTTACGCGCAATTGATCGCTCCAACTGGTTCTGAAGTAATCGCATCAGCGTCTACTTTAGACAAAGAAGTTAGTGCTCAGTTAGAGAAAACAGGTAACGTTGAAGCAGCTACGGCTGTAGGTAAAGCAATTGCAGAACGTGCAGTAGCTAAAGGCATCTCTAAAGTTGCTTTTGACCGTTCAGGTTTCCGTTACCATGGTCGCGTGAAAGCGTTAGCAGATGCAGCTCGTGAAGCTGGTCTTCAGTTTTAGGGGTTGATAATGGCTAATCATAATCAAGAAAACTCACAACAAAGTGATATGGCTGAAAAGCTAATCGCAGTTAACCGTGTATCAAAAGTGGTTAAAGGTGGTCGTATTTTCAGTTTCACAGCACTAACAGTAGTTGGTGATGGCGCTGGTCGCGTTGGTTTTGGTTACGGTAAAGCACGTGAAGTGCCTGCTGCAATCCAAAAAGCAATGGAAAAAGCACGTCGTAACTTAGTAACCGTTGATTTGAAGGGTACTACTCTTCAGCATGCTATCAAAGGCAAGCACTCTGGTTCTAAAGTTTACATGCAACCAGCTTCTGAAGGTACAGGTATCATCGCCGGTGGCGCGATGCGTGCAGTACTAGAAGTTGCAGGCGTACAGAACGTATTGTCAAAAGCATACGGTTCTACCAACCCAATCAACGTAGTTCGCGCTACTGTTTCTGCTCTTGCGAATATGCATTCGCCTGAAGCTGTTGCAGCTAAACGTGGCAAAAGCGTTTCAGACATTTTGGGGTAATTGAGCATGGCTAAAACAGTTAGAATAACTCAGTTAAAAAGTTCTATCGGTCGTTTACCGAAGCATAGAGCTACATTAAAAGGTCTTGGTTTACGTCGTATTCGTCATACAGTAGAGTTAGAAGATACTCCTGCTGTACGTGGTATGATCAATCAAGTATCTTATATGATTAAGGTGGAGGATTAATAATGCATTTAAATACTTTATCTCCTGCACCAGGTGCTAAGAAAGCCAAGAAACGCTGTGGTCGTGGTATTGGTTCTGGCATAGGTAAAACAGGTGGTCGTGGTCACAAAGGTCAGAAGTCTCGTTCTGGCGGTAGTGTACGTCCTGGTTTCGAAGGTGGTCAAATGCCATTGAAACAACGTTTACCTAAGTTTGGTTTCACGTCACGTAAATCTTTAGTTCGCGCTGAAGTACGTTTACATGAACTAAACAACATCACTGGTGATGTTGTCGATATCTTTGCCCTTAAAGATGCTAACTTAATCACACGTAACATTGTGTCTGTGAAAATCATGCTTTCTGGTGAAATCACACGTCCACTTACAGTTCGTGGTTTAAGTGTTACTAAAGGCGCACGTGCAGCTATTGAAGCAGCAGGCGGAAAAATCGAGGAATAGTACGGTTATGGCTACACCAGGAATGGATAATAAAGCGCAAGGCGGTTTGTCTGAGCTTAAACAAAGATTGTGGTTTGTATTCGGTGCACTTATTGTGTTTCGTTTGGGATCATTTGTGCCAATCCCTGGTATTGACGCCGCTGTATTAGCTCAGTTGTTCGATCAACAAAAGGGCACCATTGTAGAAATGTTTAACATGTTCTCTGGTGGTGCACTTGAGCGAGCCTCAGTATTGGCACTTGGTATTATGCCGTACATCTCAGCTTCCATTATTATGCAATTGCTTACTGTGGTTCATCCCGCAATGGCAGAGCTTAAGAAAGAAGGTGAAGCTGGACGTCGTAAAATCAGCCAATACACCCGCTACGGCACTTTAGTTCTAGCGACTGTACAATCAATTGCAATAGCAAAAAGTTTACCGGGAATGATGCCAGGTCTAGTAATGGACGCAGGCTTCGGATTCTACTTTGCTGCGGTAGTGAGTTTGGTTACTGGTACCATGTTTTTAATGTGGTTAGGTGAGCAAATTACTGAACGCGGTATTGGTAACGGTATTTCTATTTTGATATTTGCAGGTATTGTTGCTGGTATGCCGTCAGCTGTTGGTCAAACAGCAGAAGCGGCGCGTCAAGGTGAATTGCACTTATTAGTATTATTGCTGATTGGCGTAATTATATTTGCTACAACTTTCTTTGTAGTATTTGTGGAACGTGGTCAACGACGTATTGTTGTTAACTATGCTAAGCGTCAGCAAGGCCGTAAGGTGTTTGCCGCGCAGAGTACACATTTACCATTGAAAGTGAATATGGCAGGTGTTATTCCACCAATTTTCGCTTCAAGTATTATCTTGTTCCCTGGCACGCTTGCGAGCTGGTTTGGACAAGGTGACGGTATGGTTGCTGATTTCCTACAAGAAGTATCAATTGCTATTTCTCCAGGACAGCCACTGTACGTAATGTTACTTGCAGCAGCGATAATATTTTTCTGTTTCTTTTACACGGCTCTTGTTTTCAACCCGCGTGAAACTGCAGATAACCTTAAAAAATCTGGTGCGTTTATTCCTGGGATTCGTCCTGGTGAGCAAACGTCAAAATATATCGATAAAGTAATGACTCGCTTAACCTTAGTTGGTGCGATGTATATTACCTTTATCTGTTTAGTACCTCAGTTCATTATCATGGCATGGGACGTTAATTTTTACTTTGGCGGCACATCACTACTAATTATAGTAGTTGTGATAATGGATTTTATGGCACAAGTACAAACGCATTTGATGTCTCATCAATATGACAATGTACTTAAAAAAGCAAACCTTAAGGGCTACGGTCGTTAGACCAAGTCATTAGGTAACGGAGTATAAAATGAAAGTACGTGCATCCGTAAAAAAGATTTGTCGTAACTGTAAAGTTGTTAAACGTGCTGGTGTTGTTCGCGTAATCTGCGAAGAGCCAAAGCATAAACAACGTCAAGGTTAGTATTGACCTTAGCGAAAGCTAGATCTTTTAGAAGTGGTATTATGCAGATAATTCTGTATAATGCCGCTTCGATTTGCAAAGAAATGCGGCTGGTTGAGTATCCTAACGGGCTTTTCAACTGGTAAATTTTAATTTAAAAATAGGAGATGTGTTTAGTGGCCCGTATCGCTGGCATTAACATCCCTGATCGTAAGCATGCAGTAATAGCCATTACTGCGATCTTCGGTATCGGAGCTACACGTGCGAAAGCAATTTGTGCAGCTACTGGTATTGCAGAGTCAACTAAGATCAGTGAATTGGACGAAGCTCAAATTGATTTGCTTCGTGCAGAAGTGGATAAATACACCGTTGAAGGTGATTTACGCCGTGAAGTTTCAATGAACATTAAACGTCTTATGGATTTAGGTTGTTACCGTGGCATTCGTCACCGTCGCAGTCTTCCTCTACGTGGTCAACGCACTAAAACTAATGCGCGCACCCGTAAAGGTCCTCGTAAGCCAATTAAGAAGTAAGAGGAACTAGACAATGGCTAAAACACCAGTTAAAACGCGTAAACGCGTTAAAAAACAAGTTGCTGATGGCATGGCTCATATCCATGCGTCTTTCAACAACACAATCGTGACTCTTACAGATCGCCAAGGTAACGCTTTATCTTGGGCAACTGCAGGTGGTTCAGGTTTCCGTGGTTCACGTAAATCTACTCCATTCGCTGCACAGGTTGCTGCTGATCGTGCTGGTAAAACCGCACAAGAGTTTGGTTTGAAGAATATTGAAGTGTTCGTTAAAGGTCCAGGTCCAGGTCGTGAATCTGCTATCCGTGCCTTAAATGCTGCTGGTTTTAAAATCACCAACATTACTGACGTTACACCTATTCCTCATAATGGTTGTCGTCCTCCTAAGAAACGTCGCGTTTAATCGCTCTTTGTTAGGAATGTTGGAGAAAGTAAAATGGCAAGATATTTAGGTCCTAAGTTAAAGCTTAGTCGTCGCGAAGGTACAGATTTGTTCCTTAAAAGCGGTGTTAGAGCAATTGACACTAAATGTAAAATCGAAACTATTCCAGGTCAACATGGCGCCCGTCGCGGTCGTTTGTCTGATTACGGTATTCAGCTTCGTGAAAAACAAAAAGTTCGTCGTATCTATGGCGTACTAGAAAAACAATTCCGCAACTACTATAAAGAAGCGGCTCGTCTAAAAGGCAATACGGGTGAAAACTTGTTGCAACTTTTAGAGAAACGTCTTGACAACGTAGTATACCGTATGGGCTATGCAAGCACTCGTGCTGAAGCTCGTCAACTAGTTAGCCATAAAGCTATCGTAGTTAACGGTGTTGTTGTTAATATTCCATCTTTCACTGTTAAAGCCGAAGATGTAGTTTCTGTACGTGAAAAGTCTAAAACTCAAGCGCGTATTATCGCTGCTTTAGAATTAGCTGAGCAACGTGAGAAGCCAGTTTGGGTTGAAGTAGATAACAAGAAACTTGAAGGCGTTTTCAAACGTGTTCCTGATCGTTCTGACCTATCTGCCGAAATTAATGAACAGTTGATTGTTGAACTTTACTCTAAGTAAAGTTGCACTTTAAGAGAGGACAAACATGCAGGGTTCTGTAACCGAATTCCTTAGACCACGATTGGTTGATATCGAAACTGTTAGCACTACTCGTGCTAAAGTAACTTTAGAGCCATTAGAACGTGGTTTTGGTCACACTTTAGGTAATGCGTTACGCCGCATTCTTTTATCTTCAATGCCAGGTTGTGCTGTAACTGAAGTTGAAATTGACGGTGTACTTCATGAGTACAGCAGTAAAGAAGGTGTGCAAGAAGACATCATCGAAATACTGTTAAACCTTAAGGGACTAGCTATAAGTTTAGAAGGCAAAGATCAAGCTGTTCTTACCTTAACTAAGTCCGGTGAAGGCCCTGTAACGGCAGCCGATATCCAACATGATGGTGATGTAGAAATTGCAAATCCAGCACATGTAATCTGTCATTTGACAGGTGATGGCTCTATCAGTATGCGTATTAAGGTTGAAATGGGACGTGGTTATGTTCCTGCTTCAGCTAGACGTGATGCCGAGGAAGAAGATCGTGCAATCGGACGTTTGTTAGTAGATGCTTCATTCAGTCCAGTTGTAAGAATTGCCTATGATGTTGATTCTGCACGTGTTGAACAACGTACAGATTTGGACAAACTGGTATTAGACATGGAAACTAACGGTACGTTAGATCCTGAAGAAGCAATTCGTCGCGCTTCAACAATTTTAGCTGAACAGCTAGATGCGTTTGTAGAGCTTCGTGATGTGACTGAAGTTGAACCAAAAGAGGAAAAACCACTGTTTGATCCTATTTTGCTTCGTCCTGTTGATGACCTTGAACTTACTGTTCGTTCAGCAAACTGTTTAAAAGCAGAAGCAATTCAATATATTGGCGATTTAGTACAGCGTGCTGAAGTTGAACTTCTTAAAACACCTAATTTAGGTAAGAAGTCTTTAACAGAAATCAAAGACGTTTTGGCGTCTCGTGGTTTGTCACTAGGTATGCGCCTAGAAAACTGGCCACCTGAAAGCATAGCTGATAACGACTAAGTCGATCATCGTTTTTTTTAATAGTTGAGATAAGGATTAACTTATGCGCCATCGTAAAAGCGGTCGCCAGTTAAACCGTAATAGCAGTCATCGCCAGGCGATGTTCCGCAATATGGCAAGTTCATTAGTAAAGCACGGTTTGATCAAAACTACCGTTGCTAAAGCTAAAGAACTACGTCGCGTTGTTGAGCCACTAATTACATTGGCCAAAACCGACAGTGTTGCAAATCGCCGTTTAGCGTTTGCTCGTACACAAGATAAAGAAGTAGTAGGTATTTTATTCAACGAACTTGGTGCTCGTTACCAAGAACGTCCAGGTGGTTACACTCGCATTTTAAAATGTGGTTTCCGTACTGGTGATAAAGCTCCTATGGCTTACGTTGAGCTTGTAGACCGCCCAGTAGTAGAAGATGCTCCTGAAGTAGTTGAAGAAGCTAGCGCAGAAGCATAATTTAGTACTTGTACTAAGTTTGTTCTGACAAAATTGAAAGCGGAGCTTAGGCTCCGCTTTTTTGTGTCTGCAATTTAATAAGATTTTCTAAAAACTTGACCCGTCAAGTAATACCTCGTATAACAATTATCCACGCTCTTTTAGGTCAAACTATTTATGTCGTCTCGTAATCCAATCATTGCTGTTACCGGTTCATCTGGTGCGGGTACCTCAACGACTACCGAATCGTTTGAGCATATTTTTCGCTCACTTGGTATTTCTTCGGCAACTGTAGAAGGTGATAGCTTTCATCGTTACTCTCGACAAGAAATGGATCTAGAGAAACGCAAGGCTCGTGAAGAACAACGTAATGTCAGTTATTTTGGTGATGCTGCGAATGATTTTGACGCTTTAGAAAAACTTTTTAAAGATTATTCTGAAACCGGTAAGGGTAAAATGCGTCGTTATTTGCATACCTTTGATGAAGCTGTCCCTTACAATCAAATGCCTGGAACCTTTACACCATGGGAAGAATTAGGTGAGGGTACTGATTTATTATTTTATGAAGGTTTGCATGGTGGTGTAGTGACCGAAAAAAACGACGTTGCTAAGCATGTGGATTTACTTATTGGTATGGTACCGATTGTTAACCTTGAATGGATTCAAAAAATAATTCGAGACACCAACCAACGCGGTCATAGTCGAGAAGCGGTTACCGCTAGTATTGTTAGAAGTATGGAAGACTACATTTCTTTTATCACACCGCAGTTTTCTCGCACACATATTAACTTTCAGCGTGTACCTACGGTAGATACTTCAAACCCTTTTAGTGCGAAAGCGATCCCAACTTTAGATGAGAGCTTTGTCGTTATAAGGTGTCGGGAATCTAGTCATTTAGATTTTCCTTATTACCTCAGTATGATTGATGGTGCTTTTATGTCGCGTATGAATACACTGGTAGTGCCTGGCGGAAAAATGGGTTTAGCTATGGAGCTGATATTAACACCGTTAATAAAAGACATAATGTATAAGAAAAGCGAAGCAAATAAACAATTAGATTGGATGAGCGATTTATAGGCATGCACAGGTGCCTTATCCGAGTATCATTTTGCGTAGTTGCTTTATGTGTATTTTCAATAAACGCCATAGCAAAAGACATTCTTTTTACCGAGATTGAAAAGCATACGAAATTAGGCTGGACGGTTAGTTATCAAAGTAACGAACCAATGAAAGCTGTCATGTTTGCAAATTCGCCCGATAATAGCCGATTGAAACGTTGGCTACCTATTTCTTCAGAATTTAGCGTTAATTATATCAATGGTAGAGAAATCGCTACGCGTAAAGATGGCAAGCCGTTTTCTTTGGTAAAGTTTCAACTCACTCCTAGCTATATTCATTTACCAAAAAGTTATGCCCCATTTTCTCCTTTCTCTGATGGTGGGATGCTAGTGCACAGTGGACGTTTTTTCGCTTGCCCTAATATATGCTCAGGTAACGAAAATATTTGGGCGATGGCTATTAAGGCACCTGTTGAAGATACTATTATCGTAGGCAGTCAAACGTATTTAAAGAAGACATCTTGGTGGGATAAAAATGACGGTCAAAAGTTTTATATAGGCAAGCAGCAGTTAAATTATAATGAAGACTACATTAGTATTGTTGACGCCAAATTAACGCAGACTGTTGGCAAACAACTGGATACTATCTTACCTCGCATGATGTCATTTCTGGAAGCCACCTACGGAGTTATAGAAAATAAACCGATGTTATTTGCTTCATTTGGCGAAACCAGTGATGGTAGCTTTGGGCATCAGGGTGGAGTCTTGCCTAATCAGGTTTTTATGCATTGGTACGGTGCTGCGACATATCATGAGCAGAATCCAGCAGCGACTTTATGGTTCTTTGCCCATGAGGCGGCACATATGTACCAGAAAATGGCCGGCCAAGCATTAACTCCGGTAGATAACTGGTTACACGAAGGCCATGCGGAAATTATGGCAAAGAAAATCATGCTAAGTTTGGTACCTCAGTATCAACATTTTGTTAAAGCAAAAGTAGCGCAAGCTAAGGGTAACTGTCTTGGTATTATGAAAAGCTCATCTTTACCTGAACAAGTTGAAGCAGGAAATTATAAAGCGCTTTATGATTGTGGCTTATATATCTATAGCTCTATTGAAGCTGCGTATCCCAAAAAACATGGCACAGAAAGCTTATGGGTAGCCTTAATGGCACAAGCTCGAAATGGCGGTAAACTAGATAGCAATGAACTGTTATCGCTAGCACAAGAGAAATATAGCTTATCAAAGAAGGATACGGACGATTTCAGAAGGTTAATAGGGATAAACTAGGAGTTAGCCCTATTAACATTAAAAGAGGAAATATCGCCTATACAGCGTTCACTTCAAAGTCATGGGTTATATTGACAGATTTGTTCAGCATAAGCGCAACTGAGCAATATTTATCGGCAGACAATTTCACTGCGCGTTCTACATGCTTTTCGCTAATTTCGTTGCCTTCTATCACGAAATGTAGATGTATATCAGAAAACAACTTCGGCACTGTATCAACACGTTTAGCTGTTATTTCGACTTTACAGCCTTGAATTTTTTGGCGTGCTTTTTCTAGAATGCTGACGACATCAACGGAAGAGCATGCACCTAAAGAAATTAATACATTTTCTAATGGACTTGGTGCTAAAGCTCCGCCATTTGCATCTAATACAATCGTGTGACCACTTTCTGATGTGCCCATAAATAGCTCATCACCAACCCACTTTACTTCTGCTTTCATGAATAACTTCCTAAATCTGACAAGAGCTAATATTGTAGAGAATTAGGTTTATATTAGCTAGTGCTGATATATAGGTGAATTTGAATAACGTTCTATAGATAATTTCAAAGACAGCAAATGCTGAACTGCATGAAAGTTAAACCGAACTTTTTACTGTTTTGATAAGTATTGCTAAAAAGGTGGCCCACCCGACAGGAATTGAACCTGTGACCACACGCTTCGGAGGCGTGTACTCTATCCAGCTGAGCTACGGGTGGTTGTTTTCTGTGCTATAACGAGTTTACTAAAGCGCTATATTCAAAAGATTTAAGCGCGGCAAATATTATAGATTATCGCTTATTATGTCTATACGGAATACTTGTTTTCTACTTTTAAAATGTCAATTTTATGCATTTTTCAATATATTTTAGTGATATATTTTTTTAATGTTGCTCGTATTAGGTGTTTTGACTAATTTAAGAAAAATTATATTAAATTATTGTTAATGTACGAAAGGGAAAAAGATATACTTTCGCTCTGAAGATGCCTAAAGTAGGGCTATAATAAATCATGAAACTCAATACTCTATAAGTAAGCATACAATTATAAAGGTGATTGCTTTCCGTACTTTTTTACCTGTCTTACACAATCACATCATACATAAATTATGGTTGCTGAACTTTACAATATATCGATGTAATGTTTATAAAGGTGAAGAGTTTAATTGATTTTTACCTAATGGATAAAAAGAATACACCATGGATTTTATTGGATTAATTGGCTTTTCAGTGGCAAGTGTTGCCTATGCATTATTTTCACTTCTCATAATTGCTGCTCGCAACAGTAGTTTACTCGCTCGCTGGGTGCTTTTTTGTACCATGCTAACATTTGCTAGTAATTTAGTTTCGGCTCTGCAAATAGAGCTTGGTTATAGTTTGCAGTGGGCGATGTTTGCTGATGGTATTAAAATAGCGTGTTGGTCATTACTCATCATAATATTTAATACCGAAGATCGCAGTGTTCGGATGCTGATTAAAAACTACTACGTTCGACAATATCTCGGCGTTTGGCTGCTATTAATCTCTGGCTCTTGGCTTGCTAGTTATTGGTTGAATAATGCTTACGAGTATATATTCTTGCTTTTTATTGTGCTGAATTTGTGGATGTTAGTACTACTTGAGCAATTGTATCGTAATGCAAATTTGCAGGTGCGTTGGGCTATTTGGCCTTTAGTTATTGCATTGGCTAGCGTTGCTATTTTTGACTTCGTTCTCTATGCGCAGGCGACAATGGTAGACGGTATAGATTTTGACTTCTGGTACAGTCGAGGATATTTAGCACTATTTGTTGCGCCATTACTGCTAATCAGTACTCGTAGAGTTAAAAATGGCGAAGTGCGTATTTTTGTTTCCCGTAATGTCGTTTTTTATAGTTCAATGTTGATGATAGCTGGTGCTTACTTACTTCTTATGGCATTAACTGGCTATATAATTAATTATATCGGCGGTGAATGGGGAGGTTTAGTTAGTATTGGCTTTTTAATGTTAAGCGGCATTGTTCTTATCGCCTTATTGATTACAGAATCTTTACGTCGAAAGGTAAAAGTCTTTATCGCAAAAAATTTCTTTGCTAATAAATATGAATACCGAGACGAATGGCTCAATTTAATAGAAAAAATTGAAACCACAAGTGGTGAAAATCATTATCAAATGGCAACGCACATTATGATGTCAAAAGTTAATGCGATGCGTGGTGCGATAATTAAGAAAGCTACAGATCAACATTACCAACAGCAGTATAGCCACGGCATAGATGTTACCGAAAGCATTGAAGAGCAACTCGCTTTAGTTGGAATATTTTGCCAAAAGCAAGGTTGGATAATAGATATTAATGAATATGAGCAATCCCCAACCATTTATCCCAACTTAGATATCGATATTGAGTTGTGTAGGGAACAGAATATTCAAATTATTGTACCAATATTTATTGGTAAAGCTTTTTATGGCTTGTTTGTTCTCGCAAATGAAAGCAAAATTAAACAGCTCAATTGGGAAGACAGAGATTTGCTGTTTGCTGTATCAAAGCAACTAGGTAATTTTATGTCACTTTATGAAGCAACTGACAAGCTAAGTGAGTCAAAACAATTTGATGCTTTCAACCGAATGTCAGCGTTTTTAGTGCATGACTTGAAAAACGTACAGGCACAATTGGCGTTAATTACAACCAATGCGGAAAAGCACAGAAATAATCCTGAATTTGTAGATGATGTGTTTGAGACCGTAGAGTCGGCTACCGAGAGATTAGCAAAAGTACTTTCACAATTACGGAAAAAACAGGTGGAACAATCCGCTAATCGCCAAACTAATTTAGTAAAAGTTGTCAGCCAAGTTGTTGAACAATGTAATATACAGCAGCCTAAAGTAACATTTGAGCATGAAGGTAATTGCCATAGTATTGTTGATAATGAATCCTTTCATTCCGTTATGCATCATCTAATACAAAACGCGCAAGAGGCGACGGAAAATGATGGTTGGGTGAAAGTAACCTTAGCAGAAAGAAAGCGTACGATTAGAATCACAATCGAAGATAATGGTAGCGGTATGAGTGAAGCGTTTATCAATACACGGTTATTTCGACCATTCGATACTACTAAAGGTAATGCTGGAATGGGAATAGGTGTTTTTGAAGCCAAGCAATTTTTCGAAAATATGGCTGGAATAATTAAAGTAGAAAGCGTGCCACAGCAGGGGACTATATTCACAATTGATATACCGCTACTGTCGATTAGCCAATCAAATAATCAAGTAGAATTATAAGGACGTCAAAAATGGAAAAACTGTTAATTGTAGATGATGATAAAGGGATCCAAAAACAGTTAAAATGGAGTTTATCTGATTACGATGTCGTCCTGGCTGACGACCGTGAAAGCGCGGTTGCAGCAGTGCGTAGGCACGAACCTAAAGTTGTTACTTTAGATTTAGGTTTACCGCCAGATGAAACAAATGCGTCCGAAGGATTAGCTGCGCTACAAGAAATTCTTGCCATAGCGCCTCACACCAAAGTTATTGTTATTACAGGCAATGATGATAGAACAAATGCATTAACGGCGATAGCAGCTGGCGCTTATGATTTTTACCAAAAGCCGGTAGATACTGAAGTGATAAATGTTATTGTCTCACGAGCCTATAGTGTCGCAGCAATTGAAGAAGAAAACCGTAAAATGCGTGCTGTAGCGGGTAGTGATATTGGTATTATCGGTAATAGTGAGAGTATTGAAAGGCTGCGTATGATGGTTAAACGTATTGCACCTACCGGTATTACTGCGCTGCTATTGGGAGAGAGTGGTACAGGTAAAGAGGTGACTGCAAATGCTGTTCACCTTGCTAGTGATCGTAAAAATAAGCCCTTTATCGCGATTAACTGTGCTTCCATTCCTGAAACTTTATTAGAAAGTGAACTGTTTGGCTTTGAAAAAGGGGCGTTTACAGGTGCACACCGAACAACAAAAGGAAAAATTGAATGTGCTGAAGGTGGAACTTTATTTCTTGATGAAATTGGTGATATGCCTTACAGCCTACAGGCTAAACTTCTACGTTTTTTACAGGAAAAGCGCATTGAACGTTTAGGTGGACGTCAAGAAATTCCTGTAAATGTGAGAGTGGTTTGTGCAACCAATCAAAATTTAGAAGAGATGGTTGCCGAGAAAACCTTTAGGGAAGATTTATTTTATCGAGTAAGTGAAATAACACTTAATATACCACCGTTAAGAGATCGAGATGAAGACGTCATTATCCTCGCTCAGTACTTTTTGCAGCACTATGCAATAGAGTATAAGCGTAATGTTAAAAGTTTCTCAGAAGATGCATTGAGCGCGATTAAAGGGCATAGATGGCCGGGTAATATCCGTGAACTGCAAAACAAAGTAAAAAGTTCTGTGATCATGACTACAGGAAGGCAAGTGACTGCATTCGATCTTGGTTTTCTTGACCATCAAGACAAAAACTTTGAATTATCACTGAATTTACGTACTGTAAGAGAGCATGCTGAATCTATTGCTATCCAAAAAGCTTATGCGCTGACAGATGGTAATATGTCGAAAACGTCTGAATTATTGGGTGTTACGCGGCCAACATTATATTCACTGATTGAGAAATATGAATTAACTATTAATGGTTAGTTTTAATACAGGGTATTTACATAAAAAAACCGCTAGCTAGCGGTTTTTTTATGTATGTTTTTTACAGCGATTACTCAGCTTTATCACTTGGAGAGTCAGTATAAACACGACTTTTATGCTTTAGCAATTTATCTACATAACGCGCCATTTTTATTTTTTCTTTAATGCTAGTCTCTAAAATTTCTTCTACTTCTCGCAGCACGTCTTTAATGCTTTCTACTTTTTCAGTTGAATTAACCTTAACCTGATTCTGCTCAATACTCTTTAATTGCTCGCCATTTAGAGAGCCTGTTAGTTCTACTTCCATTTCTTTAGCAACTTCATTGATAGCATCTACATTGATACTGTGTAGTTCTTCAAGAAAGCCGAATAAAAGTAACCTATCAACAAATATGTTAATTTTTCGTGGAATGCCTAAAGTCTTCTCATATATCAACTCAAACGCAGGATCTGCAAATAAATTCTCTTTATTACAGCCTGCTTGATGCAAACGGTGATTAATATACTCTTTGACTTCATTCTTTGATAGCGGTTTAAGGTGTGCAGAAGCAATAATCCGTTGACGAAATTGCTCCATATTGGGGGCTTGAATTATGCCCTTAAGTTCCTCTTGTCCTAATAAGAAGCTTTGAATTAATGGTTTATTATCTAATTGAAAGTTAGACAACATACGTAATTCTTCAACAGTTTCACTTGGCAAGTTTTGTGCTTCATCGACTAATAACAACGCACGTTTGCCTTGATGATGAAGTTGAATAAGAAATGTCTCTATGCCTTGTAATAAATCAGCTTTGCTTTCACCTTTTATCGTAATATTAAACTCGGCTATAACCAATTCTAATAATTCTTGTGGATTGAGCTTGGTGGTGACTAGCTGAGCAGCAACAATGCTGGCGTCACCTAAATTGTTTAATAGGTTGCGTGCTATTGTGGTTTTTCCAGTTCCGATAGGCCCTGTTACGACAATAAAACCTTCGCCTTGATCCAAACCATACTGTAAATATGATAATGCCCGTTGGTGGTGGCTTGAGGCAAAAAAGAACTTAGGATCAGGACTTAATTGAAATGGTCTTTCGCTAAAACCATAATATTTTTCATACATACTGCTAGAAACCTTTGGTAATTTTGGCGCCAATGCGGCCTTCTTGATAGTTTAGGGCTGTACTATTCGAGCTTCTATTTAGGTAACTTATACTGAGACTCAATGATAATGAGCTCTGTATCGACTTTTCATAACTAAGTTGATAGCGTCGGTAACGATCTAAGCGCTCTTGCTCAGTTTTCATTAAAAGATTAGTCTCGGTGTATGATAAGTTTAAATTAACACTTGAACGAGCACTAATATCACGCTTAAAACTTACGCTGATAGCACTTGATTCATCTTCAATGCGAGTATCAAGATTATCACGCATTTGTTTATTAGCTGCCAAAGTAATAGTTGTGCGTGGTAACTCTAAAGTAGAATTCCAGTTTAAAGTTTTGTTGAGTGAAAATACATTATCTTCGACTAAGGTAAACTCTTGAATTGGGAAAATTTGATAACCATTATCGTTAGGATCATTTGGGTTATCAGGAATAATGATAGTGCCATCTTGCACTGTACATTCTTGGATTAAAGCAGCACTGTTATTTGGACAGAAATAGAAGCCTACAACATTTGCGACATAATTATTGCGTGTTAATGTTTGTATGTCCTCAATGTAGGTGATGGTATTGGTTAAACGTCTATTTCTATGTGATATGTTTAGACCGTAACTATCGCCAAAAAAACGCTCGGAAAAACTAGCCTCTATACTTGTTCGAATACTAGGCTGCCATTTCATTTTTGCACTTACGTACTCGCCTTGTTCCTTGCCATCAATATCAAGGTTTTTGCCAATCGGTTTATTGTATGACGCATCTAAATATAGTCGTGGTGAAATTAACCAACGCACACCTAAACCGTAGGAATTTGACTCGGTAGAGTTGTTTGAATTTCTTAAATTACCGCTATTATCTTCATCATAGTAACGAATAAAAGGGTTAACTTTGTAGCTCGTAATTAAACCTATTAAGGCTTCACTTTTACTTAATTTACCATCTTGACCATTATTCTTTAACTCTTGATAGTCATGTTTAATTTCCCAAAAAGCATGTCTGGCACTCGTGCCATTTGTGCTACTTATGGCTGCAACGACACCTTCTCGGTTACCAATGTTATCTTCTGAGTTGGTTTGTAGATAACCAATGGCGGATTCAATGATAAAAACACTATTTTTGATATTGTATTCAATACCACCATTATAGGTTTCAACTTGTACAGTATCGGCAGACACAATATCAGCTAAGGCATTTTGAACGCTGTTACGGGATTGGTTTTCGACATCTAAACCACCAAAAAGGATAATACCGTTAGGCCATAATTGTAGTCGAAAATCACTTGCTATGGTGTGGTAGTCATTATCTAGATCATGATCATGACTATAGAATGCATATCTGCTTTGCGATGAAAAGTTGAAAATTGCTTGCGGTGCTTGATAGACAGAATCTATGTTTACACCAGTTTGGCTCACCAAGCTGGATATTTCATTGTTGCTAGTAATACCAACATTGTCAGTATAAATTTCATCGATCACTAAACTCGGCTCAAATTGCCAATCACCAGCCATGACAAATTTTGAACAGAATAGAGCAAGACATACAGTGCTAAGTTTAATTCTTTGCACCGTATCCATAGCCGTAATAGCCATACAAATCCTTATGAGATCTAATTGCTTTATTAAGCACTAGCCCTAATGCTAAATTTTCATTGAGATGTTCAGTTGCCGATTTTATGTCAGCAATTGTGCTTTTTGATTCTTCAACAACAATTAACGCTTGTCCCATCAGGTTTGCTAACACTAGTGTTTCTGTGACGCCAATTAATGGTGGGCAATCAAAAATAACAATTCTGTCAGGGTAACGGTTTGCAAGTTCATTCGCTAAAGCGACCATTTTTTCACTGGCTAATAATTCGTTAGATAAATGATGAGGCTTACCGGCAGGGATCAATTTAAGCTTATCAATGTCAGTATTATAAATAATATCGCTTACCTGCTCTGCGTTGCCAAGTAGATATTCAATAATCCCTGGAAACTCTTGAATGCCTAATTCACGATTGACACTAGGGCGTAGTACATCGGCATCGACAAGTAACACTGTTTTATCTTGTTCTAATGCAATACTTAGCGCTAAGTTTATAGCGACAAAAGTCTTGCCTTCATTTGGTTTAGCACTACTAACCATTACTAAGTTACTATGTTCGAGCGTCTTAGCTGCGTTGCCAAAAGCATTGTTGAGTAATTTTCGTTTTATTTGACGAAACTCATCTTTAATACTTTTTCGATCGCCAGTATCGATTAAATAACCTCGCTCATCTAAACTCTCTTTATCGAGTGCTAAGACAGGTTTATCGCTAGCTACTTTTATCTCTGGTAGCGTTTCTACTTGTACTTGAGCACTTTTTTCAGTGGGTTCGTGTTGGTCACCACTTTGCTTTTTAGCTAACGCTTTTTCAATAATACTCATAAACTATAAAATCCCCCGAATTGGTGCCAATATAACATTTGGAGCAACAGCATAAAGTATAAAAAAAGCAAGCATGATAAGTAGGATGCTATTTGAAATTACAAAAATTATTGTTTTCCGGCGGTGCCATTGTTGCAAGCCTAATCCCTTCGATGCAGAAACGATACCAAAAACTGGAATACCAGTAGCTTGAGAAATTTGTCTGCTTGAAGTAACCACAGGATTAATTTGACTAAATAATAATGATAAGCCAACACCAACACCAAAGCCTAATATTGTTGTACCAACCAAAAATAGTATACGTTTTGGTCCCGCAGGCTCAGTTGGAGCCCTAGGAGGATCAATAACTCTAAACTGTATTGAATTAGTAGACTCATCGGCTTGTTGCGCAAGTTGAGCTGTTTCTTTGCGAATTAATAGTTCTTCATATTTTGTTTTAGTTATTTCATAGCCACGGTTAAGTGATGTTAGTTCCGCCTCTATTTCCGGCAAGATATGTATTTTACTTTCCAAATCTTTAACCTGCTGGCGGTAGTCATTTACCCGAACATTGGTTGATGCGACTTGATTCTCAAGTTGATTAACTTGAATTTGTAATTGTTGTATAACCGGGTTTTGGCTCGTTGGCATCTTATTCGAATCGCCATCTTGCCTAGCATTTAAGTATTCCTCTATTTCTTTACTACGCTGATTGTTAAGATGTACTAAGCGTCGGTTTACTTCAATAACATCAGGATGTTTCTCTGTGTATCTTAGCTGCAACGAATCTAATGTCGCTTCTAGTTCTGAAATTCGATCATCGTATGTCGTTTGAATACTATTCGAATTTTTAATTTTATTTTGTGAACTATTACTATTGCTCGGAGACGAAGTCAGCTGCGCTTTTGCTGATTTTAATTGAGTTCTTTGCTCTAATAAGCCTAGTTCAGTTATTTTTAACTGTTCTTTTACGACGTTTAGTTTTTGATAATAGCCACCATATTGATCGGGCAATACATCGCTATATTTTTGTTTAAAGTCAGTTAGCCTTGACTCAGCAGCAAGCAAACGGTTTTCATAGTCCTTAATTTGAGTACCTAAAAACTTTTGTGCAGAATTTGAATCGCTACGGTTTTCACCAAGGGTGTTTTCAATAAATACAGAAAGAGCTGAATTTACGACATTTTTCGCCATTTCTGGATCTTTATTTTGATAGGTAATAGTGAAAATATTTTCTTTTCTACCGCCTGTTTTTCTAATAATAATATTAGATTTTAAACCGTCAATTAATTCCTCATATTCTTTTGGCGTATTCGCTTGTACATCAAGATCAGTCATACGAGTGATACGCTCTAAGTTAGGGCGACTCAGTAGTGTCTTAATCATTAATCGAATTTGCACTTCTGGATTTGTTTCAACGGTTAAGCCTTTTAATAAAGGACCTAGGATAGATTGAGTATCCGCATAAACACGTGCTTCGGACTCATAAACATTGTCTAACTGGGAAATTAACACCCAAGATATTGGACAAATTAACCAAGTCGAAATAATTATAAATCGTCGCTTAAGCCAAATACCCTTAAGATAATCTATAACTTGTTCAATTATTTCTTGCATTTTTTACCTCTAAAGCAGCGAAAAGCTTAAAACCATGTTTCAGGAATTACTATAATATCGCCAGGTAATACATCTACGTTAGCTGAAATTTCGCCATTTTTAATTAAGTCTTCAATAAAAATATCATATTGTTTTTGTAGACCATTCTCGATACGTACTAAGACAGCATCATTGCCATTGGCAAACTCTGTTAATCCGCCAACACGAATCATAACGTCTAACAATGTCATGTGTTGTGTGTAGTTTATGGCTTGTGGTTCCGTCGCTTCACCAATAACTCTTATTTGTTCGCTAAATGGGCCAACGAAGTTATTTACTGTCACAGTAACAACTGGATCTCGTAAGTAGGTGGCAAGAATTTCTTCTATAGAACGTGCAAGCTCAGTTGGGGTTTTGCCTGAAACTGGAATATCTTCAACTAACGACGTGGTGACCATGCCGTCAGGTCGAACCACAAATGTGCCTGATACTTCAGGGTTACGCCATACAAAAATATTTACAACATCACCAGCGCCAATGAGGTATTTATATGAATTTACATCAACAGTGTTTGATTGATGAATGGTTGCAGGAGGCAGAACAGGAGAACTGCACCCAGATATTGTAAAAACTAACGTAATAAATAAAATGACCTTCATCATCAACTTTTCCATGGCTGTAACCTTCTCATTTACTATTATTTATATAAGCTATCAGATTGTATTTGATTTTTACATATGATGCACATTATTTAACTATTGTTAACTACGTGTAATAATGATGATTTTAAGAATGGTATTCATTTTAATTACTACGTATTTTTTATACTAGGTGTAAATGCTATTGATATGTGAATATATCCAATGGATGAACATTATCTTTGTTATTATATAGCGAATTTTACTTACTTTACCTGTAGATAATCGAAAGAAAATATTTCAGTACTTTGTCAATTACTTCAGATTGTAATTAGACATAATTATCGATATGGTAATCTTCAGTAAATAAGTTATTATTTCTTAAGGTATAACCTATTATTTACATTTATCAACGAATTAATTCTAATACACAATTTTTCACATGAAAGGAAACCTCTGACTCAAATGTCTAGCTCTAAATTTCGTGATTTGTCCGCAGGGAGTAAATCACTAGTACTCATTGAATTTATTTGTTTTGCGGGTGCATTAATTTTAAGCATTTATTTAAATGATGCTTTTCACTTTATTATGCATGATGTGCAGCATGTTGCGATGGATGTATTTTTCATTCATGCCGTTGTCTTTGCATTTGTTACCCAACTTTCATCATTATCGATGGGGCTTTATAACTCTAAGCTTAGGGAGAGTTTTCGTGGAGTTGCTAGAAGGTTATTAGTTTCGGTTGCTATTGGCTTTTTTATTATGTCTTTGATTAATCCATTTTATGGTTCAGGGGCTTTGTCTATTGAGTTGTTGGCAATGGCTTCATTGATAAGCTTAATATTGGCAAGCGTTGTTCGATATTTTACTTTTCAAATAGATTTTTTTGGTTTTAACAAACGCAATATATTGGTGCTTGGTGCTGGAGAAAGAGCATCAATTATTGAAAAACGTATGCGCCGTGATGTCGACCGCCAAGGTTTTTTCATGCATGGCTTTGTTATGATGAATGGAGATGCGAAAAGCGGCATAATCAATGAAAACATAATACAACTAGAAGGCTCTTTGGTTAATTATGCCTTAGAGCATCAAATAGACGAAATAGTCGTGGCAAATGATGAACGCCGAGAAAACTTACCTGTAGACGAATTGTTTGCCTGTAAAATACGTGGGGTAGAAATAACAGAGATATTGGACTTCATTGAGCATGAAACAGGGCAAATTGCTGTTAACTTGATTTATCCTAGTTGGGTGATTTATTCGAATGGCTTTGCGTCAGCAAATCATCTACGAAACACTTTAGATTGGGTGTTTAACGCTAGTATGGGCTTTGCATTACTTATGCTGACTTGGCCTGTAATGTTGATCACTTCTATTTTAATTAAGCTAGATGAGGGCTTTAAAGCGCCAATATTTTATTTCCAGGAAAGAGTCGGTTTAGACGGTCAAGGATTTAATATTATCAAGTTTAGAAGCATGCGTATTGATGCCGAAAAAAATGGCGCTCAAATGGCATCTGAAAATGATGATAGAACGACAAAAATAGGTAAATTCATCCGTAAATATCGTATTGATGAGTTACCACAAATTTACAATGTAATGCGTGGTGAAATGGGCTTTGTTGGCCCAAGACCAGAGCGTCCTGAATTTGTTCAGCAGCTGATTAAAAATATTCCATATTTTAATGAACGACATAATGTTAAACCAGGTTTAACTGGCTGGGCTCAATTAAAGTACCCTTATGGTGCTACGGAAGAAGATTCTTTAGAAAAACTGAAGTATGACTTGTACTACATTAAGCATCGAAGCTTTCTGCTTGATTTGTTGATTTTAATTCGTACTGTTGAAATAGTACTGTTTGGCAAAGGTCGTTAATAAACCAAAAGTATTACCCTAGCTCTATATTTCTATAGAGTTGGGGCATTTAGACATAATTCCATGAACTTAATTTTATCAAATGGCTCCGAAATTGAAAAACGAGCCAATTGAAATCTATTGTATTGAATTTTCTGGTTGATGAAGTAACGAAAGGTAAAAGCTAGCTTATACCCTTGGTGCTCAATTTCATCAAACATTTTATAGTTGTATGTTGAAGCATCACCTACAGGATATGATATGGATAGAACTTCATTAGCTAGTTTTTCTTCCAATAGTTCTTTTGCATAAGATAATTCATGTGACAATTCAATTGCATCTAAACTAGAAAAAATTCGATGAGAATGGGAGTGGGCACCTATAGTCATACCGGCAGACTCCATCTCAATTAAATGTTGCCAAGCCATAAACTCATTTTTGTAATGATCTAGCACTAGTCCAGTAATACTGCGCAATTCTATTAATTGCTCTTCTATAGGTGCTGATGCAGATTTAAACTGACTTAAAACTTTTCGAATAGATTTTGCTTTTTCCTCAGAAGATAATGAAATTGAATTCCTCCATGAAGGTAATCTAATTTCGTCTAATTGACAATGTCTAATATGCCAAGCAATCTCATCCCACCAAGGTATTGTTTTAGACTCTATTAACCCTGTAGCTACAAAAAAGGTCGCAGGAATATTCATCGCAATCAAGATAGGAAAAGCTAACTCATAATTGTCAATATAGCCATCATCAAATGTGATGTATGCGAGTTTTTGGTTAGGCTGTTGTCCATCATTGATGATGTCGATAAATCGACCTTGATTTATTATTTCAAAGTTACTTTTAATAAATTGCAGATGTTTTTCTAAATCATCGGGGGTACAAGAAAAAACGTTAGGGTCATACTTACAAACTTCAGCATCACCTATGCGATGGAAATTAAAACAGTAAACCCCATTCTTGCGATAGTTCCACAATCTATGTGTCATACCGAGATGACGCATAATCCTTGTTTTCACTTTACTGAGTAGCATAAGTTATTTCGCAATAAAGTTTGGTTTAGGTAAAATATAATCGCGGAATTGATGGGGACTGCCAGATTCGTTTGCTTCCGCTGCTTTGATCATATTATACATTTCCCTGCTATTAACATAATGTAACTGATGACGTTCACCGTCATTGTATTTGGCTTCTAGATAAGAAAACATGTCATCAACAGGCTTTCCTAGTAGAACGTCCATATCTCTTTCTTGTGTGCCGTGTGTATGTACTTTAATAAATATCCAGTCGGGTTTACCTTTGACGTGAACATTTGCTTCAACCCATAAATCTACGCGATCTTTGGTTGGTTCCATTCCATTTCTTACATCCGAATTCTCAATTTGTGGAAAAATCCCTTTTTTAAGCTTCTTCCAATTCAACATCAATGGACCATTGACTATCATTAAGTCACCCCAGACATTGCCGCCAACACTAACATCAACACCAGTATTGTGTGATTTAGGTTTTAAGGGATCGTCTTTAGCGTAATAAATGCTATTAATTGTTTTAGGTTGAGTGCCATGAGGCGCCGACGGATAAGTAAAGTCAGCGTAACAGCCTGTTTCTTTTAAGACAATAAGCTCGTCATTCACCCCACAAAGCTTCCCATCATGTCCTGAGTTGTCTAATGTCCAATTACCGTGAATAAAGCCATACATTAGCTGGCCAGTTTCAGGGTGATGAGACAAAGCACCATGATCATTATGTAAAACATGACAAAATTTAGTAATAGATGCTCTTAAATTTTCAGACGTGTCGTCATCATGATGCAAGTGGACTTCAATTTCACCAAAGCCATCGCGGCATAATTTAGCAATTTTATCTAAATGTTCAACGCGATATTCTTCTTCAGGATAAAAGAAGGTATGTTGTGGATGTATGCCATTAGCATCGACATGCTTTTTAGCCATTAAAGGGTAGTCAGTACACCACCTGTCTACTCGACTACGTTCTATTTCAATACTGTCAGGCTTTCCCCATTGTGGTTCATAATGATCGACAAAGGAGAAGATAATATGCTTGCTTTCAGTTGTTTCGCTCTTAGGTTTTTGCACTCGCTGCTTGATATACTGTGGCAGCCACTCTTGCATGTTTTTCTTTTTCAAAATTAAGAAAAACAGATAAAGGGAGATAACGAATAAAAATAAAATGATCACTAGCGGGTTGTCCTTTGCCAAGTTCCCTGTACATTGGAACTAAAATATTTAATAAATCCACGCATTAACGCTAGGTTCATTGCCACAAAAAAAGCTAAAAGGGCAATTAGCGTTGTTGTTCTTTTGCCTTTGGATTGTTGTTTTATGCCATAAAAGGCCATGAAATAAAAGATAAACTGTCCAGCAAGTGTCAGTTGATAAAAACTACTATCTAGCAGCCCCACATTTGCAATTAAGGTAACTAGCATGAAGTGCGGCACAAACCAGCGGCAAACTTTATGACTAATATAGGCGATAAAACGCCAGCCTAATAGAGGATTCAAAGCCCAAGGCATTTTAAAGAAAGCTTGATAGTTACCTAAGCCAATCCGTACTCGTCGACCTTCTTCTTCGGCAAGATTAGGTGCTATTTCCTCAATAGCCATGGCTTCTGGATCGTAGACTAGGCGAAAGCCTTGCTTGGCAACATTCATAGCAATTTGAAAATCATCAACTATGGTATTTGCGGGTAATGGAATAAAAAGTGACTTTCTGATGGCATATATTGCACCGTTAGCGCCTTGTAGGGCATTCAGTCTCGATTCATGAAACTTAAGTACTTGCTCGTAACGCCAATAAACGTTGTCTTTGTTATTGCCAGTATCACCGTCAACTAAGTGAAGTTCACCACATACTGCGCCGATTTTATCATTATTGAAGTGACGCGTTAGTTGTTGAATGGTATCAGCTTGAAAATGTGTGTTGGCATCAGAAAATATAATCAGTTCATCCTGAGTTTTTCCTACCAAGTCATTTAATACACTCATTTTTCCACGGTTTTCCGTAAAAATATGCACGTGAAGATTATCTGCATTAAATTGTGACAGTATTTCGGCCGTTTGATCACGGCTACCATCTGAGCCAATCAAAAAAGTTATCTTATCTTGAGGATAATCTAGCGCTAACAGGTTCTCTACTCTGGCTTTGATGCAAGACTCTTCGTTGTATGCCGCAATAATGACCGTAACTGCAGGGTAGTCTTTAATGTTTATCGTTCGACGTTGACGCCTGCGCCATAAATATTTGGTATCACTGATCGCTTGTTTGATACCACTAAAAATAAATAAGATTAAAGGGTAAAGAAAATAACTATAAATAATGACGGCAACACTAGCCCAAAACAAAAGCTCCATTAGTTACTCGCCTCATCATTATTTTTTTTATAAACTTTGGCTGGAATACCCAACATAGTCGCACCTTCATCCGCATTTTTTGTTAGAACGGCATTAGCACCGATTTTTACATGATCGGCAACCGTTAATGCGCCAATAATTTTTGCTCCCGCGCCAACAAAAATATTATTTGCCAGTACTGGAGATTTACCTTTTTCATCACCGATAACAACACCACCTTCTAAGGTAATATTATGACCACCGGTGACTTTAGAGTTAATAACAATACCAACCGGGTGCATAATGACGAATCCTGATGCAAAGTCAGCACCACTACCAATGACGCAACCATTTAAATATTTATTAAACCATTGAAAGAAATAAGCGAGTAAACCAAGTCGATGCTTGGCACACCAACGCATACATCGATACAGAACATTAGCACTAGTGCCGTCCGCCATCCAAATTCTAAGCATGCTAACTTGTGCACCATCTTCGGCGAAAATTTGTTGTTTACGTTTTAAATCCGCTTTTAATTTATCCATTTGAATTTACATCTTGCTTAACTAAAGATAATAACTGCTGGGCGTTATGTCGCCATTGACGTTCTCTTTCAATATAGGCGCGAGCATTTAAACCCACCTGTTTGTGCTCGGTTAACTTATTCGCTATATCAAGTGTTTTTTCAATGCAGGCATTACGATCGCCAGCCGGGAATAACCAACTTGTTTCACCGTCAATAACTACTTCTGCAATTGGAGAAAAGTCAGGGGCGAGCATGCCTTTTCCCATAGCCATAAACTCAAACAACTTCATTGGCGAGCCGTAATCATTTGAGTCTGGCAGTATGCCGAAATCCATTGCAGATAAATAATTAGCAACTTCCTTATGCTCAACTTTGCCGGTCAATATCACCTGTGAATTTACGTCTGCTTCGGTCACTCGGGTTTTTATTGCTTCAAAAGCAACACCATCGCCTACTAATAGCAGTACTAAGTTTGGATTGTCAGGTAAGTGTTGGCAAATTAGATCAACAAACCAGTCAATCCCATGCCAATGAACAAATGCGCCAACGTAACCCAGTACTAATTTATCATTAATACCCAATTTCTTTCTAAGTGTTATACCTGCTTGTGGATCGATAATAAATTTATCTAAATCTGCCGCATTAGGAGAAACGACACAAGGCGCTATTTCACCATAAGCCTGTTGGGCAACTTCTTTAAATCGACTTGAAATAAATACCAAGCCAGTGGCATTTTTAAATATCCAGCCTTCAATTTCCACCGCTAAACGTTTAAAGGTTAATGCCCTAACACGATGAACTTGGCAGGAGTCATTGATCTCTAAAATAATGTCAATATTATTACGTTTCGCCCACCAAACACTGATAAACATAAACAATGAGTAACGTTCATAAATTAAGTTGATATTATTGCTTTTTACCGACTTTTTAAGTCTAAATACGGCTAATAAATTATAGGCGAGCTCAAACATTTCAAAAACAAATTCTGGCACATGCTTTGTGATGTCCGAAAGAAAGGAAAAGCCACTTTTTTTTGTTGGTTGATTTTGTGCTGGCGTAACTTGTTCTTCTGATTCTGGCTCTGCACCGGGAATAGATAAAATACTAACGGTATTACCTAGTTCTGTTAATCCCTTAACAACACCGCGAATATGTACGCCTTCAGCACCTCTGCCTCGGGTTCTATGATGAAATAATATATTCACTACTACTTTGCCTCTAATGCGTTAAAACAATAGCCTTGTTCAAGCCATTGAGGGATTAATATTTCAAGTGCGTCAATACAACGTTCGTGATCATCATGGAATAAAATAATATCCCCGGATGCTACGGGCTGCTTGATAAAACGTTCAGCAATTTTATTGGCGGGCTCTTTTAAAAAGTCCATCGAGTCTCGGCTCCAATGCACTGCGGTTATTTTCTTTTGCCAGATGCTAAACAATAATTTTAGGTCCCAGCGTCCTTGAGGTGCTCTAAACAAAGTGCAAGATTCACCAGAAATTTGCTCGATAATTTGACTAGTTTTACTGATTTCTATTAATTTTTCCGCATGAGAAATTTTATGAAACTCTGGGTGACTATAGGTATGGTTCGCAATAGTGTGAGCACGTTTGTCTATCTCAGCGAGTAAATGCGGATTTTTTTCTGCCCGACTGCCAATAATAAAAAATGTCACTTTAATTTGGTATTTGTCGAGTAAATCTAATAAACGTTCGATTACGCCCGGTACAGGCCCATCATCAAAAGTGAGATAAAGTGTTTTTTCATTTTTAGTTTTGCTCAATAAAAATAATTGGTCGGGTAATATAAATGACCTGAGCAGATATTTTAATTTACGGAGCATTAAATGATAATTCCATTATTCACAAAACCATATTGTAACAGTAACGATTAAGAATCATACCCTTGAATGTTAATATTCATTAACATTTGAAGTAACTGATGTTTGTTGTTTTGCCAAGAAAACTGTTGGCTATGTTGTTTTATTTTTTCTTTGTTCCATTGTGTTGATAAAATGGCATCAAGCCCTTCTGCTACAGCCATATCACATTTTGAAGGAATGATTTTTCCACATACATGTTCATCAACAACCTCCGGAATACCACCAACGTCGCTTACTAATACGGGGGTGCCGCAAGCCATGGCTTCAAGTACTACATTGGGAACGCCTTCGTTATAACTGGGTAATGCTAACACTCGCGCTTGGCTAATAAGTTCTGGTAATTGGTCATGGTTAACACTACCAAGCAGATTAACTTTATCACTAAGCGCCATAGATTCAGCTTGGTTACGTATTTGCGAACTCATATTTCCTGGTCCGGCATAGAGTAATTTAAGGGAAGGGTGTTTTTCATGAATTGCTGCAAAGCCGTTTAACAATTCCATAACACCTTTTTCTTTTTTTAAATTGCCAACATATAAAATATAGTCGCTAATAGTTTTGTTTGACTCTGTATGATTAACGTGAAATTTTTGGTGATCAACCCCATTATAAATTACATGAATCTTCTCTTTATTTACTCCTATGCTGATCATTTCATCTGCAAGAGCCTGAGAAACGGATAAAATGCCTACAGCCTTTTTGCTGGCATTGACTATTTGTTTCGCACGAGCGGGAATTTTTCCATGTAGGTTAATATCGCTGCCGTGCACTTTGAAAAAAAATGGGCAGTTAAGTAGTTTGCTTATCCAGCTTGTTGCAACAGCTTCTGGAAAAGCCCAGCTTGCCAATAACGTTTTAGGCTTTTTGCTAAATAGCCACCAACCAGAATGTAGCATGATGGATATAAACATCATGGCACTATAGAAACGCCGGCCGAATTTAGGTAAATAGAAGTAAGGTACATAGCGTAAATTTGCACTTTGCTTTATTTCTTTTCTATGTGAAAACCATTCGGGAAAAGCGACTGGTACTAGCACACTTTTTTCAAAGGTATCATCAAGCTGTGAAAATTGCTGACGATTAAACGTGGCTCTATTTGGCTCCCAAGGTAATGGGTAGAGATTGGTTATAATAACAATTGACGGTTTACTTTGATCAGACTTCACAAATAGTAACCCTATGTTTACCACTGACGGTTAATGGAATATCATCTACGACATTAAAAACTAACTGTAATTCGTTGTTAGCGTACTTATTGATTTCGTCGACAATCTTGATTTTATCTTGTTCGGTAAATTGCTTATTGATAATTAGCGATATTTGCAAAGATGATATATCACTTTGTTTTACCTGGAATTTATCTATGCCGGTAAACTCTTTGAATAAATGAGGGAATAATTCCCCAGGAATTTTTTTGCCTGAAGCGGTTTTAATAATATCAAGTTTACGGCCGTCAATACTGTTCATAATAGGTAAAGGATTATTACAACCACAGGGTTCGTTTATCAAGGTTGCTCGATCGCCATTAACATAGCGAATTAAAGGCATCCCATAATTGTATAAATCGGTAATTACTAAGTCACCAGACTTCCCTTTTATTGATTGACCAGCATTGCTGATAGTTTCCACTACCAAATGATCACTATTGATATGTAGTTTTTTATTTTCTTGACACTCTGCTGACACCAACATAAATTCACGACAACCAAAAGTGTCATAAACTGAACAATTAAATGCTTTTTCGATAACGTCTCTTTGGAAGTTATGTAGAGGCTCTGCACCCGTCAGAATTGTTCTTGGTGAAACAACTGATAATTTATGCATGATTATATATCTTGATAATTCATACAATGGATTGACATATGAGACAAGAGCCGCAGGTTTAAAATTATTTATCTCATTAATATAACTAGCCATATTGCTAATATTCATGACGAACGAATTGAGCATTTTTCGATTGTAAAACTGATGATATAAATTGGTTTTTAATGCTTTTAATTTACTTGGTTGACCAATATCAGCCCCCCATAAATATAACGTTTTTTGCCCTAAACCTGCACCCAACCAGCCATAGCCACGCCACATAATGGCTTCTCGTCGAGTGTTACTTTCAACATCAAGTTCAAAGTTAAACGGTTGCCCTGTTGAGCCGCCTGTAGATTTTTTAATATTTTTCTTTGCATTAATAGAAACGATTTTAGAATAATGTTTAGTAATATCTTTTTTGGTTATTAAAGGAAGCTTAGTGAAGTCTGACATTGAAGAAATTTCATCAACAGAGTTAATACCTACCTTACTCCAAAGTTCGGGATAAAAAGTCGTATTCTCAAAAGCATGTTTAAGCAATTTTTGTAACTCATTCCATTGATGCGCTTTTAACTGCTCCGGTGTCCAGGTTAAATGTTGCTGATATTCATGAATATTTTGCAAGAGATTCTTGCCTTTAATCACCTCATAAAACGGCATGAGTATACGTTGCAAAAATTGAGCGTACATTAGTCGATAACTCCATCTTATTCTTGCTAAGGGATTAGTAGTTTAAAATTTAGCAAATATACCATGTTAAAGTAAGAACTTCGTATACCAATATTAGCTTTTATTTTTGAATATTCATAAAATCTCATGCAGTTTATGAAAAGCTAAAAAGATAACTATTACATTTATATCAATGATAACATGGCCTAATTTTAACAGTTTTAAATACCTACTCGATGTTTAATACTTGTATTATTTTATTTGGAGTATACTTTAATGAGAAAACAACTACTAACAAGCTCAGCTTTTCGACTTATCGAAAGAGTTGTCGTTATTCTCACATCTTTATTGCTTACCCCTTATTTAATTAATGTTTTAGGAGAAAAAGACTACGGTTTATGGATACTTATTCTCTCCATTCTTGGGTGGTTTAATGTTATAGATTTAGGCTTTCCGTCTGCTGTACAACGTCATATAACATTAGCACTTGCCAAAAAAGATGATAAAGCAGTAAATATTGTTTTTTCTACAAGTATTGCGCTTTTTGGTGGTTTAGGTGTTTTTGCTGCCACGTGTTTATTGATGGTAATACAATTTCCTCATGTATTAGGTGTTGATGGAGCAGATGGAGTTACTTTTACGCTAGCTTTGACCGTTTTAGCGATTAAAATTATTTGGGATTTTGTAATGAATGCCTTTCATGGCTTTTTTTCAGGATTACTACGGTTTGAAATTGATGCGAATATCTCATCACTTAATTCAGTATTGAAAGCATTGTTAGTGTTTTATTTACTTCCAGAACTGCATATATGGGGTGCTGTAATTGCGACGCTTGCTACCGATGTGTTGACTAATATTTTAAAAGTCGTATACGCTAAAAAACTATTTAAGCCACTGCATTTTGGTTGGAAGTTAGTGAGTATAAAAGAGATTAAGTCCTTATTTTTGTACTCTAAACATGTCATTGCTGCGGGTATAGCACAAACTATAAATACGAAAATTGATCCAATCTTAGTCACTAAACTTTTCGATCTGCCATCAGTCGCAATGTATAACATTGCAATGCGACTTGCGTCTCATGTAAAAGCTTTTTCAACATCAATAAATGGCGTATTTGGTCCTGTCTTTACGCAAATGGTTGCAAAAGGTAAAGATATGGAGGATATGTTTGAGCAAGTCACTAGTATTAACTTTTTTGTAGCGACAGCATTATTTCTTCCTTTGATTATATTTGGCGAATTATTTATTACGCTTTGGGTGGGAGATAAATTTGCTTACGCCATTTACATTGTTTACTTCATTGTATTTTCTTTTTTATGTCGTACTGTCTCAGGTGGGGTAAGAAATATACTCTTGGCCCAGGCCAACCATAAATTGCTATCCGTTATTAATTTAATTGGTGCTATATTCAATGTCATATTGTCAGTTGTTTTTGCAAAATATTGGGGATTAATTGGTGTGGCAGCAGGCACTGCTTTAGGATTTTTTGTGTCAGATGTAATACTAAGCCTAGTGTTGCTTAGACGCTATAATGACTACTCTCTATTTGCTATAGTTAAAGGGTTTATTGTTACTACATTACTAACCTATAATGTTGGCATCTTAGGTCATTATTTGGTTAGTCAGTATATTGAAATATCTTGGTTATCTCTATTGCTGTATGCATCACTAAGTTTTCCATTCATCGTAATTATGGCGTGGTTCTTTGTATTAAATAAAGGCATGAAAGCAAAAACACTAGATATAGTAATCAGTAAAGTAATGCGAAAAAAAGCAACCTAATTTTTGATTAACTTGTGCAAAGAATACAAAAACTCTAATGGCTACCTTGTTAATATCGACTTGAAAACTTTACTGTATATATGTTTTTTACTTTCAGTATAACGGCTTAAAATAAATATAATCAATGGAACTAAAAGCCAAGATACGACTAGGTTTATGGTTGGATTAGATTTATAAGGAAACGCTGCAGAAACAAAATATAGCATTGGCATATGAAATAGATATAAGGCAAAAGTATGCGAAGCAAGCTCCTTGATAATTAATTCTAACTTTTTATTGAATACATGAACGTTTTTTATAACGTAGTAGCTACTGAAAATATGTAGCGTAACGAAAATAGCTAATACATAGTCTGAAGAAAATTGTTCTGCGGGCTCTAGTAGCAGGTTTAAAAAATTACTACTTAAAATATTATGCGTAAAAGTATTAATGCTGTTTTGAATGCTTGAAAGGGAGAAAGTTACAATTCCAATAATAGATAATAAATATAAAGTTAAAGAAAGCCTAAGCGATAAGTCGTATTTTTTTAGAGATTTAAAACAATAGACACCTGCCAGCCAAATAGGTAAATAAAGAAGGATACTAGGCCCCATAAGTAGAGAAATTAAAACTAAAAAGACGACTTTTTTACTTCCCTTGAGATAAATCCAAACCCCGAAAAATAAGTAGTAAAAAACTTCATAGCCTAATGACCAATAGGGGAGGTTAGAAAATGTTGGTACTGCTACCCAGCCTGATTAATGAAGAACAATGCAGATAACACTGTCCATATAGGATCTCTCATGCGCTCGTTCAAGGAATCAAACGCACTTTTATTGATTTCCATACCTATATAATAGAGAAGTAATGTTAGGATTATTGCGGGAATGGCGACCGAATATATTCTAGTAAGTCTACTTGAAATATACTTTAAGGCGCTTTCATTTTTATCATACACAACAAATGAAATTACAAACCCAGATAATACAAAAAATACAACAACAGCCTCATGACCAAACCCAGCTAGTTGCCAAAACAATCCGCCAGAAAAACCGGGTACATGAGATATAAAAACCATAAGTGCGGCGCTAAATCGTATTAAATCCAAATAAATAGAAAATTGTTTATTCAAAGTTCGCTCTTAATTCTCAAATGATTGTAAATGTAGCGTGATCAGTTGCAAACTGATTCTATAATTTTTGTGATTTTTGATGCCATTTTTTCTTTTGAATAAGCGCTACGATCAATTGCAGTGGTATTCATGGTGACAATTTTTTCTAAGCCTTGAATTATAGCAGCTGTGTCGCCGTAATTTGCAAAAACAGTATTAGGATTGCTACTTGTCACCATGTCAGTAGCACTGCCTTCATTCGTAATAATCAGTACGGGTTTTTGCATTGCCATATATTCAAATACTTTACCGGGGATTTGGTTTTCAAATTTATTACCTTGAATAACAACTAAAGCATTTGATATTGCTGATAGCATTATTGCTTCATTTGATGGCATGTAATCAACAAACGAAACTGAATCATCTAAGCCGTTTTCAGCAATAATATTCAAGGTGTTTCCGTAAGGCTTGTCGCCGACGAACAAAAGCTCAATATCTTTGCTCATTACCGTTAGTGCTCGAATTAGTGCGTTAATGTCACGACCTTCCTCATAAAAAGAGCCTGTATGAACAATAGTAAACGGTGAAGTATTACGTGGTGTAGTATCTATTGTTGAAGCAAGTTCATCGCTACCATTATGAATAACATATATTTCATCTTTCAATCGTTGAACAATATGACCTTTCATAAGTGTTTGAATACGCTCACTAGTAACAGTAATAGCGGTAGCATTTTCAAATATATCGCTGTAGTTTTTACTGCTTTTTGTATCTTTATCATACATCCACGGCAGAGGATCTCTATAATCAGCTATCCAGGGCAGCGAAAATTTTTTTTGTAGCGCTAATGCTACGTCATGGTTGAAAATTGATGGATACGTTGAAAATACCGCATCAAAATTATGTTTTTTATGTAACTTAATAGCTAATTTTTTTGCAAAAAATTTCCATAAAGAATACCTATCATAAGGCGTAAATGATGGTAAAAAACGTCGCATATATAGTCTTAACTTTAAAATACTCGGAGAATAAACTCGAGTAATAGATAAGTTTGGAATGTTGATATCATATGATGGATTTTCAACATAATAATTATTGACTGAAGAGGTTAGTACATGAACGGCCCAGCCATTTTCAGCTAAATATTTTGCAATAGCGTAAGGTCGGCCAACACCACCGCCGCCACACGGTGGAAATTCAGCTGTAACAATAAGAATTTTTTTGTTATTTAAGGTCAAATGACATTCCTTAGTCGAATAATAATGTATTGAAAAATCAAGCTATATTTTCTTATAAGCCCATTTTCAATGAAAGGTATACCGCGAGAATAATTACCCAGCAATACCCCATCGACTTTATTGCTTTTGACTTGTCAAAATATTCGTGAAACTCGGGCATAAGTTTCACGATACGCACATGGGAAGCAATTGTCATTCCCATAAAAATAAATAATAATAAAGTATATGAACGGCTTAGGAAAAATGCTGTGATCATAAATCCGATCATTGAGAAAAGTAGTGTTTTGTTTAACATTAGTTCATTTTGACACTCATCACTTATTTCTTTTATTTCTTTATCGTTATTTTTTTTATGCGCCTTAATAAACAAGTAGCTGGTTAATACAGTAAAGATTAGCGCCCCACCCCATAAAGAATAACCGGGCAAGCCTAATTCACCGGCGATATGTATATAAGAATTATGTGCTACTCGTTCATGTACTTCCATAAAGTTGCCTTTACCCACGCCAAATAATGGATTGGATAGAAGCATAAGTATACCTGCATACCATGCTTCTAATCGCCCATTAGCGGATGAATCTATGCTACTTTGTAGAGATGCAATTACTGTAGCAGCAATAGGTGCAAAAATGACTACTGCTATAAATAGTCTAGGACCTGCATTTACCACAATAAAATATGAGGCAATTAGTGCGCCAGCGCCTAATGTTGTGCCTCTTGAGCCTGTCATGTAAATGCCATAAATAATGGCTGCTAATACGCAAAGCATGGTTATTTTCTTAACAAAACCACCACGGAAATAAAAATAAGCGACAAAAGGGATATTCATTACTAAGAACATCCCTAGATCATTAGGATCATTAAAAAAACCAAGAAAAGTGATACGTTTTTCACCTAATAATAATAACCCTACTGAACGAGTGTCAAAGGCCCACCCATATCCTAAAGGGTGCGCTTGTTGTGTGTGGCCATTATGCACCATAACCATTGCAGCAATGATGCAAATTCCCATTAGTATATGCTGTCGCTTAATACTAGTGATACATGTGCTGTATAGAAATAGTGGAATAATAGAGCTAACAAACATACTCTGAGACTCCGATATGCCATACATACCAGAGCCATTTAAAAACCCAGAGAGAATAATTAGGGGGACTAGCCCCAACATCATCCAATGTTGGGGGTGAAGCTTTATAGGTCTAAGCGAGACAACGGTAAAAATAAGCGAGGAAATGGCAAATACCTTTATTAAAATCCACTCAATGCTTACTTGAAACATTTCATGAGGTCGAATTAAAACAAAAGCTGTATACAGACAAAGGAAAAAGAAACCCGCAGTAGAATCACTTTCAGTGTTTTGAGGAAATTGACCGCGCATAATTACCCATGTTCCTTTTTGGTGCTAGTTCGTAAAATTAGGCATTGTAAATTAAAGTGCTCAATCATTTCTATTATAGGTTTTATCGCTACAAATGAAGTTTAATTTATTGATTACAGTTTGCATTGCAAGATTGTCTTCACTGGTATCAATGTATACGTTAGTGACGCTTTTATTGCCTTTTAAACCGTGTAAGCATGATAGTAAGCCGAAAGTTGCAAAACCTTTGCCGCGATAGTTACTATCAGTAAATACAGGACCAATTATGCAGTCCTTACTACCTATACGATAATATTTGCACATTCCAAAGGAAATAATGCCGTCACTCACAATTTTATTTTGGTAAATAACAACATATAAAATATTACGACGTAGTAGAAACTTTAGTAGTAATTTTAAAAGGGTAGTTGATAATCCGTACCTGCTTAATAGCAAGGGAAAATGCTTTAAAGCAACAAAAATATTTCCGATCATTGCAAAAGACCCATTTTGCCTTTCAGATAAGTCAGGTATGTTAGTTAGTGCTATTTTATAAACAAACTGTTTCATTAATTTAATGACCATTTAACGTGATAAGGCATGAATCTAAATTTCTTTTTAAATCGTCTTAATGTTGGAGATGCGCCAATATATCCTCCATATAAAAACACCTTAACCGCTGGGTGGTTATTGATGACATATTCAGCAATTGATGTAATTAATAGGGGCACAACACCATTTTTTTGATGGTCAGCATGACCATAAAAATGTGAAAGCTCGATAACATTGCCGGCTAAAAAACATCCCGCGTAAGCAACTAATTTATTTTCTTCATCAAAGACACCAAAATATGGGTAGCCATGAGTATTTACGCTGCACTTAGGGTCATTATTAGGAGAAGGCTTATTATTGAGAAATGCATCTGATAGCTTCCCTTGTCTAACTTCAGCTGATTTTCGAATTTCCCATACTTCATCTAAATGGTCATTATAATTTATTGCTTTGAATGTATATCCTAAACGTATTGCCTTTTTTATGTTTCTTCTGCCAGAACTTTCAATCGCTTTTATATATTTTTCAAAACCACCGTCTAATGAACAAACAGCTACACCTCTAGTCATTTGTCTAAAAATGGGCAATTTCTTGCGCCTACTATTGACCAATTTAAAAAAGTCCTGAGTTACTTTTTCATAAAATGGTTCTTTACCCTTTATTTCGTCTAATTTTAGTGATAATTCAATTTTAGGTGAACGAAAAAGAAGTGAATACAATTCTTTAATTTTTTGTTGTTTAGAGGAGAGGTCCATGTATTGCCTTTATTCGAAATATATTTTCGATTGTAAACGCTTTTGTTAAAAATTTGTATAGAAGTGTTGCATATTTATGCTTCTGATAGGTTTGCTGAACCATTGGCTTATGAAAAATTAAATCAAAATAACTGTCTTGAAGGCTATTGAGACCAATGCTAATTCTAGCAGGTCGTAATAAATACGCAATTTCCAGCGAATTCAAATTAGAAGATATTGTTTTTAAAATAATAAGCACCAGATAAAAAGTAAGCTACTAGTAATTTAAATAAAAACATTAATAACTATATGCATTTCTATGGCTTATATTACTATTTTACAACATCACTTGGGTGTAATGTTGTAAAATAGTTCGTTTCGATTATTAGGTGCTCGTATGATTAAGAGTCACCGACAAGATATTTACTATAGAGACCAAATATTCTCATTAAAATAATATTAATCGACATTATTTTAACTTATCTAGTACCTCTAAAACTCTTTGATTACAAAGATAATTTTGGCAAAAGATGCCAGCTTCGAATATCCAGGTGGATGTGACTTCATCAAATACCATTCGACCAGATATACCATCTACAACACATTGCTCAAAGGAATCTACCATGCCAAATAAAGCTTGTACTTCATTTACGAGCAATACGCCATCTTCACCTTGAAAAAAGTCAATTGCAGCACTTGAAAAACCCTCAATATCCATAATGTCTTTAGTTAGAGTAAGCATCTTGTCAGATGGTCTCATATCTTTCCAACTATGTGAGCCACTATGAAATTCACCTACTTTGAGTTTCTCATAGCCAAAATAAGAGTTATTTACTTTGATTAACCTAAACTCTCTAGTATTTGCAATATATTCTTGAAAAAGTACAACGCCGTACTGTAGGTCATTCTTATCTGCGCCATTACGCAAATAGCCATTACCGAAACAAATTGATATTAATTCTTTGGCTCTATTTTTGTTATGGATGATCTCAACGCCAGATGCGGTAGCTCCCAAATCAGATTTAAATACTATTGGGTAAGAGACTCTATTAATATAGTTTATTGCTTCTTCTTTTTTATAAAACACAGAGGTTTTAGGGTGTGCAACTTTATGTGCTTTTAACCAGTCACTCAAACGTACCTTACTCTCCCATAACCAAAGGCTCTTAACTGACGGGTAGACAATTTTTTTAAGATCATCGGTTAAAAATTTTAACCTGTCATCGTAAGCATTTTTACTGGCATGGTTCATAACAAAGGGATAAGCGAGGAATGCTGAGCATTCACTACTAAGCACTTCTTGTTGCCAATCATTACTCATTAAATCTATTAATATATACGGAACGCCGAGCTCTAGACACGCAGCTTCAAAGCGACCGTAACGATACATGTCATCGGTAATAATACCTAATCTTATAGATGTTATATGATCAGCTACTTTTACATTTTTTATAAGAGTTTTATATTCATGTTCCCATCTTTTTTGCTCAAGTACGCTTTTTGGGAAAAATTTCTTAATGATATTTTTTAACCACATTGGAAGGCTAGTGGCTTTATTTAACATATTCGCACGTACGGCGTAATCTACAACTTTCACTAACAAATTGAATTCCATAACAAGACTATTTAATAATTACTGAGAATAAACTTAGATTATGGTGATGTCTATGATCTTTTTTCTGAATATAATATCTCATCCTTATGTATTTATGAGTATTTTTGTAAAGAGATACTAAGTTGCGTTAATAGTTATTTTGCAATGTGACCATCTTTTATCACTAAATGTTTTCCCATCATAATATTACGTGCAATTATTCTCTATAGCCCATAGGTTTAATAGTAAGCTTGGTGATAAATGTGAATACCCACTTTCATTGCAACCCGACGGGTAAAAATAAAATGTAGAACTGTCTGTAAAGTAATAGTGAATGGCACTGGGGGGATTTGAATATTTATATTGCGCAATACAGTGCAGATTATTCAACTAACCCTTATGATTTTACTCTTTAACAAAATAAGGGATAGTGAATCAGCTATTATAGAAATATGTGTTTAATTTTTTAATTACTTGATAAGTATTTACTTTGATCGGATTAAAGATAAAATTTACGTTGTGCATTGATTGCTGATGTGGGGAAAATTTTGCTTTATAGCTGTCGCATTTTTTACCCATCATGAAATCGTAATATAATTTATCAGTATTTTCTATGCCCCATAAGTGGAGTAATAACCCAGGAGATAAGTGAGCGTATTCATTTTCATTCCAGCCAGATTGGTAGAAGTAAAGTGTTGAAGAATCCATAAAATAATAATGTAAAGCGATAGGGATACCGTTAACCCATATAGCACTCATTGCTATATTCTCAGGAGATTGGCGACGAAGTTCTGTGTGAAACTGATTAAATTCTTCACTGCAGAGCGCTCCAGTATTACTTCTACCAAGCCATCTACTCTGATGAAAGTCCTTCATAATTTGCCAATACTGATTAATATCTTCTTTTTTTATCCACTTGATTTCTGCATCTAATTTACTTAATTGGTTTAATCCTCGTCGATAACGTGAACGCATATTCTTAGATAATTTTTTTACTGACCATGATTGGATATGGACAATATAACGTGTTGCATTGGGCTTTCTTAAAGTTTGATCAAATGACTGGAAAAGGTTCAGCACGTTACTATTCTGCAAAATTCCTCGCCAGATTATTTCATCAACTTTTAAATCTAATATCCATTTCTTTATTTTTTTTAATGTTAACTCTTCAAATTCCGGCTTGATTATTATATCAAGATATTCTGTAGATACTTCTTTTAACTCTGGTTCACCTATGCCTATTGGGTACATAGTACTTTTACTAAAAATAGATTTATCTATTTGTATGTACATTGGCATTATAGTAAATATAGAATCATTGCTCCTTCCAATTAGTACTTTAAGTTGCCAATTTTTCTGCCAATAATATTTTATCCATATAGTAAGCCAAGTGATGTTGATAAAAGGTATGTCTATTGAGTTGTTTAAGTAAAACTCCTCCCACTCCACTTTTATAGCAACAAGCTTTTCTATGCTGTCAATCGTTTCCCAGGAAATTATATTATTTGACTTCATTAATACTTCAGCAATTTTACATTGTCTGAGTGCAAAAATGGAGCTAACTTTTCTGTGTCATCAATGCCACTTGGATCTATATAAAGCCTACCACCCAAATTGTTACATTCAGGAATGCTCGAATCTAACCCTGTAATATTAAATCTAAAAAGAACAGACGTCTCAGCAACTCCATTTAACCAATGGATATTATCTTTTACATCACTATTGGTGGTGTAGTCACCAACAAATAAAGTCCGATCAACAGTTTTTTTGCAAACTATCCCGTTATTTTTATATTTACTTGCATGGTAATGCCGAATTGATACTTCACCATCTAATAAAATAAAGCCAGACAAGACCCCTCTGTGGGCGTGCGGTGGTATTTGTTGATTTTTATTTAGAAGTAAAAGGTCAACCCTTACTCTACAAAACCGCAATAGTGATAAGCGTCTGTTCCAAATATTTAAAACATTCAGAATTGAAGATTTGCATGGATTTGTAAACGTTAAAATATCAATTTTGGATGTTTCTTCACCTAGATTGATGAGCACTTTTTTATAATCTATTTTATTTTTTAAAGAGACAATGTTTATCTCTTGATAAAAATTATTCAATTTTTTATCAAGTTCCGTAATTGACTCTTTCTTTAAGTATACTCCTATTGCGGAAGCTAATAGTTTTTCAAAGTGATCAGGGTAATTTGATAAATAAGGATAAATAAGCTTTATTAATTGACGTTTAATCAAATCCTTCAACATTTTAATACCTTGTGTACGTTAATTACAAACGATATAACTAAACAGAGTGTATCTTTAACAATTTTGTAAAATTGTTATTATCTTCTTTTATTCCATAAGTCTAGAATCGAATGTTACGCACTCTAATTATTGTTTTATAAGCAGGGTGAATGTTTTGCAAAGATTAATCAAATTTTTTATTTTCAAAAAAATTTATTGCTTTTTCTCCTGGGTTTTTAACAGGATCCCAAACGGGTTTAATCAGAGTTTTTATTTTTGCGAAAACACGAGTAACTTGGTTTGCAAGGCCTATAGGAATATGTAACCAACGGCAGTAAAGGAATACTTTTCTTCTAAATACCCAGTGATACATTGCTTGTTCCGAGTAAAAATTATAACCCCAACGCTGCTCAAATAAGCGAGAAGATTGCCAGGTTAGCGTTTTGCCCCAACGAAAGAAAAAGAACTTCATGTCGGTCAACTCCATTCTTGTGCCTAAATTATCAAAAATAACAATAGAGCTAGGTTGAGAAAACACCTTATAACCTAGTTTTTTAAGTTGAATGGCGATGTCGATATGCTCACGGATCACCATTTGAGGCAGCTCAATTTCTTGCAAAATTTTGGTGTTAAATAGTACACCGTGTAGTTCAAACATTTCAGATGCAACCACTTCTTGGGGAATATCCTCAGGCAATGCTCGTCTGTAGTGTTTTTCCTCGATAAGATAATCTGTTCCTTCAACTTCTAAGCACGTTATTTCGTTGGTAAACATATGATTACGTAGTGGTGCGCCGATGTCGACTCCCGCTTTTTCTAACGTCAAAGGATTTACTATGGCAATTTTTTCATCTGATTCTGCAATGCTCAGTAATGGGGGAAGCCAGCCTTCCGTAACATTGGAGTCATTATCTAAAAACATCACATAGGGAGTAGTAATACTATCTCGAACATTACGCATTGCTTCCATTGGGATTATTAACCCCATTTCAATGAGTTCTGCGTTATCTTTAGTGGCAAGTAGCTTAATTAGCTCGCGCTCTATTTCTTTAGGGTAAGCTAGGTTGACGACTTTCAATAAAAAGGGTTCGGCGGTTTGTTTATATAAGTTTTCTATGCACTTGATGATACCTGAATATCTGTCACGTGGTGTTATAACAACTGTTACTTTAACATCTTCCATTTCATGTGCCCTGCAGGTATTTGTGTAAGTATTATTATTTTACAATGATGTTGAATATCTCAGTATATTTTTTAACCATGGCGCCAAGTGAAAAATTTTCAGTAATACGCTGATAGCCATTGTCGCCATATTGTATTCGTAATGCGCTGGAGTTTATTAAAAGAGTTAACGCGTGCTTTAATGCTTCCGGTGAAGCGGGAGGAACTAATATCCCAGTCACTTTGGGTATTATAATTTCTTTAATACCGCCAACAGAGGTTGCTATTACGGGTTTTGCTTTTGCACCAGCCTCAACAAATACTAGCCCAAAGGCTTCTTCTATGGAAGGTTGGATGAAAATATCGCATGCTTCTAACCATTGAGATGAATTATTAATTTGCCCGAGAAAAGTAACATCTTTTTGAATTTGTAATTTATCTAGCAAAACCATCAATTGCTTTTTTTCATGCTCTGAGCCATCGCCCGCAATATACAAATGTATGTTTTGGCTTTCTTGGCTAAGGTGAGCTAGTGCTGTTAGTGTATCTTGATGGCCTTTAATGGCTCCTAAATGCCCTATACTAAGCAACAGTAATTGATTTTGCGGAATTTCCAGTTCAGCTCTTACTTTGTCTATAGAGTCCGAGGTTGGTTTATTTTCAATGACAGCCCCGCCGTGTACAACATGACATTTATTTGTAGGCAGTTTTAGATTGTCAGTCAGTAAAGTTAGTCGGTCGTAAGAAACGGCAACATAGTGAGAAACAAAAAATTGAATTAATGAATTGACTAAACTTGGTTTATATTTCGATAAGTCCGAGCGATGAAAGGTCGCTACTGTTTTTACGCCGCACATGACTCCTGCAATACTTGCGTAAAGCATACTAAATTCGCAGTGAGCGTGAATGACATTGATTTTATTATTTCTTATTACTCTTCTTATCTGAAATATAAGTGACCAATTAATACCCTGTTGCTTATTTATTATTTTTAAATCAGGAATGTTAACCCATTTCTCTGGTTTTGAAAGGCACAAAGGTAATACGTAGTTACTTTGATTTCTCAACCCTGAAACAGTATCAGAAAAGCGTTTAGTTCTTCCGCCTTTCTTTAGGCTTTGAACGACTTCCAAAACCCTCATTGGAACGGGCATTTAAATATCCTTAGTACAAATGTAATATTCAATATATCTAAATAATTAAAACTCAATTATCATTCGATATAATATTATGAATTTATTTAAATTATATCACGATGCCCAAAAAAAATAATAACCTGAAAGTGCTCCATGTTGTTGCGAGTTTAAATGTAGGTGGTGCAGAGCGTTTTGTTATCGACTTATCTCTTGCCCAAAAAAACTTAGGTATAGAGCCAAGTATTATTTCATTAGGAAACCCTAGAGATATTTTAGTTTCTACATGTAAAAGTAGCAATGTTCCTGTTATAACTTATTCAGCTTTCTCATCTGTTAAATTTTGTCTCGTTTTTTTCGCTCTATTCAAGTTTGATATTATTCATGTTCATTCCCCACATGCTTTAAAATACATTCGACTTTTTTTACCTTTTCTAAATGCGAAAGTTATTTATACTCGGCACGGCGCAGCACCTTATTCAAAAGACAATTGGTTAAAGTTCCATCAGAAAATAAAGCAATATATTAGTGCCGTAACTTTTGTCTCACAAGAAGGGTTAGATGTTTTTCAAGGTATTCACCAATGGGATAATATCGCAGGTTCTGTTATTGATAATGGTGTTTTATTAAGTCCTATAAATTCAAAAGCTGTCGCCTCAAAAAAATTACGTATTGGCTCTGTAGGCAGAATGATCCCATTAAAAAATCAAATAGGTTTACTTAAAGCCTTAGCTTTATTATCAGAAGATGCTCGGAGTAATATCAGCGTCGATTTTTTTGGTGATGGTGAATGTTTTGAACAACTGAAGGTATTTGATAACGAATATTTGCCGACTACTGCCGTTAAGTTTCACGGTATGGTGAATGATCGTGAGTTAATATATTCAAGCTTTGATTTATTAGTTGTGACTTCTGAAACGGAAGGGCTATCGATGGTTATTATTGAAGCCATGGCTAATCAAATACCGGTAATAGCAACAGATGTTGGGGGAAATCCTAAACTTGTACTGCCTAACCAAACAGGCTGGTTATTTGATTATGATGATGAAGAACAATTAGCAAAAATTATTGCCAATATAGTGAACGATAAAACTATATTGAAACCATTGGGACACGAAGCTTTTAATTATGTTGCTACGAATTTTTCGATAGAAACATCGGCCAATAAGTACCTTAAACTTTATGAAAGTTAACACTAACAAAGCACGACATCGCTTCAGTCAGTTGTATTTCATATTTTGCTGCGGCATGTGTATTTTGGTTGTTTTGTTACCTTATTGGCCTACTCATGAATTATTAATTATTCCCAAATACGTTTTACTATTTGGGCCTCGTTGGTGGTTACTCTCATGTATTATTCTATTGTTATTTTTTTGGACGCGACTTTCTAAAAAACAGCTATTATCATCTGTATTGCTCTTTTTCATCTCATTAAACTTTTTAGGTTTTCAGTTTCCAAACATCATTACTTACTTTAGCGCTGCTAATAATGAACAAGAACTTACTATTGTTAGTGCTAATGTCGGAGGTGGAGGCTCCTCTAGTGGAGTTAACTTTATTGCAGAGAACCTTCAGCCAGATTTTATTTTGCTTCAAGAAGCTAGAAACATAAACTTCACCACAATGTTTACAGATTATCTGTTTAAAGAATGCATATCAGGGCTATGCTTTTTTAGTAAACATCCTTTTGAACAAACGAAAGTGCTAAGTCGAAAAGCTTTTGGTGGTTGGGGGGATTTTGCTATTTTTTATCGAGTTGAAACTGAGTCGGGATCTATTTCACTAGCGAATATACACTTTGAAACACCTCGTTCGGTATTAATGGGGGCAATTCACCGTTCTTTTGACGTAAAACTTGCTGCTGAAACCGATAACAACAGGCAGCTTCAAGCTATACTGTTAAGCTTATGGGCAAAGAATAGAGACCATACTTTGATAATTGGTGATTTTAATATGCCAACCGACGAGAATATTTATCAAACTTATTTCTCTGCATTAAATAATGCTCTCGATGTAAAAGGACTCGGTTTTAATGCGACTAAGCATACATTTTGGCACAGCATTACAATAGACCATGTTTTATATTCTAATGATTTTCAGCTAGTTGATGTCGAAGTGGTTAGCCCTTTTTCTGGAGATCATCGACCCATTATCTCGCGATTAAAAATCAAAAATTAGTGGGTGAAAACTATGAGAATTAATTTCCTTCTATTCTTTTGCTTAACTTTTACATCAATGAGTTACTGCAAGGGCAATACAATATCTTTTAGTGTCAGCAGTGTTATTTATCAAGATGAATTTGGTAAATACTCCTTATTGTTGCCAATACCTGCTAGCCGTATTGATTTGAATGCCAGCTTTTTAATTAAAGCTAGAGATAAGGATCTTTCTGCAAAATTCTCGATCATTAATACTTGGCCTAGTATTACCAAGCGTGAAGAGCCTTCAACTAATAAATATATTCGACTATTATCAATTGAAATTGATGGTGAAGAAAAACTTCCCGATACACTCAGCCTCCTTTGGGGTGAAGTACCGTCTACTGACAAAAAAAACTCAAAGCCAGCTGATTTAACATTTAGAACTGTATCTTCAAATGCTGTGGTGGTGTATCCCTCTATTTCTTGGCTTTCTGAAAGTATTCTTCTTCACAAACCTATTAATGTTAAAGCTCGTTGGTATATTGAACCACAAAAAAAATATGCTCACTATGTTACTAATCAGTCATTACTTACTAAAAATGGTTACCCTAAAAACAAATCCTCTCAGTGGTTATATGATCGCCCACAAGCTATATACCAATTATTTATTATGACGGGTGAACAAGAGTGGTTAGCCAAGGCGAATGAACTTGCAGACTTTTATATAGAGAATATTGATGATAATGGTCAGTTTATTCTAAAAAAGCAGTTTGATCCTAAAATGTTGATGCCAAAAGGACTACTGTATCGTTATTTAATAAGTGGTGATTTTGAAGCAAAAGATGCGTTGAGGAGAATGTTTGAACGCTCTTTTGATTGGGATGAAAGTTACAACTTACGACGAGGTTTTTGGACTGAACGTAATCAAGCGGCTGCGTTAAATGTTGCAGTATCTTATTGGGAGGTAACAGATGACCCAAGAGCATTGAAACGCGTAAATGATATTATTGATGCAACAGTTAAAATGACGTTTAGTCCCGTGAGTGGTTGGCCGTTAAGAGGCTGTCCGCAGCATAGCTTTAAAGCACATGAAGGTTGGGGAGACAACTCACCTGCATGCTCACCTTGGATGATGGCATTATTAGGTGATGCCTTATGGCGATTTTATCAACTAACCGGTGATAAAAGAGCAGCAGCACTCATTGATGTTTTTGGTGAATTTGTTTTAAATTATGGAATTTTCTATGGTGATAAACGAGTTAAAAACATTGTTATTCCTAAATATATCGTCTCAATCGAAAATACTGAACAAGAAGAGCTTAATCAATGGACTAACCCTCAGCATGCCTGTGATGTAGCTGCTTTATTAGGGAAATCTGCTTATATAAAGCAAGTAAGCAATCAGGATAACTTTCTTGTGAAGACTTTGTTTAATGCTTTATTAGAGCAATGTGAAGGAAGTTATCTGAAATGGCAACGAGAACAAAAAAAGAAACAAGCTAATGAGTACTGGACAATCACACCACCAAGACGTTTTGGTTGGATTTATTCAACAACCAGTGATCTACCTTGGTTGAAAGAAACGCTATTGTCTGATTATTAATTGTAGTCATAGATAATATTCATCATTCTTATGACTACAGCAGTTACCTACCCATAATATTTTTACAATGAGTTAAAAACATTAGTACTATGTAAACTGTGCTTAGGTTAACTATGTTTTATTCTAAAGATTATTGATTTCTTCCGCGCAGTCGCTGTTACAAGGAGTAAAACTCCAATGTAATTTGGTTTGGTTAATACTTTTTGCACCTTTCAATAACCTGGCTAATTTCAATTCTTTATTTTGTACTAGCAATTTTTCATCAATTTCATAGCGAGTAAGCACTAGCGCTTTTGTTTGTCTATTTGATACCACCATAATACGCCATTGAGGACTTATCTCATTGCTCAAGAGACGCCAGCCAGTAGGAATTAGATTATTTTCATAATAGGTAGGCTTACCATCTAACTCTTCACCATTAAAGGCATAAGTAAGCTGAACTGAATTGTTTTTTGACCGTGTGTTTCGAGTAACGAAAGAATAAAAGTGAATGTCTGGTTTCACTTCAAATGCACTATCACTGGTTAAATTGCTATCGCTAAGTGTGGGCGCGAAAAATGTGTTGAAACTTGTTGATGATAAACAAATCATTAAAACAAACACTGACATAGATAGCGTATTAGGAACGTTTTTAATTTGAGCTTCGCGAGGTAAAGTGTCGGCACTGGGTTGTGAAGCGTTTAAGTCAAAACTAGCAATTTTGTTACCCCACCAGAAGAGAATAATCATAAAAGGAATAAATAAATACCAGCCAAAAGTATTGTGATCTTCCATTAAACTACTTTCCATATTGGTGTAATCGCCAATTAATATTAATAGCGTAATTCTTATCCAATTAGTGATTAATGCGCCCAAAATAGCAACGCTTAAAAAGCCTAAAGCTTTTTTCACATTGTTGATATATAGAAAGATAAAGAGTGAACTTATAGCTAATGAAACAATAATATATCGTAAGCCACTGCAGCCCCCGGCAATTTCAAAAACGCCTGCAGGTATTGTTATGTATTGTTTTTCCACAAAAGTAGGAATACTACTAAAGCTCATTAAAAAGGTAACAGCTTTTACAGATAAGTTTTGAAGTGGAATGGTGAGAACGCCCCAAACTGGCATGATGAAAATGAGATATATACTTGGAAAAATAATATATCCGTTGAACCTGTAAAGCATATTAATGCCGGAAACAAGCACCGCTAAAAGCGAACACCAATAACCAAGGCTAATTTGTGCGTTGCTTGTTATAAATAATGCTAAGCAGCTAAAAATAAAAAATACAGTTGCAGGGAGGGAAAATTTATCTCTAAAAATTAATTTTTCGACTTTGTGTAATATATAAAACAAGTACACGGAAATAATTGGAATTAAATAAGCGTGAGAATAAGTACCATCATCAAAGCTATGTCGCCATAAAGTAACCAAAACAGGGATGTTAAGTAGTGAAACTATGAATGAAATGAGCATAACACCTAGTAAAGGTGCCTTAAAGAAGGTGTTTAAAATTTCAACGTGTTTATTCAGTTTTATCATGCTATTTTAATTACAATATATTAAAAAAAAAGAGAAAATTTACCTAGTAATTAACACTATTGTAAATTGTTATAATACAAAACAGTTTTCTAACACATTTTTTGTCATAATTAAGTTAACAAGGTTTAAATGATTTGTCTTTAGATTAAATCTAATAGCCGATTGTCAGTAATAAATACAATAAGTCACTCTACCAAGAAAACTAAATTAGCTATGTCATTTTAATTTAGTGGAAAGAGCATAACAAATGCTCTTATTAAAGTGTTAGCAATAAATTAACATACTGTAATGTAAAAGAAAGGGAATTGGGAATATGAAAGTTAGTCGCTTGGTAATGTCTTTAGGAATTGCAATTTCATTATTTTCTTGTGGTAAAAATACAACGTCTCAAGAGCATATAGCGAAAGCGAAATCCGCAATTGAAAGCCAAGAGCTAACAATAAGTGAGATAGAATTAAAAAATGCTTTAAAAATTGATAGTAAAAATGCAGAAGCTCGATTTTTACTTGGCAAGTTATATTTGTCACAAGGTAATGCTTTAGTTGCCGTTAAAGAATTAGAGCGAGCGCTTTCTTTAAAATTCGACAGTAATCAAACGGTGCCATTACTGGCAAGAGCATATTTTGTAATGGAAAATTATGCCGATATTTTTGGCTTATTCAAATATGGAAATAGCTTAAACAATGACAGTAAAGTTAAATATTTAGCCTTTAAAAGTATCGCCGCATTAAATGCAGGAAAAAATCAATTATCTCAAGAAACTATCAAAAATTTAAACGCATTATCTGAATCTCATTCATATACCATGCTTGCAAATGCATACCTGAGCTTTACACAAAATAAAAGTGAGGATGCACTGCTGTTAGCTGAAAAAGCAATAATGGCTGACCCTACAAATATTGACGCATTTTTGTTAAAGGGGCATGTTTCTTTTGCCTTAAATAATTTTTCGCAGGCGGTAAAAAGCTACAAGGAATATGAAAAATATCAACCTCAAATCGGTGTTGTAAAGTTATTCATTGCCAATTCTTTATTACGCGATGAAAAATATGATGAAGCTGAGAAGTATGCTGATGCAATCCTCGCAAATATTACTAAACAACCTTTTGCAAACTATATCAAAGCAGCAGTAAGGTTCGAAAAAAAGGACTATGTACTAGCAAAAGAGCATGCAGAGATAGCGCTTAACGAAAACTATAACCTACCAATGTTAAAGTTAATTGCTGGTGCTAGCGCCTATTATTTAAATAATTTTGAAAGCGCTCATTATCATTTGAATGTTATTGCAAATAAAATGCCTTCAGATCACTTTACAAGAAAGATCCTTGCAATAAGCCAGCTTCAATTGGGATTTGTTGAAGATATAAACGACACACTAAGTGATTTTAATGTTGAGACATCTGAAGAAGTGAATTTCCTCTCAACCTTAAGCTATCAACTTGCTGAATTAGGTGCCTTAGACGACGCTAAAAATTTAGCAAAACAAGCCTTGAATAATAATCTTGAAGCAGGTGCAGAGCAAAATGTTCGCAGCGGCATATTAAAGCTAATGCTCAATGACCCATCCGGCATGCAAAACATTAAAAACGCTATTGAGCTTGACCCTGAATTGTTAAGCGCACAATTGGCACTTGCTTATAGTGCTATTGAAAGTGGTGATTTTGAACAGGCTTTATCTATTTCTGAAAAATGGCAAGAAACACACCCGAAAGAATCTGACAGTTACAATATTCTCGCTGCTGTTTATATGAAAAAAGGTAAGCTCGACGAAGCAAAAGGTGCCTTAAATCAAAGCTTAGCACTTAAACCTAACAACTTGTTTGCTTTGATTAAATTGATAAATGTTGCTGTTCAAGAGAAAGATTTTGTTGAAGCTAAGCGTTTATCAATCATAAGCTTAGCTAATTTTCCTGAAAATATTAGGGTATTAAAGCTTCATTATTTTTTAACTAAAGATTCCGACAAGGAGTCTTTGGCTAGCTTTGAAAGAATTAAGGCATTATTTGAAAACAACAAAGATAATTTGAATACCGGTATTTTATACGCAGAAGTACTTATTGACTCTAAAAAATATAAAGAAGCGTTTAATATTCTTAATATGTACCCCACTAGTATTAAATCACCGAAACGTATGTGGCAATTAAGGCTTATGACTCAGCGCTATTTAAAAAATAAGCTGCAGGAAAAGGCGACTTTAGAATTATGGCACAAAACTAACCCTTATCATGTCGAGCCAATTGTTTTACTTGCTGATATTTATGTAAATTCTCAACAAAAAACTCGAGCATTAACCCTTATTAACAAAGTATTAGCTAAACATCATAGCGAAAGTGTGATGCTAAAAGTAATGAAAGTATTATTGTTACTTGATGAACAGCAACTTGCAGAGGCGAAGGCTCTTTATCAGGAACTTGATAATCAAGGTGTTTTTCAGAACAGGGGTAAACAGTTTTCCCAAGGTATTGAAGGGCGAATACTTTTCTTAGAAAAAAAATACCCTCAGGCTTTGGTTTCACTTAAGGAAAATTATCGTCTTAACCCGACAGCAAAGAATGCTATTTTTCTTGCTGGCGTATACCAAAGAATTAAAGATGAAGCTGGCGCAATAGACGTGTTAGAGAATCATCTATTAAACAATGATGCCGACGACAGGGTAAGGTTTATCTTAGCTAATTTCTATATAAAAGAACAACCTAAAGAAGCTGCTCTGACTTATGAAAAAATTCTTATTAATGAACCTGACAATGTCACCATATTAAATAACTTATCATGGCTATACTTGGAAGACGGTCAATTCGACAAGGCATTACCTTTCGTGGAAAAGGCTTATGAATTAGCCCCATTAGTACCAAATGTGCCAGATACATATGCTCAAGTTTTGTTTAAAATGGGTAAAAAAGTAGATGCTTTAGAGAAATCAAAAGAAGCATATGAATTATCGAAAGGGAAAGATACAGATATTGCGTTGAACTATATTGAAATGTTAATGATAAATAGTCAAAAAAGTATGGCAAAGAAATTGTTAAATAAAATTTCGCCTCAGAGCAATGCTCAGAAGGAAAAAGTGACAAGATTACTTGCTATGGAATGACAATGAGTTTTCTAACATGTTCAGAGTAATAAAATAAAAAATAGACAAAACCCACTGATTGAGTTTACCGGTAAAGAATGTAACTCGGAACAGTTGGGCTAATATTAAGTTCGGTTGCTTGCGGCTGAGGTAGGTATAGGAATTGCCTCAAAAGTAGATTTTAGATGTATGCTTTTGATTAAAAATAATTTCATTGACGATATTAAGGATAAGGTATGCGTATAGGAATAAAATCTAAAATTGCCGTTTCAGTATTAGTGGCATCATTAGCGCTTACAGGTTGTGAACAAAGTTTCTCTTCGGAGGAGCATTTAAGCTCGGCTAAATTGTCTCTTGAGAATGGAGATGTAAATGCTGCAATCATTCACCTAAAAAACGTATTAAAGGTAGATGCTAACCATGCAGTAGGGCGATTCCTTTTAGGGAAATCTTATATACAGCAAGGAGCATGGGTTCGAGCTGAAAAAGAGCTTGAAAAAGCTTATGAGAGTGGCTTTGAACCTAATGAAGTAATTCCTCTGTTAGCAAAGGTATATTATCACCTTAATAATCAAGAAGCGTTAACCACCCTGTTAGAAAAAAGTCCTGATGCAAGTGAAGAGGTGTTAGCTGTAGTAAAAACATTCTTAGCAATGACATATGTTACGGCAGGCGATTACGAGCAAGGTAAAATATTTTTCCAAGATATTATAGAAACAAACCTACCAACTAAACATACTCAACTTAGTCTTGCTTGGCAGTATGGTATGGATAGAGATATTGAGCAGGCCCTCAATGTCATTGAACAAATATTAGAAAAAGATGAAAAGTTTTCTGAAGCAATTGCATACCGAGGGTACCTATACTACAGCTTGCAGGACATGGAGAAAGCAGCAGAAGCCTTTGGTGAGTATCTTACAATTCACAACAAAGATACTGAAGTAAGAATCATGTATGGGCTAGCATTGGCAGGCGCGGGTCAATATGAAGCGGCAGAAAAACAAGCCGATTTCCTGCTAAAAATTAGTAAATACCACGCACATATCAATCAAATTAAAGCGCAAGCGAGATTTTCAGCAAAAGATTTTGATAATGCTAAGTTGTTTGCTGACGTGGCTATCCAAGGAAATAATGAGTTGGTTATTCCAAGAATAGTTGCCGGTATTAGTGCCTACCAGTTAAACCAGCCAGAGGTAGCGTACCAAAACTTGAATGCCATAAAGAATCAAATAACTTTTGAACACCCAGCTAAAAGGTTATTGGTTGCGCTGAGGTTTCAGCTCGGCTATGAAAAAGAGCTTTTTACCGAGTTGTCGCAAGTCAAAATAGACGAAATAGATACAGAGCTTCTTTCGTCATCTGCCAATGAATTATTTAGACTTGGTAATGCAGAGGAAGCTAACTTTTTGTTAGCAAAGGCGAGTAAAAAAGAACCTGAAAATGCCGAACTTTATTACCAACAAGGCATCTTAAAACTACTTAATAATGATGAGTCAGCCACTAAATTTTTTGAATTGGCTTTAGCTAAGAACCCTGAATTGGACTCAGCGTTCACCATGTTAGTAGTTGAGCACCTAAAAAATAAAGAGTTCGAAAAAGCTTTGGAAGTTTCGTATCGAATAAAAGAAAGTAAGCCAGAATTGTCAAACACTTTGCAAGGGATAATATATAAAGAGCAAGGCGATCTAAAAAGCGCAAGCAAGGCTTTTGAGAGGGTATTATCAATAAATGAGGCAAATACCGGCGTATTATTTAAGCTTGGTGAAATAGCGGAGCAAAATAATGATATTGCTACAGCCTTAGATTACTACCAGCAAGTGTTGAAGATAGATATGAAGGTAACGGTAGCCGTCACTGCTATTTTGAAACATGCTAAAAATGAAAAATATCAAGAAAGCATAGAACGTTTTTTTGAAGAAAGAGTGAAGCATCACAATGCCGATGCAATTTCTAGCCTTGCTTTTGCGGGTTACAAAGTTATCCATAATGATATAGCTGCAGCATTAACAATCATTGCTTCTGGGTTAGAAGTTGAGCCTAAAAATATTAAACTCTTAATGTTTAAAGGGAAGCTTCATGCCAACCTAAAAGAGTATGATGAGGCCATAAGACAATTTGATAAGGCTTTTGAGCAAGACCCTAACAATGCAATGCCAATGATCGCCAAAGCGAAAATATTTGAATTACAAGGGCGTTTAAATAATGCTATTCGAGAACAAGAAAAGGCGATAGATGCTTCTCCCAACTCTCTTGGCTTGGCTTTAAACTTGGTTAAACTTCATATTGAAAACCGTAACTTGAAGGCGGCAAGTAAAGTTATATCAAACCTTAAAGCTCGTAATCAATCGCATATAGGTATCGACCGCTTTGAAGGGAAAATCGCGTTTCATGAAGGCGATTTCACCAAAGCTGAAAAGTTATTAAAAAAAGTTTATTTGCAAAGAAAGTCAGAAGCGGTTTTATTAGAATTAGTGACCACTTTACAAGGGCTGAATAGAAGTAACGAAGCGCTTGAGATAATAAATGAACTTGAAGAGTTGTCTAAAAAACCTCTACCGTTGGACGTATTGTTAAAGCAAGCTGAATTATATGAAAAAGAGCAGCCATTAAAAGCAGTTGCAGTGTATAAGTTTGTTTCGGAAAGAACCAATCGAAATTTTGTCATGTTAAATAACCTTGCACTGCTTTATATGGAGCTAGGAGAAACAGACAAGGCACTCTCTCATGCAGAAGCTGCATATAATAAGGCGCCGGAAGCTACTGCAATACAAAATACTTATGGTTTAATATTACTTTATGCTCAAAAGAATAAAGAGGCCCTGAAATACTTAGAACAGGCTTATCAAGCTAACGAAACCAACGTGACATACCGTATACATTACGCTCAAGCGTTATCGAAAAATAATCGAAAAAAAGAAGCTGAGCAGCTTATTACTAATATTGAACCTGCTAGCTTAAATGAGAATGCTTTTAAACGTTGGAGTGAGCTATCCAAAGCTTTACAGCTATAAATGTAGTGTCAGTAATACTTACACTTCCAAAATAGCCCTAAATTGATTTTATAATAAAAGGTTGAATGCGTTATATATTTTATTCTTGGTACAGTAGTTGCCTATTTATTAAGCAGGTACAAAAGCAGTTGTAAAACATATTAACAAGGAATTCGACAATGAAAAAATTAATTTTAGTATCAGCTGTATCGATGTTAATTGCAGGAAATGCTGTTGCAAGCCAAGTCTATATTGATGTAGGGGCTGACTACGGCGGAGGCGCTCCATTTACTACGGCAGCTGGCCCAACAACAACAGGTTGGAAAGATAGCCTCAAATTAACCTATGAATCTTCATCTGTTGTACAAGATCTTGATGGTAGCGCTACTTTAAGTGAAGGCGATACCATCCTTTCAAAAGGCGGTTACTTACCAGGTGGTGATGTTGCCTTTGGCTTTGGCAGTAATAAGATAACTGAATTGGTTGTAGCGGAAGACCCTATTTCAGGCACTGGACCTAGTGACAACGGTTTTGGTGGCGGAAATTGGGAACTATCATTACGCTTTGACGATTTAGTTGGTGTGTATAAAGATTCTTTGAGTGATTTTCAATATATTTCAGGCACTATTGACTGGTTATTATTTGATGCCACTAACGGTATAGGCACTGAGGTTCATCTATTTACTACGACTATCGGAGCTCATACTTCAGCACCGGGTAACCAAGTCTTTACAGGGGAGCTAGGTAATTTCGGTGTCGGGTCTGTAAATGGTGTTGATATTGGTGATATTTTTAATATCGCATATGGTGGTGGTGCAATTAGCTTTGAAGACTATGCAGCATTAACTGGAATGCAGACTAATTTTCGTATCGATCAAAACTCTGATTTAGCTAACGGAAATGTAACCTATGATGCTATAGCGCAAGAGTTTACAATTGAAAAAGCAAGTCATGATGGTTCACTTGAGTTTAATGTGCCAGAGCCTGCTTCAATCGCTATTTTAGGATTAGGACTGTTAGGCTTTGCAGGTAGTAGAAAGCGCAAGTTTAAATAAGTACAAAGCTAAAACCCCTATAGAGTTAATACTATTTCAATTAGGTTATTAAAAGCTCAGTTTATAGGTAAATGAAATCCAGTGGTTAATATCACTGGATTTTTTTATGTGTTTTTTTCAATAAATTCAAGTCATGTTAACTTACTAATAAGTGATCTGATGAATTACTGTTGACGTTACCAGCAAACAGCATATAAGGCATTTCTCTCTTGTATGGTATTGGTTGAACCGATCTGAGGTTAAGTGAGTGATAAAGTGTATTGGCTACTCTTGTCTGTGTACTATTCAGTTCAGCTTTTATTCAGTTCAACTTCCATGCGGTAAAGATTTAGCTAGTTTAGGGGATTGGGTACAGTCGCAAAATCACCTTGAAACAATCAACTTTATGTTTATTAATTCCTGCCAACAATTGGCACGAAAAGCTTTTTTGCAAGAGGAACTAGAAGGCATAATCTCCGTTTAGTATTGTCAGTTGTTTTAACACCTGTAGTTTTTAGCGGATTAAAATTAATGTTGATTGCTGTATTACATTGTATTTGTTTGGTTTTTTAGTTTTGGCACGTTGTATGCTTTAATTGATTTATTAAGGACATTTCTATTAATAACTATATTTGGAGTCGCATGTGAAAAATTTAATTTCTGCAGCTGTTGTTGCAATGTTGTTTAGTGGTACTGTTGTTGCAGATGAACTTTATATCGATGTAGGCAACGATTATGGTGGGGGTGGTGCATTTGTTACTGCTGCTGGCGATACGACAACAGGTTTTAAAAATAGCCTGAAACTGACCTATGAATCTTCTTCAGTAGTAAGTGATTTAGATGGTAGCGGTACAATTAGTAATGGTGACACTATTTTATCAAAAGGGGGTTACTTAGCAGGTGGTGATGCTGCTTTTGGTTTTGGTTCAAACAAGGTTACCGAATTAGTACAATCTGAAGATCCAATCTCTGGAACAGGACCGAGTGACAATGGCTTTGGTGGTTCAAACTGGCAATTATCATTACGCTTTGATGACCTAGTTGGTGTATATAGCGATACTTTAGGTGATTTCCAATACACTTCTGGCACTATAGATTGGTTATTATTTGATGGCAATACAGGCTTTGGCACGGAAATTCACCTGTTTACTACAACTATAACAAATCATACATCAGGGGCAGGCAACCAAGTATTTTCAGGTACTGTTGGTAACTTTGGCGTAGGAAGTGTGAATGGTGTTGATATCGGTGATATTTTTAACATCAGATATGGTAACGGCACATTAAGTTTTGAAGATTACGTTGCATTAGTTGGTCAAGATCCGCTTTTCCGTATCGATCAAAACTCTGACTTAGCTGGCTCAACTATTTCTTACGACGTTAATGCGCAAGAATTTAATATAGCTAAAACAAGTCATGATGGTTCACTTGAATTTTCAGTACCGGAACCAGCTTCAATTGCTATCTTAGGATTAGGTTTATTAGGATTCGCTGGCGCTTCACGTCGCAAATCATAATTAAGACTTATCTTAAAGAAACGATCTTCTGGTTACTAAAGAATAATTAACAAGTTGATTGGGTAATAATAAAAATAGCGCTAGTAATAGCGCTATTTTTTTATGTTTTTTTAGACTTCCTTTATCTTATCTATGCAGTTCCAGGTAATAGCGTAAAATTTTCAGCGTCTGATAGTCGTGGATATAATTCACAAGGGTTATTGTTGTAAATTTCTATGGTGTTTCTTTTACTAGTCTACCTTAAAGAAAACTAGTAAAAGAATTGGAGCTGAATTTATGAAGAGGTTTGGCTATAGATATTAATGCTACTTTACGTGTTCCCTTTAATAATTTGTTTAAAACGCCAAAACATATAAAGTTGAAGTGGGTTTTTGTTGCCCCATGGACGCCATGTCTTAATTAGTTTATTTCTATAGGCGTCAAAATGTAAACCGTGTGGCGCATGTATAATTTCACCTCTGTTGAGTACTAGTTTCAAAACATTTGTACACAATGTTCCTGCAGCTAATGATATCCCCATGCACGTAGATGGCACTTTTTTCTTAAAAAAGTTTATAGAAGAGCGCTCTACCAAGTAATGTCTTTGCTGTATTGAAGGTGAAACCCCGACCACAAAACGGACGATATTATCATTAAATATCTGTGCTTTTTCTTCTTCACTAGCGTTTGGTGCTGGATCGACAATGGCAAAATAATCATCAAAGGTCATTTTACCCGGCATAAAAATTAAAAAAGAGGTACCCATTCCCATTGGTGCTGCAGTTATTGTCGGAATACCTTTTTCGTAACATCGTCTAAAAACTTTACGGCGCATATCAAGAGCAAAGATATCTAGGCTATCGACATAAATATCAACACCATCAAGAAAGTCGTCTAAATTCTCATCGTTTATGCCTTTATCAAAATTGTTTATGATTGCTTCAGGGTTTATACCCCTTATTGTTTCTTCCATCACTGCTGCTTTGGGCTTTCCAATCGTAGACATATTTGCCCCAGCTTGACGATTGAAGTTTGCAACATCGTAATCATCTAAATCTGAAATGTTAAATTTGCCGATTCCTAAGCGAGATAAAACAATAGAATGATCGCCGCCTACGCCACCTAGGCCGCCAACGGCAACCTTTGTATTACGTAAAATTTGTTGCTCTTCTTTGGTTACCCAACCAATGTTGCGAGAAAATGCTTCTTCATAATTAAATGTCGACATTTGAATCCTTATCAATAATATTTTTAGGTGCTAATATTCAATAAAACAACCTATAGTCCTTGAAAAGGTTAAATAATATTAAAAACATGTTGGTAGGTTCTTATCCTTAGAACCTGATTAAAGTCTGTCTGCAGAATTGCAAAATGGTACGAGAAATAGTTGGCCTAAAAGTTCTTTACTAATGATGTCGTACAGCTCTTTTAGTTCAGGTGTGAGATTTGAGCTATAGCCACCTCTAGCTAAATGAAACATAGCTCTTTTTCCATGGTATTCCATAGGATCACCGACTTGCTGAAATTGTAGACCTATTCGAGAAAGGTAACGGTTCAACCTAGGTTCCATCATGACAAACATTCTTTGATGATTACAAATATCCGCCAGTGCAACAGCGGCTAAATACAAACCTATTGCAATGTTTGGAAAGTTCCGTTGCTCGTCTTCCGTGAAAACTGTCTTTGGATTCATATCATTAATTGTAAATGGTTTGTCTTTTTCTCTTTCTCTTCGCCTAAATGATGAGAGGACAGCTAACCGTGATATTTCGCCAAAACTACCTCTGGGTAATTGAGTTGAATCTATTATTTCTTTTCTTGCTGATGACAAACAATTTTGTTCAAAAGGCAGTTGTAAGTTTGGTTCATAAACAGGCGGAATCACTAAACGTACACAGCCAGCAAAAACTCCAGTTCTCCGGTGTTTTAATAGGCAGTGATATGAATAGTCGTCATATTCATCAGTTTCCATTTCCAGCGCATTTTCTGGCTCCCAGCCAAGTTCATGGCTATATACACCATAGCGAATTTTAAATGCTTCTTGCCTCAGTTCCTTTGTATTGGCAAATTGAATTTGAAAATACTGATCAAAATGTTTGGCAATTGAATAGTCACTCATTGTTCAATCCACGTCTCCAAGACTGGTGATAAAATGTTTTATATATAGTAATTAAAATATAACAGGAAATGGCGTGTTTGCTAATAGAAACACAGTTAAAATATGAGTTTATATACATATTATATGGTTAGTTATTGATAAAATAAAATCAATTATCATCAATTGCTTTTATTAAATTTTATGTTTCGTTTTAATTGGGATTATTTCCATTGCAGTGCTATAACCAACATTAAATAAACGTGCTTTTTCTTCCTTGCTCATGGCAAAATCGACAGCTGAAGTTAATCCGGTATTGATAATAATAGTGTTATGCCAAAAAGCGTCATTTATGTATTCACGTGATATTGTCGTCATAAAAGTTCTAATGAGTAATGTAACGTAATTAACGATGGGAAATAGCCCATTTGTTTTTAGTTCATCATATTCATACTCCCCTCTCAAACGAAAACATAACACTGGCGTACCATCCATAGCCCAATCCCGATGCAAAGCGTCCTCTGATAAGATACTACCGTCCACCATTAAATGCTTGCCAAAGCTTTTAAAGCTGAAGATGAGTGGGATGGACATTGAGAACCTTACCGCCAAAGATATTTTCATTCCCGGTGTTCTTTGTCTATTGAAAATTACTGGTCGGCCTGTTTTCACGTCTGTGGCAACTATATGTAAATTGTAGTTTAAATCTGCAAAGGTTTTTCCATTTAAGTGTTGATCGATCCATTGCTCGAATATGTCACCGGAACTTAACCCACCATTGCGTATTAACCCTAACAATGAAAAACCTCTGAACTGGCTATAATTGGTATTCATTGCAATATGTTTTATTTCTTCTAATGATAGTTCTGAAGCGTACAAGCTAGCAATAATACTACCCCCTGATACACCAACAATATGAGAAAAATCAATTGGTAGTTCTTTTAGTGCTTGTAGAACTCCAATATGTGCGGGTAGACGAGTGCCACCACCAGCTAAAATAGGTACTATTTCTGCCACTCAAGTCTCCTCACATACTTTAATATTTTATGTGATTTAATTATGAGCCATAATGTTAAATTCGCTAACTTAACGTATGCTAAGTTGAAGTAAATTTCGAAACTAGTTAAAAGAGTTCATTTATGATTCGTATTATTCAAATATTTATACTTCTGCAGCTAACATATAGTGTCGCTGCCTATAGTAATTTAGTTGAAACTGTTAAATTGATTAAACCGTCGGTAGTCGGAATTGGTGTTTACACGCCTACGGGTCAGCCTAAAAATAGGCTTTATGGCAGTGGTTTTGTTATCGGGAACGGCACTTATATTGTTACTAATCATCATGTGATTGATAAAGAACTAGATGATAGTTTATTGCAAAAACTTGCGATCTTCAGTGGTAAAGGTACTGCAACTAAAGTGAGAATTGCATCTCTTATTGCCAATGACAAAGAACATGATATTGCGATTCTAAAAATCGATGGGCAGCCATTGCCAGCAATGCAGCTATCGAATAATGATTTTCGCCTTGAAGGCAGTGATGTTGCATTTACCGGTTTCCCGATTGGTGCTGTACTAGGGCTTTATCCGGTAACACATAAAGGCATGATTGCCGCAGTAACGCCAACTATTATCCCGCTTGATGATTCAAGACAAATTAGTATCGCAATGTTAAAACGGCTGCGTGATCCTTACTTAGTCTATCAGTTGGATGCAACTGCATATCCAGGCAATAGCGGTAGTGCGATGTATGATGTTAAAACAGGAGCAGTGATAGGCATTATTAATAAAGTGTTTGTGCAGCAGAGCAAAGAGACGGTTATCAGTAAACCTAGCGGTATTACCTACGCAATACCTGTGAAATATTTACATCAACTGTTAAAGAAACATAAGATTAAAATCTAAAAATCGATGAAAACTGCCTGGCAACGTATTAAGCGGTTGAAGCTTTATTCGTCAGCACTAATTTGTTGTGGCAGCTCTGCATTTTGAGTGGCTAATAGCGTAGATATTGCTACTAATTCAATGTTATTTTCAGCAAGTTGCGGTAAAAGTTTGAGTAGAGAGCTGACTGTTTCTGGATGCGGGTGAGCGATAGCAACTACTGTCTCATATTGCTTCGCAGCATGAATTAACTTGGCAAATTGAGCACTGATATAAGAATGTTCCAATTTATTATCAAGAAATATATGGCGATGCATACTTGGTACGCCAAAACTTTTTGCTACTTTTTCGGCTTGGCTAGCGCTGCTGGTCATACTATCAACAAAAATTAAATTCCGTTCTTTTAGAAATTGCATCGTCCAAGCCATAGGTTTATATAGCTCAGTGAGTTTGCTACCCATATGATTGTTTATGCCTAAAGCGAAAGGGACTTCTGCAAAAGCTTTTGATAATTGTTGTCGAATTCCGGCTTCATTCATTTGACTGGTGAGCGCACCAGGGCCTAATTTTTTACCGTTTTGAGCTTCCATAGGAATATGGAGGATCACGTCATTACTTTTCGCTTTGGCTTGCAGTGCCAAAGCACGACCGTAAGGCGTTTGAGGTAGAATTGCGTAGCTAATATTTCCCGGCAAATATAACGCTTGAAGATCACTTTTTCGATAGCCAATGTCATCAATAATAATGGCTACTTGCAATGATTTTGCTGATATAAAAGGTGAAATTAATAAAATGCAAAGTGCAAAAAATATTCGTGACACAGACAGTCTTTTTATTATGATAAGTGTTTAGTTAGCGTAACAGTTAACATCGATGAAATCGACGATGTTTTACTAATAATAGTGATTGGTATTATTTGCACCAAAGCTTTGGATTCATTGCTTTTCCAGCATGACGAATTTCAAAGTAAAGCCCTGATTGAGTTTGGCCACCACTTTGACCTATTAACGCAATAGGCTCGCCGGCTTCTACGCGATCACCAACTGATTTAAGTAATGCTTGATTATGGCCATATAAACTCATGTAACCGTCACCGTGATCAACCACAGAAACTAGTCCGTAACCCTTAAGCCAATCTGAAAATAAAATGGTACCACTATGAACAGTTTTTACTTGGCGACCAATTGGCGCAGATAAGAAAACTCCTTTCCATTTTAAATAGCCTTGCTTTTTAGTACCAAAACTATGCTGTATTCTACCGCGAACAGGCCAATTGAGTTTTCGTTTTAGTTTACTTAAACCGACTAAGTTTTCAGCGGCACGAGCGGCTTCAGCCATTCTTTTAAGTAACGCAACAATTGAAGCTTCCTCTTGTTCAAGCTTAGTTAATTTTTGTTGGCCATTAAGCTGTTTGCTATTAAGTGCTTTTAAGGTTTGTTTTTGTTTGGTTTTAGATAACTCAAGAATTTGTTTCTGCTGGTTCTGTGCTTGGGTTAATTGCTGCAATTGTGCCACTTGTGCTTGATGCTGCGTTGTTATTTTATTGAGCTGTACAATGGTTTCTTTAAAGGCTTCTATCTCATTAATTCTAGCTTTATTTAAATACTGATAATGCGTGATTGTACGTTGCACACTGGCAGGATTTTCTTGGTTTAGTATTAATTTTAAGTAATCATGATGCCCGGTTGAATAGGCCGCTCGTAGTTGTTTTGCCAAAATTTGTTCTTGTTGTTTTTTTTCAGATTCGAGTTGTTTTTTTTCTAAGCTCAGCTGGTTTAACTTTGTTTGAGTATCGTTAAGGCTAGTGTTAGTGGTTGATAGTTTTTTTGCTATTTGTCCAATAGCAATATCATCAGCTTTTAATTGTTGTTCTAAATCGCTAATTTTAACTTTTGTGTTGTTGAGTGCACGTTTTTGCTGAGTAATAGCTTGCTGAATATCATTAAGTTTTTGGTTGGTTTTATCGGTGTTTTTAACTGCTTTATCTTGACTTAATGCTTGAAAAGAAAATATAAAAAGCAATAAACCTACAGCCACAATAGTATTGATGACAGAAGAATTATTGCTTTTATGCTGCAATGTTAAAAACACCATAACGACCTAGCTTAATTTCATTAAATTGCGACCGGTCATTTCTTGTGGTTGTGGTAATTCCATTAAGGATAAAATGGTCGGGGCTAAATCACTTAACGCACCATTTTCTGCAGCTTGGGCATTTCTACCGACATAAATGAGTGGTACAGGTTCACAGGTATGTGCTGTATGAGCTTGTCCTGAAACATTATCAAGCATTTGTTCTGCGTTACCATGATCGGCAGTAATTAAACATTCACTTCCTGTTTCTTCAAGTGCGGTTAACACTCTGGCAATACTGGTATCTACAGCTTCACAGGCTTTTACGGCAGCATCAAAATCACCGGTATGACCAACCATATCGCCATTTGGATAATTACAAACAATAAAGTCATGCTCACCACTTTTTATCGCCGTAACAAGTTTATCGGTCAGTAATGTTGAGTTCATTTCTGGTTGTAAATCATAAGTAGCCACTTGCGGAGAAGGTATAAGGATACGTTCTTCACCTTTAAATAATTCTTCTTTACCGCCACTAAAGAAAAATGTCACATGAGCATATTTCTCTGTTTCTGATATACGTAGTTGAGTTTTATTATGTTTCTCTAGCCATTCGCCCAATACATTATCGAGTTTTACCGTAGGAAAGGCGCTTGGTGCGTTAATGTCAGCCGCATATTCAGTCAACATAACAAAACTACTTATCTTAGGTTGCTGTTTGCGAACAAAACCAGAGAAATCAGCTTGAGTGAAACAACGACTAAATTGACGGGCTCTATCGGCTCTAAAATTCATAAATATCATGGCATCGCCATCATTTACTTTTATTGTTTCGCCATTACTATCAGTGATAGCTGACGCTTTAACAAACTCATCATTTTCATCGCGTTCATAAGCGGCATTTAAGGCATCGGTTGCTGAACTATATTGATATTCTGCTTCGCCTGATACCATTAAGTTGTACGCTAATTCAACACGATCCCAGCGTTGATCTCTGTCCATTGCGTAATAACGACCAATAACGGAAGCAACTTGACCACAACCAAGTTCAGCAAACTTTTCCTGCGCTTTAATTAGTGAAGCTTCTGCGCTGCGTGGTGGAGTATCTCGGCCATCTAAAAATGCGTGCAAGTAAACCTCTTTTGCACCTTTACTTGCTGCCATTTCTAGCATGGCAAATATATGTTCTTCATGACTGTGTACGCCGCCGGGAGATAATAAGCCGAAAACATGTATAGCTTTATTATTTTCTACTACCGTTTCTACCGCGTTTGATAGCGTAGGGTTGGCTTGGAACTCTTTATCTTCAATAGCTTTAGTGATGCGGGTAAAATCTTGATAAACAATACGCCCAGCACCTAAATTTACATGGCCAACTTCTGAATTACCCATTTGTCCTTCAGGTAAACCTACCGCCATACCTGATGTTTGAATCAGCATGTTAGGTTTGTTCGCCAATAAGTTATCGAGTACAGGTGTATTGGCATGATAAATAGCATTGGACTCAGGATCTTCTCTGTATCCCCAACCATCTAAAATAATAAGAACTGTCGACTTCTTGTTTGGCATTACGGCTTCCTTTAATCATTCAATGAGTGATAAAACGTCAATTAATGGGACAATATGTAAATTTCGCCGCCAGTATATCAAGAGACGAGCCTAATATCTTCTGAACATCGCGAGAAAATGTTTCAGTTTTACCTGCAGTTTTGCCTTAAAAGTTGTTGTTTATTCGAACAGCCTCATCTTATAAACAGTAAAAGCCCAATTCCATGAAAAGTTCAGTTTGGGTTTATTTTATTAGCCTGTATACTGTTGCCAATTTTAGTTAATTAGAATGTAGAATTTATGGACCAACTTATTACGTTTGCAATGAGCCAGCCTTTATTAAGCGCGGCTTGGCTTGCCATTGTTTCAATGATTGTCGTGTTAACGATTAGAATTCAAATGTCGCCGATTAAACAATTGAGTACGCAACAAATGACTTTCTTAGTGAATAGAGAGTCAGGTGTCGTTGTCGATACTCGTAGCGATAAAGACTTTAAAGCAGGTCATATTGTCGATGCAATTCACCTTAATAGTGAAAAAGTTAGTAAAAATGATTTCTCAAGTCTTGAAAAACATAAAGATGATCCCATCATTATTGTATGTACGGCAGGTATCAGTGCCGGTAAAGTTGCTAGCCAAATGGCTAAAGCAGGCTTTACTCGTGTGAACTTGCTTAAAGGTGGTATGAATGCTTGGCAAAGTGCTGGCTTACCAGTTGCGAAAAAGTAACAAACACAACGAGATATCATGATGGCAGTTGAAATATACACTAAAGTAACTTGTTTTTATTGCATGCGAGCGAAAGCTTTACTTGATGATATGCAGGTTGCCTACCACGAAATTAAAATCGACGGTGATGCAGCGTTGCGTGAGAAAATGATCACACGCAGCCAAGGGGCTTCAACAGTTCCGCAAATATTTATAAACGACCAACATATTGGTGGTTGTGATGATTTATTTGCTTTGCACGCCCAAGGAAAATTAACCACACTTATTGCGGGCTAATAAATAGAGCAGGCGTAAGTGAAAATTAGAATTTAATTCGTCAATAAATGACGAAAACATAGGAAGTAAGAAAATGGCTGACGAAAATCAAAACGGCGCAGAAGCAACAAACGAGCAACAAGCACCACAATTTGCGATTCAACGTGTTTACACGAAAGATATTTCTTTTGAAACGCCAAATTCTCCGGCTATTTTTCAAAAAGAATGGAAGCCAGAAATTCAATTAGACATTGATACGAAATCAAATAAATTGGCTGATGATACTTATGAAGTGACTTTGTCATTGACAGTAACCGCTAAAATTGAAGAGCAAACTGCATTTTTAGCTGAAGTTCAGCAGGCGGGTATTTTCACTATTGGTAACTTACCAGAAGCGCAACTAGCACACACTATTGGTGCATTCTGCCCAACAACATTATTCCCATATGCGCGTGAATCAGTTGCTAACCTAGTAAGCCGTGGTTCATTCCCACAAATCAACTTAGCACCAGTTAACTTTGAAGCTTTATTTGCTAATTATGTACAACAACGTGCAGCACAAGCAGAACAAGCACCAGCTAGCACAGAAACGCATTAATTTATGACTGATAAATCTGCAGCTATAGCTGTTATCGGTGCCGGTTCATATGGCACTGCATTAGCTATTTGTTTAGCGCGTAATGGCCATCAAACATTGCTTTGGGGCCGTGATGCTAATCATGTCGCAGAAATGGCCAGTAGCCGTGCAAATGAAAAGTATTTGCCTGGTAGCAAGTTTCCAGACTCGTTAGCTGTTAGTGCTGACTTAGCTATGGTAGCTAGTGCTAGCAAAAATGTTTTATTAGTTGTGCCTAGTCATGCTTTTGGTGAAGTGCTTAGTCAAATAAAGCCCCATATGCGTCAAGATGCGCGTTTGGTGTGGGCGACTAAAGGTTTAGAGCATGATTCTGGTCGACTACTACAAGATGTTGCTATAGAAGCGCTTGGAGAAGATATTTCTCTTGCCGTGCTTTCAGGTCCTACGTTTGCAAAAGAAATGGCGGCAGGTTTACCAACGGCAATTTCTTTATCATCAAGCGATGAAGACTTTGTTAGCGATATTTCAAATCTGTTGCATTGTGAAAGAACATTTAGAGTTTATAGCAATAATGACTTTATTGGTGTTCAACTTGGTGGTGCGGTGAAAAACGTTGTTGCTATTGGAGCCGGCATGGCTGATGGCATTGGCTTTGGTGCTAACGCTCGCACTGCGTTAATTACCCGTGGTTTAGCTGAAATGACGCGTTTAGGTTGTGCTTTGAATGCACAAGCGTCAACCTTTATGGGGATGGCCGGATTAGGCGATTTAGTATTAACTTGTACTGACAATCAATCTCGTAATCGTCGTTTTGGTTTGGCATTAGGTCACGGTGAAACGGTAGAAAAAGCGATGGCAGACATTGGTCAAGTGGTTGAAGGTTATCGCAATACTAAAGAAGTTCATATGCTAGCTGAACGTATGGGCGTGGAAATGCCGATTGTTGAGCAAGTTTATCAAGTACTTTATTGTGGTAAAGATGCCAAACTTGCAGCAGCAGATTTATTGTCTCGCGAACGAAAATTTGAATGATTTTCTCATTAGAAGTAGAAAATTAGCTTAAATTAAAAAAAGCGCATTAACTTAACGTAATGCGCTTTTTTTGTGCTCGTAATATTGATGGTTACTTACGTTTGCTTAGTAGCTAAATTGAATTTGCAAAGCCTAATTGACGCCATGCTTCGTAAACAATAACGGCGGTCGCGTTAGATAAGTTCATACTGCGGCTGTCTTTTAACATTGGGATCCTGATTTTATCTTGGTCAGGAATTTGTTGTCTAACATCTTCTGGTAAACCGCCGGTTTCTGAACCGAATAATAAATAATCACCAGCTTTAAAATCTACATCGCCATAATAGCCAGTTGATTTAGTCGTTACGGCAAGAATACGTTCAGGTTGTTCGCTTTCTACAAAGCTTTGAAAGTTTGCATGGCGTTTCAACGCTGCAAATTCATGGTAGTCTAATCCAGCTCTTCTTAGCTTTTTATCTTCTAGATCAAAACCTAATGGCTCAATAAGATGTAACCTAAAACCCGTATTAGCGCACAAGCGAATAATATTACCCGTATTAGGTGGAATTTGAGGTTGGAATAAAACGACGTCTAACATATCAAGCACTTAATAAATTCTATAATGAATATTATTATAACCTGCTTTAATTATAATTATGCTAAATAATTAATGACGTTGTTGGTAAAGTTAAGCAATTAAAGTAGCTAAAAACGTTATCTGTAAATTGGCATTTGTTTTATTAATTGAGGGCAACATGGAAACCAATAACTTACCGTCAGAACGCTATGCTGCACTGGTTAAACTAGCGGCATTTACTGCCACTGCTACAGCGTTATTGCTCGTCGTACTCAAAATTTATGCTTGGTTTGCGACTGATGCCAGCGCTATGCTTGCCTCAGCAACAGACTCCATTCTAGATTTATTTGCCTCAGTGATGAACGTGGTTATATTACGCTTTGCACTTGCCCCTGCTGATGATGAACATAAATTTGGCCATGGTAAAGCTGAAAGCCTTGCTGGACTTGTACAAGCCGCATTTGTACTTGGCTCTGCATTGTTACTCGTTTTTAATGGTGTTGACAGAGTAATAAACCCACAAGAAATTGTCAGAACTGAGGTCGGTATTTGGGTGTCAATTATTGCTATTGTCATGACGTTGTTATTGGTGCTAGTGCAAAAATACGTAATTGCGAAAACCCGCTCTGTTGCGATAAGTGCTGACGCTCTGCATTATCAATCTGATCTTTTGCTCAATTTTGGCGTATTATTGGCGTTATTTTTAAGCCAAGGTTATTGGTTACAAGCCGATGGTGTGTTTACTATTGGTGTGGGTGTATTTTTGTTATTAGGTGCTAGTAAAATTATTTGGATGAGTGTGCACCAACTAATGGATCATGAACTTACAGAAGACGAATTAGATAAAATTAAGCAGATTGTCCATGCCCATAAAGGAGCATTAGGTTTACATGAGCTAAGAACACGTCAAGCAGGTCAAAATCGCTTTATTCAATTTCACTTAGAGTTAGATGATGGCTTATCTCTTTTAGCAGCCCATAGCATCGGTGAAGCGATTGAAGCGGAAATTATTCAGGCGTTAGCCCCATGTGAGGTTTTAATTCACCATGATCCTTCATCAGTTGTCAGCAGTGAGCTAGCCAACAATGAAAAGCCTGTAGATTAATATTATTGCTTTACGCTATGACTTGCATGAAAACCAGTTAATTACAGAGTCTAACGCAATGTCTCGATATTCATCAATTTCAAAAAATAGCTCGTGATAAGCACCTGAAATTACCTTGGGTTTTCCACCAATACATGCGGTATGATTAATTTCATATAACTGCTGGCAGAAGCTGTTTTGCGCTGTATTATCTACAATATGCTCTTCACTTGCCTGCATCATTAACACTGGCTGAGTTATGTTAGCAAGGTCATTAAATATGCTTTTTTTGGTGGCTAATGCTTGGCTAAGCCAATGAAATGTTACACCACCCAATTTCAGTTCCGGCTGTTCTTCGTATAGCGTTCGAAAGCGCTGAAACCGTGTTTTTGAGTGCATGAGTTTATTATCGGTAAAAGATGTTTTATTAATGTCATTTTGCCCCAAGAAATACCAAGGTGTGTTTGAAAGCCATTGATTTATTTTTGTACCCGTATTTACTATAAATTCAGCTATTGCACTTGGTGTACCACCACTTGATATGGCTATCATTGGTGAACTAAGAACTAATGACTGCACTTTATTTTGGTGTTTTTGTAGGTATCGTAAGGCAATTGCTCCGCCCATGGAATGAGCTAACATAAAAGGGCTATGTGACTTTTCTGGGTGTAAACTAGGCAGCACCTGACTAAGGAGTTGGTGCAGGTCGTCAGCATAATCATCAAATTTTGCCACATAACCTTTAAATCGGTTTGCTAGAAGGCGTTGTGACAACCCCTGTCCACGGTGATCAATAATGACGCTATCGTATCCTTGCTGATCTAGATCATAAGCTAGTTCCTGGTATTTTAAATAGCTTTCAGAGCGCCCAGCTATAACGACGACATAAGATTTTTTAGCACGTTTAAAGTTTGTCACGTAAGCAATTTTAATCTTGTCAGTGCTGATAAATGTTGTTTGATTTACATTTTGCCAAAAGGCATCGATAGCGATAATTTTTTCAGGCGTTAGTGTTCGTTCCACAACTATGCTTACCGCATCGGCCATTTAAAATACTCCCATAAGTTATAAAGATATAAGCTATTTTTACATAGCTTAGTATGATTCCTATAAGCTATCTTTACTGATAATGACAGGTAATTCAATGGTGACGGTAAGACCATTACCTTGATTGTTGCTCGCATGAATATGGCCGTTGTGTGCAACTATAGCCTGCTTAGCTATTGCCATACCTAAACCTGTACCGCCAGTTGCTCGGTCGCGTGCTTGTGCAACACGGTAAAAGGGTTCGAATAATTTGTCTAAATCTTCTGCCGGCACGCCAGTACCGCTATCAACAATGTCTATAGTGAAGCTGTTACCATTTTGTGTTAAGTAAACTATAAGTGTGTCATTTGGGGGGCTATACTTAACAGCATTAATCAAAATATTATTAAAAGCGCTGGAAAGTAAATTAGGATCTGCCTGAGTTAAACAGGTGTTTGCACCCTTAAGTGTAATCGCAATTGATTTCTCATTGGCAATGTACTGAGCGTCTTCGATACAAAGTTCTAATAATTGCTTAAGGTCAACAGACATCAGTTCCATTTGGCTGATGGTGTTTTCCATGCGAGAAAGTGATAAAACGCTTGAAATCATTTCATCTAAACGTGCAACTTCTAACTCGCAGCGTTGTAAGTGTTTTTGTAGAAGTTCTGGGGCAATATTTTCTTGCTGTGCAAGCCCTAAAGCAATTTGTAAGCGTGTCATTGGAGAGCGCAATTCATGAGAAACATCAGCCATCAATCGTTGATGAGAGCCAATGTTTTGTTCCAATTTTTCGGCCATTAAATTAAAACTGCTTGCACAAGCACCAATTTCATCATTACGTTGTGCTGCTAACGGCACTCGTGCGGTAAATTCGCCATCGCCAAAGCGGGCGGCTGTTTTTTGCATTGCTACCAGCGGCTTAGTTAACGAGCGAGTCAGCAGCCAAAGAAAGATTGAGCTAATAATAATGGGGATGCTAATACGAATCCAAGTTGGCAGTCGTAACATAAAAGCACCCAAACGAGATTTTCTATCGCGACTCGCGAGAAAAACTTGATAGGGAGTGTTATTTATCTCTATAGCAATAGGGCCGGTCATGCGGAAAAATTCAAACTTCACTGTAGTTAATCTATCTAAATTATTTTCACTTAGAAAGCTTGCCAAATGTGAAATATGCCAAGATTTTGATGATATAACTTCTTGACTCAGCATGTTTTTTACTAATAATTCTTTGTCCATCCGCTTGGGTAATATTGTCAACAAAGCTTGTGGGTTCGTCGGTGCCTGACGAGAAATTAAATTTTTGATGCGCTCAAGCTTACTTATATCTGAGTGATGGGTAGGGACAATAAAGCTTTTTGGACGAAACTGCTCAGAAACAAGGCGAGTAATACCTATAGTTAATACGACGATTAGCCAGAAACAAATAAACAGCTTTGCCCCTATTGAGGAAAATCGACTGTGAAGCTTTATCATTAGCTAAGCTCACCGGCTAGAAAAATATAACCAGCGCCACGAATAGTCTTGAGTTTATCACTTGGGCTAAATGGCAGAAGCTTTCGTCTTATATTACTTACATGCATATCAATACTGCGGTCGAAAGCGCTTAACTTTCGTTTAAGAACTCGCTCGGAAATTTCATTTTTGCTGACAATTTCACCGGGTTTAGACATTAAGTATTCAGTGATTTGATATTCAGTGCCAGTCAGTTCTATATATTCGTTATGGCAGCTGACTTGGCGGGTTGCATGATTGAGTATGACACTATTAACTTCTAATGCACTACTTTGTTCTTTACTGGTTTGTACAATATCGATTCGTCGAAGAATAGCATTGATACGAGCTAGCAATTCACGGTGCTGAAAGGGCTTAGGTAAGTAATCATCAGCCCCCAATTCTAAGCCAAGAATACGATCAGCATTATCACCTTTAGCGGTTAGCATTAAAATCGGGGTTTTATGGTTACCACCAAGGGCTTTTAATACTTCAAAACCGGTTAAGCCGGGCATCATAACATCTAATAAAATGAGAGAAATACTATCATCGAATGCTTTTTCTAAGCCTGATACGCCGTCATAGCAACAAACTAATTCAAAACCTTCGGTAGCGAGGTAATCAGATAATAACTCAGCAAGCTCTTTGTCATCATCTATTAATAAAAGTTTATGTTTTTTCATATTTACCACAAGGCCTTGGCCATTCAATTGTCACTATCATAGCGTATTACTTTTGCTGTGCTTAGGATATTTACATAACATTTACGTTGGTTTGCGTTTCTTTTCGTTGCAGGTTTTATACTTTGCTTACATTAATTGAGGAGTATCACTGATGAAAACACATAAACTATATTGCGCAATAAAGCCTTATTTGGCTATAGGTGTTACCGCACTGTGCTTAACAACTTTTAATGCCAGTGCCGTAGGTCATAATCATGACGGTAATGGCAAATCTCATATTGGCCAACACCATAGTAGTGAGCAAGAAAGTCATAAAAGACAGATGAAGAAACGCTTTAAAATGCTGGCACATAAGTTAGACCTTACCAAAGCGCAGCGTCAAGAGATTCGAACAATTTTTACTGAGATGAAAGCTGATAAGAAAGAACATCGGGCAACAATGTCAGGGTTTAAAGAGCAAGTTGGAATCTTGGCACAAGCAGATGAGTTTGATGAAAGTAAATTCAAAACATTATATGCAGAATTTCAGGATGAATTTCAAGTTTTGGCGATGGAAAAAGCTAAAATGCGCCATGCAATAATGCAAATACTGACACCAGAACAGCAAGATAAATTTTCGTCAATGCGTAAACAACGTGGATCTTTATTTTAATAGGCTAAAAGAGAATATTTTTGACATTTTGCTTTCTACCGCAGCGCCATTTTCTTCGGCAGGTAGAAAGCGCCACTTCTCCATAGCATTTCGAATAGCATTACGGAAATAGCTTACTTTACTTTTTGACTCAAATTGAATGTCTTTAACTAAGCCATTCTTATCAATACTAAATTCAACCATGACCTCTAGCTCAATACCTTTTCTTTTGGCTGAAGAAGGATATCTAGGCTCTATTGACGTAATCAATTTAGCTAGGCTGCTTGTTGGAAGGATTTCAGCGTTCGTTGCATAGATATCATTAAATTTATTACTGATACGGCTATCAATATCACGATAAACATTGTTTGCTAATTTTGATGAATCAAACTCTGGTTGTGACTGATATTTTACGCCAAGTTGTGTATTAGCCGCTTTAGGGGCGTCTAATAATGAAGCCACTTGTTGTGAGTATGGATTAGCTAAAGTTGCGGCGTTATTTCTTGAATCAGTGCGTTCAAAAGCTATATCCGACATAGACTTATTTGCACTAGCTTTAAGTACTTGCTTACTGGCTAATATAGGCTCTTCTATCAATTTATTTTGACTCTGCTTGTTACTCTGTTTTGCTATTGAACCTTGTACTATAGGTAGTTCATTAACATACATAGTGTCGGTGCTTGGGGCCGAACTTTTAACTTGTTCATTTAATGTTGATGCTTGTTTTGTAAACTTATTTTTTTGGTTAATGCCAGCTAAATAATTATTTTCATCAATAGATTGAGTTGCTGCTACCTTTTTATTTTTAACACTAGCTTTGTTGTTAATCGCGATCAATTGGTTTGCAAGTGAAGCATTCGTGTTTAAGCTTTCAATTGCTAAAGGGGCATAAGCTACAGAACTTTTATTTAATTCAATAGGTGAATGACTAAGTGAAATACTGCCAGACTGCAAATCTATGATCGGTAGTGTTAGCGAATTCTGCGAAAAACCAAAAATAATAGCGAGCAAAATGGTAAATGAAGCTAACCACTTTCCTGAATCTGTTGTTTGACTACAATGCGGTTGATTTTCTAATAATCTCACGACTCTTTGCTTTAAATCTCCGCCTGATGCTGCCATCGCCATACTTGGAATAGCATGATGTCTATGTTTTTGACATAAAGAAGCGGTGTCTGCCAATGTGTGCGCGTAGGCAATTGCGCTACTGCCATGTTGTACGGCAATATCATCACTGCAATATTCTCTTTCGTTACGCATTTGTTTTGATACCCAACGAACCGTTGGGTGAAAAAACAATAGTGTTTCTACTAGTGTTTGTAAGAAATTCACCAAATAGTCATGACGACGTATATGTGCTAATTCGTGTAGTAACAGCATATCTAATTGTTGAGGGGTTAAACCTGAAACCATACTAAATGGAATAAGTACTACGGGTTTTAACCAACCAATCGCCATTGGCACATCTGTTTTGCTAGATAGTAAAAGCGTTACTTTTTTTGTTAGACCAATTTTATTGACTAAACCTTCAAAACGAATTTGCAGCGCTGGGCTAACTGGCATTGTACCTTGCAAAGGTAATTTATTGACGTTATATAGTTCAATTAAAAGCTTAACGGAGAGCAGGGTAACAACACTTAACCAAAAAATAGAAATAGCAGGTAAATATTCAAGCCATTCAACATACCAAGCGTTTACTTGTATTTTTTCAAGGTAGAAGCCTTGATCAAGCAAAGGTATCGATTGTACAAAGTTAGTGGTCTGACGATAACTATTATCATAAACAATGAAAAATGTTATCAAAGGCAAAGCAAGGTTAGTTAACATCGCTGTAGAAGCCAAGGCATAACGGGTTTGTGACTTCTGGTAGGAAATTAATGACAATAAAAGCTTTAATACCAGCGCAACGATAAGCCCCTGCCACAAAAAGTGGATAAGAGTTATTGCTATACCGGCTAATAATGGATTATTAGTTAAGCTTTCCTGCATCATTGAATACTTTGTTTACCGTTTAATAATTTGCGCTAGCTATGCTGCTAACTAAGATTGTTGCTCTAATTCGTTGAGTAACTGTCTAATGTCCTCAATGTCTTCTTTGCTTGTTGAGTTATCTAAAGCGCGCATGACTAACTTTGATGTTGAACCACCAAACGCTTTTGATACTAAATCTTTTAATAATGATGATTGAGTCACCATTTCGCTATTCGCAGGAGCATAAACATGAGCCCTATTCGATTCGTCGCGAATGACCAATGCTTTTTCATGCATTATTTGTAATATTTTCAATACTGTAGTATAGCCAGTTTTTTGAGTTTGGCTAACGCACTCGTGAATCTGTCGAACCGTTGCAGGCCCCATTTTCCAGAGGATATTAAGCAACGTCAGTTCAGCTTCTGTTGGCTTTATATCTGATTTATCCCGTGACATTGAGATTCCTTAAAACAAAATTATGATAGATGTTTGTATGATTTTAATACGAACATACTCGTATCTTATTGCTCTTATCCTAGCTTGAGACGAATAAATGAGCAATAGCATTTGCTAAATTGTTTTAGTGGTTACAAGTAAAAAAGTAATAATTTGTAGTTAATCGTTGACTATATTAGCTAAAATTAAGTCTATTGAATGCTTAAAAGTAGCTCGCGCGAACGCAGAGGAAAGTTGGTAAAAATACTATCGACACCATAAGACAAGCACTGCTCAATTTCATCGACACAATCAACCGTATATACCCAAACCGCTAATCCACGTTTGTGAGCGTCAGTGACTATTTCTTGATTCAGGCAGTCTATTGCTAAATTTAATTGCGCAACTTTCAACGGTTGGCAAAACTCAGCATAATTAATTGGGCAACAGGCAATAAGTGCCGCTGTACTTGCGTTGGGCAGCACTGCTGATAATGGTAACAGTGCATGATGATTAAACGAAGATAGTATTAATTGTTCTTCTGTGATAACACCTTCATTGATTACCTTTTTTATTAGCTGATTTAATTGTGCTATTTCATGTAGTAACGTCGAGCCTTGTGCCGCTGATTTTAACTCAATATTAATAAAACAATGTTTTGAAATAGTACGAAGAGCTTCTGGTAAGGTACAAATATTTTGGTTTTTAGATGGGGGTAAATCTAATAGCTGAGTCAGCGTAAGTTGATTATAGTGAGTACGTTGACCGTTATATTGTAGGTATTGATCATGTAGCAATATAAACTTGCCACTGGCAAGGTGGTATTGCACATCAAGTTCAATACCGTCACAGCCTTGTGTAATCGCCTGTTCAAAAGCTAATAGAGAGTTTTCTGGAAACTCTCCACTAGCGCCACGGTGGGCTATTATTTTCATTTTATGCCGTTATTAGTTATGGCAATAAATAAAAAATGATAATTAATCATTATTGGTGTCGTCTTTGTCACTTGCTTGCTGTTCAAAAGCAACTAAGTCAGCATAATGCTCACCCAAGCGAGTCACGGTTTCAGGTCCTGCTTGTTGATTAAACTTCACCATGTTCGGTGCGAAAGTACTAACAACGGTTGAACCCAATTTGAATCGTCCCATTTCAGCGCCTTTTTCTAGGGTAATAGCATCAATGCCGCTTGCAGGGTATTTCCAACGAAATACATCTTTTCCAGCAGGTGGTGTTACGGTACCTGCCCACACGGTTTCAATACTAGCGACAATAGTTGCTCCGACTAATACCATCGCCATTGCGCCTTGTGCGGTATCAAAAATCGCAACCACACGTTCATTTCGTGCAAATAAGTTAGGCACATTATTCGCAGTTAACGGGTTTACAGAAAATAAATCACCAGGTACATAAATCATTTCACGTAATGTGCCAGTAATTGGCATATGAATACGGTGATAGTCTTTAGGCGCTAGATAAATACAAGAAAACTCACCATTTTGAAATGGCGCTGCGGTGTCTTTATCACCGCCAAGTAATGTTTCTAAACTATAGTCAAAGCCTTTTGCTTGGATAAGTTGGCCTTTTTCAATTGGGCCTTGCTGGCTTATTGCGCCATCAACAGGATAACAAATTGTGCTTGGGTCGCTATCAATGGTGCGAGCACCATCTTCTAGTTCACGGGTAAAAAAGTCATTAAAGGTTTTAAAATCGCTAGCATTTTTTAATTTTGCTTCCGCCATATTAATGTCATAAGCCTTTATAAAATAGCTAATTGCTTTTGTGGTTAGCCAGCCAGCCTCAGCTGCGGCAAACTTGCCAACTAAGCGTGAAATTCCATGTTTAGGCATGAGGTATTGCAGAGCGATTTTAATTTTATTGATTAACACTGTTGTTCCTTAATTTTCTTTTATTTTTAATTGTTAAAGCGCGTTGTTAAGGTGTTGTCACCTAAACTTGCTAAAATTCGTTGAAAACTTGCTAGTCGTTCTGGGTGTATTTGCCCAGCGTCTTTGGCAGCTACTAAAGCACAGCCGGGATCTGTTTGGTGTTTGCAGTCTCTAAACTTACATGTGCCCAGATAGTCATTAAATTCAGTAAAGCCATTGCTGACTTGTTCAGGCGATAAATGCCATAAACCAAACTCTCGAATGCCTGGAGAATCAATCAAATCACCACCATCTTCAAAATGGTAAAGCCGAGCTACTGTTGTGGTGTGTTGCCCTAAGCCTGAGTTTTCTGAAACTACTTTTGTCACTACACCTAAATCAGGCATCAAGGTGTTAGTTAGTGTTGACTTACCTACGCCTGATTGCCCAACAAATACACTTGTATGCTGGCTAAGTTGCTTTTTGAGTTCGGCAATACCAGCACCAGTTTCATTGCTGACATAAGTAACGTGATAACCAATATCACGATAAATGCTCAATTGCTTCTCAATGATCGCTCGGTTGCTATCGTCAAGAAGATCAATTTTATTCATCAAAATAACCGGAGTTATGCCTGTTTGTTCTGCAGCTACTAAGTAACGGTCAATAATATCAGGGTTAAAGGCTGGTAATACTGATGAAACTATTAGGATCTGTGAGATGTTAGCGGCAATCGGCTTTACACCGTCGTAAACATCGGGACGACTTAAGACAGAATTTCGTTCATGTACGGCTTCAATAACACCAGAAATACTGTGTTGGCTTTCTTTACCTTTACGCCAAAGGACTTTGTCGCCGCAAACTAAAGAAGAAATACTGCGGCGTAAATTACAACGACAAATTTCGCCATCATTTCCTTCAACATCAGCATGCTGACCAAAGCGACTGATAACAGTACCTGTTTCGGCTAAACCTAGTTGGTCATCTTGCCATTGCACTTTTTCAGTAGATTTACGTAACTTCTTGCTTTGGTTAGCTTTGATCTGTCTAGCTTGACCTTTAGTTATTTTTTTGGCTTTAGCCACAAGTCATTCTCATTTTATGTTAACTCAGAATCTGTTTTTTAATCTGCCTTGGCAAATCACAAATAAATTTAATCATGTTGCATTCTAACGTATTATATACTCAAGCACGGCTTAAATGCATGTGTAATCGCGCCTTTTACCAGCAACATATTGTAAGGTTTGTTTGGCAAAATAGGTGAATATGACGAAGACTAATTGATGTAGGAATGATAATGAGCACTAATGATAGCAATTTGATTTGGTTAGATTTAGAAATGACCGGCTTAGAGCCAAGTACTGATGTTATCTTAGAAATTGCGACAATAGTGACTGATAGTCAACTAAACATATTGGCGGAAGGCCCCGTTTTTGCTATTCATCAAAGTGATGATGTTTTAAATAGTATGAGCCAGTGGTGTATTGAACATCATGGTGACTCAGGTCTCACACAGCGATGTCGAGATAGTAAAACGACATTAGCACAAGCTAGCGCAGAATCATTAGCTTTTTTCGAGCAATATGCGGTTAAAGGTAAGTCGCCTATGTGTGGTAATAGCATCGGCCAAGATCGACGTTTTATTAATAAATACATGCCAGAGTTTGAAAACTACTTCCATTATCGTAACCTTGATGTCAGTACCGTAAAAGAGCTTGCGCGTCGTTGGAACCCTGCAGTGCTTGATAAGGTAGTTAAAACTGGCGCGCACTTAGCGCTTGACGACATTCGTGAATCGATAGCAGAATTAAAAATTTACCAAGAACATTTCTTCAAATTTTAAACGTTGATAGCGCCAAAGTAGAAATGAAAAAAAAGACGCATTAGCGTCTTTTTTTGATAATTAACTTGCAGGTCAGACCAGTTTGTTGCAACCTTAAGCTCACTCTACTGATTATATTCCAAGGATATTTATGGCTAACCGTTTTGGTCGTGCTGTTGCGTTAATCAAAAAATTCCCAACAGCTACCCACTCATTTTTATTAACAAAGTTATTTTGCTCGCAAGTTAAATATGCCAATACTTCAAAAGTCACCTTGGTTGATATTCAGCAACAAGAAGTAAAGTTAGTCATAGCAAATCGAAAAAAAGTTCAAAACCATATTGGTGGTGTACATGCCATTGCTGCAGCGCTTTTAGCAGAGTCAGCTACTGGTATTGTTTTTGGTTTAAACTTGCCTGACAGTCATTTACCTTTGCTAAAATCAATGACAATTCATTATCAGCGTCGCATGCAAGGTGCTTTAACCGCGGTAGCGAAAATATCAGATGAGCAAATTACACAGTTAAGCCAAGAAAAAGGCAGTATGGATATTGCAGTAACAATTACTGATGAGTCAGGGCTGCAGCCGATTGAATGCATTATGACCTGGGCTTGGGTAGAAAAAAGAAAAAAGTAGCTATAAGCAAAATATCTAGACCGGAGAATAAATTCTAACGGCGATTAAACGTTGCTAATTACCGTTAAATCTAACACTATTAACCACATAAATTATGCATAATGTCTATGTATTTGACTTGTTAAGGTGTTGCCACGTTCATGGATCTAACTTTGCCGCTTTATCGCCAATTATCTGGTCGATTATTGTTACTATTGTTATGCGTTGTTTTAAGTGGCTCAACCGGTGTTGCTATTTATTTTTATCAAGCACAGCAACTTGATGTATTCAGCACTGAACAATTACCTGAAATTAATAAATATAATCAACGCCAAATATTACTGATAAACAACGAACGTTTGATAAACACAATAGTGGCGAGTAAAACTGCTACGGAGTTTAGCGGTAATTATCGAACGTTGACTGACAATCTAAAAAAATTATTACCACTCAAAAGTGAAAATAGACAGCTACTTGAAAAGTTGTCACAACGACTTCATCTTCAAGCTGAAAATGTTATACGTTTGACGGGCAGTGATCGACGCAATATTCAATTGAAAAACAACGTTATTATTCAACTGACTTTAGTGACGGACAATTTGTCAGTATTCATTTCCAAACAAACCCAGCAGCAAAATAGTCTATACCAACAAATCACTTCTGATCAGTTATCTGACCGTATTACAGCTGTGCGGGCAAAAGCGTTAAGCAATATTGTTGTTAATCTTAATCAAAATCGCGAATTACATCGGCTGTTAGTTAGCTGTTTGGCGATGTTTAATCATCTTGATTTACAATATGACTTACGTGAGTTTGACTTTTTACAACAACAAACCAACTTAGCACTTGAGCAATGGTTACTGAATGTTAGTGAAATATCGAATAGAAGCTCTGACGATAAAATATTACAAGCACAAATTAGTGTCTTAAGTGACTTACTGTTTACTGAGCAAAATACCTTTGCCAAATGGCATGGACAGTTGCGCAGGGTAGAAAATTTTCGTGCTGAATTATTAGCGCAAAAAATAGCACTAACGCCACTATTAATGACAGTATCACCTCTTGTTGAATCACAACCAACAACATTGGTACAACAACTACAACACTGGTTTGCAAAGGCAAATATTACGATAGCGGCAAAAAATTATATTTGGTTGGTTGTGGCAATATTCACTGCTTTAGGTTTAGCTTGTATTTTTCTAATTATCAGTATGCGTTCGAAATTAAAACGTATTGGCAATCAAAGTACTGAAATTATTAAGGAATATGCTAGCAAAGGTAAAGTGTCGGGTGTGCCTCCGACACAAGAAATAGCGGATATATTGCTTGTTTTTAAACAGCTTTCACGTCCGAAATATAATGAAAGCGATTACCTTAATCTTAAACAGCAGCATCAGTTGAATGCGTTATCGATGAGTCAACATAGTGGTCATGTTTTCTGGCAACTGCCTGAAACATTACCCCAGCAAAGTCAGTCCTTAGATTCGTTATTAGCTATTAACGAAACAGTAAAACATTGGCGCCATTTATTTAGTCGTAGCGATGTTAAAATAATATTAGAGGCGGCAAAAGCAGCAAAATCCGCAAAGCGTATTCAGCGCTTATCTTTAATTTCCGTACAAGAAAAAGCTATTTCGTTAACCATTGAGTATCGTAATAATAATTGGTCTGGCAGCGTTTGTTTAACTGAAGAATTACAAAGCTTACGAGATGCAAAAATTCAATTGCAGCAGCAACTGCAGCAACAGGAGCAGTCAGCAAAGCTCAAGACTATTACCTCGAGTGAAAATACCATTAAAGTCATCGACAATATTCTATTACAGAGGCAACTATCTTCTACAACTCAGCAAAATTTTTCTAAAGATGAAGAGCAATCGTTACAAAGCTTAGTAAGTTTGTGTCAGCAACAAAAAATCAGTGCTCAATTACGTCTAGACGATTTTCTGCTGGCCTTATCCACTGTGAACATTGTTGATGAAATACATACGGCCGTTATGAATGTTAGCGCGCTTGAAAGTAATAGAAATAACGCTTTATATGTCAATGTAGATAAAAACCTCAATACTAGTATTACCTTGGAAAGTGAGCTTTTCCAAGCCATGATATATGAAGTCTGTCAGGTATTACTGGCCAATCAACAGCATACAACCCTTGATATTAGCCTTAAAGTTATTGATGTCAGCAGCGCTCAACAAATGGTTCGTTGTAGCTTTTTAGTTAGTGACGTTTTGAACCATAAAGAGTTAGTACAATCAGCTGACCATTTAGCACACATTACTGATGTAAATTCGGAAAACAACGTTTCGAATTTTGGTTACTTAAGCGATTTAATGTTGGTGTTTAATGTTACAAACAAAGAAAGCCAAACATTAGATAAAACTGTTAAATTTTCCTTCGACATGCCTTTAGTTGTTGCCGCAGAGAGTACTACAGATAATAGTGTCGTTAAATTAGCTCATAAAGATATTTTAGTTATTGCGACCGATGAACATAATCGCAAAAGAATCTGTCAGTCGTTAGAGCATACACAAGCTAACATTGAAACAATGCAGGACTTAACCATGTTTCAACGTCAATTGACTGTGAAACACTTAACGAGCAACAAACTGGATGCCCTTGTTGTATCTTCTGAAGTGTATTTTTCTGACTATGATTTAATTGCTCAGCATGTGGAAACGTTGCCCGAGGAATTACAGCCTAAAGTGTTGGTTATTCAACCTTTAAGGAATAAACATATTGCTGATACAGGTTTATTCTCTCAGTGCATGTTGCCTTGGTATGAAAATAAATTAGCCAGTAACCTTGAACAATTATTGTTGGGTGATAATAAGAGTAACTTATTAATTGATAGAGATGTTTTTGGTCAATATCGCTTTTTACCAACAAATATTGAAGTGCTACTGGCGGTGGCTAAACCTAGTGCTCACCAATTTTTAATACAGTTATTATCATGGTTAGGCTTACGTGTAACTTTAGTTTCTCAAAAAATAACCTTAGAGCAGCGCTGGAAAACAGGGCACTACTTACTAGTGATTTCAGAATTTATACCTTTTGACATTGAGATTTCCGAACCTGTTAGTTGTACACGTGGCGTATTTTACTTAAGTAACCAACGCCAAGTACCTAAAGAGTTTATCGCATCGTTAGCCAAGGAAAAATCTTGGCAAAAAGGTAATATGCCGCCAACATTGGATATTCAAGCGATTATAAAACTACTATCGTCTTGGTTAAAGCCAACACTTGAGCATCATAAGTCGCAGTCAAGCGCTATGAAAACAACGCAAGAAAATACTGCTGAAAACAGCACTGTTGAAAGCAATACATTGTCACCTGAAAACGACTTACTTCAAGCAGAAGACAATATTACTCAGCGTGTAAAAAAGGCAATTGATGTTGCACAATCATTAAACTTCCTTGAGAGTACTGCCTTTGAAGAGCAACAAAGTACAGAGCTTTTTGATTTAACCAAATATGCTCAAAATCAAGGCTCTGCAGAGTTAGCGGCATTTATGCTTGATGAATATTTGATGGACATTGAACAACAGCTATTGCAGTTAGAAAAGCGGTTCAATGAAAGTGATCTATTACTAGCTCAACAATGTTTAGAATGCATAATACACCTTGCAGGTGTTATAGCCGCTGAGCCTTTCTTGGTGCAATGTCAAAAATGCAAAGAAATACTCGCTAATGTAAACGCAGATAATGTAAACGCAGATAATGCGTTATCATTAAAACAAAACAAACAAGTGCAGCAACAACTAGTGCAACTTAAGTTATGCCACGCGCAGTTATTTGAATTTGCGGAATCGATATGAATGTAGAACAAGTTAATAAAATTAATACCGAAGTTGCCAGCCCATGTGTACGCAATTGTTGTTTAGATGAACAAGACATATGTTTAGGCTGCAATCGCCATATTGATGAAATTATGGCATGGCGAAAACTTGGTAATGAAGAAAAGCAAAGTGTACTGATACAGTGTGAGCAACGTCAGCAACGAAGAGCACAATAAATATCACCGAACATGATGGTTATAAGGTAGAAGATGGAAAGCGTTGAAAAAAACACTTTAGCGCAGCTTGATAAGCTTAATGTTTTGATTATTGATGATAATCGACTAGTTCACGACATTTTAAAATCAAGCTTATACGAACTTGGCATTAAAGTAATCCGCTGTGCAGAAAACGCCTATTTTGGTTTAAGACTATGCAATGAAATGCATTTTCATGTCATTATTTGTGCCTTTAATGTTCAAAGTGATAAAGATGGTTTTCACTTATTAGAAGAGCTTAAATTTAAAGGCCACGTCACTAAAACTACCGTCCTTATCTTTCTTAGTTCAGAAACAGATGAGTCGTTAGTTAACTCAATTATTGAGCTGCAACCCGATGATTTTTGGACTAAACCTTTAGCGATTAAAAAAGTACAAACACGTTTAACGGCAACCTTAAAAGTTAAACAAGCATTGTTTAATCTTTATAGCGCCATCGATAGAAAAGCGTTTGCTAAGGCAATATATTTTGCCGACAGATACTTACTCAATGAAAAGTTGGCTCCATTTCATCCGAATATAAATCGTATTAAAGGCGATTCATTATTACGCCTATTTGAATTTCAAGAAGCTGAAGCTTTTTATAAAGAATTATTAACCCATTATCAATATTCATGGGTTTATCTTGGCTACGCCAAAGCGTTGTTAAAGCAGGGGCGTATTGACGAAATTCAAGAAATGCTTAAAAAACTGACTGATAAGCCTGAAACTCGTTTTGGTGCGCACGACATGATGGCGCAATACTATATCGAACAAGAACAATACCAACTCGCATACGATGAAATAAAACTGGCAACGGCTCTAGCGCCGAGAAATATTGAGCGTAATAAAAAATCTTGGGATTTAGCGCGACTAACTCATGATCATAAAGGCCAATACCTTGCGACTCGTAATATTGCTCAGCAAGCAAAAAACTCTATCCATGATTCGCCTGAATTATTACTTAATGTTATTCGCGCAGGCATAGATTTAGCATGTGCTACACCGGATGAAAGTGCTCAAGCAGTGCTAAAGCAAACCGATCGTTACATTGAGCAACTTGAAAATGACTATGAAGACATCCAATTGTTTAAACCGCAATTAGTGGTGGCGAAAGCTAGATTGCATAATGTTCGTAATGAAGAAGCCAAAGCAACCAAGCTAGTCGAAAATCATATGTCATTAAAACCGACTACGATAGTTGAAGACAATCTTGATAAAGTAAAAGTTTTACATGAGCTGGGTATGCGTGAAGATGCTATTCATTTATTACAGGCAATTAATAATCAAATATCGGGCGACTCACTGAACTGCCAAGTGGTAAGACGTTATATTGAACAAGAAACGCAAGAGCGTGAAGACATACACTTTACAGCTAAACAGCTAAACAGTATGGCAGTTGAGCATTTTCAAAGAAATCGTTTACTGCCAGCATTAGACGCAATAGTTCAGGCATTAAAATTAAGCCCTGATAATATTAAGTTGATGATAAGTCAGTTAAAAATATTAATTACTATTAAGCAGCAAGATGAAGCGACGAATGAGCATGTGGTTTTAGTTGAGCAGTTGTTTAGTAAGTTTGCCAGCAAAACTCTCGAAGGGAAAACACCTATTGTGCTAAAAGAGTTGACGGAAAAATGGCAAAAACTATGTGCTTAAACGGTTGCTCGATTTATGCGTCTAATGCTTAAATAATTTGTCGTCAGAATTTAGCATTAGGCATCGCGCGGCATACCTTTTTCTACCGAACGAATTAATCTAGCGGTTAAGCGTAGGTTTTTATCTTGATTCAGTTCTCGAAGCTTTAATTCTTGTTGTTCAAGTGCCCAATGAATATGCTCAGCAACCATTTCATCAGCAGTAGTAAGTTTATCTGTTAGCGCTTCGACATTAGCTAACGAGTAATTTGCATTACCTAAAGCTACGGCAATATTGCGTTGCCAACAAGCAAAGCCAATACGCCTAATTGGCGAACCTTCAGTTTTATTTAAAAAGTTTGCTTCATTCCATGAGAAAAGGGTCAATAAAGCAATATTGTCTAAGTTTTGTCGTGGTTTAAAATCATCTTCACTGCCGAGCTTTGCAAATTTATTCCACGGACAAATTAGCTGACAATCATCACAACCATAGATACGATTACCAATGAGTGGCCTAAACTCAACCGGAATTGCATCCCGCAATTCAATAGTTAAGTAAGAAATACAGCGTCTAGCGTCAACAACATAAGGCTCTACAATGGCTTGTGTAGGGCAAATTTTTATACAGGCGACACATGTTCCACAGTCATTTTCTGGCTTTGTATCGGGCAACAATGGTAAGTCAACTAACAGCTCGCCAAGAAAAAACCATGAACCCGCTTGCTTATTGATTAGTAGTGAGTGTTTACCAACCCAGCCTAGTCCAGCTTTCTCAGCTAAAGGTCGCTCAAGTATTGGCGCTGAATCAACAAAAGGGCGGTAATTAAATGTTTCGCAGTGCTGTTGAATTTTCTCACCCAACTGCTTTAAGCGCTTACGCATTAACTTGTGATAATCACGACCTAAGGCATAACGGCTAATGTAAGCATGATCGCGATTTTTTAATATTCGCGCGAACTTTGCCTCTGTTGGCAAATAATCCATGCGAACACTGATTACGTTTAATGTGCCTTCAACTAACTCTTTTGCGCGTGCACGCATTAAACCGTGACGCGCCATATAATCCATATTGCCGTGGTAATTATTTTCCAACCAACGAGTAAGCGCTGCTTCATGCGCTGATAAATCAACATCACAAATACCGACTTGCGAAAAGCCAAGTTCTTGACCCCAAAGCTTGATTTTTTCAGTTAATTCTTGATAGTTAATAGCAGGAGTTGTCATGGTGGCAGTAGCTAGAGCGGTAAGGTGGGAAAACAATGTCGACGAGTTTAACACATCAAGTCTATAAGGTTAATCAACTGCAGAAGTATGAAGCTGATGCAGCGCAAGCTATTGGGATAAATTTATTTCAATTAATGGAGCGCGCTGGTGCAGCGGTGTTTAATAATATTCGACAATACTATCCATCGGTACGTCGAATATTGGTGTTATCAGGTAAAGGCAATAACGGCGGTGATGGATATATTGCTGCTAGGTTAGCACATCAAGCAGGCATGAATGTAACTGTGGTTGTTAATGCAGCGAGACAACAGATTAAAGGTGACGCTCTTCAGGCGCTAAACCAGCTTGAGCAATGTCCCGTATCTATAACATTTACTGCGCAAGCCTCAGAAGTCAGTGATACAGTAAAAAGCTTTAGTGGCGAGCTAATTCTTGATTGTTTATTTGGTATTGGTTTACAAGGCCGATTATCATCGGCCTTAACTCAGCTTTTTTCAGATATAAATAACAAAAACTGCCTAAGAGTGTCAGTTGATGTGCCGTCTGGCTTAAATGCTGACCTAGGTATTGCAACGCCAATTGCAGTTAAAGCCGACTTAACCATTACCTTGATTGCTTATAAACAGGGTTTACTGACAGGGCAGTCCGCGAATTATGTTGGTGAGCTGCACTTAGAAACATTAGAAGTTAATAAAACCTTTGCACAATTTGCTTCTACACAATGCTTTCGCTTAGCTAATTCTCAATTACCTAACTTGCCCAAACGTCAGGCAGCTAGCCATAAAGGCAGTATTGGTATGCTGCTAACCATTGGCGGTCATCATGACTTTACTGGCGCAATATGCTTAGCATCAGAAGCTGCATTGCGTACCGGCGCAGCGTTAGTGAGTGTTTGTTGTCATCAGCAATCGCGAAATATTTTACTATCTCGTCGACCAGAATTAATGGTGGTTGCTAGTAATACAAAAGAGTTAGCCGAAGCAAGCTTCTTGGCGAAAGTAAAAGCTATTGTTATTGGTCCTGGTTTAGGGCGAGATAGCTGGTCAAATGCTTTATTTGAGTTGGCGATTGATTTCCCTCAGCTAAAAGTAGTTGATGCTGACGCCTTATATTTTCTCGCGCAAAGCCCGAGAAAACAGAGAACATGGGTGCTAACGCCACATCCAGGAGAAGCGGCAATGCTATTGACTTGTGCTATTGCAGATATTGAAGCTGATCGTTTTGCTGCTGTTAAAAAAATAGCGCAATGTTACGGTGGTATTTGTGTGTTAAAAGGTGCGGGAACGTTAGTGTCAGATGGACAATCAGTTTGGATAAATACTACCGGAAATTCAGGTATGGCCAGTGGTGGTATGGGAGATGTTTTAAGCGGAATTATCGGAGGGTTAATTTTACAAACCGCTGATTTATACCAAGCTGCTCGTCTTGGTGTCTATATTCATGGTCGTGCAGCTGATATTATTGCCAAAAAGCAAGGACAAATTGGTATACTTGCTAGTGACCTTTACCCTGAAATTCAACGGTTAATTAATGCTGAAACGTATTAGTGGATTGGCCGATGCAATATTTTAGAATGATAAACAAAAGTATAAAACGAAAACATGACTAATTTTGTGATAAAACAAAGCTTTATTTTAGCTGACGAAATAGCAACAATTGCAATGGGTAAGCGCATCGCTGATCTTGTGAAATCAGAGTTACAACAAGGTATTACTGTTTACCTTAATGGCGATCTTGGTGCAGGAAAAACCACGTTAACCCGTGGTTTTGTTCAAGGAATGGGGCATATTGGTAACGTTAAAAGCCCAACTTATACTTTAGTTGAACCCTATGATTTAGCCGAGTGGCAAGTTTATCATTTTGATTTATACCGTTTAGCCGACCCAGAAGAGCTAGAATACATGGGTATTAGAGATTACTTTAATGAGCGCAGCTGTAGCTTTATTGAATGGCCTGAAAAAGGCACCGGTATGATTGCCGCTCCCGATATGGTGATTGATTTGGCATATAGTGGTGAACAGCGCAGTATGACTATACAAGCTGATACCGTGATAGGGCAGAAACTTTTACTAGCTTTAAAGGCATAAGCTGTATTAGCCTAGAGTTGCTATTAAAGGCGAAATAAGCGAGAAAAATCTCTGCTTTCGCTTTGTAAAATTGAAGACAGTAAAGCTAATAATTATAAAAATAACCAAACTAAAAGAGTTATTGATAGGGGTATACAACTTAATGCGTTTTAAGAAAACCGCACAGTACATAGTTAGTATTGCAATGCTTTGGCTATGCATAATGGTTAATGCGAACGCCATTAATAACATTAAAAGCGTTCGTGTGTGGCCAGCGCCGGATAGTACGCGTGTAGTTTTTGATCTCAGCCAAAAACCTGATTTTAAATATTTCTCTTTAAAGTCACCTAATCGCTTAGTGATTGACTTTAAAAACAGTAAAAATCTTGCGTCATTAATGTCGGCTATTAAAGCCGATAGACGGGTTAAAAAAATTCGCTCTAGTACCTCGAAGAAAAAAGGCACGACACGTTTAGTGTTAGAAATGGCTGATAATTATCGAGTATCAGTGTTTCCTTTAGCGCCAGCCGGACAATATGGCGACCGCCTTGTTATAGATCTTTACGATAAACAAAGCAAAACAATTGCCAAGCATGATAATAGCAAAGGTAAGCGTGATATTGTTGTGGCCATTGTTGCCGGACATGGTGGTGAAGACCCAGGTTCTATTGGCGCAGCGGGAACCTATGAAAAAAGAGTTACTTTAAAAATTGCCAAAAAGCTTGCTAAGTTAATTAATAAAAAGAAAGGTTTGAAAGCGGTCATGATCCGCAGCGGTGATTACTACGTGAACCACAACCGTAAAACCGTACTGGCGAGAAAGTCGAAGGCTGATTTGTTAATTTCTATCCATGCAGATGCATTTACCTCATCTAAACCTAGCGGCGCTTCTGTACTAGTACAAGCTACTCGTCGAGCTGACTCTGAATTCGCACGTTGGATTCAAAACAGAGAGAAAAATTCAGAACTGTTAGGTGGCGCCGGTGAAACTATTAAAAAAACCAAAGATGATAATTTAGCAATCGCACTCGCTGATATGAAAAAAGAATACACTATGGCAAGCAGTTATGATTTTGCTGAGCATGTGGTTAAACAGCTAAAGAAAGTCACCAAATTACATAAGAAAAAGCCAGAGCGTTTAAGTTTAGCGGTATTAAAGTCTTCAGACATTCCGTCGGTATTGATTGAAACTGGCTTTATTTCTAATCCGCAGGAAGAAAAACGTTTAAATAATTCAGCTCATCAGCAAAAATTGGCTAAAGCAATTTATACCGCGGTAGACCATTATTTCTCTCGCAATCCGCCAGATGGTAGCTTACTTGCCGCAACCAAGGTGCGTGAACACAAAATAAGTCGAGGTGAGTCGCTTTCAGTAGTAGCTCAACGCTATAAAGTGTCGATACGTGAATTAAAGTCAGCTAATAATTTAAAATCTAATGTTGTTAGAATTGGCCAAACATTAAAAATTCCACAGGCAGATTAATCTAGACATGACCATTGCAATATTACCCGCTCGTCTTGCCAACCAAATCGCTGCAGGCGAAGTGGTTGAACGCCCTGCATCTGTTGTAAAAGAATTAGTGGAAAACAGTTTAGATGCTGGCGCTACGAGCATTCGAATTGATATTGAAAAAGGTGGCGCTAAACGCATACGTATTGTTGATAACGGCAAAGGTATTGCAAAAGACGAGTTGGGTTTAGCGTTAAGCCGCCATGCCACTAGTAAAATTAAAGATCTTGATGATCTTGAATCTATTAGCAGCTTAGGTTTTCGTGGTGAAGCATTAGCTAGTATCAGCTCAGTTTCTCGATTAACGTTAACTTCTAAGCCACAGGCACAAACATCAGCATGGCAAGCAAATGCTGAAGGTCGTGATATGGCAGTGGCAGTAAACCCTGCAGCACACCCTGACGGTACTACGATTGACGTTATTGACTTATTTTTTAACACCCCAGCAAGACGTAAGTTTTTACGTACTGAAAAAACTGAATTTGGTCATATTGAAGAAGTGATTAAGCGCATCGCACTGGCCCGTTTTGATGTCGCTTTTGTTTTAACGCACAATCATAAAGTGATTAAACAATTTCGCATCGCTAATTCTGCCGCACAGCGTAGTAAACGTGTTGCACAAATATGTGGTCAAAAATTTATTGATAACGCACTAGAAGTCGATTGCCAGCATGATGGCTTTCATATTCATGGTTGGATAGCGCAACCAAGCTTTTATCGTAGCCAAAATGATTTAACTTATAGCTATGTTAATGGCCGCATGATGCGCGACAAATTGATTAATCATGCTATTCGCCAGGCATATGCTGAATTATTACCTAATGACAGTTACCCTGCATTTGTATTATTTTTAAAGCTCGATTTTCGTGAAGTCGATGTTAATGTGCATCCTGCAAAGCATGAAGTTAGGTTTCATCAAGGGCGTTATGTTCATGACTTTATTTATTCTGTTTGTCATCAGGCATTAATTTCCGCACGCGAACCAGAGCTAGCCATTGATGATAGTACCGGTGAGATAATTCCTGCTAGTAACAACGCTTTCCTTCCAAGTACAATTAGCAGTTCCGATACCAGTTTTGTTACGCCACTGCGGACAGAAACACGAGCAAGCAGTGAATCATCAGCAGGCCAAGCGTATACACGGTCGGAGCCTCAAGCTTCACCTTCAGACTCTGTTAGTTCTGAGCAGAGTTCGATAAGGCAACACTCGATAGGGCAACACTCGACAAGACAATACTCACCGGCGGCCACTCATTCATATACGTCAAAGGTGAGTGAACAAGCGAGCAAAGCTTATAGCGATTTAATGACACCGCTAGTAGATACTGAACAAGCGCGAGAAACCCCTGTCATATCGGATGCTGAAGTAACGGTTAATCCAACACCTGACAACCAATTAGTAAGTGATGCAGAGACTAAAATTTTACATTGGCTTGAGCCACATTATTTAGTGTTTCAGCAGCAAGAGCTGCGATTACTATCCGTTAAGAAAATTGATTTACTGATAAAATTGCAAACCGTGAAGCAGCGCTGGCATGAAAAACTGATTTCTCAGCCATTATTATTGCCAATTAAAATAGCAGTTAGTGAAAAAGTTGCTAATTTTGTCGAAATAAATGAAAAGCAATTTCAACATATTGGCATGGAAATTCGTCAGCTTAATAAAGCCACGTTACAAATTCGACAATTCCCCGCTCTGTTGAGAAATAAAGATGTTACTGGTAGTTTTGATAGATTAATTAAACAGTTACAAGTTGAAGTCCAGACCGAAGTACATTCAGAAATAGCATGGCAAATGGCATTAGCAGAACTGATGGTGAATGAAGAAATGAGTCAGGATCAGGCTTTACAGGTGTGGCGAAACGCAAAAAGCCAGTTTAATTGTCAATTTGAACAACAGTTACGCTTGAATTCTGTCGCTATAGACCTTACATCGTTTATAAGCCAATTAGCATAAACACCAAATAATAATGACTGACGTTGTAAGCCAATTAAATGCTGAATCACAGCAACCTCCCGTTATTTGTTTAATGGGGCCAACAGCATCAGGAAAAACCGCATTAGCGATGGCACTTTTCGATGCTTTGCCGTGCGATATTATTAGTGTTGACTCAGCGTTAGTATTTAAAGGCATGGATATTGGCACAGCTAAGCCAACATCTGAAGAGTTAGCGAAATATCCACACCAGTTAATTGATATTCGCGACCCAGCTGAAAGTTACTCTGCAGCTGACTTTTGTCAAGATGCACTTAAAGCCATTGCGGTTAGCCGAGCAAAAGGACGAATTCCTTTATTAGTCGGTGGCACTATGATGTATTTTAAAAGCTTGATAGAAGGTATTTCACCTCTGCCTGAAGCAGATGTTGAAATACGTAAAGCGATTGAAGTAGAAGCAAAACAAAAAGGTTGGCTGGCAATGCATGAGCAATTAGCCAGTTTTGACCCAGTATCGGCAGAACGTATTCATCCCAATGACCCGCAGCGTCTAGCGCGAGCAATAGAAGTGTACCGAAAAACAGGTAATACTTTGACACAATTAACCGAAATAAAGGGTGATAAAGTCAGTGGAAATGTTTTACAGTTTGCCATAGCACCAAAAGAACGCAGTGACCTACATGCTCGAATAGAGTTACGCTTTAATCAAATGATTGAGCAGAATTTTAAACAAGAAGTTGTTACTTTAAAAGCAAGAGATGATTTACATCATGATTTACCGGCGATTCGATGTGTAGGATATCGCCAAATGTGGCAACATTTACAAGGTGAATGTGACCACGATGAAATGGTTTTTAAAGGTATTTGTGCGACACGCCAACTGGCGAAAAGACAATTAACTTGGTTACGCAGTTGGCAAAATTTACACTGGTTGCATATGGAAGATGAAAATAATTTACAAGTTATTTTATCTGCAGTAAGCAAACTTTAAACATTGATGTATAATTACTTTAGTTGTGCATTAACCAGCTAGTTTTATTGAATAATTTTAATAAAATATTTTGATATTTAACTTTTACTAAAAATAACAAAAGGGGCCAAATAATGGCAAAGGGGCAATCTTTACAAGACCCATTTTTGAATGCGTTACGTCGTGATCGTATTCCAGTAGCAATTTACTTAGTCAATGGCATTAAACTACAAGGACAAGTAGAGTCATTCGATCAATTTGTAATTTTACTTAAAAATACCGTTAGCCAAATGGTTTATAAACATGCCATTTCTACGGTTGTTCCAGCTCGTGCAGTTACTACTATGCCAGCTCCACAATCTAACCAATCAGACTATAATCAGGATTCAGAAGATTAATGGAAAAAGCTAGTATTGTATGGAGTCGCTCATTTGTTTGATCGGTATCAAGCAGGTGAGCAGGCGATACTTGTTCATTTAGATTTCCCTGATGATAACACTCGAGAAGATCTGCAAGAGTTTGAAATGCTTGTCAGTTCTGCAGGAGTGAGTGCGTTAAATACCGTGACGGGTAAACGTAATACCCCACATCCAAAATATTTTGTCGGTACAGGAAAAGCACAAGAAGTTGCTGATGCTGTGCGGATGTATGATGCGAACGTTGTACTGTTTAACCACAGTTTAGCGCCGTCGCAAGAAAAAAACATTGAAGCCTTGTGCGAGTGTCGAGTGATTGATCGTACAACCTTGATCCTCGATATATTTGCGCAACGTGCCCGAACTCATGAAGGTAAGTTGCAAGTTGAACTAGCACAATTACGCCATATGAGTACGCGCTTGATTCGAGGTTGGACGCATTTAGAGCGCCAAAAAGGCGGTATCGGCTTACGTGGCCCGGGTGAAACGCAATTAGAAACTGATCGACGTTTACTGCATGAACGTATGGTTAATATTCGTAAGCGTTTAGGCAAAGTTGAAAAGCAAAGGCAACAAGGTCGACGGGCAAGAACGCGCGCTGAAATTCCAACTATCTCTTTAGTGGGGTATACCAATGCGGGTAAGTCAACATTATTTAACCATATAACTCGAGCAGATGTTTATGCGGCTGATCAGCTATTTGCTACCTTAGACCCTACTTTACGTAAAATTGAAGTAGAAGATGTTGGCCGAGTTATATTGGCAGATACGGTTGGTTTTATTCGTCACCTTCCTCATGACTTAGTTGCCGCGTTTAAAGCGACACTGACAGAAACTCGTGAAGCAGAATTGCTTTTACATGTTATCGATATTTCTGACGAGCGACGTAGCGAAAATATTGAGCAAGTAGAAGAAGTTTTAAAAGAAATTGAAGCCGGCGATGTTCCTCAATTATTAATTTGTAACAAAATAGATTGCTTGGATGACATTGAACCAAGAATTGATCGAGATGAGCTTGGAATGCCAATTCGTGTCTGGTTGTCTGCACAACAAGGTATTGGTATTGAGTTGTTATTTATTGCGCTGGCTGAACGTTTAGGTAAGCAAATAGTCCAACATCAGCTCTGTTTACCGCCAAGTGCGGGTAAATTTCGTGGTCAGCTTTATGAATTAAATTGTATTCTTGATGAGAGTTATGACGAACAAGGTAATTGTTTAGTGAAGGTAAAATTACCGCTTCGAGAGTGGAATCGGTTACTGAAACAAGACGAAGTAGAAATAGAGCACTTTATTCAAACTTAACAGACTGATATATTAGACCAAATCTATTGTTTTATTGCGAATATATCAGTTACGCATTAATTTTTTATAGCGGAGAGCACCATGGCTTGGAATGAACCGGGGAATAACGAAAAAGATCCCTGGAAAAATAAAGGTGGCAAAAATCAAGGTCCACCTGACTTAGACGATTTACTAAAAGATATTGGCAACAAGTTTGGCGGTATTTTTGGCGGCAAAAAATCTGGTGGCGGTTCTGGAAAGAGTCTTTCTAGTGTTGGTATCATGGTATTGCTAATTGTGGCTATGTTGGTTTATGCCTTTACAGGTTTCTATACCATCAAAGAGGCTGAAAAAGGTATCGTATTACGCTTTGGTCAGTATGCTGGCTTAGTAGAGCCTGGCTTACGTTGGAAGTGGTCGTTTGTTGAACGTGTTATCCCAGTTGATATGCAAACAACTCGTGATTTGCCATCTGCTGGCTTTATGCTAACGCAAGACGAAAACGTTGTGCGTGTAGAAATGCAAATTCAATATCGCGTAGTTGATGCTCGTAACTATATATTTAGTGTTACTAATGCTGATGATAGTTTAAGTCAGTCGCTTGATAGCGCACTTCGTTATGTTATTGGTCATTCGAAAATGGATGATATTCTAACCAGTGGACGTGAAGAAGTGCGTCAGGCTGTTTGGAAAGAGTTAGATAAAATCATTGAACCTTATAATCTAGGTTTGATCATTGTTGATGTTAACTTTAAAGATGCTCGTCCTCCTGAAGAAGTAAAAGATGCATTTGATGATGCAATTTCTGCACAGGAAGATGAAGTTAGATTTTTACGCGAAGCTGAAGCTTATGCCAGAGGTATTGAACCTCGTGCACGTGGTCGAGTTAAACGTTTAGAACAAGAAGCATTGGCTTATAAAGCACAAGTTTTATTAGATGCTGAAGGTGAAGTTGCTCGTTTTAATAAACTGCTACCAGAATATCAAGCAGCGCCAGAAGTTACTCGTCAACGTATGTATTTAACCACGATGGAAAAAGTTTACAGTAACACCAGTAAAGTAATGGTTGATGTTGATGGTGGTAATAACATGATGTACCTGCCGTTAGATAAAATTATGCAACAACAATCTGGTGGTCAACGTGTTATTCAGCAGTCATTACCGAGCATAAACTCGACCAATAGTACTAATACAGCCCCAGCGCTATCAGGTCGAAATGATCGCTTCAATAATAGTGGGAGAAATTAAGCCATGAAAAACTTTCTACTGGCAATAATTGCTTTACTATTTGTATTAACTGTTTCATCTGTATTCATTGTTTTTGAAGGCCAACGCGGTATTGTTTTTGAATTTTCAAAAATTAAGCGTGACGGCGATAGTGGCGATATGAAAGTGTATGACCCTGGTCTACATTTCAAATTCCCATTTATTAACACGGTTCGTAAACTTGATGCACGTATTCAAACCTTAGATGAAGCACCAGATCGTTTTGTAACGTCTGAAAAGAAAGATTTAATGGTCGACTCATTTGTAAAATGGCGAATCGTTAATTTCTCTACCTACTATTTGCGTACGTCGGGTTCAATTGATAATGCTCGCGCGTTATTAAAGCAAAAAGTTAACAACGGCCTACGTACTGAGTTTGGTACTCGTACCATTAAAGAAATCGTATCGGGTGATCGTGATGATATCATGGCAAAAGCACTAGAAAGTGCTGCAAGTAGCCGTGAAGACTTAGGTATTGAAGTAATTGATGTCCGTATTAAGGCCATTAACTTACCGACTGAAGTTAGTAACTCAATATACGAGCGTATGCGTGCTGAACGTACTGCCGTGGCCAAAGAACATCGTTCTCAAGGTCAAGAGCAATCTGAAATCATTCGTGCAACTATTGATGCAAAAGTAACAGTAATGTTAGCAACTGCTCAAAAGAACGCACAGGAAATTCGTGGTGAAGGTGATGCATTAGCGGCAAAAGTTTATGCTGATTCATACGGACAAGATGCAGAGTTCTTTAACTTCTTCCGTAGTTTAGAAGCCTATGAAACAAGCTTTAGTTCTAAGAATGATATCTTAGTGGTTAAGCCTGATAGTGACTTCTTCAACTATTTGAAAAATGGTAAGAAAGATAAATAGTATCTTTTAAAAATCATTATAAAAGCCATGGCAATTGTCATGGCTTTTTTATGTACAGGAGGTACGGTATAACGCGATTACATGGTCGTTCTTTGCCTTCCATGGCATTACGACATTAATGTATCCCTACATGTCGATGTGAAAGAGCGTATATGTTTAGGCCTCTCTCATACATCCTGTGTTTCGAGGCACAAGAGCATATAACTACAAAATAAATTGACGTAATTTGATGATATTACAAAACAGGTATCATCAGGTGAGGAGAGTTTATGACGACTACATTGCTGATGGCAATTGCTATTGCATTAATCATTGAAGGGCTTATTCCTGCTTTATTCCCGAATAAGTGGCGTGCTTATGTACTCAAATTGGCTAATGAATCTATCGGCTCTATCAGACAGATTGGTATTTTTTTAGTATTTGTTGGTTTAGTGCTGCTGTGGCTGATAAATTAATTCATTGCTAACTTGCCTTAGTACTTAGCTTTTTTTAATTTGGACTAAAAATCAACAATTATTGCTTGGACAAAATATTGATATTTGATAGAATCCCCGCCTAATTTTCTTACCAATATGTGAACATGGGTAAAAACGTCGTAGTTCTAGGCACCCAATGGGGTGACGAAGGTAAAGGTAAAGTCGTCGACTTACTTACTGATAAAGCAAAATACGTAGTGCGCTACCAAGGTGGCCACAATGCAGGTCATACACTAGTCATTAACGGTGAAAAAACCGTATTACATCTTATTCCATCAGGCGTATTACGTGATAACGTAAAATGCTTAATCGGTAACGGTGTAGTTCTTTGTCCTAAAGCACTTATGACAGAAATGGCTATGTTAGAAGAACGCGGCGTACCTGTACGTGAGCGTCTTTTAATTAGTGATGCATGTCCGTTAATTCTTCCTTACCACAATGCCTTAGATGCAGCTCGTGAAAAAGCTCGTGGCAGCAAAGCCATCGGTACTACGGGTCGTGGTATCGGTCCAGCTTACGAAGATAAAGCTGCTCGTCGTGGTTTACGTGTTGGTGATTTATTTTGCGCAGAATCTTTTGCCGCGAAATTAAAAGAAATTATGGAATACCATAACTTCGTATTAACTACTTACTACAAAGTAGAACCAGTTAGCTACGAAGAAGTACTTCGTGATGCAATGGCTGTTGCTGACGTTATTAAGAGCATGGTTGCAGACATTTCAGAAATGTTAGATCAAGCGCGTAAAGCGGGCGAATCTATCATGTTTGAAGGTGCTCAAGGTACATTACTTGATATCGACCACGGTACATATCCATATGTAACTTCGTCAAATACAACTGTTGGTGGCGTTGCTACTGGTAGTGGTTTTGGTCCGCGTTACTTGGACTACGTTTTAGGTATTACTAAAGCGTACACAACACGTGTTGGTTCAGGTCCTTTCCCAACTGAATTAGATGACGAAGTTGGTAATCACCTAGGCACTGTAGGTCATGAATTTGGCGCTACAACCGGTCGTGAACGTCGTTGTGGTTGGTTTGATGCTGTTGCTATGCACCGTGCTGTGCAAGTAAATAGTATTAGCGGATTTTGTTTAACTAAACTTGACGTATTAGACGGTTTAGAAACATTAAAAATCTGTACTGGCTATAAAACAGCAGAAGGCGAAGTTATCACTGTACCGCCAACAGCCGCTGAAGGTTACGAAAAAATTACCCCAGTATATGAATCAATGCCAGGTTGGAGCGAAACAACTGTTGGTGCTACATCTGTAGATGCTTTACCAGCAAATGCAATTGCTTACATTAAGCGCATTGAAGAAATTACCGGCGTACCTGTTGATATTATTTCTACTGGTCCAGATCGTAACGAAACTATGATCTTAGTTAATCCGTTTGACGAATAATTAAATTTTCACAGTTTTAAGTAATTTTAAGAAACCACCTTTTAGGTGGTTTTTTTATGCCTGAAATTGCGTAATTATCCAAATCACATCATCGCTACTTTAGGTTAATAATTTTTTCAGTTAGCTGTTGGCTATACTCTAAAAGAGAATTTAGCAGGTTAACCAGTTGTCGGCCAAATATAGTGAACAGCGTCGAATTTCTGTAATCTACAATGAAATGATTCGAAATAGGTTACCTTTTCAGGTATAACGCTTGTTTTAAACTCAAGTTTTATTATTAATTCGGTTAGCCTTGTATATGCTGATGTAAGGCCTATTAATCTATGAATACTTAGCTCTATATGCTGAATATTCAGCTAAGTTATGTGAAATATCAAAATGATAACGCTATATTATTTATAGCTTGTAGCGAATTAATATATATAAAAAGGCTTGAAATCACCAAGCTCAATGCAATAGTATACAAATTAACAATAATGAATATAGATTTCATGAATTGTACTTTAACGATTGCAGCATTGACTCAACTTACGCATTAGCCTCATAGACTAGGAACAGACATGACCGATTTTCGCCAGCAGGCCCTTGATTATCACGAATACCCAACTCCAGGTAAAATCAGTGTCGAACTTACGACACCTGCTGAAACAAGCCTAGATCTCTCGCTTGCTTATAGCCCTGGTGTTGCTGAGCCTGTTCGTGCTATTGCTGAAAACCCTGATGATGTTTATAAATATACTGGTAAAGGTAATACCGTTGCTGTTATCACTAACGGCACCGCTATTTTAGGTTTAGGTAATTTAGGGCCAATGGCTTCTAAACCTGTAATGGAAGGTAAAGCATTGTTGTTTAAACGCTTCGCTGGTATCAATTCATTTGATATTGAAGTTAAACATAAAACTGTTGAAGACTTTGTTAATACGGTAGCGAATATTGCTGACAGTTTCGGTGGTATCAACTTAGAAGATATTAAAGCGCCTGAGTGTTTTGCTATCGAAAAAGCCTTGATTGAACGCTGTAAAGTGCCGGTATTTCATGATGACCAACACGGTACGGCAATTGTTACTGCGGCAGGCATGATTAATGCCTTGGAAATACAAGGTAAAGAGCTTCGCCACGCCAATATAGTATGTATGGGCGCAGGTGCGGCTGCAATCGCTTGTATGGAGCTTTTAATTAAATGTGGTGCACAGCGTGAGAAAATTTATATGCTCGACACCAAAGGTGTAATTCATACGCGCCGTGACGATTTAAATGAATACAAAAAGCTTTTTGCCAACAACACGGATAAACGCACTTTAGAAGAAGCAATTGACGGTGCAGATGTTTTTGTTGGCGTGTCTGGACCAAATGTATTATCACCTGAGCATGTTAAATTAATGGCGGCTAACCCGGTAATTTTTGCTTGTTCAAACCCAGATCCAGAAATTAAACCTGAACTTGCCATGGCAACACGTGATGATTTAATAATGGCAACAGGCCGCTCAGATTATCCAAACCAAGTGAATAACGTACTTTGTTTCCCATTTATTTTCCGAGGTGCATTAGATGTACGCGCCCGAACGATTAATGACGAAATGAAAATTGCTGCGGTACACGCAATTCGTGCTTTAGCAAAAGAAGATGTTCCAGCTGAAGTATTAGCTGCTAGCGGCAGTACAAGCTTAGTTTTTGGTAAAGACTATATCATTCCAAAACCTATGGATTCACGCTTACGTTCTGCTGTCGCTATTGCCGTTGCACAAGCCGCAGTCGACTCAGGTGTTGCTGCGTTAGCAATGCCAGAAAACTATAATGGTTAGGTATTCTTACTGAAAAATATTTATTGGTAAGTTTATTCAGAAGGGAAGCGAGATGCTTCCCTTTTTTAGTTGATAGGTTTGATATATTCATCAAATACGCTTTAGCATTAGTTAGCTTAAGTAAATTGCTAGAGCAAGTAACAATGGGCTGACAACAGCACTCATGACCGAAACTGCCATAGCGATAATAATATTATTTATTATTGCCGCACGTTTCATTAATACCAAAACAACTACTGGCGCAATAATCATAGGTATCAAGGTTGTATAAGCTAGTGCTGGAAAATTGTAACTAAGCAAAATAGCAAGAGTATTAATGATCGCTAATAACGCAAAGGCTAAGTAAATATAAAGGCTTTTATTGATACCATATTTTATAGGAAAGTGGTTTCGCCCAACACTTTTATCAGGCGCTATATCGGGAAACTGATTGATCAGAAGGAGATTGTTAGTGAGAAAAAATGGCACTAACGCAACTAAAAATACCGCCCAAGTAACGCCACCTGTAAGCACATAATAAGTGCCGAGGAGCATTAACGGCCCAAAGGCTAAGCCACTACTGATCAAACACAGAATTGGTTTAGTATTTATCCATTGAGTATATAAAAGAATAATCGCTAGACCTAAAACGCCAATAAGAACTATGGGGAGGCCAATAGTCAAAGCAAAATATAGCCCGATTACTATCGTTATCACTAAAAATAATACCGTCATTTTACCAATGAACTTAGCCGCTGAGGGCATGACTATTAACGCGCCGCTGCCACCACTAAACGGTGTTTTTTCAGTTAAATTATCCAAGCCACTATGAAAGTCTTGATACTCGTTGAGTAAATTGACACTAATATGTGCTGTTAGTGCTCCACACATAACGAGAACAGCGTTAGTGATAGATACTTCAATAGTGCTAGTTGTTGCTAAAGCTATGCCGAATAAAACAACAGCAAACGTCAGTAGTAAAAATGGCAAGCGCATGGCGGCAAGTAAGGCGACTGAATTATTACTCATAGGATCCCTCCTTAGTTATTGTACATATTCTAGCTTACTGGCTAGTTGTCCTAATGTGGCATGGATAAGCTAGGCAAACTATCGATTACATCAACATTGATTGCTGTTGCTAGAAAATCCCTGATTAAGAGAACCCTTTTCTATTTTGTTAATATCAAGGATAATACCCTCGACATATCGTGGTTAGTATTTAAAGCGCTTAATTTATCGATGAGAAATGAAATGAACAATGAAATTAAAGCCTATCTTGCAGATTCAGAGTTATTGCTTAATGCTGTCGGAGAAGGTATCTATGGCTTAGATGCACAAGGGCGTGCTATTTTCATTAATCCGGCGGCAGAAGCGATGACAGGTTGGTCGTCAGCTGAGTTGTTGGGAAAAAACATTCATCAATTTCACCACCATAGTTACAGTAATGGTGAGGCTTACCCCGCCTGTGACTGCAAAATTTTTAATACCGCTATTGATGGCGTTTCTCGACAAGTCAGTGGTGAAGTTTTTTGGCGTAAAGATGGCAGTAGCTTCCCTGTAGAATACACCACACAGGCAGTTTACAAGAATAAAGAAATCATTGGCGCTGTTGCGGTGTTTCGTGATGTTAGTCAGCAACAACAAATTGAATTGGCATTGCGTAGTGCGCTAGAAAACGTGCAATCACTGACTGAACAGCTTAAAGCAGAAAACACCTATCTGCAGAATGAACTCGCGCAAGAATGGTCATCGGCGGGCTTAGTCGGTAAAAGCAAAGTGGTGACTAAAATGCTTTCGCAAGTCGAGCTGGTTGCACAAACCGATAGCACGGTACTAATTTTGGGTGAAAATGGCACAGGTAAAGAGCTTGTAGCACGTAATATTCATGCCTTAAGTCAACGTAAAAACTCCACTATGGTAAAAGTAAACTGCGCGGCGTTTACGCCAAGTTTACTTGAGTCTGAGCTATTTGGTCATGAAAAAGGCGCTTTTACCGGTGCTACTGAACGCCGTAAAGGACGTTTTGAACTCGCCAATGGCGGTACGCTGTTCCTTGATGAAATTGGTGAATTAACCATGGAAGCACAAGGAAAACTATTGCGTGTACTGCAAGAGCAAGAGTTTGAACGGGTCGGTGGCAGTGAAACATTAGCTGTTGATATTCGTATTATTGCAGCCACGAATAGAGATTTGTCGGCGATGGTTACCAGCGGAGAATTTAGAATAGACTTGTTTTATCGACTTAATGTATTTCCTGTTACTGTGCCACCACTGCGAGATCGCCAAGAAGATATTCCATTACTCTCGCAGGCCATTATTACGACCTTGAATAAAAAATTAGGTAAAAGTATTACCGCTATTAGTAATAAGAGTTTAACCAAATTGATGCAATATCAGTGGCCAGGTAACATTCGAGAATTGCAGAACTTACTTGAACGCGAAATGATTTTGACTAAATCATCGATTTTGAATTTCAATTTCAAAAGTTCGGCAAAGCCATTGGCAGCAGTTGAATACGAAACTTTGGCGCAAGCAGAACACAAGCATATTACTAACGTACTTAAAGCCTGTAAATGGCGCATTGGTGGCGACTTAGGCGCTGCAAAGCAGTTAGATTTACCAGAAAGTACCTTACGTTCGCGTATGAAAAAGCTCAAAATTGTTAGACCGAACTAGATTCTTCCTCTCTATAAAATATCTTATTTCCACGATATATCGCGAAACCACGCCATGTCGTGCTTTTTATGTGTAGTAAATATTCCGTATAAATGTATTTTTTCATTTAAAACAATGGCTTATTTCAATAGCTACACTTGGTTCGTAAATTGCTATTAGCGGGTATCCTGTTGTAAGTATTAGTAGTAAACCATGAAGTTTGATTATAAAGCTGAAGATTTGATCATCAAGCCATACAAATCTGAATCCCCCGTCTATGTTCGTAAGCAAAAAGGGCGCTATCAACGCATCCGTCAGCTTACGGGTTTTGTTTTTGTCATGGTGTTTATATTATTGCCGTGGGTAAGCTATCAAGGCAATCAAGCGGTATTATTTGATATCGGTAAGCAGCAATTTCATATCTTTTCAGAAACCTTCTTCCCGCAAGACTTTACTTTATTGGCAGGCTTGTTGATTGTCAGTTGTTATTTATTGTTTTTTGTTACCACATGGTTGGGGCGAATTTGGTGTGGTTATGTATGCCCACAAACCGTTTGGACCTTTAGTTTTATTTGGGTTGAAGAATGGTTGGAAGGTAGTCGAAATCAGCGTATTAAGCGTGACAAGCAGCCAAAAACTTTAGATACCATTGTACGTAAATCTGCCAAGCATATTGTTTGGGGCTTGATGGCATTTTTAACAGCAACTACTTTCATGAGTTACTTCCTGCCAACGCATGAGCTTTATCTCGATTTAATTGCCCTTAATTGGACAGGATTAACAACATTCTGGGTACTGTTCTTTGCTATTTGTACCTATGGAAATGCCGGCTGGCTACGTGAAAAAATGTGTATTTATATGTGCCCATATTCGCGTTTTCAATCGGCAATGTTCGACAAAAATACCCTCTTGATCGCGTATGACAAAGTACGTGGTGAGAATCGCGGTCGCCGTAAACGTAAAGATAATCCCAAAGATCTTGGCTTAGGAGATTGTGTTGACTGTAATTTGTGTGTTGAAGTTTGTCCGGTTGGTATCGATATTCGAAATGGCCTGCAATATGAGTGCATTAACTGTGGTGCGTGTGCTGATGCTTGTGATCAAACCATGACGCAATTTAATTATGCTAAAGGTTTAATCAGTTACACCAGTGAAAATGCCTTACTAGGCAAAAAAGCTAAGTTACTACGACCAAAAATTATTGGCTACGGCATATTATCGATATTAGCGATGATTTTTATGGTCTATACCATTCAGGTGCGAGTACCGATTGAATTCTCTGTATTACGTGATCGCGGCACCTTGTTCCAAGTTGATTTCCACGACAACGTAACGAATAGTTACTTGTTAAAAGTAACTAATAAATCTCAGCTAGACCGTCACTTTAACGTTAGCGTGCTCAATAGTAATGTCAGTTTAAGTGCCGATGAAAATATCTTAATTAAAGCCGGTGAAATTGCCAGTGTACCTGTGCACTTAACGATGACGCCTGATGAAATTAAAGAGCGCGTTAGTGAAGTGTCATTGCAAGTGAGTGTTAGTGACATGCCTGATGTAAAAGCGGTAACGGAGACGAAGTTTTTTTCAAATTAGTTTGGTGTGTAGATTGGGTTATTTAACCAAGGCGTCGATGGGACGCCTTTTTTTTGGATAAAATTAAGGCAAAGCCATGTGAATTAATAAGGTCATTCCTTGCTTGGCAGTCTTCATACTGACGAAAAATCTTACTTATTGTTTAGCTCAAAATGCAGTAAAATAACTTTATTGCCTAGCCAGAAAGTAAAATGAAATTAGCATGACAAACCCTATCGAACAAAATATTTCAAATATTGCCTTAGTTGTCGAAAGTTATGATGACGCAATCGAATTCTATACCCAAAAGTTAAACTTCCAGCTTATTGAAGACACTGACTTAGGTGGCGGAAAACGTTGGGTGCAAATATCTCCACCTAACTCTACTGGCACTAACTTGCTGCTAGCAAAAGCAAGTAATGATGAACAGACTAAATCTATTGGCAATCAAGCGGGAGGACGAGTTTTTTTATTCCTACAAACTAATGACTTTTGGCGTGACTATGAGCACATGAAAGCTCGTGGCGTTGAGTTTGCAGAAGAACCACGAGTAGAAGAGTATGGCACTGTGGTGGTATTTAAAGATTTATACGGAACAAAATGGGATTTATTGCAGCTGAATAAGCCAAACTAGTAATCAAAAAAATTCACTTGTTCGGCAGTAAAAAGGCGCTAATTGCGCCTTTTTACTGCCATTTAGCAGGGATTTTATATTTTAATAAAGTAAGGTATCGCTACTAAGATAATACCGACAATGAGCAACATAGCGACGTTCGGCATAAAGTAAGGAAATACAAAAAGTGACAAGCCTACGCATAGGGGAACAATAGCCTTTTGTTTTCTACCATGCCAAAAATAGCCGATACCTATACCGCCAAATAAAATACTCCAAAGCATTATTGATTCGCTTGCCATTTATTAACTACCTATTTATGTTTATTGCAAAAATGCCTGTGTTTTATCAATGAGACAGCTCTCAACTGGCGTTGGAGTATTTGAACGGTCAATCACCCAGCAATCTTCATAGACAGAACAATAGCAAAGCTCAATGGTTATGTTGTCATCAATATTTCTCAAAGCTTTGGCGTTATCTCCTTTGTATGACAGTGGTGTAATACTGTTTTGAGGTGATAGTGTGCGGTTGTTTATATGTGACTGCCTTATTTCACTAAATTGCTTCACATCGCTCCAACGCTTCAGGTATTTTGATCTATTCTTTACCTTCGCATATTTTATTAGCGCAGGGCCTGTTCCGTTATTTGTCACTCCATAACTAAATGAATCAACGCTAACACTTCTAAATATTTCCAACCGCGGCCAAACCGATGCTCTTGAGTAAGTTCTATCAACGTAAGCTGAATAAATTGAAGTAAATGCGGTTACTAAACCAATAAATAGTGCGGAAAGTGCCACTATCATTTCTGGGTTTTTATACCATTTGAGATTACTCATTTTTTATTATTCCTGTGCAAGTTTTCATAAAACTGTCTTCAGCAGTTATTGGTGTTTTTAAAAGCGTTGGAATGAAATTAGCTAATTATTTTGTTAATCAATATATTGTACGAATCAGTTTATTATAGGTGTAATCCGACACTACCTTATATTGCTATTTACTTTAACTACATACAAAAATAATACAAATAACTCAAATAAAAACAATACACAAACTGCAATGATCTAACTAGCCGAGCTAAAAAAAAGGCGCTTAAAGCGCCTTTTTAATATCGGATTTTTACGTCCGTTTAATCTTCAACTTCCGTTTCGTATTCACTAAAGTCAGTCACACCTTGTGCTTCTAACGCTTTACGAACACTCGCTGGTAGTTTTTGTGTATTATCTTTTGCTAAGTCACTATCGTCTGGCAAAGGCTGATCAGTAAAAGCATGTAAAAACGCTTCACATAATAGTTCGCTGTTAGTTGCATGACGTAGGTTATTTACCTGACGACGTGTTCTTTCATCGGTTAATACTTTTAACACACGTAAAGGGATAGACACGGTGATCTTTTTTACTTGTTCACTTTTTTTCCCGTGTTCGGCGTAAGGGTTAATATACTCGCCATTCCACTCTGCCATGAATATTCCTCTAAACTTAAATGATTGTGATAAACCTATAATTTACTTCTCTGGTATACCAGTAAGTTATAAGTTTATTCTTGACGGCTAATTTTACTGGTTGTGAGGCGTGAGTCAATAACGAATGTGTAGAAGCTTAGATGTCTAAAGTTCTTGACCCGAGGATTTAAACCGTTTAGATTTGTAGACGTCCAAACATCTAAATATTCAAGCGTCTATACTGGAGAGCACATGAGTGAGAAAAAAATTGCTACTACCGCGGTTCGAGCAGGTATTAATAGTGACCTACATCACGGTGCTGTTGTGCCAGCGCTTCACCTCTCTAGTACCTATGCGCTAAAGGGGTTCAACGAAAAACGCCAGTTTGATTATTCACGTACGGGCAACCCAACTCGTGCCACGTTTGCACAAGCCATTGCTGATTTAGAGCAAGGGGCTTTAGGTATAGTGACCAGCACTGGTATGTCAGCGGTGCACCTTATTTGCCAATTACTTAGTACTGAAGACACCATAGTTATTCCTCATGATTGCTATGGCGGCAGTTTTCGACTATTTACTCATTTAGCCAAGCGTGGGCAATTTAACTTACTGGTGGTTGATCAAAATGATCAACAAGCCTTGTCTCAAGCATTAGCAACAAAACCTAAATTGGTATTAGTTGAAACGCCGAGCAATCCTTTATTACGTTTGGTTGATATTGCCGCGATAGCGGAACAAGCACATCAAGTTGGGGCGTTAGTTGCTGTTGATAACACCTTTTTATCACCTGTTTTACAGCAACCATTATTGTTGGGGGCTGATATTGTTTTCCATTCAACCACTAAATATATTAATGGTCATAGTGATGTTGTTGGCGGTGTTTTAGTCACTAAAGAGCAAAGTTTAGGTGAAGAATTAGCTTGGTGGGCAAATTGTATTGGTATTACAGGCTCTGCTTTTGATAGCTATTTAGCATTACGAGGTTTGAAAACTTTGCCAATTCGCATGAAGCAACACCAAATAAATGCTGATGCTGTGGCTAAGTTTCTTCAGCAACACAGCGCTGTCGAGCAAGTATATTTTCCAGGCTTAGCAGAGCACCCTCAACATGCCTTGGCTAAAAAGCAGCAATGTGACTTTGGCGCCATGATGAGTTTTGAAATCAAAGGCGGTGTTGATGCGGTAAAAGTGCTGTTCGATAAAGTTGAACTTTTTACCCTTGCACAATCACTTGGCGGCGTTGAAAGTTTGATTAGTCACCCGTCAACCATGACACATGCCGGTATGGAAATTGAAGCGCAACTTGAAGCTGGCATTACTCAGTCATTGGTGCGAATTTCGGTTGGTATTGAAGATATTGAAGATATTTTGGCTGACCTTTCTCAAGCACTTGAGGCGAGTCAACAATAGTTTATTCAGTCAGTAGAACTTAGCTTGTTAACGCATTTGTTAGTGAACGTGAAATTAGCTAATCATTTGAATAAAAAGTAATTTTAAATTTTAGTTGTTTGATAGATAACCCTTGGTAATAAAATGATAGATTCAAATGTAGCGGTAAAGCTTACGCCGTCAAAAAACCAATTAGCAAAAACAGCCTGCAATGTGCATAAATTTGGTGGTAGTAGCTTAGCTACTGTGGCTTGTATTGAACGTGTAGTAGATATTATTCGTCAACATTGTCAGCTTAATGACATTATTGTGGTTTCAGCTAATGGTGATACGACCGATGCGTTATTTAGCATCTACCAAATTGCCATTGAGCTTAATGAAGTTAAGCAGCTTAATTTTGAGCAAGGTAGTCAAAGTAGTAAAGTTGAAGCATTAGAAGAACAATTATCAAACGTCATTACCGAACTAGAAGTTAACCAAGGAAATTTAATTTCTGCATTATTAAATGCCAGTAGCGCTGCGCGCCTACAAAGTTTACTGAGTGATGATATCGAAGAAATATCTCAACACTTGCCAGCGAGTCCTGAGCGTTATCAAAATGACTTTCTAGCCTTTGGGGAGGTATGGTCGGCTCGACTATTGTCAGCAGTACTCAGTGAAAGTGTTTGCCCAAGTTACATGTTAGACGCCAGAGGCTTTTTACTATTAGAGAGTGAAAAAAGTTGTGCTATTGATTATGTCGTAAGTGAAAAGAACTTCACAAACCTGCAACAGCCGGAACAGCTAGCAGTAGTGACGGGGTATATTGCCCGTAATCAGCAACAGCGAGCTTGTACATTAGGGCGTAATGGTAGTGATTATTCGGCAACGATAATGGCGGCATTGTCAGGTGCGAGAAACGTTACACTTTGGACTGATGTTGACGGTATTTATAGTGCTGACCCGCGTGTTGTGCCACAAGCGAGAAAATTACATCGCCTGCCTAATGCCGTGGCCAATGAACTTGGTCGTTTAGGTAATCCGGTATTACATGCGAAAACATTGCAGCCATTAACCAGCCATAATACCCATTTACATGTCGCTAGTAGTTTTGCACCAGAAATTAGCGGTAGTGAAATTGGCAAGTTCGGCCAAATTGCTAAACAAGAATTGTCAGTAACTTATTTAAATGATTTGATCCTCGCACAATCGGTAAGTTTACTCGGCGAGTGGGGCAGCCGTGCCGTTATAGAATTTTCACCGGTTTGTTATAACCTTGATGAAGGTTATGTGGTGATCACGCAGGCGCAACAAAAAGCATTAAGCCAATGGTTGGCAAGTCACGATACTGAAGTTTCATTTAAGCCTGCTGCCATTATTGCCGTTGTTGGTTATCAAGTGGCAAAGCAGGGCGGTATGCGCGCTCGGTTTAAACGAGCATTACGCCATCATCGCACTTTACACTTTGCTCATGCGGAAAATCAGCACAGTTATATCGCTGTATTACCAGAGCCTTGTACTGGCGAATTACTGAATAATATCCACGCTGATATGACTAAAGATGCTAGGAATATCGCCTTAGTTGTTGCGGGATTAGGTAACATTGGTCAGCGATTTTTAGAAATACTACCAAAGCAGTTAGCCCGTTTACCCGTTTTAGAGAATGTTCATTTAGTGGGGTTAGTTGGTTCGACTAAAGCGTTAATCAATACCGATGGCTTGGATGTTACAAAAGCTATTAGTAGTTATCAGCAACAAGCAAAAGCCTATGAAAGTGAGCAGCTTGTAGAGTGGTTAACTAATCATCCATATGATGAACTCGTGGTAGTCGATATTACGCCAAGCGAAGGTTTTAGTCAGCTATACCAACAGTTTTTTGCGCAAGGTATTCATGTTATTGGCGCGAATAAATGGGCGGCTTCTTCATCAACTGAAAACTACCAACAATTACTGAATACAGCTAAAGCAAGTAATAGCCTCTGGCTTGGTAATACTACGGTAGGTGCAGGTTTACCAATAAACTCTAGTATTGAAGAGTTAAATAATAGTGGTGATGTTATCAGTGAAATTTCTGGTATTTTCTCCGGTACTTTGTCGTGGTTATTTCAGTATTATGATGGTGTAACGCCATTTTCTGAGTTGTTAGCGAATGCTCTCGAGCAGGGAATTACTGAGCCTGATCCTCGTGAAGATTTATCGGGCAGAGATGTACAGCGAAAGCTGCTTATTCTGGCGCGAGCGGCTGGTTTTGAATTGTCCTTAGCAGATATTGATTGCCAGAGCTTAGTGCCAGAGCAATTACGCGATATTCCACTAGCGGAGTTTCTGCAAAGAACTGAAGAATTGAATGATTTGTTCTTAACGCGCTTAAGTGCAGCCAAAGAAAAAGCTTGTGGTATACGTTATGTGGCAAGGTTTTCTAGTGATAACGGTAAAATTAGTGCAAAGGTTAGTTTGGAAGAATTAGCCAATGATGATGCCTTTAGCCAATTAACGCCGTGCGATAATGTTTTTCAAATTAAGAGCGAGTGGTATCAAGAAAATCCATTGATTATTCGTGGCCCGGGAGCAGGACGTGATGTTACTGCAGGCGGTATTCATGCTGATTTAGTCACAGTTTGTCAGCAATTGAGCCATCGACAGCAACAAGTGAAAATTAAAGGCTTAAATTAGTCTTTAGGGTTGCTAAATATGGCGCGTGTGGTTGGAAGCCATTTGGAATTCACGCGCCGTATTATTTGTTTGATTCGTTATAGGTCTAAATCAACGCTATAACTAACGACAAAGTTTAAATCGCCATCAGCACCATCAATATCGGTATCAGAAATGGCAAAGGTAAAGCCGTTTTTACTTAAACTAACGCCGTAGTCAACATAATCACCGCCAGCATCAAAATCATAGCTACCAACATGTAAGCCAAGTTCTAAACCTGCTGAAATTTCAAAAGCAGCATCAGCTGAAATGTAGGTATCATCGCTAAAATCACCGTCAGCGTCTGAATCAACTAAAGTGTTGTAAGTAATTGAATAGGCGTCGTACGATAAAGAAAAATTCACTTCACTAAAATCAGCTTCTGCATCGCTGTCGTAGCTGTAATAAATATATCCAACACTATAGCCGAGCCCGTTATCTAATTCATTTGAATAGGCAGCGTAAACATCAAGCTCGTAGGTCATGCTTTCTGCCCAGTCAGCATTTGAAGCCCACGCGCCTGCTGAAAAGCCGGAAGTGGCTTCATAATCAATACCACCTGAAACGGCTGCAGCATTGGTGGTTTGTGTAACACCACGCCATAAGTAATTACTTGCTGCCGCCGCATTTGCTGACAAGCCGTCAACGGCAAGTGCAGATGTTGAAAGACTTGCTGAAATAGTTAATATTGCCGAAATTGAAAGCGCGCTAATTGTTTTTTTCATCTTGAGTCCACTAAGTTTTTATAATTACTAACACCATTGCAAAGACAATGCCTGACTAGAATGAAATTTTATAATCTATTTAATATCATAGTGTTAAGCGGTTTGATGTTGTTATTTCTCATGGGTTGGTGTTAGCTGATTGTGCTGAATTGGTGCAAGAATAAATGCTTATGTACAAAACAAGTGCATGGCTAGTAATTACAGTAAGCGAAAAGTTTACAAAAAATGGCCAGTAAAGTGAGCTATTGCTGATAATGTGCTGAATCTCAGTCGCATAATTTGCCTAATTAAGTTAAAGTAGCGCTGATTTTATCGAGGGTCTCACTATGTCTGATTTTTTAATTGCTCCATCAATTTTATCTGCAGACTTTGCTCGTTTGGGCGAAGATGTTGCAAATGTACTTAGCGCAGGCGCTGATGTTGTTCATTTCGATGTAATGGACAATCACTTTGTGCCAAACCTTACCTTTGGCTCAATGATTTGTAAGTCATTACGAGACTACGGCATTACGGCCCCAATCGACGTTCACTTAATGGTAAAGCCAGTTGATAGCTTAATTCCTGACTTTGCTAAAGCCGGCGCTGATATTATTACTTTTCACCCTGAAGCGAGTGATCATGTTGATAGAACATTACAGCTAATTAAAGATAACGGCTGTAAAGCAGGCTTGGTATTAAACCCTGCAACACCACTGCATATTTTAGATTTTGTTATGGATAAACTTGATGTCATTTTATTAATGTCAGTTAATCCTGGCTTTGGCGGTCAATCTTTTATTCCGACTACCTTAGAAAAATTACGCTTAGTGCGTGAAAAAATTGATGCCAGTGGTTTTGATATTCGTTTACAAGTAGATGGTGGCGTAAAAGCCGATAACATTGCAGAAATTGCTAAAGCAGGCGCAGACATGTTTGTTGCGGGCTCAGCTATTTTCTCAAAACCTGATTATAAAGTTGCTATTGATGACATGCGTGCCGAGTTAGCAACGGTAAAAAGCTAGCCACGGTAAAAAGTTAGCAACGGTTAAATAAATAATTACTTAAACTCAAGCAATTGAAATAAAGAAAATTGAAGGATAACAAATGAGCAAACCTATTGTATTAAGCGGCTGTCAGCCATCGGGCGAATTAACTATTGGTAATTACCTTGGTGCGTTAAAGCAATGGGTAAGCATGCAAGACAGCCATGAATGTTATTACATGTTGGTTGATCAACATGCGATTACGGTTCGTCCTGAGCCAGAAGCATTACGTAAAGCGACTTTAGATGGTTTAGCTTTATATTTAGCTTGCGGTGTTGATCCTGAAAAAAGTACCATTTTCATTCAATCGCATGTGCCAGAGCACGCGCAATTAAGCTGGGTTTTAAACTGTTACACCCAAATGGGTGAGTTAAACCGCATGACTCAGTACAAAGATAAGTCTTCAAAGTCTGAAGCGAATATGAATTCAGGCTTGTTTACCTACCCAGTGCTTATGGCTGCTGATATTTTATTATACGGTGCGAACCAAGTTCCTGTAGGCGATGACCAAAAGCAACATTTGGAACTAGCGCGTGATATTGCAACACGTTTTAATAACTTACACGGTGAAACATTTAAGGTGCCAGAACCTTATATTCCTGAATTTGGTGCTCGTGTAATGAGTTTATTAGAACCGACCAAGAAAATGTCGAAGTCTGATACTAACCCAGGTAACTTTATTGGTTTATTAGAAGATACTAAGAAAATTACCAAGAAAATTAAACGCGCAGTAACTGACTCTGACGAGCAAGCTAATATCTATTTCGACATTGCTGAAAAGCCAGGCGTGTCTAACTTATTATCACTTTTATCATGTACAACCGGTAAGTCAGTTGAAGAATTGGTGCCTGAGTATGAAGATAAAATGTATGGTCACTTAAAAGGCGACGTTGCAGAAGCCGTTGTTGCTTTATTAGCGCCTATTCAAGAGCGTTATCACCAATTCCGTAATGACCAAGCTTACTTAGATGAAGTCATGCGTAAAGGTGCTGAAAAAGCGTCTGCACGTGCAAGTGCATTGCTTGCTGAAGTTTATAAAGCTATTGGTTTTATTGCTAAGCCTTAAACTTTACGGTCAAGTTGCAGTTACAAAAAAGCCTGAATTAATTCAGGCTTTTTTATGTACAGGATGTACGGTATATCGCGATCACATGGATGTGAAAGAGCGTGTATGTACGGTCAGTTTTTTGTTCCGGACAAAAACTATGTACTTACATCCTTGTAAGCAATATCGCGATCACATGGATGTGAAAGAGCGTGTATGTACAGGCCTCTCTCAGACTTCCTGTCTTTCGATGCATTAGTGTGTCTATGCAGGTCGAAATACGGTCAGTTTTTTTGTTCTAGACAAAAACTAAGTACCTACAGCTATGTAGGTACTTTTCTATTCATCATTATTAATCTTTTTTGTCTTTTTCAGCTTCTTTAGTTACTTGTTCGAATAATGCCGAGCTATCGCTTACAAAAGACTGCACATCATTACTAGGCATGAACAAAAAGCTAGGTGACATGATGGTAGTGTTAAAGTGTGGACGAGGGCTAAAGTCAGGCTTTTTACTCATCTGAACTACAAAGCTACCACCGAACAATAACACCACTAAGCCAAATGAAACTACATTACGTCGGCGTGCTGTCATATGAAATCCGACATAACAGTTTAGCCAAAATAAGCCAAAAGCTAATACCAATGGAATGATGGTGATCAACCAAATCATTGAGAAGTTACTTGAGGTATTAAACTGAACAATATTTTCGAAAATATCGCTTAGCCACATTAAATTAAAGAATACAAAGCTAATGCCAATTTGCGTCCAAAAGTGGGCGTCATGCTTGGTTAAATGTGAGACCAATGCAACAGCGGCAGGCCAAAGTGCAAAGCCAAGTGTTAACCCAATAGTTGGCACCAACATTTGAGTTAGGCTTACTTCCTTGGCATTATTTAAATCAATAATCCAGCAAGCAATGCTGGCAAATATAGTCATGCTTAAGGCTAAAACAAAAGGGTGACGAGCTAAGTTAATTAAGTTTTCAAATGGGCTAATCGCAATACTTTCAACAACTGGATGGCTTGGAAAAACAAAGCGAACTTGGCTTTTACCAATAGTAACAATATCGCCAGATATTATTTTGTGTTGAATAATATTATCTTTGCTGCCCTCAAGGTAACTGCCATTAATAGAACCTTGATCGTTAACAAACCAATGTTCGCCATCGAAATGCAGTTGTAAGTGGTCGGCACAAACATGTGGGTCACTTATTATTACGTCATTGTCGTAACCGCGGCCGATGGTGATATTGCTCGATGAAAATTTATGGCGACCGAGTAATTTATGGCCGTAAGTGATTTCTTCAATAATTAATTCCATTTGACCGACTCCATAAACTTAGTCAAAAAGGCCAGCGAAGTGTCTTGAGCAACCCCTGAAATCGTAAAATGACTCAGCAGAGCATATTGCTCGTGGTCGATTGAAATACCGATATATATGACGTCAAATAACTCAGGAAAGTCTTTGTAAGCGCGTGTACAAAATACCGCTTTATTATTAATATTACTGTCAGTTGGCATTACGATATCGTGATGACATTGATATTCAGTGACGTCGTCTTTACCGGCTTTATTACCTGGAGCCACTTGATTAAGCTGACGTTCAAAAATATGGTAGAACTTAGTGCTGCCAATTTTGTTCGACTCCATATAACGATATTCCATTTCTAAAGAACCGGTGAAAAAGTCTGAAGAAATATAGGTGTTTTCGTCAAGGTCACAGTTTGCAACGGCGGCCATAATTTGCGCATCAGCTTTATCTGAGTTCGACTCGCCCCAACAACGAATAAAAGGTACGTCGATAGTGGGAATTAAGCCTCTACCTAGTTGTTTAAGTTGCCAGTCGCTATTTAATACCGTATTGATGAGCTTATCTTGACTGCGCATTAGCTGCGCTGCCATTTGTTTTTCAATAGTTTCTGGCGGGCTGACTTTATATTCTTGATAAAGCGCTAGTAATTTATCGTGCGGAACTAAGAAGCCAATTTGATTGCCTGATGTTGCAACGTTGACACCAACCACTTGGGTTTCTTTATTGACAACTGGGCCACCGCTCATGCCTGAGTTAACAGAGCCGGTAAAGTGAATGCGGTCATTAAATGATTCGTTCTTTAAACCGTTATAAGTACCGGGAACAACTATCATGCCTAGGTCATGTGGATTACCGAGTGAATATAACTCTTCACCTTTGGTAGGCGCCACTTTTGCTATGTCAAAAAATGGCATTTCGCCAGTTACATCACGTTGAACTATGGCCAAATCATTAATGACATCGACACTTCTCAACGATAATGCAGCTTTGTTGCCCTTATTGTCTAAGAATTCAATGTTGTATTTATGTGGGTGACGAGCATAGCCTGAAATAACATGATAGTTAGTCGCTATTAAACCGTCGCTGCTTATTTGAAATCCGGAGCCGATTGATGACTTTTCACCACTGGCTTTGTCAATCAAGCGTATTTGATAAAGTGAGGGTGCTAGTTGCTTGAAAATTTCTTCAGCCTGCTCAACTGCATAACTTATTGTGCTGATGCACATAAGTAGCAGAGCAAAAATTGCTTTCATTGAATATCCTTTTATTTTTATTACTAAGTCATTGTGCCATTGAATTCGAGTTTGTCATCTTTTATCCGATGATATGATCGTTTTATTCGATATATGACGGAGCTTATTGAACAATATTGCAAGAAAATTGCAAAATAACTATTTATTGACTGATTGGAGTGTTCAATTCATCGATTGTTCAAACATTGTAGCTATTTTTAATGGTTATAAATTGCCGACATTAGTGCGTTAGATCAAGTTAGGGTAAATACAATAATCTATTATGTTGTCGTATGACTTCTGCTTTAGTATTATCAAATGATAATTATTATCGTTTGTTGGTGGCACCATGACTTTATCTGAATTACCTATCAATCAGCAAGCTCGCATTTGTTTTCTTCCTGATAACTTTAATTTAAGTGCGCAGCTTATTGAGCAAGGCTTTGCCTTAAAAACAACGATTTCTTTGGCGCATAAAGCGCCTTTTAATGGTCCAATGGCCTTTCATTTACATGGCACGAAAATGTGCATTCCACGTGATATTGCGAAGCAAATAAAAATTGAGTTATTAAGCTAATGGTAGAACAAAATATTGTTTTAGTTGGTTTTGCCAATTCAGGCAAAAGTACTTTATTTAATGCCTTAACAGGCGCTAAGCAAAAAACAGGTAATTGGACTGGAGTAACGGTTGCCGCAAAACAGCAACAATGCCAACTTAATAATAAAAATACTTTATTGACTGACTTACCCGGTGTGAGTTCGCTGGCGCAACGTAATCAGCAGGGCAAAGACTTATCGATAACGCAAGACTTTATTAAGCAAGAAGCTATAGATTGTTTGGTAAACGTGATTGACGCAACACAGCTTAAACGCCAACTATATTTGACTACCCAATTGCTTGAACTCGGTCTGCCGATGGTGGTGGTATTAAACAAAAGTGACCGTAAAGAAGCTGAAGCCATTGATATAGATAAGCTTTCTCATGCGTTAGGTTGTCCTGTTGTCACTGAAAACAGCACCAGTAAAAACGCAGGGCAAGCACTGAATAAAGTACTGGTAAATATTCCTGCAACACGCAAAGAACAACACCTATTAACCTTGCCAAAAATAGTAGCCGATTTTCAAGGCATGCCAATCACGTTAGAGCGCCAAGCTTGTGCAAGTTCACAAACTTGCCAATCAGGCGATGAAAAAGCGATGGCAGTTATGCAGGCTCGGTACGCCTTTATTCAGCAACTGTTAACTGACGTGACAGTTCAGCCGATTGAAAATAACAGCCTTAGCAATAAGCTTGACCATTGGATGTTACATCCGTTATTCGGTATTCCTATTTTCCTTGGCATGATGTATTTGTTGTTTATGTTTGCCATCAATGTTGGTAGCGCTTTTATCGACTTTTTTGATATTTTAGCCGGCGCAATATTTGTTGAATATCCACTGCATTTTTTAAGTACTTTTGATTTACCTGCTTGGCTGGTCACAATACTAGGTGGTGTTGGCTTAGGTATTCAAACGGTGGCGACTTTTATTCCGGTTATTGCTTGTTTGTTTATTGGCTTATCGTTACTGGAAAGTAGTGGTTATTTAGCCCGAGCCGCTTTTGTGGTTGATACCGCTATGCAAAAAATAGGCTTACCTGGCAAGGCCTTTGTGCCGTTAATTGTTGGCTTTGGCTGCACCGTACCTGCGGTAATGTCGGCTCGAATTTTAGATAACGAACGAGAAAGAATTACCACAGTGATGATGTCACCATTTATGTCTTGTGGTGCTCGCTTACCTGTTTATGCTTTATTTGCTGCTGCATTCTTTCCTGAGTCAGGACAAAATATTGTATTTTTACTTTACCTTATTGGAATTGCTGCTGCGCTTTGCACCGGTTTATTGTTGAAGAAAACCATTTTAATGGGCGGTAATTCAATCAATATAATGGAATTACCACTTTATGAGTGGCCTAAATTGTCCTTTTTATTACAGAGAGTTTGGCAAAGAACACGCTCTTTTGTTTTTGGTGCAGGTAAAACAATTGTTATCGTTGTGTGTATCCTAAACTTTTTTAATTCACTAGGTACCGATGGTGAATTTGGTCATCATGATAGCCAAGACTCTTTATTAAGCAAAAGCGCGCAAGTAGTTACACCTTTACTAGCGCCTATGGGCGTTAAAGAAGATAACTGGCAAGCAAGTGTTGGTATTATTACTGGCTTATTTGCTAAAGAAGCCTTAGTGGCAACATTTAATAGTTTATATTCTCCGGCGTCTGAAGAAGCTAGCGAACCAGACTCCTTCAGCGACTTGTGGCGACAAGCTCTTGGTAGTATTTCGGATAACTTACAGGGTATAGAAGCTGACGACCCTTTAGGTACAGATATTGGTGATGTGTCGAGTATTGAAACGGCAGCGAAAGAGCAGGGCGTAGCAGAAAGTACTATTACTATTATGCAGGCGGCTTTTGCTGGCAAAATAGGTGCGTTTAGCTATTTACTGTTTATATTACTTTATACGCCTTGTGCAGCCGCAATGGGCGCTATTAAAAATGAAGTAGGTACACGTTGGGCTGTTTTCGCTGCGCTATGGAGTTTTAGTTTGGCTTACTTAGCAGCAACCGCGAGCTTTCAAATTGCTTTATTGGCAAGCGAGCCGCTACATGCGTCAATAACCTTAGCGATTATAGTTTTAGTGTTTCTATCAATTTATGTTGGCTTAAAGCGTTTTGGAAAAAATATTTTAACGATTCCAACATTAGTGACTTATCGATAGCTTCTAATAAGCTTAAATGCATGAGCTTATTAGAAGTTGCCAAGGTAATTATTAAAGGTGAATATTAATTAAACAACTCATGTCGACTAACTTTACATCTTGATAAACATAACTAAATAAAATATTTATTTTCATTGTATTACAGTGGGTTATTGTCGTGGCTCGGTTTTTGCTGTGTTGGTGTTTTTAAGCTAATACTTAGCTTTATTACCCCCATTAATACGCACAACGAGAGAGTCAATGTTTACGAGGTTTATTAAGTTTGTAGGTACTTTATTACTGATATCATCAATGCCATTATCGGCAAATATTATTAATGTCATCGATTTTACTGGCGATAATGAAGGCGTAGCTGAACAGTATGTTTTTACTGAAAATGGTGTCACTTTAACTATTAGTGCTTGGACCACAAACGTTAACAGTAACCAAGAGGTTTTATCTCCATGGCAACTGTTATCTGGACAATATGGCGTTTATAAAGGTGATTCTGGTTTAGGCGTTAGATCAAATGATCAAGATGGCTCCTATCTTGATGGCGGTCAATCTAACGATTTAACTGATCTTGATGAAGGCTTATTGTTTTCATTTTCCGAAGAAGTAAATATTTTAGGTTTTTATGCTGATTACTTGAGCGCAGGTGATGATTTAAACTTTTCTCTTGTTGAGTTTTTAACGCCTACTAGCATTGAAACTACTGATATTTTTATTGATCAGCATGCTTCATTGATGTTTGATGAAGAAGGTGTTTATTTCGCTCCCGAATATTTAACAGGCTCTACATTTATGATTTGGGCAGATGGTAATGATGATGCTGTACGCATTGTTGATACCGCTTTTGTTAAAGCGCCAGAGCCAAATACAATGTTGCTATTTTCTCTAACTCTCCTTGGCTTGGCTTTTCGACGTAAAGTTTGATTATTGTTCATTTTGTTAAAAACCTAGCTCGCTAGGTTTTTTTATAACCAAATTTTGATTACAGTATGATTCATATTAATAGGGAGCTTTAGGAAAACCTATGGATCACAAGCAAGCAGAAAATTATTTATTAAGCAAAATAGAAACCTCGATGTATTACCCGTTCGGTGATGATGTGAAGGTGTTTCGCGTTAAAAGTAAAATGTTTGCAACTCTCGCGCTTGGTAAAGGCAACGAAAAAGATACCAATGGCAAAATGGCAGGACACTATTGTATTAATCTAAAATGTGACCCTGATGAAGCGGTGATGTTGAGAGATATATTCCCATCTGTAATTCCTGGTTACCATATGAATAAAGCGCAATGGAACACGATCATACTTGATGGCTCAATTCCACAAGGCGAGATCGAACGCATGATCGATAATTCGTTTAAGTTGGTGGTCAGTAAAATGACCAAGAAAGATCAGGCGTCAATTTTGGTGCATTTGTAGTAACCAATATGTCATCGCTAAAACGTCTTGAAAAAGTAGATGAAAAAGCGATTTAAGGGGGGTTATAAAGTTGCTGAGAGACTAATGTTCTAAAAGTAATTTTGCAATAATATCAATGTTATCGCATATTTACTCACTAACCACTCCTTTAGATGACAATAGCGAATTCAAAATAGGATTGAGCATGCCAAATAATAATATCCCAGAAGAAGCATTTGATTGGTACGATGAATATGCCCATGGTGGCATGGACCGTCGAACATTTATGAAAAAACTAAGTGGCTTAGTTGCACTTGGTTATTCTATGTCGGTGTTAACCTCAGCATTGCTGCCTAATTATGCATTAGCAGAGCAAGTATCATTTAATGATTCTGATATAAAGGCAAGCTATGAGAACTTCCCGTCACCGCAAGGGCATGGCGAAGGTAGAGGTTACTTGGTTGTGCCAAGTGAAAATACGCAGAAAATGCCAGTGGTATTGGTTATTCATGAAAACCGAGGCTTAAACCCTTATGTTAAAGATGTCGCACGTCGATTAGCTAAAGCGGGCTTTATTGCTTTTGCACCTGATGCATTATTTCCGTTAGGTGGCTACCCAGGTAATGATGATGAAGGCCGAGCAATGCAAAGAACACTAGAACGAGAAAAAATTCAGCATGACTTTGTTGCCGCGGGAAACTTCATAAAATCTCATTCACGCTCGAATGGTAAATTAGGAGCTATTGGTTTTTGCTTTGGCGGATATATAGTTAATTATTTAGCGGCAATTGATAGTGATCTCATTGATGCTGGCGTACCTTTTTACGGTACACCAGCAAAAAAATCGCTAAGGAGTAATATTAAAGCCCCCCTAATGATTCAGTTAGGCGAATTAGATAAAAGAGTTAATGCTTCATGGCCCGAATATGAAGCAGATTTAACTGCAAATAACGTTGATTTTGTTATGCACATGTACGCAAATGCGAAACATGGTTTTCATAATGATTCAACAGGACGATATGATGAAAAAAATGCTGAATTGGCTTGGTCAAGATCGCTAGCATTCTTTGAGTCAAAACTACGTTCGAGTTAATGCTAATTATCTTCCGATAAATAATTATATAAAATACGGTTTTCTGAAATAGTAGCGCTAATATTTCATGATTAAAGCGCCGTGGAAAACCGTGTTTTTTATGGCGAAACTTCTTCTTTGTGAAACTTAAGGAATGCTAGATAACTTTACCTATTGGTGGTGAGTAAAATGACCAAGAAAGAGTAAGTATCTAGCTTGGTACATTTGTAACTTTAAACTCAAATAATCTATTTAAATAAAAATTTCTTATTCGACTAGTTTAAGTCCACTATAACCAAGATTGTCTTTTAAATTTTCTAAATAGTTTATCTCTTCAGAGCTGAATCTATTGTTATACAGAGAAAAATATACATTTTTATCGATAATAGACTCAATTCCTGCAACGTTTTCTAACTTATTGTTTTGTGCCCATACTAGATTTAAGAAATTGTTTTTATTCACGTTCAAATTTTTAATTTCATTTGTATCTAGCCATATTTTTTCTAAGTTAACATTATGTGTTAAGTCAACATTCATCAGCTTATTTGAACCAATGCTTAAATATTTAAGGTTGATATTATTTGATAAATCTATGGTTGAAATATTATTTCTAGATAGATCTATTTGAACTAAATTTTCATTACCATTTAGCTGCACACTAGCGAAATTGTTGTTGTTTAAAAAGACATGGGTGAGTTTTGAGTTATGCTCTAAGCTCAGTTGTGTAAGTTGATTGTCATAAATATGAATAGATTCAAGTTTATGTAGGGCTGCAAGATCCATTTCAGATATTTCATTATAAGGAAGTCTTAAGTTTTCCAAATTTGTTAATAAATTAACGTCAAGTGTAGATATTGCAGTATGAGTAATATCTACATCAGTTAACGTACTATTCAGTGTTGTATCAATATTGGTTAGCAACTTTTTGAGATGGCTTTTTTGTTGGATACGCAGTGTACCTAATGCTGGAAAGTGAAGTATTAAAACGTTACCACTTAACTCCGCTTGGGTTAGCTCTAAATCTTCTAGGTGGGAAAAAACTTCTAATCCTTGAATATTAGATATATAAGGACAACTTAATACTGTAACATCTGAAATTTTAAGGTAATTAGTTGTATCAACGCAGCTCGCCAATTCAGTATTTTGAATATTTGCTTGTTTTGATAGTGGCATTAATTGAAACGATACGTTAATCTCACAGTCTTCGAATATGGGACTAGTTGAGTAAAAATGGTTATTTAACACTCTCTCACATCCATATATTGACGCTATTTCATAGTTTTCCTCCGGAGATACTGTAAAGGTGTATGTGCTTCCTTCTTCAACACCAATAGTCTCAGGAGTAATACTGCCGTTTTGAGCTTCAATAACGGTTATATTATGGCTACGTGTTATGTTAGAAATTGTTAGGGGGTGACTGGATTGCACTGAATTACCTAAGGTGTCAGTTATTATTGCGCTTATACTAATATCTGTATTTTCATTCACATCAGGAGTAACAAAACTAATTTTATTACCTTTTTTTACAAGTTTTATATTGAGTTTTGGACTAAGTGACCATGAGTAGTCGGTTATTTTTATGTCTTCAGGCGAGTTTACTTCTGCGATGAATTCAATGGATTGCCCTTCGTTTGCTTAAGTTAGCCCTAAAATATTTACTGTTGTAGGGTTATTGATTAATTCCTTTTCTGAGTTAGTGCTATTACCCCCACAACCTGAAGTTACTAGAAAAATACACAGGATGGCTAGATAGTATTGTTTGAAAATCATTTGAATTCCTTTTCTGAGTTTTACTTTGATAAATTTCAGCGGATTATACAGGAAAGAAAAACACTTTTTGTGTTGATGATTCATATAAATATGCACTATTCATTGAAGATGGTAGTTAATATTTTGTAATTACCTGCGTCGAGTATAAAAGTGCCTCAGTCGAGATAATTATGTTTTAATTTGCTAGATTGGAAATCACATTTGAAAAATGTAAGAGTTTTTAATTTGTGGTATGTTGCTGTTGTTTTATTAACCATAAATGAATTAAGGCGAGTAAATTGTATTACTCGCCTTAGATTTACATGTGGTGAAGTAACGGTAGATTAAAAACCTGCCGTTCCACGAAATTCTTCATGAAACATTGCTACTGCTTGATCTCCCATTATGTTTCTTACTCCTCTAGTAAAGTCTTCGTCACTAGTTGTTCCACAAGCAAGAGTTTGAGCACAAGTTTTTCCTGCAATGCGAGAACCAGTATTTTGAGCACCTTTTTCAGGGTAAGTATTTCTTAAGCTAGCTAATTGAGCATCAAACATATCTATTAGCGAGCCATAAACAGTTATAACTTCTACTTTTTGTTTTTTGCTTGACGATGCAGTACTTACATTTTTTGGAGCTTGCTTAGCTTCACTCGCTATTTGAATTGGATTTTCCTCAATTGCTGCAGTTAAGTCAGGGAAGTTGTTGGCGTTAAAATTACCAGTAGATTTAATATGTTCAATAAATGCAGGTATTTTTTTATTTTTTTTCTTGTGAGCTTTAGCTAACCATTTATCAGCTTCTTTAAAATCTTGTTTGTGATTATCAGAAGAGAAATAGATGATACCTAATAATAAAGATGCTGTGTCGTGACCATTCCTAGCTGCTTTTTTGAGATATTTTATGCCATCATCTAAGTCTCTATGCTCATCATTATTAAGATAAATCATGGCTGTTTTAAATTGACCTTTTACTGACCCGTATTTTGCAGAGCTTTTATATTGTTTTAGTGCTTTTTTTATATTTTTTTCAGTACCATGGCCGTAGTAATAAAGCTCTGCTAGTGTAACCATAGCATCCGCATATCCTAATCGAGCATATTTCTTATATTGCTTAAAATAGTCTTTACATACTTCTTCTTGGCAGGCGCTTATGGTTGCTGTGGCCGCAAAAGAGTTTGTGCCGATAGTGCTAAAAAATAATATTGCTGCTAATTTCGTAATAGTCTTCATATAAATTTCCTTTTATTTTTAGAAGATTTTGAACATGTAATTTTAAAGGCATATTAATTTAATAGCCTATTAAAAGAACAATTTATAATGAACTAGCTGAGATTACTAGCTATAAATTTTTTAGTTCAACTATTACATAGTATTGTTAAGTCTACGCTAGCGCTCTTGCCTTAATATAGTATGTGACCTGTCGCTTCCTCATTATTTGCACATTCACTAGGTATATTTACTAACTAAGCTTTCATTTTATCTATTCAAGTACATTGTTTGCTTTGCATCTGTCGGTAAATTTTAGGGGAAATCAATATGAGGTTTAATATGCGTTTTGTTTATTTATTCATTGTGGCGGGAGTTATTACACTTACAGGGTGTGGTGGCGGCGGAAGCAATGAAGAAGTTGCGACAGACAATGAAGTTGTCCAGCCAACACCAATTGACGATAGTACTGGGTCGTCGCCTGAACCAGAAGTTGATTCCGCGCCTAATATTCTTTTTATTATTTCAGATGATCAAGGGCTTGATGCCTCAGCGCAATATAGTTTTAGCCAAGATGTACCAATTACTCCGACGATGAATGAATTAGCTCAACAAGGTTTGGTGTTTGAAAACATGTGGGTTACGCCAGCATGCACGACAACACGAGGTACAATAATCACCGGTAAATATGGTGTAAATAGTGGTGTTGAAACAGTACCTGAAATTTTATCGACAGAACATGAAATTTTGCAGCAATATTTGAAACGAAATAGCGAAACAGAAAGTTATCAGTCAGCGGTTTTTGGTAAGTGGCATTTAAGTACGGGTAATGGCAGTGAAACACATCCTAATGATGTTGGTGTTGATTATTATGCAGGTAGTTTATCTAATATTGATAACTATTATGATTGGTCATTAACGATTAATGGTGAAACTGAAAATACAACGGAATATCACTCAACAAAAATTACCGACTTAGCAATAGATTGGGTTAATGAGCAAACCTCGCCATGGTTTGCTTGGGTTGCTTATTCAGCGCCGCATACTCCATTTCATTTACCACCAAATTCGCTGCATGATCGTGACTTATCAGGCACCGCTGATGATATTAGTCGTAATAAACGAGCGTACTATTTAGCGGCTGTTGAAGCTATGGATGCGGAAATTGGTCGATTACTTAACACGCTTGATGAAGCGACTCGTGATAATACTATTGTTATTTTTATTGGTGATAATGGTTCGCCGAGTGGTGTTATTGATACCTCAGTATTTGAAACTAATCATGCAAAAGGCACACTTTATCAAGGTGGCATCGCTGCTCCTTTTGTTATTTCTGGTAAAGGCGTTACACGAATAAATGAGAGAGAAGATGCTTTAGTTACCGCAACAGACTTATATGCCACTATTGCCGAAATTGCTGGCGTTAGTGAAACCAAAGTACATGACAGTAAAAGCTTTAAAGCACTATTAACTGATTCAACTGCCGTGAGTAACAGCTATGCTTATACCGCATTTAAGTCTGACAGCGTTAGTGGTTGGGCAACTCGTTCGAATGACTACAAGTTAATTGAATTTGAAAGTGGTGGACAGGAGTTGTACTCATTATCTGATAACTTTGCTGAAACTAATGACCTATTACCCACTAATGATGCTTCGTTACTTGAGCAAATAAGTAATTTGGAAGCTGTTGCTGATCTTATTTATGGTACTGAAGACTCATCAGGACCTATTGATATAACTAACGCAATTTTAGTAAACAAAAGTGAAAATTGTGCTGATTATATTGAGCAATTTACCTCGAATGTAAATGATGTGAATAACGGTATAGTTTTTCATGGCGACTTAGTTATTTCCCAAGTGGGAGGGAAATGTGTGTTTCAAACTAATGCGATTCCCAATCATGACTTTAATGATGGTGGTAATGCCTTCCCCAATCATGTCAGCGAACAGGATGATCAGTTTGAAATAACCACTTCTCCTAGTATTGCTAGCCAAGTAACCAGCATTTCATTGCAAATGGACAACGCTATTATGCTCAATGGTGTGAAAGTTGATTTACTAGCAGCTGGCTGTTTTGGTATTGGCAATGGTAAAGTTGGTTGTAATGATATGGCACAACCTTGGCGATATGACCCAATGCATGAAGCGAATGGCTTTGCTGTTGATTCCCATAATGCACATGCGCAACCTGATGGAACTTATCACTATCACGGCTCACCTCTTGCGCTATTTGATGATAGCGACAATCAAGACTCACCAGTGGTTGGCTTTGCGGCAGATGGCTTCCCTATCTTTGGCTCTTACTTTGATGACCAAGGTAATATTCGCAAGGCATTATCGAGTTATCGCTTGAAATCAGGAACACGTCCAAGTGGCACTGGCGATCCGGGTGGAACTTATGATGGCGCTTTTAGAGATGACTATGAATACATTGAGGGTGTTGGTGATTTAGATGAATGTAACGGCATGACTAAAGACGGCGTTTATGGCTATTACATTACAGAAAGTTATCCCTATGTATTAGCGTGTTTTTCAGGAACACCTGATGGTAGTTTTAATAAATAACTAAAGCTTTATTAAAACTTTGCATACATAGTGCAGCTTAACTTGCTTTATTTTTGATGCAAGAAATCAGTAATTACAGTTTGTAGATACTTGTTTCTTGCACTTTCAAAAGCTGTTTTATTCTGACAAAGGTATAAGCTTTCACTGACAGGCTTTGCTAGCGGATGAATGCAAATGTGCTCTTGCTGATGAAAGGCATTTACTGCATGTAAAGGTAAAACGGTAAAGCCGATATTTCTGCTAACGGGTTCAAGAATAAGGCTAATTTGATTGGAAAATCCTCTATGTTCAAATTGGTCTATATGTTCAAATTCTTTGAAATTCTCAGTAAGTAATAAATTCGCATGATGCTCAACATCGGGATGCAAGATAAAGCCTAAATCACCCAATACTTGCCAGTTTATTTCTTTCACCTTATTGCTGGTAACTAACACTAAAGGCTCTAAGGCAATTTTTTGGCTGGTTAATTTACTTATTTTAGTGGTTTCCGTCATTAAGCCAATATCAATTTTACGTTCAATTAACGCTTGTTCAATGCTCTGGTTTGGCGCAAAAGTATAGTCGAGAGACAGTTTTGGATGAGTTTGCTGAATATCAAGTAACTGAGGGTATAGCTTTAACCCAACACTACCAGGAGATGATATGCGAATATTGCCAATATAGGCGTCATCTTGCTTTATTGATGTTGCAAGGTCATCACTTGCCTGTAGTAGTTGCTTGCCATTTTGATACAAGCGTACACCGGCATCGGTTAAGGTAAAAGATTTACCCTCTCTGAGTAACAGGGCTACGTCTAATTGTTGTTCAAGTTTTTGAATATGTTGACTAACGCCCGACTGAGTCATAAACAGGGCAGTGGCGGTGTGGGTAAAGTGTCCCAATTCAGCTAATGTGCAATAAGTTTTTAACCATAGCGGATTTATCATAATAAAACATACTCATAAAAATAGAAAATGATAATTTTTTTATACCTTATCATGTGTTCTATAGATTATCCTACTAGGGTTATACAATTAATGGTTCATTATTTGTAGTCAATATATAGGTGATGCTGATGTTACGAAAATGTATCGCTCCCTTTGTCATTTTTACATAGTGATAACTATATCGTTGACCTTCATGGAAAATTATTTTGGCCAAACTTTGGTTTTATTCATACTCTGAGCAGAACTATGCCTTAGGACTAGCAAACGAAGATATTCCCATCTAGCCGATAGCAACGTTAAACGGATATTCCTGAATGAATAGATCATTCTGAGATTTAAAATGCGCCTAAAACTAACATTGAACTTTATTGCTGATTCTTTCGTATTTATTGGAAATCAATATCGGAGAATTGTTATGCATTCAAATTCAACATCTTGTTTACTGCCTGTGATAATTGGTGTTTCAGATTCAAGTCACTATTTAGTTGGAATGATAGACTCGAGAGATAACCTTGGCGGCTTAGAACAAAATACAAAGGCAGCAATGTTTAAATCGCTAGTCGATGCTAAAGCCTATTTACGCCGACATAATAATTTTTCAGCATTACTTGAGTTTCAAAGTGCTTATGATGAAATGTGTGGTCAGTCTACTTTTGGCTGTTATCGTGAAAGGGTTTCATTTTAATGATGGAAAAAAATCAAATTGTTTTAAATGATGTATTGCAGGCTTTTAATTTAGTGCTTGTTAAAGGCTATAAAGTTAATAGCTGTTATGAGTATCAGGGGGTAAAAGCTTGGCATGATTTTGATGGCTATACTTGCTTTTTAAGCTATAAAGATCTGACATTAACATTGCTTTTTCATGGTCGTTATACGGTAGATTTTCAGCAACAAGAAACCTTGAGCGCCTTTGTCTCTAAGGTTAACAAACTATTGGCTGCAAAGACATGAACAGAGTAAGCCCGAAAGTACTCCTACATAGTAAATGGACTAAGCTGAATGTTGAAAATAGAGAAAAGCATTTTATTATTACAAAGGTTCTATTTGATGAGCAGAAAAATGTTGTTGAATGCACAATAACTGCGGTTATTAATAAGCGAGAATATTCCATTAATTGGCGAGATTTAAAAAAGCCAACACTTTGGCGGTTTGGTTGGCAGTGAAATACTGGTGTTTACCACTTAATTTCTTTACCTTGCCAATCTAAAAAACTAGCCTTTTGATCAAATGCCTGTACAGCAATGATCTTTAAAAGCTGTTGCGCTACAAACTTTGCGGTAAATAATTTACCTTCCGGAACATTTTTCTGAAATGGCTTTGACAGTTTTGTGTCTGTTGTGCCAGGGTGGAAAATAATAACTTTTGTATTTTTTGAACGTCTTGAAAGCTCTATCGCAACATTTTTTAGCATCATGTTCAAAGCTGACTTTGATGCTCGATAACTATACCAACCTCCTAAGTTATTGTCTTCTATGCTGCCGACACGAGCACTAAAAACAACGAGTCTACAGTCTTCTTTTGAAGTAAGTAAAGGTACTAATGTTTTTATCCAAAGTATTGGGGTTAAAGCATTTACTTGCACAATAGATAAGAAAGATTCCGCACAAAAATCTTCGATACGTTTTTCTGGGCTTATAACATGGTTGTGCAACAAACCGTGGCAAATGTATATTTGCTTAAGCACTAAATTTTCGACTTTCCTAATTTCATTAACTGTATTTTCGATCGTAGATGGCTGGTAATCATCAATCAATATTTTAGTCAGCTGCACAGAAGTAATATTGTCATATGTTGAGAGCTCTCGACTGATAATAATTATATTTGTGTTGGATTTCGCTGCTAAGAGTTCTAGCACCACGGCTTGAGCTATAGCGCTACTAGCCCCTATTATTAATATATTGTCTTTAGACATTATCAGCTCCTGTGATTTATGTGTTTTGAATTGAAATATTTTTACCACAATAAAAAGGCAATAATATGTATCAAAATGACTAGCGCGGTTAAGTGGAAACGCATTATTAGATAATCCCTGCAATTAGGGGCATTGCGGTCAAAGAAATACTCGCAACCTAACAGCGCCGAGTATGATGTCGCTAATACTATGATTGCAACTTGGTGAGAACAAAGTAACGAGGCAAAGGCTAGTAAGCTAAAAAGGTTACTTAGCAGTTGTCGTTTTGTATTTACATTACTACTTTGCTGTCGCCATAACGTTCCTGAAACAAAACTGAGGATAATAGCACTGTAGAATATAAATATTTGTGCGGGCGACTGAGTAAATAACTTTACGTCTGTGTAATCTAAAGCCAATGTTAATGCGAAAGGTGCAAGGCCTAAATAGCCTAAATAGCCTAAATACTGTTTTGTTTGCATAAAAATCCCTTCAAATTGTTTCTCTTATGTTTTACGAAAGTTATCGGTTATTCGATCATAAAAGGCACTATTTAGTTATTTTAAAAATGATTTAAATTTTAGTTTTATGATCTAAATAGCAGCCCAATTAATCTAATTCAGCATCTAATACGTATAGCTACTTAACATTAAAAGAAGGTAGTGATGCGATGATGAAAAATTTATCGGGTAAGGTGAGTAAATGGAGCATAGTTAATTTAGTCGGTTTCAATATAACTTGGCTTGGACTGGTTTTTTTCGGTAATAGCTTTATTCCTTTTGCCGCTACTTTGTTTATTTGTCATTTGTATTTCCAAGCAGAAAAAAATGAGTTAGTACTTATCCTATTTGTAGTAACGATAGGTGTGTCGCTCGACAGTACATTGGAGTACAACAGCATATTTGTTTTTACTAAAACTGAATATATTCCTTTTTGGTTAATCACTCTTTGGTTTTGTTTTGCTGCGACCATTCGACATAGTTTAGGTTTTTTAGCGCAATCGAAAATACTGCAACTTTTAGTTGGTGGCATTGCTGCGCCACTAAGTTACTTGGCAGGGGAAAAATTCTCCGCAGTGCACTTAACTTTATCTACAGGTTTAAGCTACTTATTACTTGCATGTATTTGGGGGCCGTTATTAGTATTTATTTTTTTGATAAATGAAAGGTTATGTATAGAGGAGAAGTGTTATGCGGAATAAAATAATTAGCCTCCTAACATTGAAGACTCTTAAAATATTCTGTACTAGCCTGTGTATATCAAGTTTCGCCATTGCAGATGATACCAAGGTAAACTCAAACGATATTGAAATTGCCAATTCGAATAGTTGCCAAACCGTTAATACTAAACCCTTAACGAGCAATAATTTCGCTAAGCTAATTGAAAGTAATAACCTCCAATTATTGGGAACTGCGAAGTTTTCAGTACTTTTTTGGGATATTTATGAAAGCAGATTACTCACTTCTGATGGGCAATTGCCGTTAAGTCACCCCTGTCAGTATTCTATGTTTGAAATAAAATATTTGCGAGACATCACTAAGCAAGAGTTAATAGAGAATACTGTTGCTCAGTGGCAGCATTTAGCAATAACTGAGAAAGAATACCAACCGTATTTGGTAGCACTAAAAAATATTTGGCCTGATATTAGAGCTGGCGACCAACTTATCTTACTTAACAATGCGACAACAACTCTGTTTTATTTCAACCAACAAAAAGTTGGTGAAATTGAAAGTGAAGTATTCGCCGATTTATTTTTACGAATTTGGTTAGATGAAAACACTAGTGAGCCAACATTGCGTAAGCAGCTTCTAGGAGAATTAATATGAAGAGCTTTTATAGATTGAGCATATTGCTGATAGTTCTATTGTCGTTGTCGAGTTGCACGACAAAGTTAGCAGAATACCAAGCAACATCACCTACCTTCGATATCAAAACATACTTCACTGGCAATATTGTGGCTTGGGGTATGGTACAAGATTATACCAACAATGTTACTCGTCGCTTTTGTGTGGAAATTGATGGTCAATGGCAAGGTAATAAAGGGCTACTTAATGAAGTATTTTATTTTGTTGATGGTGAGGTAAGTTATCGTAATTGGCAGTTAACAAAACTTCCGCAAGGTAAATATCAGGGCAGTGCCGAAGATGTTGTAGGTCAAGCCTATGGCCAGCAGGTTGGCTTTGCTTTTCAATGGCAGTACAACTTACTAGTGCCAATTGATGGTGACCAAATACAGTTTTCACTTGATGATTGGATGTATCAAATTGATGAATATCGTGTTTTCAATCGTACTGAAATGAAAAAGTTTGGTGTCACACTAGCTGAAATTACGTTATTTTTTGATAAGCAATTACCGGATAAAAAGTGCCAATGAGGTATTAGATGTTTTCAGTATTTATTTCTTTATTTCTTTATTTCTTGCTGTACCTTTTGCCCCTTACTTTTGATTCTTAGTACAGGGGCTTTTTTTGATCGTTTTCTACCTTTGCAACGTATAACTAGTTATCAGTTCATTTGCAGTATCTAATTTAACTTTATGACAACATTTAATTTACCCATTTTTCCTTTGTCTATTTTCTTGTTACCTCAAGGTATTACCCGCTTGCGTATTTTTGAAGCTCGCTATTTAAAAATGGTTTCGCTAGCGATGAAAAACAATGGTTTTGTGATTTTGCCAAATGATAGTGCATCTACATCAGAGCTAAATGCAATAGGAAGCTGGGTGGAAATTATAGACTTTGATCAAAGCGAAAATGGTCTGCTGTTGATAGATGTTCGCTGCAAATGTTTGGTTGATGTTAGTGCATTGCAGCAAGATGAAAACCAGTTACATCATGCACAAGTCAATCGCAGAGCACATTGGTCAGAAACTCGCGTAAATGAAACTAACGACAAAATTGCATCATCACTAAAGCAGGTTTTTAGCCATAATAGTGAGTTGGATAACCTGTACGTGGATAAAAATTTTCAACTAGCAAACTGGGTTTTAGCACGCTGGTTAGAATTATTGCCAGTTAAGCTCGATGAAAAAAATGCTTTTATCGAGCAAGATTCATTTCACCACGCTATGCAATTTGTTGAGGCTATTATTCTGGCAGAAGAAAGTAATAATTAGCCCAAATTTTGCGATAAGTAAAAAATATTAAAATAATGTGATCTCATTTCAAGATTACAGCGTATAGGTTGTTAAGTGGAAATAATGGATAAACATTATGCAGTCTGTTCAATCAAAGTTGCCAAGTCATCAAGCAGCTGTTACACCTAGTAACATGACTAATAAAATTGATCATCCTCAACTTTGTCAATGGCTTAAATTAATTGCTGTTAACCGAGACAAGCAAGCGTTTACCGCTGTGTTTAAGTTTTTTGCTCCTAAAATAAAGCGTATTGCACAAAGTAAATTCAATAATGAAGCGCAAGCTGCAGAAGTGGTGCAAGACACTATGTCCAATGTTTGGCGTAAATCGCATTTATTTGATGACAGTAAAGGTGCGGCGACAACATGGGTTTATACCATTATGCGTAATGTTACTTTCGACATGTTGCGTAAAGTTAAGGCCAATAAAGAAGATAATCTCAGTGATGATATTTGGCCGCTCGCAGAGTCAATGAACACTGAGGAAGAGGCTTTTACCGACCACATTCAAAATCGTAATTTAAAAGGTGTTATTGAGACGCTGCCTGAAAATCAGCAGCAAGTGGTGAAAGGGTTTTACTTTTTAGAAATGTCTCAAGAACAGCTTGCTGAACACCTTAATTTGCCATTAGGAACCGTAAAATCGCGACTTCGTCTCGCACTTGGCAAACTTAAGATTAAACTGGGAGATCACCATGATTAAGCACCATCCTAAATTTGAATTATTGCAGAACTTTGTTAATGGTGATTTACCGGCTTCATTGTCGGCAGGTATCGCGATTCACGCGGATATGTGTCCTCAATGCCAAGAAAAAATCAGCCAATTGACCGAGCAAGTAGCAGAAGTAAGTTTCGAACAAAACTTCTTACATAAGTTTGTTGTTGATGATGAAGATATGGCTGAAATTGCTGAATTAGACTTTGATAGCATTATTGATGAAATTACCGCTTCTGACGATATTGAGTCAGTTAAAATACATAATGACGAGCCATCTATCGAATTTAAAGGCAGTCAGTATGTTCTACCGAAAGCGATACGTAATATTGAATTAGGAAAAACCGCTCAAATTGGTAGGTTATCAAGAGCACGTTTGCAGTTGGATGAAGGTGAAATTCACACTAGTTTATTGCACATTGATCCCGGTGGCTCTGTGCCCGAACATACCCATAATGGTTTTGAATTAACTTTGTTATTAGCAGGTTCATTCACTGATGAGCAGGGAGAATATGTTGCAGGTGACTTCATCATGCTTGATAAACGTCACCAACATCATCCGGTATCAGAACATGGTTGTCTTTGTTATACCGTTGCTAACGACTCTCTGCACTTTACGCAAGGTATTAATAAGTTACTAAACCCTATTGGGTCTTTCATCTATTAGTTGGAGATGGTTATGTCTAATAAATTCGAAAAAGAAGATATTGTTGTTGGCATTAGTGCTTGTTTAAATGGTGAGAAAGTTCGCTTTGATGCCAGTAATAAGCCATCAAGTTTTTGTATGCACGAGTTAGGGCAGCATGTCACTTTTAAAGCCTACTGCCCTGAAGTAGCGGTTGGACTACCCGTACCTAGACCAACCATACGTTTGATCAAAGATGAGCAAATGATAAAAGTGTCACGGCCTGATGGTTCTGGTGATGTTACCGAAGCAATTAAAGCTTACGGTAAAAAAGTGGCTAGTATGTCTAAAAATCTTAGTGGCTATATTTTCTGTGCGAAAAGTCCAAGTTGCGGTATGGAACGCGTAAAGGTTTACTCGCCAGAAGGCAATCCACTGCAGGCTCATGGCATTGGTGTTTTTTCCAATGAAATTATGAAAGCTAACCCGTTGTTGCCATGCGAAGAAAATGGTCGTCTTAATGACGCGGTTATTCGTGAAAACTTTGTCGCTCGCGTTTATGCCTATCGTCGCTGGCAGGCGCTTGAAGCTTCAGGTATTAGTAAACACAAATTAATGACCTTTCACGCACAGTATAAATATACCTTGATGAGCCATAATTTAGTTGCCTATAAAACATTGGGACGATTATTGGCAAGGGCTGATTTGGCTGTTGATGAGATGGCGGCACAATACATTCTTGGTTTAATGACAGCATTAAAGCTTAAAGCAAGTCGGAAGAATCATGCGAATACTTTGTTGCATATCCAAGGCTATTTTTCTAAGCATTTAAATAAAGTGCAACGACAAGAGCTTTCGGAGCAAATACATGCCTACCGTACAGGCTTGATGCCACTAATGGTGCCATTAACCTTGATTAAGCATTACTTATTACAACACCCTGAGTCATATATCGAGCAACAAGCTTATTTGGATCCTTATCCAACAGCCCTTAAATTACGCTACGGATACTAATAAACGGATTTGCTAGGCTATTTCCCTAAGTTTTAATACTCATTTATAAGTACTAAGGAAAGTCATTGTTACTTTGGTTTCGCAACGACATTAGAATAAACGACAATCCAGCTTTACATTACTTTCTTGAGCAGCATCATGGCTCAGAAGTGGGTAAGGCTGTTTTTTTTGTCAGTGAAAAACAATGGCAAAAGCATGATTGGTCGCCGATAAAGATTGATTTTATTAAGCGCCATGTCAATGCTCTTGTACAGCAATTATTGTCGCTAAATATTGTGTTGCAAGTAGAGTATTGCGATGACTTTACTGATCAAGTTGCGTTCTTAAAGCACTATTGCAGTCAGCATGGTATTGATGAAGTTGTTGCCAATAGAGAACTAGAAGTGAATGAAAATTTACGCGATAAAGCCTGCCTGGAACAGGGGCTTAAACTACGCTTATTTGAAAGCGATGTTATTGTTGAAAAAGGTAAGGTACTTAATAAAACTGGCGGTATGTATAAGGTATTTACACCTTTTAAACGTGCCTGGCTTACCTATGTAAAACAGCAAGGGTTTAGCTACTTAGGCAAACCGGTAATATCAAAATCAAGCCAAGTATCAAGCGAACTTCTAACACCTATTATTTGTTCTGGTGAATCGAATGCATGGCCATTAGTTTCGCAAGTCGAGCAACAAGTTATTCCAGCGTTCTTTCAAGACAAAGTGCAGTATTACGGACAAGAACGTGACTTTCCGGCTATCAAGGCAACGTCTGGCCTCTCGCCATACTTGGCTATTGGCGCCATTAGCCCACGGTATCTTTTAACCTTGATGATACAACGTTTCTCCGATATTTTACTTGCCGCTGATAGTGACGAATTTGTCTGGTTGAACGAAATAATCTGGCGCGAGTTTTATCGTCATTTAATGTTTCATCAAGAAAAATTATCAAAACATCAATCTTTTAATGATAAGTACAGTGCTACTGTGTGGCCTAATAACCCCCAATATTTCCGAGCATGGTGCGAAGGGCGAACAGGTTACCCTTTGGTCGACGCGGCCATGGCACAACTTAACCAAACAGGATGGATGCATAATCGGCTGCGCATGGTTGTTGCAAGTTTCTTAACCAAGCACTTATTAATTGATTGGCGCTGGGGCGAGAAATACTTTATGGAAAAACTTATTGATGGCGACTTAGCTGCCAACAATGGCGGTTGGCAATGGGCTGCTAGTACAGGTTGTGATGCTCAACCGTATTTTCGTGTTTTTAACCCTATTCGCCAAAGTGAAAGATTTGATCCAGATGGTGAGTTCATTCGTAAGTATCTACCAGAGCTGGCGGATTTACCAAGTAAGCAAATTCATTTTCCACATGCTTATATTGCCCAAGAAAATTTGGATATTTACTGGCCGGCGATTGTAGAGCATAAAGCCGCCCGATTAGCTGCCATTGAATTTTATCGATAGCAAGTATCAATGCCTTAACGGGCTGTGGTAAATAATTAATAAAGAGTCATTATGCTAAATCAACAAATGAAGCCAATTGATGAAATAAATAATGTAGCTAAGCACGCACCTTGGCTGGCTAATTTCATCAATATTTATCAAAAGCTTTCAACTGATAATCTACATCTGCTTGCTGATATTTATCATCAAGATATTGTCTTTATTGATCCTATGCATCAGCTGGCGGGCTTTGAGCACTTACAACATTACTTCAATAACCTTTACCAACAGCTTAGCTATTGTGAATTTAAAATTGAAAATGTGATTGAACAAAATAATGAAGCGGCAGTTTATTGGCAGATGAGCTATCAGCACCCACGCTTAAATGCTGGAAAAATTGTCAATGTGCAAGGCAGTTCACATATCAAAGGCTTAAATGATAAAGTTATTTATCATCGTGATTACCTTGATTTAGGCGCGATGTTATATGAGCAACTGCCGTTATTAGGACGCATTATTTCTTGGCTTAAAAATAGGGCGACAGCGTAATGGATGCGAAGCGTACTATTCTCATTACCGGTGCTACTTCAGGCATTGGCGAGTCACTGCTGAATCACTATTCTGCAAGTGGTTATCAGATTATAGCATGTGGCCGTAACCGAGAGAAACTAGCACAATACGTCGAGCATAATAGCAATATTATTCCGTTAGCCTTTGATATCACTGATAACGAACAAATTGCTCAAGCGGCTAACCAACTCAGTGATATTGGGCATATTGATATTTTAATGCTCAATGCTGGCGACTGTCGTTATATTGATAATGCTAAAGCATTCGATGGTGAGCTATTTGCCAGTGTTATCGCAACTAATTTGCAGTCATTAGGTTATTTGCTTGAACACTTCCTTCCCAAAGTTACTGACGGCGGACAAGTTGTTTTTGTTAGCTCTAGTGCAACATTATTACCGTTTCCTCGTGCTGAGGCTTATGGCGCTTCAAAAGCCGGAATTGATTATTTAGCTAAAAGTTTACGCCTTGATCTAAAATCAGAAAATATCGATGTAACGCTGGTACACCCTGGTTTTATAAAAACGCCATTAACCGATAAAAATGATTTTCCCATGCCATTTTTACTTTCTAGTCAACAAGCGGCTAGCAGAATTTACCAAGGCGTAAGCGCTAGAAAATCCTATTTACACTTTCCAAAAAGGCTAACGTTAACGTTGAAGTTACTCGCCTTATTTCCAGACTTTGTTTGGCAAAGTATTATTTTAAGGAGTAATAAAGTATGAAACGATTCGCCGTTATAGGTGCTGGTGTTTCTGGCTTAACAGCAGCCTATTTATTATCGAAAAAGCACCATGTTAGTGTCTTTGAAAAAGGTGCTGATATTGGCGGCCATACCGCAACTGTTGACGTAGAAGTTGCCAATAAATGGTACGCCATTGATACAGGTTTTATTGTTTTTAATAATAAAACGTACCCCAATTACTTAGCATTGTTAGACGAAATTGGTGTTGGTAAACAAGAAACTGAGATGAGTTTCTCAGTGCATAATACCGATACGGGAATGGAATACAATGGTCATAACCTAGATACACTTTTTGCTCAGCGCCGTAACATCGTTAAACCTAAGTTTTGGCTGCTAGTGAAAGAAATTCTTCGGTTTAATAAGTTATGTAAGCAAAACTATCAGCAACAAAATTATAGTGAAACATTAACGCTCGGTGATTTTCTACAAGAAAACAAATTTAGTGACTATTTTGCAGAGCATTATATTTTACCTATGGGAGCGGCTATTTGGTCTAGCTCGTTAGAGCAAATGGAACAATTTCAATTTCATTTCTTTGTGAAATTTTTTCATAATCATGGCTTGTTGAATATAGCTGATCGCCCGCAATGGTATGTTGTACCAGGTGGTTCAAGAAATTACTTAGCGCCACTGTGTGAGTCATTCGCCAATAATATTCATGTTAATACCGATATTACTGCAGTTACTCGTGAAAATGAGCAAGTTCAGTTACATTTTGCGAGTGGCGAAATACAAACTTTTGATGAAGTTGTGTTTGCCTGTCATTCAGACCAAGCTTTGAAGTTACTAGGTGATGCTAGCGCACAAGAACAAGAAATATTAAGTGCGATGCCATACAGTGAAAATTCAGTGGTACTACATACCGATACCAAACTTTTGCCTAAACGTGAAAAAGCATGGGCAAGCTGGAACTACCAATTAAGTGCTAACCGCACAAAGCCGGCCAGCGTTACTTACAATATGAATATTTTACAGGGTTTGAATTCCAAGCATACGTTTTGCGTAACTTTGAATCAGCGAGAAGCTATCGACGCCAGTAAAATATTGCGAGAATTTACCTATCATCATCCAGTTTTTTCAACTGAATCAATAAAAGCACAAAAACAACGTCTAACTATTTGTGGTAAGCAGCACACACATTATGTTGGTGCTTATTGGTACAGCGGCTTCCATGAAGACGGTGTAAGAAGTGCCGTTGATATTGGTCAACGCTTTGATTGTTATCTGCAACAAAGTCAATTAAAGCAAAAAGTTGGCTGAGCAGTTGTCGCATAATCATATTTATCGTGGTGAAATCAGCCACCGACGCTTTCACCCTAGGGCACATAGTTTCGCCTATCAATTATTTATGTTGGCTTTAGACGTAGACGAGATGGAAGCCAAGCAATGCCCGAAAAGTATATTTGGCTTTTCTTGGTTTAACTTATTGAGGTTTGAAGAAAAAGATTACCTCAAAGGTGAACCTGAAAGCCTTAAACAACGTATAAAGAATAAAGTAATTGCGTTATCGAATTGTGAAGATGGTATGGCAGAAGTTAGCCGTATCACTATGTTGGTTCAGGTGAGGTGTTTAGGGCTTTATTTTAGTCCAGCAAATTTCTACTTTTGCTATGACGCAAATGAAAATTGTACACAGGTATTGGTTGAAGTAAGCAACACACCGTGGAATGAACGTCATTATTATTTAGTACCTATAGCGCACAATAATAATGATGAAAATTCAGCACATGTGACCAATAAAAATTTTCATGTGTCGCCTTTTATGGATTTGAATATGCATTATCAATGGCTGTTTAAACCACCGATGAGTAATAGCGATAAATTATTTATTCGCATCGAAAATTATCGTAATGGTGACAACAAAGACGATGACAATAAAGCAGATAATAAGCAGAAAGTATTTGACGCCACGATGACGCTAAACAAAAAGCCTTTTACCAGCAAAGCGTTTTGGCAACTGTGGTGCAATTTACCAGCGATGACATTAAAAATAGTACTAGGTATTTATTGGCAAGCATTAAAACTATTGATTAAACGCATACCGTTTATTGGTTATCAAAAAAGTCAGCCGACAGAGCCTAAATAAGGAGTTGAGTTGTGGAACAAGTTTCAGGATTAAAAATAAGAAAACAAGCTAATTGGTTAGATAAACGTTGTCGGAACATTGTGTTTTCAGTGTTAGCAAAGTTGCAATATGGGCAAGTTGAAATAATCGACAATGGTCAGCATTTTCTTTTTCCTGAAGTTGTTGGCAGCGACTCATTACGTGGTCGCATTAATACTCATGACGCTAGTGTTTATCGTGACTTTGTTAAAGGTGGCAGCATTGGTGCAGCCGAAGCTTATATTGCCGGAAAATGGAGTAGCCCTGACCTAACAGCGGTGATACGAATTTTTGCTCGTGGTCAGCAACAAACAGATGCGCTTGAAAAGCAGAAACCTTGGCTAACAAAGCTTAAGTATGCCTTGCTACATAGACGTAACCGTAATAGCCAAGCCGGTTCAAAAAAGAATATTCTTGCGCATTATGATTTAGGTAATGAACTTTACACCCGCTTTCTTGATCCTGAAATGATGTATTCATCAGCCATTTATCCCGATGATAATGCTGACTTGGCACAAGCACAGCTTCATAAGCTTGACACTATTTGCCAGCGCTTAGATCTGAAAGAAAGTGACCATTTGTTAGAAATAGGTACAGGTTGGGGAGGCTTAGCCATTTACGCCGCCCAACATTACGGCTGTAAAGTAACTACAACTACCATTTCAGATGCTCAACATGAGTACGCTAAAAACCGTATTGAGCAACTAGGCTTAACCGACAAAATAACACTGTTAAAGCAAGATTACCGAGAGCTTACCGGGGAATATGATAAGTTGGTATCAATTGAAATGATTGAAGCGGTTGGCTATGAATACTTGCCAAGTTTTTTCCAGCAATGTAATCAACGCTTGAAAAAAGGTGGTAAGTTATTGATACAGTCAATTACCATTGCTGACCAGCGTTTTGAATACTACAAATATAATGTTGATTTTATCCAACGCTATATTTTCCCTGGTGGCTTTTTGCCTTCTATTACTGCCTTGTCTGAAAATTTAACTAAACATACTGATTTGGTGACTGAAACCATTGATGATATTGGTTTAGATTACGCAAAAACTTTAGCACATTGGCGAGAAGCATTTTTAGCTTCTTGGTCGGAACTGACGCCATTTGGTTATGACGAGCAATTCAAACGTCTTTGGTTATATTATTTTGCCTATTGTGAAGGTGCATTTATAGAGCGGTCTACCAGTGCGGTGCATTTGGTGGCTAGAAAGTAGCTTCTTGTTTTTTGCTGTAATAGTTCTTTATAGTAATAATTCTTTACAGTAAATAGACGAAAAAGGCAGTATCACTTTTAATGATGCTGCCTTTATTTTTATGTCGCAGTGTTAGTGTTCTTACGCCGCTTTATCAATCTTATGGTTTTGCTTAGTTGCTAATAAGTATATTTGCTGTTTGTTTGGTTTAGCTGTTCTCACTTGCCACAGCGCCCCCAATATTATCAGCAATAAAATACCCGCTAAGCTGTAATAGATAACTTCGTCTGGTTCGATGCTTTGTACCGTTTGTTTCTCCAGTTTTTGGCCTTCAACTTGTTGCTCTGCTTTTTCTTTTTGCGATGCTGCTTGGCTTTGCTGCTGCGCTAATTGCTGGTTGTTCAACGCTTTTTGTGCATCTGCAGCTGCTGCCATCGCTGCCATGGTTTTTGCCACTAATGGCGCTAAACCATAACCTTCAGCAAGTTCATTAACATGCTCTTTAACGGCGTCATTTAAAATAACTAAGTCGTTGTTATTAACGACGTCAATATACTGCTCAACCAATTGTTTTAAACGTTCAGGGTCAGCTTGCCAATAGTCTTTACGCTCAGCTTCTAACATTCGCTCCATCATACGAGCAAACGCTGCTGGGTTGATATCTTTAAACCATTCATCAAGTGCTAGGTTTAATTTATCATTAACGTAAATATCTAAGTATTCGTCCCATTGGTCGTTGCGAATTAAGTTAGGGTCAACTACTTGCCAGCCAAAGAAATTGTCCATTTTCGATGCTAAAGAAACCGCACCTGAATAACCTTCTTTTTGAAGTTCTTTAATCCAACGCGGATGGAACATGCGAGTACGTAGTTCTTTAGCGAGAAATAGCCCGGCATCTTCCGCTTTCGCATTTTTAGCATCACGTAAATTTGCTACTACCATGTCTGGGCTTTTACCGTCGATATTTCTCACCGCTAAGCTGAGTGAGCCAAAGTATTCAAAGGGATCATCTGTGCTTAACATGCCAAATAAGTTTGAAGAGCGAGCAAACATCGCAATGTCAGTGCCTGATAATTGCTTGGCATATAGCTGAATATCTTTACCCTCCGTATTTTCGCCTTTTTCACCCCAACGGCTATTGTCAGCGCCGAAGAAGTAGCCCATTTTACCTAAGTAGTTATCAGATATTTTCTTGTCAGTTTCCCAAGTGTCACTGGCCCAGGCTGCATCATCAACGCCTGTACCGTAATCACCTGATTGATTTGAAAATATGCGAATCGTTGATAAGTATTCTGCTTCTTTTTCGTCAACACCTTCGGCGAGTAAATTGGCTTTTACTTTTTGGCTATTTTGCCAAACTGAATTGTTGTCTTCCTTTAAGGCGGCCACTTGGTTAACGGCTTTTGCTAACATTTGCATGACATTAGGAAATGCGTCGCGGTATAAACCGGTTGCAGAAAGCACAACGTCGATACGAGGGCGTTTTAATTCACTGTAAGGAATAACTTCAGTGCCAATAACTCGGCCACTTTTGCTCCATTTAGGTTTAACACCCATGGCATACAAGACTTGTGATTCCAGCACGCCGTAATGACGCATGGTTTCAATCGACCATAACGAAAAGGCCATTTTATCCGGGTAAGTTTGGTGTTTGTCGTAGTAATTGGCAATCATCTGCTCAACTAGCTCTTTACCTTGTTCGAATGCGGCTTGCGTAGGAACACGGGAAGGGTTAAAACCAAATAAGTTATAGCCTGTTGCTAGTGATTCTGGGTGACGTATTGGGTCGCCGCCAGATTTTACTGGGATATATTTAGCATTAAGAAAATCAACCATAGCATCAAGTTCGTGGATGCTCGCCATGCTTTGGTAAAGTTTTTTACCTCGTTCAATATCAGCTTGTAGTGACTCAGAAAGCTCAGTTAAAGGCACTGGCTGCTGCGTTGAAGGCTCATCAGTAGCAATGATGTAGTTCTTAACGGTTAAATAACCTGATAATCGTGTAATGTCATTTTCATCTTCATTTCTAGGGCTAAGCGCTTGGTCTGACTCCTTGTCAGTACTGTTTTTATCACGATTTACAGGGCCTTCAGAATGATAAGTATGGCTATGCGAAACGCCTTCATCTTCGTCGTCATCATGATGCTCTCCAACTAAACTCTCGGTGTAGTTTTCATGCTCAAATTCACTTGCACGTTGGGTAAAATCGTTACCTAGCATTTGTACTAAGGTTGAAATAGTTAACGGTTGCTCAGGAATATAGCCATAGGTATGTAAACCTAACGGCTGGTTCGCTGTTGCTAAGTCTTCTAAGTGAATATGCAAAGCGTCGATAAATTCGTCAAATGCAGCGGTTATTTGCGCTTGTTCCCAGCCTAAGTCTTTACAAATATTGGTATCGAAACATAGCTTAGTTAATTGACTAGCTGTTTTTTGCTTTACGCCACCTTGATCAAGCTGTTTATATTGATGCATTAACTCATGTAAGTTACGTATTTCACCTTCTAAGCCTGCAGCAGCAAAGGGTGGTGTCATATGTGAGATAACTGTTGCTCGGCCACGGCGTTTGGTTTGCATGGCTTCACCAACATCATCAACAATAAATGGATAAACCACTGGCGTATCCCAAACGGCTAAATTACCTTGGTCGTAAATAGATAAACCTCGTTCCTTTCCACCTAGGTATTCTTGTGAGCCATGGGTGCCTAAATGCACAATCGCGTCTGATTGCCAATATTCACGGGCATAAAAATAGGCTGCAAGATAGAAGTGATTAATCGGCACTAGGCCTTGATGATAAATCATATTCTCATCATTTTTATCATCAGAACGCGGAGGCTGGCGCATAATTAGCATATTACCGTTACGAATACGCGGTAAAATGAAATAGTGTTCACCGTTTTTCTCTACCGCCATAAAGTTATCTTGTGGCTGTCCCCAATGGGCATTTATTTTTTGTGTTAATTCAGCGGGCAGGGCATTAAACCAAGCTAAATACTTATTAATTGGCATTAATTCAGCTAAGTCGTTATCTAATAACTCAGTTAATTGATAATCACGGTAAAATGGGTCCAGTATTTTTTTTGCGTTTTCTACAAAGTATTCAGCGTCACGCTCTGCGGTTTGATAACCTTCGTTGGCCAAACGTTGACTAATGGCTTCAATACTTTCGGGAATATTCATAAAAGACGCGCCCACGTCTTTATCACCCCAAACAAACATGGTTAATTTCTTATCTTGGTTTGCTTTATATTTTAAGTTAACGACGTTAATGGCTTTATTGACTAAGTGCTCTAGCTGATAATCGATAATTTCAACGTTTTGATCTGTCATATTCATAGCTGCGACGATCATAGGGTCGACCACGCCAGCGTTTTCAGGTAGTACTAAGGTGAAAGACATCATGTTGGCGCTCACACCTTGCATGTCTTTTTCCCATGTGGCTTTATCGCCCGAATAATAAGTCATGGCGTGCATTACCGGGACACCGAACTTTTCAAACTCTACCTTACGTTTATTGGCCCAGTGAATATTGCGGAAGCTGATAATCAAATCAACATCTGTTTTCATGGCTAAGCCTTGCTCATTAGTGTCTTTTTCAGTGCTTGGAATTTGCAATAGTTGGCTGTAGTCACCGCTAACAGGGCTAAGCTCAAAAAAGAATGGCACCACGTAAGCACCTTTAGCTTCTAGCTGTTTAATTGTGGCATCGATTAATTGTGTTTGTTCAGACTCGATTAATGCTCGTTGCAACAATACCGCTATTTTAGCTTGCTGTGGTTTAACTGGGCGTAACTTTTTATACTCAACCAAATCATCAATAATCAAGTTCGGTAGTGTTGGGTGGTAAATTCCTTGCTGTGGAAAAATAATCGGCGCGGGCACACTGGCAATTGTTGCTGAATTGTCATTGTTCGCGATAATTTTTGCGGCAATAAAACTCAGCATATTGTCGAGATTACGACGGCCAGCATTCATCCAATAATCTTGTAATGTAGTGCCATTTTCACCTGTTAAGCCTTTATTGAGACCTTGGTTTTGTAAGTAACTAAAGGCAACAACTGCGGTTTTTACCTTTGCGATTTCACTTACGTAGTTATCAAATGCAGCGCTAGCTTCTCGCACCGATACGGCATCAAGAATGACTAAGTCATATTGGTTGAAAAGTGCCGTTAGTTCGCCAGCTTTATTGGCTGTTTTTAATAACGACTTTGCTGATTTTTGCGCAATATTCCAAGTTTGATTGCTTTTTTCATCAGCAACTTTTTTTAATAAGGTAATTTTTGCCGTATTAGTATGTGCTGTGCTAACAAAGAGGATGCTTTGGGCTTTGTTTACGGCGTCTTGTTGGTTTGTTTCTGCAAATACATTGCTGATAAACGCAAGGGTGCCGAAAAATAATATGGAAATTTTAATTAATAAATTGTTCATAAGTTGCTATCGCTATTCTTTTACGTAAATCATGCTGCCGTCTGCCATTTCATAAGCAGTGCCAGCTTTTTTGCCTGTACCTGAACCGGTTTTACCATCGCTTTTAAAGCTTTCGATGGTATTACCTTTTTTAACGATAATTTCCATATTATCTTTGCCTTCGTTTTTAATAACCGTGACGTCTTCTGCCAAAAAAGGATTCAGTGGATTTTGTGCGATAGCAATGAGTAATGCCGCAACTAGTACTAAGAACACATCAACCAAGTTAACAACCGACAAGGCTGGGTTAATGCCTTCATCTTCATCAAGCAGCCTCATAATCTTTCTCCACAGCTTGTATAGGTAATGCTGATTCTTGGTTACTGTGCTCTTGTGGCTTTTTTTCAGCTTCTTTATTAATTAATGGTATAAGGGCAACTAGTTCTTCAACCATCCAACGCTTCTTAACGGATGCTATCCAAAAAGTAATTGACGCTATGATTAAACCAAAAATTACTGCTGAGAATGCGACAATAAGGTTTTCACTAATGCCTTGAATGTTACCGTCAGCTAAACTTTTTAATGCGGGTCCCATTGGGATCATAGTCGCGATTAACCCTAGCATTGGCGCTAGGCGACTTACATTTCGCACACCTTCTAGCTCTTTTAATGCCGCAACATCTAGCTGATCTTGACTGATGTTAGGCATTTCATTGGCAAGCGATGCCATAGGATAACCATTCAACTTTAATGTTTGGTTAATGCCCAGTTTACTATTGAGCAGTTGCAAAAATGATTTGTAATGACGACGACGCTGCATGGTTTGACTAAAAAACTGGCCAGTAGCAAATAACGAGTAAATAAATAGTAATGCGATAAGACAAAGTACAGGAGCCATAAAAAAGTCTGACAGCTGGTACATGGTTTGTTCGATCTGGGCGATCATAATATTTCCTAAGGGGTCTAGCTAAAAGTGTAATTAACAAGTTAACGACTCAAGACACATAAATAGTAGTGTCTTGAGTTTTAGTTCATGCTGTTCGGTTAGGCTCCGGTTTCGCCAGCATTTTCATTGACTTCATCTGCTCTAAAGCTGATGTTGCCTGAAACACCGTCAGCATCGTAGTAACCGGTAATCTGCATTTTGTGAGTTTTAGTTGCTGTTTTGATCAGGTATACGTCGAATTGTGACCATAAAGAATGGCCTCCATTTACGCCATATTGGTACCAAGGTGTGTTGTCAAAGGCTTTAACGCTATAGATGTCGCTTTTAAAGCCATAATAAGCAACGGCTGTTGGGTCGACAGCGTCATAGTTATTGTCAAAGTCATGTATTGCTTGTGCGTCGTCAGCAATATTGATGCTGAAATCAGCACCAGTTTTATCAGCCGCACATGGCAAACTAACATCCCATGCATCAGCCATTGTTACTTCTTGATTAGTATCAAAATCAACATAAACATGTGTTACATCACCTGAACAGGTTAACGCTGCATCAATAACAAGCTCTTGCTCTGCGGCAAACGCGGCGTCACTGCTACTTTGATACGCCGTTTGTAAGGTGATTTGACCTATGCCTCGCCCGGCAGTGGTAATGCTAGTGGCTCTAAATTTAGTGAAAGCGTCATCAGAGTTGGCGATAAAGTATTTAGTATCGGCAGCAGTAACAACATGAGTCGTTGAGTTATAGTCGTAAAAACCGTCGATAATATTTGATGTGACATCAGCAACAAACTTAGTTTCGTCCGTTGGAACATCGCTAGTTTTTATTGCTAAATAATCAGGTAGTTCAGACTCTGCCGTTGCAGCAATAAAGCTAGCAGCAATGGCTTTGCCATCGGCATCAAAAAAGTCACTGTTATTACCCGTCGCATAAGCAGTTACTGTGTTGTCACTGTGTTGGTTTAAGTAAACCCCACTTCGTTTAAAAGCAACATCCCATACCGTATCTGTTTTAGCTTGCTCTTCGGTTAATTCAACAACCGCTTTAGCGTCTAAATCGTAATAAACGAATTCCGGTGCGCTAACACTACCGGTACTGTGTGGGCCAATAATTTCACCTTGTGTCGGCGCTGTTGGCGTAGGTGTTGGAGTTGGAGTAGGCTCTGGTGTTACATCATTACTTGAGCTGCTACCGCCACCACAGGCAGTGAGTAAAATACATAAGGCTAAACTAGTTAGCTTAAATGGTGTTGATAAATTGTTGTTCATGTTTTTCTCCAAAATATACTTAAATTCTTAAAATTGGTAGCTAATACCGGCGCTAATAGTTCGGCTGCTAATAGGTCTTGCGTCAAATGTGGTTTCGCTGTTTATCGAGGTGTTCTGATGTTCATTTAAAAGGTTGTCGATACTAAATCGCCACGATAGATTGTTAGTAATAGATTGATTCATAAGAATATTGAACGTGGTAAATTCATTGTTTTTAACATCTTTTTTAGTACCGTCCGCTTGCTTTGTAACGGCTTCGCCAGCTTGATATACGGCATAGGCAATTAGCTCAATGTCGTAGGCGTCAATGTCATAATTAATATTGAATTTAACTTGATGGCGCGGACGAGAAAATAAACGTTCATTATTGTCATCTTCACTAGTTAAGTAGCTGTAATTAAGTTGAAATTGCCAATCGGTTAGTTTCAACTCAGAGCTAATATCAAACCCATGGATAGTTGCTTCGCTAATGTTTGTGTATTGATAAACCTTTAAATCGCTAGTTGACTGCTCATCATCAATTACCGAATCAATAAGTTGCTCAGTTTTAGAGTAATGCACACTGATATCACTTTGTAGATCTGCAGTGTTTTCAAATACTGAAGTATTGAATGTGATGCTAGAGTTGATTGATTCAGCTGTCTCGGGTTGTAAATCTTCATTCCCTAATACTTGATAGCCTAAAGCGCTATGGTCGAAGATATAAAAACGCTCTTTTAAATTAGGCACACGATAGCTTTGACCAATACCTGCTCGCCATTGCATAGTGGAATTTTCAAATTTGAAGTTTTTCATCGCGCTAAAGCGAATCGCGCTGTGTTGGCCAAAATCAGAATCGTATTGACCACGTACACCCGCTAGTAACTGATAGTTGCTTTTGATCCAGTTACCTTGAGCAAATAATTCAACGCTTTCACGGCTTTTGTCGTCGACCTCAATAATATTATCAACAGGTTTAAACTGGTGAAGTTTGTCAGCATGAATAACGCCACCTGTTACTAACTCAATGTTATTTAATTGAAAGACTTTTTGACCGTTAATTTCGGATAGCTTAATGCTAGTGTCGCGTATGCTATTTGATTGACCACTAACCTCTTGATGATTAATGTGTGTTGCATTGAGCTGCCAAGGTGATTTTTGGTTTTTAGTACTTTTTAGGCCAAAATCCAGTTGATGTTTAGTAACATCGGTTTGGTAATAAATAATGCCACTTTGGTTTGGTATTTTTGTACTGTTTTTTAGTTTTTTCTCGTCTAGCCATTGGTACTTAAGGCTTGTCTCAATCGTACCGTGATCTTTGCTTGCACCTAGGGTGATGAACGTTTTGTCGACACTAGCTGCATTTTGCGAAACAGTTTCACTGTCATAATCAAAGCCTTGATCGTCAATAACTAAAGCACTTAGCTGTGTTTGCCAGCCAATAATGTTTTCGTTGGCATAGACTTTAACGGTGTGATTAAGGTCGCCATCTTCAATCGTATTACCCTGATATTGGCTAATATCGTAGTCGACCTTTAATGCCGACTCATCGCTTTTACGGGTAATAATGTTTATTACGCCACCCATAGCTGAGCTTCCGTACATTACCGATGCTGCCCCACGAATAACTTCAATTTGTTCGATGTTATCGGCAGGGATTTGGTCTAAATCAGCTGAAGATCCCGTCGGGCTTATAACAGGTTGACCATTGATTAGAACTAAAACATGGTCACCATCAAAGCCTTGCATTTGAATATTGTAGCCGTCTTTAACACTACGTTTTACCACTACGCCAGGTAGATAGTTTAATGCTTGTGCTAAGGTGCCGTGGCTAATCTTAGCAATAGTTTCACCATCAATTACATCCACTAAAACAGGTGAGTTACTTAAAAGTTTTGCTGTGCGAGTTCCTGTGACAACAATGTGTTCTTCTTGGTTTGAGTCTGGTGATGTTTGCGCTATTGATGTGATAGGCAAAGCCAAAATCATGGCCGATAGGCTAGCTTTTATATACATTTTACCGTGCTTCGTTAATGGGAATCTAAATGAGAATGATTATCGATTGCGATCTTAAGGGGGAGGTGAATAAAAAGCAAGTAAATTTACCTTTTAGCTAGTAAATATCTTTTATCGTTTCTGCTTTCTACTAAAGTTTTGTATTAGTGCTTTTATAATGTTGTTTAATATCATGGTATTGAAGATGATTTTAAATGTCAGAGTTAGGTGGTATTAGTTTATAACTACATTGTAGTAAAAATTAGTTGCAGGTTTTGCCTAATTAACTACAATGTAGTTAATTAGGCGCGGGAGGCATGATGGCAGATAAAGAAAAGTTTCTTGGTGAGTTTGAACAGATGACAATGTTAGCGCTGATCCAATTAGGCAGTGACGCTTATGGAGCAAAAATTAGACAGTTGTTGCATAGCGAAGTAAACCGTAATGTTGCTATTGGTGCTATTTATTCTACCTTAGAGCGATTGGAGAAAAAGGGCATGGTTACTAGTCAATTAGGTGAAGCAACAGCAGAGCGTGGTGGCCGGGCAAAGCGATTTTTTAATGTTACCTCACAAGGACAAGTTGCCCTTAAACGTGCGCGGACGGCAATGGATAGGCTTTGGCAAGATGTTGCATTTATCACGCTAGCAGAAGTGAAGACATTCAACGTTATTGGAGAATTTTGATATGAACCATAATATTAAAAAATGCATTGAGCATGAGATTTTTTCGCCTCCTAGTTTTGCAGTTTTACTATTAACTTGGATTCTACCAGCAACTGTTCTAGAAGCTATTCTTGGCGATTTAATGGAAGAATTTGACGAAAGGTCAAAGGCGAATATTAAAGCTGCTAGGACTTGGTTTTGGCAACAAGCAACACATACAAGTATGATTTATTTTAAGAAAATATTTAACTCGCCTAGCTTTATTAGAAAATTAAATATAGTTATACCGCTGGTATTATTCTCAACAGCATTTACCTTAATTGCATGGTTATCATATGCTGATAATTTAGCTGAATATGCACCAGGCTTTTGGCAAACGCTGTTAACAGGTCAAGCTCATATGGCATTGTTTGATGGTGCCTTTTGGTCGAGTATTGGTGATTATCTTAGTCGGGTGGATAGTGTGTGGTTTTTATTTGATGGACCTTCATTGATTATTACATTTTTCAGTATTTCTTTACTGCTCTACCTTGATAGAAAGTCAACATTTACGGCACTTCAAATGGCCTGTTGGGGCTATGCATTAGTTATACTGCCTTATATATGGGCAATAATTCACATTAACAGTAACCATTTTATTGCCACACAAATAGGACCTATTATGGCTATTGGCTTGATTACGTTTTTATATATGGTTTTGCCCGTGAGTTTTTTGGTGCATCGTAAATTGAAACAGGTAGAGAGTAATGCAAAGTACAAAGACGAAAAAATAAATTAGGTGAAGAAGTCGAATAATGTCAGTTATGGTGATAAAAAATGGTTGAGGAATTTATGAGCAGGTATTCTATTTACAATTTTAAGGCTTTTATAGCCATGCCGCTGTTTTTATTGAGTTTGAGTGCATGTTCACCGAGCCAAACGCAAACGTCGCAAGCAACAGAAACTCATCGCTATGCGCAAACAACCATTAAAGCAGCGGCAATTTCATCTGATGGTTTACTGTCGTTAATTGCTGAGCCGAAACAAATTTGTTTATGGAACAATAAGTCAAAACAGCAACAAATACCTTGTATTACAGGTAAGGATGCCGAACATATTGAATTAGTAGGTATATCAGCTTCGCAGCAATATTTTTATACTTCAAACCAAATGGTTGTGCGCTTATATCAATTGCAGGCCAATAAAAAAATGATATTGGTTAATGAGTGGTATGCCGATAGCAACATCATCAATGATATTGCGATATCTGCAAATGGTGATACTTTGCTGCTTGGCTATCGTAATGGTCAAGCTAGCATTATTAATACAAAAACGGCTGAGAAGAGTGTATTTCAGCAACACCGATTAGATATCAATGCCGTTGCATTGTCGGCAGATGGTCAACTGGCTTTTACTGGCTCTAGTGACAAAACGGCAACAGTTTGGAAAGCAGGTGATGGCGAAAAAACCGCGGTGTATCAACACAGAACACGCGTAAATCATGTCGATATTAGCGATGATGGTCGTTTAGCTTTTGCTATTGATTCGATAAACGACAGAGCGTTTTGGCAGATAGGCGGAAAAAATGAAACTGAGTTAAGCGAATTACAGACGAGCCTCAAGTTTCTAGAAATCAATCATTCTGCATTCTCAGCAGATAAACGTCACTTGTTAACTGGCTCACCGAAACAAAAAATTATGTTGTGGCGAGTTAGTGATGGTGAGCTTGTTGGCCAATGGCAATCAGCAAAGGTTGGCCGATCTTCTGTGCTACAGGTTGCGTTTGCTTCCTCTAATAACATTGCGGTTATCACTAGTGATGGAAATTACCAAGTGTTCCCGCTGAGCTTACTTAATTAACGTATTATTTCTCCTCAGAAAGGGGGAGTTATATTTGACTAAGTCATATTCGATTAAACTATATTCGATTTAATCTTTTCATAGATAGCCACTGGCTGTTAATAAAATTGAAACCTTATCTTCTTGGTTTTATCAATGGTAACTATAAGGAGTATTGATAAGGCGATGCTTTATCGAGTGCTACTGACATTTTAATGCTAGCCAAATAATGTTCAGGCAAGCGTAGTATTTGTACATAAAAACAAGTTATCATTCGCTGCTCAGGGAATGACCTATAATGTAATACCCCATATAACTATGATTTTCTTATGCATTAGGGCAAAATTGTAATTCATTCCGTATTAAATTTTGTTAGTGTGCTTGCCTCGCTGTTACCAAGGTCACTTGTTGTATGAAAAGTAATATGTCTTCTAAGTTATTGTTTATAAATTTATTTTTTATTTCTGCCTGCCCATTTTTAGCCGTTGCTAATACTCCCTCTGAAATGGCTGATCTAAGCTTGCAAGAGTTGTTTGCACTTTCTACTGACGACATGGATATGCGTACATATGAACCATGGCATTTCAATTTTCTTTATAAGCGTTCTAAGCTCGATGGTTATTTAAATGGTAACGATAAAGTAAGCAATGATGAGGTTTATTTTGATGGTGACGAACTTCGAACAGATGATAACTATCCAATACTGCCAACAACTATTACTCAAGAGTCTTATATTGCTAATATTAGCTATTTTTTAGCAAAAGAGCAGAGTATCAGTATTAGTTTGCCTTATATTGTACAAAGCACTGACCATATCAGCCTTGTGCCCGATTACGATGAGTTTAATATTAGCTCCGACGGCGTTGGTGATATAACAGTAAACTTTACGACACTATTAAATAGTTGGGATAGTGAAAAGCTTTCATTATCGGTAGGGGTGTCATTACCTACGGGTTCTATAGATGAAGAAGGTGATACGCCTCGCGCTGAAGGTGATCAACAATTACCTTATACCATGCAACTTGGTTCAGGGACTTGGGATTTACCTATTGGTTTAAGTTATATCAACGATCAAGACTCTTACCTCTGGGGCGTTAACCTTTTTGCTAAAATTCGCTCAGGCAAAAATGATCGAGACTACCGCTTAGGTAATCGCTTTGCTGCTTCACTTTGGAGTAAATGGAAGGTAAATAATGCCTTTCATCCTGTTATGAAAGTAGTTTTTCAAGATTGGGGGCAAATTGTTGGTCAAGACGATGAAATTACTGTACCAAACCCGAAATTTCCTTACCCTGCAGGTATAACTAAGCCGAGTAATTATGGCGGACAAAAAGTGAGTGTCGTTGTTGGGGCTGATATTATTCTTTACTCACAAGCCTTTGCAATCGAAATAGGAAAACCTGTTTATCAGAATTTAAATGGTATTCAGACGAAAGAAAAACTGAATTTTAGTGTAAATTGGCAAAATAGCTTTTAGGTAGCGACTAACTTGCCCACTATGCGATTAATACTTAAAAATAAGCAAAAGCAGTACAATATACTTATTGTCTGTTTGCTTTTTTTGTGTCAATTCCATTCAGCTTTGCTAAACCTAATGTTTCTAAACATCATCAGATCATGGCCGGACTTTTATTGCATATTACGTCTTTTACCCAGTGGCAAGCACAAGAAAATCAAAGTATAAATTTATGCATACTTGGAGATGATCTTTTTGAAGAATACATTAACGACATGGTTAAGCGTCGTCCGCAAACACGCTCAGGAAAATTAATTGTTATCACTCGTTCTCAACAAATAAGCCAAGCCAGTGTTAATACTTGTCAGATAATTTATGCGGATCCGAAAAAATTAGCTCAGCTTTGGGCTACATTACCAGCACAACACAATATATTACTGGTCAGTCAATCTAAAGAGTTTATCAATCAAGGGGGAATGGTTAACTTTGTTCGTGATAATAAACGAGTTAAATTGGAAATTAATTTGCCTGCCGTTTTAGATGCAAAACTTAAATTAAGCTCTGCGCTATTAAAACACGCGATAATTATTTCAGGTAACCCACATCGCAAAATTAGTGAAAGGAAAGCGCATGACGCGAACTAAGTTTTTTTCTATTCGCTATAAGCTTATTATCTTGATGGTATTGGTGAGTATCATTGTTGTGAGTGTTGCTGGGCTATTATTTTACAAGAATAATGAAACAATACTGGAAAATTCAACAATAGAAAGTGGTCAAATTCAGGCGGCAATAGTTGGGGCATCGTTAGTTTCAGCTATTATATTTGATGATGATGCAGCCGCCACAGATACGTTGAAGTTATTCTCAAAAAATGAATATATAGAGTTTGCCGCGGTGTATTTGGCTGACGGTACTAAATTTTCTCAATACCACCTTGCCCCTAATTGCTCTGAGCATAAATTGGGTGTTAAGTATATCGAAGAGAACAAAGCTATTCTTAGTAAAAACTTGAAGAAAAAAGTCAGCATATTAGGTGAACACTACCTTGAAAGCGTTGATGTTATTTTTGATCAAGAGCAACCACTAGGCTACCTCTACATTCGCACCTCGTTAGAAAAGCTCAATCAACAGCGAACTTATTATCGAGACATTTTACTATTAGTCATTGCTTTCAGTGTTTTCTTAGCGGCATTTTTATCAACCACTGCCCAACGAATTATCACGCAACCACTGAATTTAATGGTGCATCATGTAAGAGAGTTCAGTGGCAGCAAAGACTATAAAAAACGTTTAGATTTAAAACTTAATGACGAGCTTGGTACCTTAGCGCATGGTTTTAATCACATGATTAATGTTGTTGAAGAGCGAGAGCAAGCGTTACAAGATCAAAGCAATAATTTACAAGTTATTGTTGATGAAAGAACTGAGCAGCTATATCAAAAAGCGCATTATGACTCATTAACATTACTCCCTAATCGCTATTTATTATCGGATCGTTTAGAGCATGCAATTTTAGCCGCGAAACGAAATAAAAGTGGTTTAGCTGTTCTATTTATGGATTTAGATCGATTTAAAATCATCAATGATAGTTTAGGGCACGATGTTGGGGATGAGTTACTAAAAGCAGTAGCAAAGCGTTTAAAACAAATTGGTCGAGATATCGATACGGTTGCTCGCTTGGGCGGAGATGAGTTCATTTACCTAGCGGAAAGCATTCACAAGCCTGAAGGCGCCGCTCGAATTGCACAAAAAATACATCAAGCCTTTGAAGCTCCATTTGCACTGAATAAACACGTTTTACATGTTTCAACTAGTATAGGTATTTCTATTTATCCGATGGACGGCACTGATAGTGGCCAGTTGTTAAAGAATGCCGATGTCAGTATGTACCATGCTAAAGAACAAGGGCCTGGTCATTATAGTTTCTATCATGATGATATGGATGCAGCCATTCATAAACGCTTGTCGATTGAAAACCACTTAAGAAATGCCATTACTAATAATGAGTTCTATTTGGTTTATCAACCACAAGTTAATATTGACTCAGGTAAAATTGAAAAAGTAGAGGCGTTATTGCGCTGGAACAACGCTGATTTGGGTGCTATTTCTCCTGCAAACTTTATTCCTGTTGCAGAAGAAATTGGCATAATCAATCAAATTGGTAAATGGGTGATTCATGAAGTTTGTCGACAACAACAAGCTTGGGGCGGCATCGATATTCGTGTAGGAATAAACATTTCATCAAGCCAGTTACTTGATGTCGATTTAGTGCCTTACATAATAGACATTGCTAAATATTATGGTATTAATCCTAAATATTTAGAATTTGAAATCACCGAAGAAGTGTTTCTAGAATATTCAACGCGCACGATTAACGTATTGACTGACTTACAAGAGCTAGGCATTAAAATAGCTATCGACGATTTTGGTACGGGATATTCATCGTTACGTTATCTAAAAGAATTGCCGATTGATACTTTAAAGCTTGATGGCATGTTTGTTATGGATTTAGCAGAAAACAATGCCAGCCGAGGCATTGTTTCTTCTACTATTATTTTAGCGCATAGCTTGAATATGAAAATTGTTGCTGAGTGCGTTGAAACTAAAGAACAATTGGCTTTTTTAAAGCAACAAAACTGTGACTTCGCACAAGGCTTTCATTTACATAAGCCGTTATCTGCAGATGCAATGCTAGAGTTTCTGTAGTACTAGCATTAATGTCAGCTTCCCTGCGTAATAATAATTTATTTCGCGTGTTAACTTAATCGGCGTCTGCTAGTAGGTACGTTTGTAAAAATTGCTCAAATGACGCGAGCGTTTTTACTCTGTTCTTTTCAATTTCTAGATGATGATTACCATTTTCTAATTCAACGTATTGAACATTTTTATCATAGTCGAGTAGCTCTTCATGCATTAGTTGGCTTTGCTTAACATCAACAACTCGGTCTTTATCACCGTGAATAAGGAGTATTGGAATGTTAATTTTTTCAGCAAAATTCACTGGTGATTGTTGTTCTAATTTGTCGTAGTCATCACCAATTTGTTTTTTGACAATTTTATAATTAGTAAATTTACGTGATTTTTTGACGATTAATTCAAGATCAGAAACGCCAGCAAAACTCCCTGCACAACGAAAAACATCCTGTTGCTTTACCGCAGCCATTAATGCGGCGTAACCACCATAGCTTGCTCCGATAATACAAACTCTATCTTCCTTAATATCATGATTTTTTGCTAACCATAAAGCAGCATCAGCAAGGTCGTCTTGCATTGCTCCACCCCAGTTTTTAATTGAAGCCATTTCAAAGTCAAAACCATAACCTGACGAACCACGAAAATTGGGTTCTAATATCGTGTAACCGCGGCTAGCAAAAAACTCTGAAAACCAATCAAACCCAGCATAGTTTCTAGCCATAGGGCCGCCATGTGGAATAATTAATGCCGCTTTATGTTGTGGGGCATTTTCATGAGGTTGTGTAACGTAACCTTCTATTGTTGTGTTATCTCTTGCTTGATAGCTAATTTTGGTTTTACCTGAGAGCTTTTTATCTGTTAGTAATGGGTACTGTTCGAGAACAAAACTAAGTGAACCTTGCTTTCGGTCACCCAGAAAGTACGCACCTGGTCTGGTGGAATTACTCGTGAATAAAATATAACGGCTTTCATCAGCACTCATGCTTTCGATATTATTGAAAGCATCGGGAATAGCTTTATCAAGTGCTTTTTGAAAGTCGACATGACTTTCTTCAAAGAATATTTTCGCGTTATTAGCTTCGCCGTGATAAACGCCAATGACGTCGTTGGTTTTCTTGGAATAAATTAAAGAGCCTTCAATATCATAATCTTCATCGGCATAAACTAACTCTCTTGGTAAGTCAGTTTTACTAACGTCAACTTTGAATATGGCGTAACGACCATTGTGATCTGCTCGTATGTAAAGCTCATTTGGATTTTTACCAAAACCTAAAGGTGATATGTCTGGAGCATCAAAAATTTCGTACTCCCAAATATTACGCCACTTTTCAGTTTTTAAATCATACAGGCGATAGAATATTCTTGTTTCATCCATGCCGAAGCCTAAACGAAGACGGTGCTGTTGGTCTGTCATCCAATCATAAATATAACTTTTACCTTTGTATTCTAAGTGCCTTATTTTGCTACTTTCTAAATTGATTTTATAAACATCAGGTTGGTTGGCTACTTTGAGGTCAATTGCCATTAAAATATGGTTTGGCTCATCAGGTAAAATATCAATAATATTATTTTGTATTTGAGAGTAACGCTCTTTATTTCTGGGAATAATAACGGTTACTGCAGAGTCGCTGCCGTCGGCTTTAACTTTGAGTAATCGTGTTTCTGTGTATTTACTGCCATATCGGCTAACGGGATAGTCGGCGCTGAGTAGTATTGTTTCGTTATTTGCCCAGATAAACCAACCAATTTTAAATTTTTGGTTATCTGTTCCGACAATATATTGTGTTTTAGGGTTTACTAAATCGGTTGTTCCAATATAGGTACCGCCATCAATTATTCTAATAAAAGCTATTTGGTTACCGTCAGGTGACAGTGTTACTTGGCTTACTTCTGGTAAATTTCCGAATGCCTTTACCGGTAGTTGCTCTGCGGTTAGATAAAAACTTAATAGTAGTGAAAATAATAGTGTAATTAAACGGCTCATCCTTGCCTCGTGTTATTGATGATGTTGATTTTAAAGTATGGAATAGTAACGACAATTTATTAGAAGTAAATACATTTTAATGAAGTCTTATGTTTAAAATCCAGTAACCCGATAAGAGTACTGAAATTTAATGTAAAGATACGTAAAGGGTTGAACTAAACAAGGAAAAATAGGCTCTATAGGTTTATTCTCTTAGTTAAATTTGGACGTGTTTATGCAAAATAATGTTAAGTTACATAATCAAATATCGATGATTTCAATAGCTATTTTGTTAATTGCCATCACGTTTGTCGCATAATTTTCTAATCCTATGTTTGAATAAAATGTACTCGTAAAGTTTGTTACTGTGCCATTCAGGCTACGTACTTGCATCGTAATATAGCTTCGCTATTTACTGAGTTTGCTTAAGTTCTTTGTACTTCTAATTAAGCTGTTTGTCATATTTACGTTATAAAGCTGTCATCATTCCTTCATGTTTCTTTTACCGTATTGTCACTTTTAGTGTTTAGTCTGCTGCTGATGTTAATGCACTGCGTTAACAAAAATTAATTTAACTTAAACACCAAAGGAAGCATTATGAACTCGAAATGGGTTTCACTTTCAGCTTTGTCATCATTTGTACTCTCTAGTGTCGCTATTGCCGGGGTTGTGCCAAATGCACAAAAAGGTAGTCAGTGGTTTGTTGATGGCCAACAATCGATTATTGCTAAAACCAAATTGACGACAGCGAATAAAGCTAAAAATGTAATTTTATTTGTTGGCGATGGTATGGGGGTTTCTACGCTGACGGCGGCACGTATCCTTGATGGTCAAAATCAAGGCAAGTTAGGTGAAGAGGGGTATTTAAGTTTTGAAGAATTTCCTTATTCAGCACAAGTAAAAACCTACAATGTTGACTCCCAAACACCTGATTCAGCTGGCACCATGACGGCGATGATGTCAGGTGTTAAAACTGATGTCGGAGTTATTGGTGTTGATGAAGATATTGCTCGCGGAGATTGTTCAACCGTTGCGGGTAATGAGTTAGTCACGGCAATTGAAGCAGCAGAAATTAAAGGCTTATCAACGGGGATTATTTCTACTGCACGTATTACGCATGCGACGCCTGCTGCAGCATATGCGAAATCAGCTGATCGTAACTGGGAAGATGTTTCAGATATGCCTGAAGCGGCAGTTACTGCCGGTTGTGTAGATATTGCTAGCCAATTGGTTAATTTTGAAAGCAATTTAGAGCAACGCTTCCCGGGTGTTGATGTCGACGGTATTGAAGTTGCTTTTGGTGGCGGACGTCGTCATTTCTTACCAAAAGATGCGGCTTTTAATAGCGTAGATGCCGCCAGCGAAATTGAAGGTGATCGAACTGACGGTGTTGATCTGACAGCAGAATGGCAAGAGCAATATCAAAGTGGCAAATACATTATTGATCAAGCAGGTTTTGATGGCATAGATGCGAATACAACTGAGCGAGTTTTAGGCTTGTTTAACGAATCACATATGCAATATGAAGCGGACAGAGAAAATGATATTGCCGGTGAGCCATCATTAACAGAATTAACCAGTAAAGCCATTGATATATTAGATAACAATGATAAAGGTTTCTTTCTTGTGGTTGAATCGGGTCGTATTGATCATGGTCATCATGCTGGTTCAGCTTATAACGCCTTAACAGACACTATTGAGTTTTCAAATGCGGTAAAAGCCGCCGTTGCTAATACGAATCCAGAAGAAACTTTAATTTTAGTTACCGCAGACCACAGTCACGTTTTCACTATTGCGGGTTATCCAAAACGGGGCAACCCAATTTTGGGGAAAGTAGTAAACGTTGGTGAAACTGAACCAACATTGGCGGCTGATGGCATGCCATATACTACGGTTGGATATACCAATGGGCGAGGTTTTCGTAATCTAATTACTGAGACTAACGCCGATGCAACTTATAGCGAAGAGTCAGTTGCTGGTCGCCAAGATTTAACCACTGTCGAGACTACGAGCAATGGCTTTCATCAAGAAACTACCGTACCACTGAGTTCAGAAACACACGCCGGTGAAGATATAAGCTTGCACGCTAATGGCCCTGGGGCACATTTGGCACAAGGTGTTGTTGAACAAAGCGTAGTCTTTCACATTATTAATCAGTCTCTTGGCTTAATTGCTAATTAACTAGCTACTTCATAGGAATTAACCATGAAAACTTTAAATATTTTATCATTAGCAGTCTTAGTAGCTTTAGCTGGTTGCGATGGTGACGATGGGAAAAATGGTGCTAGCGGCACAAACGGTAGCAATGGCTTGAACAGTTTGATTAACCAAACCATGTTAGCTGTTGGTCATGAGCAGTGTTTGAATGGTGGTATACAGGTCGATTCAGGTATCGATGATGATAATTCAGGTGCACTTGAAAGTGCAGAAATTGATAGCACAGAATACCTTTGTTCAGCGCCGGTTAGCCAAATGCAAGGTTCGGCATTGGATGCCACAACGAACAATCTTTGGTATGAGCAAGGCCAGCAAGTATTAGCACAAGCTAAAATCAACCGTCAAATAATCGCCAACGCGCGTGGTAAAGCCAAGAATGTAATTTTGTTTGTTGGTGATGGTATGGGGTTATCAACAGTGACAGCCGCGCGTATTCTTGCCGGCCAACAACTTGGTAAAATGGGAGAGGAGCATCAGCTAAGCTTTGATAAGTTTCCATTTTCAGGCTTTGCTAAAACGTATAATGTTGACGCACAAACACCAGATTCTGCTGGCACCATGACAGCCATGATGTCAGGCGTTAAAACCGACGTTGGTGTTATTGGTGTTGCGGAAGCGATTGTTCGTGGTGATTGTAGTTCGGTTTCCGGTAATGAACTAGTGAGTGCGTTAGAGCTTGCGGAAATTGCCGGCAAGTCGACAGGCATTATTTCTACCGCAAGAATTACTCATGCAACACCTGCGGCAACTTATGCAAAATCAGCTGATCGCAACTGGGAGGATATTTCAGATATGCCAGCAGATGCGGTAACTGGCGGTTGTACTGACATTGCTTCACAGTTGATTAGCTTCGAAAGTGACTTGGAAAGTCGCTACGCCGGCTTAGATGTTGATGGCATTGAAGTTGTTATGGGCGGTGGTCGTCGTCATTTTTTACCAAAAGATGCGGCATTTAATAGTGCTGATGCCGATAGTACGGTTGAAGGTGATCGTACTGACGGTCGTGATTTAACGGCTGAATGGAAAGCACAATACCCAGCGGGTGATTATGTTATTGACCAAGCAGGTTTCGATGCCATTGACGCAGATACGACAAAGCGTATTTTTGGTCTGTTTAATGAGTCACATATGCAGTATGAAGCTGATCGTAAAAATGACATTTTAGGTGAACCGTCATTAAGTGAAATGACCAGCAAAGCGATTGATGTACTTGATAATAATGATGATGGTTTTTTCTTAATGGTGGAAGCTGGAAGAATTGACCATGGCCATCATGCGGGCAGTGCTCACGGCGCCTTAACTGATGCTATTGCCTTTGCTGACGCAGTGCAAGCGGCGGTTAATTCAACCTATTCTGAAGAAACCCTTATTATTGTTACTGCAGATCATAGTCATGTATTTACGATGGCGGGTTATCCTAAACGTGGTAATCCAATCTTAGGTAAAGTCGTTGCTGTTGGTAAAACTGAACCTAGTTTAGCTAGCGATGGTATGCCGTATACGACATTAGGTTACACCAATGGTAAAGGCTTTCGTGATTTGGGGGCTGAAACCAATGCTGATGAAGGGTACGACGGTGATGCAGTAACAGGCCGAGTTGATTTAACTGCTGTAGATACGACAACGGCCGGCTTTCATCAGGAAGCATTAGTGCCAAGAGGCTCTGAAACCCATGCCGGTGAAGATGTTGGTATTCATGCCATGGGACCGGGCGCACACCTTGTTAGTGGCACTAACGAGCAGAGCGTTATTTTCCATGTTATGGATCATGCGGCGGACTTGGTTGGGCTTGCCGAAGCTGCACTTGAGTAAGAGCATTTGTCTTACCAAGTAAGCGTGTAGAAGCAGAGAAAGTTGTAATGTCTTACTGATGTTGCAGCTTTCTTGTTATCAGGTTGCTAGATTATTTTAGGTTGTTTTTATGAAAATTATTATCTTTTTATTATCACTATTCTCGTTTCATGGTTTTGCCCAAGAATGTAGTAGTAAGGCAAATTTTATTAGTGCTGAGTATGAAGTCTACAGCAATGAGGTTTTTAAAAAAAATACATTGAACGATAACCGTGCGTCGATATCATTTGAATTTCATCGTAATAGTAATCGCGTTTTACAACGATTCTCTGATGTTGGATTCAGTAATATATGGAGGAAAGGCTCACATGGGCGTATTTCACTGTTACGTAGTTTTGATAAATACCAACACGCAATTGAATATCAACCTAACGAACTAAACCATAAACCGAATTGGTCAAGCATCTATCAGCCCGTGCCCGTGCCTAATATAGAAAAAATGGAATTAATTTCTCAAACAGGTACAGGTTGTGAACTAACACAGCAGTATCAACTAAAAAGTAATGGTATTGAATATCACCTGATTTGGCTTCCCAAGTTAGCATTAGTTCGCTATTTTCAAATAAAGAGTAGCAAGGTTAATAAAGAGTGGCAGCTAAGCTCATATCAAATCAACAGCCAGCGTTCGGCATCATTATTTACACAGTACGCCAACTACCATAGTACAGATTATGCGGATATTGGTGATAATGAATCTATGCCATTTTTAGGTAAAATGATTAGTCAGGGCTTTTCCACTGCGCAAAGCACGAGCCAGAAGCCGCATAGGCATCAACATTAGTATGGTTGTTATTTACTTTAAAAATAAAACAATAAGTGTCAGTGGTAATCCGTAACTTTTTGGGCTGTGGTGAGTTAAGGGGTGATTGATTTTCCTTGTGGGCTTAGTAGCCACTATAAAGGTGTTTCTTCAAAATATTACTTTGGTTCAGCATAGCGTTATTTGGAATATCAATATTGCCAGCAAGTAAGTAAATAACCTTTTCACCTTGTTCGGCTAACTCTAGCGCATGCTGAATATTTAGTAGAATACTTGATGGGACATCTTGTGGGTATTTGTTGGCGTCTCGGCGTATATATTCAATCAGATCAATATTAACTTCTTGATCATAAAATACTGCATCAGCAAATTGCATTTCGCGATGTGCCTTTAGTGTTAGGTGGTCAGGGTTACCTTCTAAGGTGTGGATAAAAACAATTTCGCCACTTGGTAGTGATGTTTTTTCTTGCAAGCTGGCAATTAGCTGCTGCTCTGCCGTTGTTGTTTGTCCATCTAAAATAGCTTGGCCGATTTTGCCGCGTAAGGTACGTTCCCAAAATGTTCGACGATCACGCATGCTTTTCACGCGTGCTTTAACATGGTCGCGAAATTTAAATGAGAAGTCTGCCAATTTACCGTAGCCATTAGGTAATGTTTTTTCTATTTGTTCGCGTAGCATGCGCAGTAAAATTGGCGCGCTTCCTGAGCTAGACATAGAAATGATTATAGGGCTTCGATCAATAATCGCAGGTGTTATATAGGTACAAAGCTCTGGTTGGTCAACAACATTAGTCAGTAGTTTTAAGCTCTTACTTTCTGTAGCTACTGCGCTGTTTACTTCCGTGCTGTCGGTTGCAGCAATTACAATATTGAAATTGTTGAGGTGGCCCGGTTGATAATTATGTTTAAGCCATGTTAGCTGATGAAGGTTTACCAAGCGTTCAACACTACTATTTAATGTTTCAGACATAATTGTAATATTAGTGGTCGATTTCAATAATAAATCTATTTTGCGGGCCGCAACTTCGCCACCGCCTATAATCATTGCGTTAATATGTTTGGCGTCTAGATATATAGGGAAGTACTTCATGGTTATTATTCTCTAAGGTTAAGCTATGCTTGCAACCTTGTTGATACCTGCATCAGTAAGGTTTAGTTGTTAAAAAGATAATAGTGCTTTACTGATTGCTAAGCCATTACTATCGCCATAAATATATTGACCTGGATTAAAGGTTAGGTCTGCAAAGCTTATAGTGCTATTAATTTCACCTTTGCCCAACTTTTCTGTTTTTATTGGGCAGCAACCTAGTGCTTTTACGCCAATGGGCAATGTAGCAATAGTTCCTGCGTCTCGAATACAGCCGTTAATAACTATAGCTTGCCAGCCATTCTTCACTGCTTGCTCAGCAAGCATATCGCCAAGTAGGGCACGAATCATACTTGCTTGACCGTCAACCACCATTACTTTGCCGGTTCCATTTTGTGCTACTAACTCTTTAACTTTCGAATTATCATTTATGCAGCTAACGGTAACCATTTCACCATAAAATATTTTTTTACCGCCATAATCTTTAAAAATGGGGGCTGCGAGAGTAAGTTGCTTGGTGTATTCATCAAACAAGTCGGGTAATAAATCTAGCATAGCTGTCCTTAAGGTAGAGTAATTGTTATTTCACCTACAATATCAAAACACCTCTGACGATTTTGCTATTAATAGTTATAGCGAACATAAGTTCAAGCTATAGTAAATGTGCCGATTGAATGCTACATATGCCATTTTGTTAAAATACGTTGGTAGCTGCCATCTGCTTTTATAGCGATTAGCGCTTTTGCCAATGCATCAACAATTTTCTTATCGGTGTTTAAGCTTGCGGCAATATATAGCTCACTGGCAAAGTTAGGCACTTGGTAATTGAGCTTTATTTGTTCAGGATTTAACCCGATATCTTCTAGTTCATAGCGCCAAAGTATACTGTTGGTAAATGCCGCATCTATCCGGCCACTATATAGTAGCTCCCACAAAACATCGTATTTGCTGCTAATGAATAAATTCTCATTCAAAATAAAGTTGTTTTCTAATAAATAATTTTCAGCTAAATCGCCTCTAATGGTGCCAATTCTGTAGGTTTTTGCTTTTGTTAGACTGTCTATTTGAATATCGGGGCGTGACTTTAATGTCGCGAGATAAGAGCTTAGCGTATATAGCTTACCAATCCATTGAAATTTATCTTCTCTTTTTGTGTCTCTAAATAAAGAGAATATGATGGTGTTTTTTTCGTTTAGCGCTAGCTGGTAACTACGAGCCCATGGATAGATATTTATATCAGCAACAATTTGGGCTTTGTGTAGCATAGCGTTAACAATTTCGACCATAGCACCTATAGGCTGGCGATTAGTATCTAGCATTTGTAATGGTGGGACTTCTTCACTAACAATATTAAGCTGTTGTGCGAATACCGTTGTTGAGTAACAACTGAATATAAATAAGGCTATTTTTAGCATTTTATTAGCACCTCATTAAATTAGATGACTTAAACCCTAGGGTGATTGTTATTCGTGAGGTCTCTATTGGTTTTTTATTTTAGTATATGACCAAGTGGGTATGTTGTCGCGCTATTGGATGCTAAACTGTGCAAAAAATTTGTAACGAGAGAAAACATGCCTTGGATCCAACTTAGGTTAAGTGCAGATGAAGAAACTGCCGAAAAATACAGTGATTGGCTAAGTGCTTGTGGCGCACAAGCCGTTACTTTTATCGATGCTCAAGACACACCTATATATGAACCTTTGCCAGGTGATGATGTTATTTATTGGCATAATACGGTAGTAATGGGCTTGTATGATGCCAGCCATGACATGGACAAAGTGTTAGCGTATTTGAAAAGCATTCATCCAGAAAAAGAAGCAATGCGCTATAAGCTGGAACAGTTAGAAGATAAAGACTGGGAACGCGAGTGGATGGATAACTTTCATCCGATGAAGTTTGGCGAACGACTATGGATTTGCCCGAGCTGGCGTGAAGTGCCAGAGCCTGACGCGGTAAATGTTATGCTTGATCCCGGTTTAGCATTTGGTACCGGTACACATCCAACAACAGCATTATGTCTAACTTGGCTTGATGGTTTAGATTTAACCGGCAAAACGGTTGTTGATTTTGGTTGTGGTTCTGGGATTTTATCTCTTGCAGCTTTAAAGTTAGGTGCCAAGAAAGTGATTGGTATTGATATTGACCCACAAGCGTTGCAAGCAAGTTTAGAGAATGCTAAACGTAACCAATGTGAAGATCGTTTAGAGTTATTCTTCCCTAAAGATCAACCTGAGTTTAAAGCCGATGTTGTCGTAGCTAATATATTAGCTGGGCCATTACGTGAACTTGCACCGGTGATTCTTGAGTACGTTGCTCAGGATGGCTTGCTTGCATTATCGGGTGTGCTAGAAGAACAAGCTCAGCAATTACAAGAAATTTATGGACAAAGCTGTCAAATGGACCCCGTTGCCATTAAAGATGAGTGGGTACGCTTGTCTGGCGTTCGAAACTAGTACGACTAAAGGTCTTAAAAAATGAACAGTTTTTGTTATCAAATTGTACAAAAACTGTTCCCATCAACATTTTATAAAATGTCAATATAAAAAACGTGAAAAAAAGCGCTTTTTGTTCAATTTATATCCTTTTCAATCTGAAAAAAAACACGTAAACTTAGCGCCCTTTTGACTAGTAGCTCAAAAAAACAACAGCGTGAAGATAGGTCCATACACACTAGCAAGCAATACTATGCTTGCACCCATGGCGGGAATTACTGATCAACCCTTTCGGCAATTGTGCTGCCAAATGGGCGCAGGTTTAGCAGTATCAGAAATGATGTCTTCGAACCCTAAAGTGTGGAATACCGGAAAATCTCAACGTCGTATGTTGCATAGTGCAGAGGCAGGTATTCGTTCAGTGCAAATTGCTGGATCGGATCCTGAAGAGCTTGCTTTTGCTGCTAAGTTTAATGCAGAGCAGGGCGCGCAGATTATTGATATCAATATGGGCTGCCCCGCGAAAAAGGTAAATAAGAAGTTAGCAGGTTCAGCATTACTGAAAGAACCCGGATTAGTCGAACAGATTGTTAAATCTGTTGTTGATGCGGTTGATATTCCAGTAACGTTGAAAATTCGAACTGGCTGGTGTGAAAACACTCGCAATGGAATTGAAATTGCTCAAATTGCTGAGCATAACGGTATTCAATCACTTGCTGTTCACGGTAGAACACGCAATGACTTTTATAAAGGTAATGCCGAATACGATACCATTCGAGCGATTAAGCAAGCAGTAAGTATTCCTATTGTTGCTAATGGCGATATTACTTGTGCAGAAAAAGCGGAACAGGTACTAAATTACACTGGGGCTGACGCAATAATGGTTGGTCGTGGTGCCCAAGGGAAACCTTGGATTTTTCGAGAAATTAATCATTTCTTGAAAACTGGCAGGCATTTGTCTGCACCTTCAACGGATGAAGTACGTTCAATTTTAATTGAACATGTAAAGGAATTGCACAAATTTTACGGTGACTTTATGGGTGTACGTTTTGCCCGTAAACATGTTTCTTGGTATATGCAAACGCATGAACAAGGAAAATCGTTTCGTTCTATTTTTAATGCGCTTGAGTCTGTAACAGAACAACTCGATGCATTAACTATGTATTTTGATAATTTAACTTTAGAAAGAGTCTGAACTTTATGTTTGAACAAAATATTTCCTCTCCATTTATTACTGGCGATTTACAAACTCAGACAAAGGCATCGCCTTTACGCACACAAGCGAAAGTAGCTATTAAAAACTACTTGTCTCAGTTAAACGGTAATGACGTTGATGATATGTACGACCTTGTGCTTTCAGAAATTGAAGCACCAATGCTTGAAGAAGTAATGCAGTATACTCGTGGTAACCAAACCCGCGCAGCAAACTTGTTAGGCATTAACCGTGGTACATTACGTAAGAAGTTAAAAAAATACGGTATGAACTAAGAATAACGACAGGTTAACCTGTCAAATAAAAGCACCCTCGGGTGCTTTTTTGTTATTAGGGCTTAAAAAGTTATCCAAATAGTCAACTTTTAGCCTGAAGAAAAATATCGCTTATCAATGATAATGGACGCGATAAAGAGCACATCGCCACGGACATGTGTCATAGGCCAGACAATCATTTTAATTATAGGTAATTAGAAAAACCATGGATACACCACGCCCAATTAAACGCGCACTGTTAAGTGTTTCAGATAAAACTGGTATTGTAGAATTTGCTCGCTCGTTATCACAAAAAGGTATTGACCTTTTATCTACGGGTGGCACTGCTAAGCTATTAGCAGACAATGGTATTAAAGTAACTGAAGTATCTGATTACACTGGTCACCCAGAAATTATGGATGGTCGCGTAAAAACACTTCACCCAAAAGTACATGGCGGCATTTTAGCTCGACGTGAAATGGATGAAGCGGTTATGGCTGAAAACAACATCAGTGCAATTGACCTTGTTGTGGTAAATCTTTACCCTTTTGCTAATGCTGTTGCTGATGAAAATTGTAGCTTAGAAAATGCTATCGAAAACATCGATATCGGTGGTCCAACAATGGTTCGCGCTGCTGCGAAAAACCATAAAGATGTAACAATCGTAGTAAATGCTGAAGACTATGATCGTGTTTTAGCTGAAATGGATGCTAATAGTGACTCTTTGGTTTATCAAACACGTTTTGATTTAGCGATTGCTGCCTACGAGCATACTGCGGCATACGATGGCATGATTGCAAATTACTTCGGTAAAATGTTACCTGCACATGGTAGTGACGTTGCTGAAAGTGAAGAAACACAAAAATTCCCACGTACTTTCAATAGTCAGTTTATTAAAACACAAGACTTACGCTACGGTGAAAACTCTCATCAAGATGCGGCTTTTTATGTTGAAGCTAACCCAGAAGAAGCTTCTGTTTCTACAGCGAAGCAAGTTCAAGGTAAAGCATTATCTTACAACAACATTGCTGATACAGATGCAGCATTAGAATGTGTTAAAGAATTTGATGAAGCTGCTTGTGTGATAGTAAAGCATGCTAACCCATGTGGCGTTGCTATTGGTGATAATATCTTGGCAGCGTATGAAAGCGCTTATAAAACTGACCCTACTTCAGCATTTGGTGGCATTATCGCGTTTAACCGTGAGTTAGACGCCGACACAGCAGAAGCTATTGTTTCTCGCCAGTTTGTTGAAGTTATTATTGCACCAAGCATTTCAGATGCTGCAGCACAAATTATTGCGGCTAAGCCAAATGTTCGTTTATTAGAATGTGGCTTATGGTCAACACAAACTACCGGTTTAGATTACAAGCGTGTGAATGGTGGCTTATTAGTACAAGACCGAGATCAAGGCAAAGTTACTGCAGATGATTTAAAAGTGGTGACTAAGCGTCAACCAACTGATGAAGAAATGCGTGATTTACAATTCTGTTGGAAAGTAGCTAAATACGTAAAATCTAATGCCATTGTTTATGTTAAAAATAGCATGACGATTGGTGTGGGTGCAGGTCAAATGAGTCGTGTTTATTCTGCAAAAGTTGCGGGTATTAAAGCGGCTGATGAAGATTTGGAAGTTGCGGGTTCTGTTATGGCATCTGATGCTTTTTTCCCATTCCGTGATGGTTTAGATGCTGCTGCTGAAGCTGGTATTACTGCCGTTATTCAACCTGGTGGTTCTATGCGTGATAATGAAGTTATTGCTGCTGCAGATGAACACAATATTGCTATGGTGTTTACTGGTATGCGTCACTTCCGCCATTAGAAAATACTAAGTGTTATACCGTGCTCAGCTCTATTAAGTAGCTGAGCACTTTTTTCAGCGCCTTATGTAAACGTTGCTCAATAGACAATTACGTTACATTTGGAAATATTGAGATAAGTTCAAACGCCGTTTTTTATCGATAAGATAATGCCAATGGCACTGAACATCTTGAGAAAATCTGCTATAACTAGCGTTTAAAAATAACTAGTTAATGGAAGATAACAATGAATACAACAGCGCTAACGTTAAAAAAAGTTTTTACTGCTTCAATTATTTCTGCAACTTTATTGTGCTCAGGCATTGCAAGTGCTCATCAGGAAGGGCAACTTGAACAAGCCATTGCTGGTGAACATCGTTCTGACAAAAATAAAGCTCGTGACCAATTTCGTAATCCTCAAGAAACCTTAGAATTTTTTGGCTTTAAACCATCAATGACCGTTGTAGAAATTACTCCAGGCGGTGGTTGGTATACTGAAATTTTAGCGCCTGCAGTAAAAGGTAAAGGCAAACTTTACGGTGCACATTATCCAGATACTGGTGAAGATAACTATTACAGTAATTCACGCAAGAAATTAGTTAAAAAATTGGCGAGTAACGCGGTATTTAGCGAAGTTGAATTAACTAATTTTGTACCTCGTAAAGCAAGTGAACTTGCTCCTGCAGGCAGTGCTGATATGGTACTAACTTTTCGTAATTTGCATAACTGGCGTGACGCTGGCGTAGAACAAGCATTTAAAGATGCTTACAAAGCGTTGAAAAAAGGTGGTGTATTAGGTGTTGTTGAACATCGCTTACCTGAAGGTGTTGATGCTAAAAAAGCGATGGGTTATGTTTCTCAAAGCAAAACAATTGCACAAGCAAAGGCTGCTGGTTTTACTTTAGCTGCAAGTAGTGAAGTAAATGCTAATGCTAAAGATACGGCCGTTTATCCAAAAGGCGTATGGACCTTACCGCCAGTTTTACGTTTAGGCGAAGAAGATAAAGCAAAATATATGGCGATTGGCGAAAGCGATCGTATGACATTAAAGTTTGTAAAATAAACTAACTAAGCCGCTATTGTGGTATTGCCATGTAGCGGCATGTGTAAACTAGGAATTTAAGTTAATGAATGTTTTGGTAATTGGTAGTGGTGGTCGTGAGCATGCTCTTGCATGGAAAGCAGCACAATCAGCTGCAGTAACAACAGTATTTGTTGCACCCGGTAATGCTGGCACAGCAACAGAAGCAAAATTAGAAAATATTGCCATTTCAGGTGGTGATATTCCTGCTTTAGTCGAATTTGCGAAAAGCAATGATATTGCTCTTACTATTGTTGGCCCTGAACAACCTCTTGTTGATGGTGTTGTAGATGCATTTCAGGCTGAAGGCTTAATGATTTTCGGACCAAGTGCTAAAGCTGCGCAACTAGAAGGCTCAAAATCTTTTACTAAAGACTTCTTAGCTCGTAATAATATTCCTACAGGCGCGTACCAAAATTTTACTGAAATTGAACCTGCAATTGCATATGTTCATGAAATGGGCGCTCCAATTGTTGTTAAAGCCGACGGCCTAGCGGCCGGCAAGGGCGTTATCGTTGCCATGACATTGAAAGAAGCCGAAGATGCTATCAAAGATATGTTAGCGGGTAATGCTTTTGGTGATGCTGGTCATCGTGTTGTGGTTGAAGAGTTCCTTGAAGGTGAAGAAGCAAGTTTCATCGTTATGGTAGATGGTAAAAATGTTTTGGCATTTGCGACCAGCCAAGATCATAAGCGTGCATACAATGGTGATCAAGGACCGAATACTGGTGGCATGGGAGCTTATTCTCCAGCACCGGTGGTTACACCTGAAATTCATCAACGTGCAATGGATGAAGTTATCATGCCTACTGTTGAAGGTATGGCTAATGAAGGTGCTCCTTATACAGGCTTTTTATACGCAGGTTTAATGATTGATGCTGATGGCACACCGAAGGTAATTGAATACAACTGTCGTTTTGGTGATCCGGAAACTCAACCTATTATGATGCGCTTAAACTCAGATCTTGTTGAATTGTGTTTGATGGCATGTCGTGGTGAATTAGATCAAGCCACCATTGATTTTGATCCTCGTCCGGCAGTTGGCGTAGTTTTAGCTGCAGCTGGTTATCCAGCAAGTTATCCTAAAGGAGATGTAATTTCAGGTTTGGCTACCAACAAAGCTGATGATCGCAAAACCTTCCATGCAGGTACTGCAGAAAAAGATGGTGCAATTGTTACCGCAGGTGGTCGAGTACTATGTGCTACTGCTATGGGCGACAATGTTACACAAGCTCAAAAATCTGCATATGAATTACTAGCAGAAATTTCTTGGCCAGGTGTAGAGTTTAGAACTGATATTGCTTATCGCGCGATTGAACGTGAGCAAAGTTAGTTAAAATTTATTAATACTTTTCAAGTGAAGTAGTAAAACGAAAAAAGCCCAGCATAACTGTTGGGCTTTTTAGTATTCATTTTTTGAATTAAATTTTCAGTTATTTAGCTTGGCTAAGGTCTCTTTCTTCGCACCACCAGCAATGGCCGCCGCAATTGCTGAATCTCTATCAACGCCAGAATCTATTGCTGCATTGACGATACCACTATTATAACTATCATCGCTTTGTGTAACAGCAGTAGTAACAACAGTATCAGCTTCTAATGGAAACAACGCCAATATGTCTTTTACTATATTAGTTGCTTGTTCTGGGATCGCCGTGAGAGCGGCGGTAAGAATATTTAACATTTCTGACGGGTAGTTTGATGCAGTATTATTAACAATATTAGTCATATCGTAAGGTTCAGTGCGTATTGCTACCCTCACAATGCTTTCAAGTTCTGCGGGACTATATTTTAATGCTGTATTAACAATCTCTTGCGCATAGGCAGGCTCTGCTTTAATTGCAATTTTAACTAAACTACTACTTGGGGCAACATCAGCTTTAATGGCGTGCTCTATAACATCGCATGCTAAAACAGGTTCAGCAGATAAAGCGCCTAACATTATTTGGCGGTATTTTTCTGGGTATCGATCTAAAGCGACAGCCATTACAACGTCAACTTTCTCTGGGTAGCGAGAAAGAAGTGAATGTACGCTGCTACGTATGCTTCTGTGCTTTTTAACTTGTTGGTTTAATATTTTAGCGATTAAACGTTCTTGTTTATATTTGGCAACATCCTTGGCCACGACTCCACTACTAATACCAGCAAGCATTAACAAGATGATAATTTTTTTCATTTGTAATGCTCTTTGCGTAAACTTAATTATATTTACACTTTATTATTCTTATGTGCAAAACAATATAGAGGATAAATTAATTATTATCTCCTGTGTTTTTATACATGAGAATCAGTTCTATTGAAATACTACTAGAGCTACTATAAGCCTAATGACTAGTTTATTAGTCCGTTAAATAGTCGGGTAGTTCAATTAAAAAGCAAACAAACCTTTTTAAGCAAATAAAGTGTATTTAAGTATTGACGTATCGCGAGAAATCGCCATAATGCGCTCCACTTCTTCGGGGCAACCCAAGAAGCTTGTTTTAAAGAGTTAACTCTTTCGGTTTAGGCCAAAGCAGGTGACTTAACGTCTCAAAGTAGGGTTTTGAATCTTCTGCAAAGAAAGTTCAAAAAAATGAAATAAGATGTTGACTTTAAAACACGGACGCGTATTATACGCATCCTGCTTCAGGCAAGGCCTGCAGCAACGAAGCAAAGCGAATGAGATTTTGTTTCGGTTAACTCATCGAGTTAACGTTCTTTAACAATTAGTTATCATGCAATTTGTGTGGACACTCACATTAACGTTGATTTTACATAGTTATCTCTTTCCTCGGAAAGAACATAACAAAAAACAGCTTAATATGATGTCACACAAAATAAGTATTAATCATTAATTTGATTAGTACGTTTTATGTAGTTTTTATCTTCTTTAGTCGGATAGATAGAAACACGACAGAATTCATTGAGCAGATGTTGAAACAAGTTTACTTGATTCACATCACAAACGATTTTTAATTGAAGAGTTTGATCATGGCTCAGATTGAACGCTGGCGGCAGGCTTAACACATGCAAGTCGAGCGGTAACAGAGATAGCTTGCTATCTGCTGACGAGCGGCGGACGGGTGAGTAATGCTTGGGAATATGCCTTTGAGTGGGGGACAACAGTTGGAAACGACTGCTAATACCGCATAACGTCTACGGACCAAAGGGGGGGATCTTCGGACCTCTCGCTCATAGATTAGCCCAAGTGAGATTAGCTAGTTGGTAAGGTAATGGCTTACCAAGGCGACGATCTCTAGCTGGTTTGAGAGGATGATCAGCCACACTGGGACTGAGACACGGCCCAGACTCCTACGGGAGGCAGCAGTGGGGAATATTGCACAATGGGCGAAAGCCTGATGCAGCCATGCCGCGTGTGTGAAGAAGGCCTTCGGGTTGTAAAGCACTTTCAGCGAGGAGGAAAGGGATGTAGTTAATAACTGCATGCTGTGACGTTACTCGCAGAAGAAGCACCGGCTAACTTCGTGCCAGCAGCCGCGGTAATACGAGGGGTGCAAGCGTTAATCGGAATTACTGGGCGTAAAGCGTGCGTAGGTGGTTTGTTAAGCAAGATGTGAAAGCCCCGGGCTCAACCTGGGAACTGCATTTTGAACTGGCAAGCTAGAGTATTGTAGAGGGTAGTGGAATTTCCAGTGTAGCGGTGAAATGCGTAGAGATTGGAAGGAACATCAGTGGCGAAGGCGGCTACCTGGACAAATACTGACACTGAGGCACGAAAGCGTGGGGAGCAAACAGGATTAGATACCCTGGTAGTCCACGCCGTAAACGATGTCAACTAGCCGTCTGTAGACTTGATCTGTGGGTGGCGTAGCTAACGCGCTAAGTTGACCGCCTGGGGAGTACGGCCGCAAGGTTAAAACTCAAATGAATTGACGGGGGCCCGCACAAGCGGTGGAGCATGTGGTTTA
>OJBM01000004.1_pt1 | contig 180861 bp, 163 predicted proteins | sample 1591061 | NCBI WGS metagenome assembly OJBM01 (sample SAMN05416872, study PRJEB24817) | seawater metagenome | isolation source: Sea water | place: Canada:Atlantic | collected 2013-11
AAACAACGTAAAAATACAGGAATCAATGGTGGAAAAGCTTAATGCAGTGCCATTCCGGTCAGGCTCCATGTTAGACAACATCACTTTTTTTGATGGGGAGTTAGATGAAAGTCTGGCTGTGAAAAGTGCGCAGTTAGCCTGTATTCATCAATATATTATTAATATGCCCATGGCTTACCATACCTGATAGGGAACATGGGCACTACGTTATCAGGAGGGCAAAGACAAAGCTTGTTATTGGCAAGGGCCTTATATTGCCAGCCTAAAATACTGTTTATGGATGAAGCCACTTCCAATCTAGATACTGAATTGGAAGCGATTGTAAATGACGCCATAAAGAAACTGAATATAACCAGAATCATCATTGCCCATCGTCCTGAAACCATTCGCTCGCCCGGTAGAGTGCTTGCGCTTCAGGCTGGGGTGCTGGTGGAAGTAGCCTAAACGTAAAGCACAGAGCAAATGAATTCTATTATGTTTCTAAGGGAAGTGTTTCATCGCTTCCCCATTCACTCCAAGAGCCATCGTACAGACTTAAATGTTGATAACCAGCCTCAAAAGCGCTTACCAGTACAATGCAGGCGGTAATGCCTGAACCACAAGAAAATATAAGTTTTTGATGAAGGCCGATGCTACTTTTTGAAAAAACATCTTTAAGTGTAATTTTATCTTTAAAGGCGCCATCTATTAATAGTTGAGCAAAGGGCAGGTTAATTGAATTAGGAATGTGACCGCTGCGTACACCGGCTCTGGGTTCCGGTGATTCCCCTAAAAAGCGCGCTTTTGATCGGGCATCTAATACTGTATTTTCAGGGTTGTTGATGGCGTTTAATACTTGCTGGGCATTTTGCAGTAACTCACTTTGTATATGGCCCACAATACTTCCCTGTTTGGGCGCTTGGTAGTTAGGGCTTGTGGGGTATTTTTGTTTTAACCAAGCGGGCAGTCCACCGTTTAAAATATAAACATCCTTTACTCCCATAATTTTAAACATCCACCATGCGCGGGGTGAAGCGTACACACCCTGATTACAGTAAATCACCACAGTGCTATCGCGATGAATGCCTAAGGCTTGTGCTTGTTCGGTGAACTGCTGTTCACTTGGTAGGGTATTGGGTTGTGTGGCTTGAGGGCGATGAAAGTAATTTTCTAAGTCGCATTTAATGGCACCAGGAATACAAGAGAACTGTTCGTAAAGCAGTGGCTCCATGCCCACTACTTTTTTCATACTGGCATCAAGTACAACTAGATTTTCATCTTGTAGGTGTTGATGCAGCCAGTTAACTGAAACAAGTGCTGAAGGTTGAGTCATGGTCGTTCCTAGTCAATGGTATTTTTAAACGTTGCTTATTTACAATAACTTTGTACTTTACCCTAAGCCGGTTAATCAATTGTCTGTTTCGCTTTCACAATGGCGCACTATGAATCATTTGGGGTTTTAATAAGATTAGGCACGTCTAAGCCTAAGCTGTAATTACGGTAATCACTGGGGGAAACACCTGTCCATTTTTTAAAGGCGCGAGTAAAAGTGGCGGGTTCCGTAAACCCTAGGCGGCGGCCAATTTCACTCATGGTTAGGCTGGTGTCTTCAAAAAATCCAATGGCTTGATCCCGACGTACATTGTCTTTTAATTGCTGAAAGCCACTGCCCTCTTGAGTGAGCTTACGCCGTAGGGTGCGACTGGTCATGTGTAAGCGGTTGGCAATGGCCTCTAAGTCGGTTTCTTTAACGTTGTTGATCTCTTCTAAAATTCGCATTACTTGGGCGCTGCAGGTGTCGAAAAACGATTGCTTTTTAAACCACTGTATAGGTGCGTCATTTAAATAATCGTGCAGTTCTTTGGGGTTTTGAATAATGGGTAAGTTTAAATATTTGGCATCGAACACCACTGCATTGTATTTATTTTCATAATGGCAAGGGCTTGAAAACATTAAGCGGTACTCAGGAAAATGCAAAGGTTTGGGGTACTGTATGCATACTCGGTTTAAGGGAATGACTTGCCCTACTAACCAGCTTGGAAAGCGGTGCCACACTAATAACAAATATTCTATTAGTAGGCTGCGCGGCGGCAATGCACCTGCTTGTGTGGCATTGGCATGAGCCCCTTCTTGTTTGAATGTGGGCTCCACACTAAAGCGAACTTCTTGTAGGTTCACATCTAAAGAAAAATGCAGTTGGTCGCTTATGAGATTATAAAACTCAACGGTATGCTTTAGTACATCCCCCAGAGTTTTTAAATCTACCAAGCGTTCGGCCAACAAAGAAAATACCCCGAATTTAATCTTGTGTTGAGTAAGGCCCATGAGCTCATCACCGCTGATGTGCCAATTGGCGCGTATGATAATGGCCAATTGCTTGGCCGAGACTCGGGTGCGCGGCTGCTTTAATAGGGCTCGGGTTAGTTTGGCTTTGGCCAGTATGTCGGTTTCATTTCCCCCAAGGCGCACGGCGTTATCCAGATGAACACGGGCAAAATAGCTGGCTACGGTGTGATTGTCTGTAAGCATCATAAGGGCTATTCCCTATTGGTGAAGTGATACCAAATAAGCTGTGCATTCAGGCCAAAGTGTCCGTTATAGGTAACCGCTAGGGTCTTTAAGGGCTTAACTTCGGTTTTTCTTGGCATATCTTAAAAGATAATGTCCGAATATGCTAAACAAATGACTGCTTACATCATTGTCTGAACGGGCATACATGGCCAAAATTCGCCTAATACTTCCTAGCTATGCTAGTCCATGTAAAAAATAATGAGGGTAAATCATGACCACTGAATTAGACGCCAATCAAGAAGAAGTGCAAATGTTCCGCGACATGGTTTTGCGCTTTTTAGAGCAAGAAATTTTGCCTCATGTGGACAGCTGGGAAAAAAATCATGAGATGCCCCAAGAAATGTGGAAGGTCATGGGCACAGCGGGTTTATTGCTGGTGGATTTACCCGAGCAATACGGCACAGCAGGGGCCAGCTTTGATGTATGCCAAATGATTCAAGAAGAAATGTGTCGCTTGGGTCTGCATGGCTTGGCCACGGGTTACAACATTCACTCTAATATTGTGGCCCCTTACATTTTAAACATTGGTAATCAGGCTCAAAAAGATCAATGGCTGCCTAAAATGGCCACAGGCGAAGTGGTGGGTGCCATTGCCATGACAGAGCCCGGAGCGGGTAGTGATTTAGCGGCACTTCGCACCAGTGCCATTAAAGACGGTGACGAATATGTATTGAATGGCTCTAAAACCTTCATCACTAACGGCAATCAAGCGGGCATGGTAATTGTTTGTGCTAAGACCGATCCTAATGCCGGTTCTAAAGGCATTTCTTTATTTTTAGTGGATACCACCTTGCCGGGGTTCAGCACCGGTAACCCTATTCATAAAATGGGTCAACACAGCAGCGATACAGCAGAACTGTTTTTTGAAAACATGCGCATTCCAGCTGATGCTTTGTTAGGGGAAGAAGGCAAGGGCTTTGTTTACCTAATGCAAGAATTGCCTCGTGAACGTTTAGGTTGTGCAGTGCAGGCCATTGGTCACGCTCAAGGGGCTTTAGATTTAACCCTAGATTACGTAAAAGAGCGTAAAGCGTTTGGTCAATCGGTGGGTCAGTTCCAAAACACTCGTTTTAAGCTGGCCGAATGCAGCACTGAATTAGAAATGTGCCGTGCCCTTTTAGCCTTGCACATGGATAAGTATAAGCGCGAAGCCATGACAGTCACCGACGCAGCCATGCTAAAACTGGCCGCCACCGAAATGCAGCTTAAAATGGTCAATGAATGCCTACAGTTGTTTGGCGGTTACGGTTACACCGACGAATACCCAATTTCACGTTTCTACCGCGATGCCCGTGTGCAAACTATTTATGCGGGTAGCTCAGAAATTATGAAAGAAGTGATTGCCCGTGGACTGCTAGGGCGATAAATAACTGGGCAGGTAGAGCTGATCAGTTTTAAGGCAAAAAGATTTTAAAAAGTTAGCATGCATTTTTGACCCGAACCAAAAATAAAGCTGGCGGTTTAGAATGGGAAAGTCAGGTTTGGTTATCTGTTTACAGGTAACTGGGCTTGGCTTTTTTTATTTTTTAAATTATCTGTTTAACTTAAAGATCTCTTTCCAAGCGGGTAACCTGCCAGCCTCTTTGTTAAAAGTTGTCCTTTGTTAGAAATAGCCATTTGTTTGTAATCTTTGCCCATATGGCCAATTACCACAGATTCTAGTATTGTGCCTGCCTATTGAGTCGCAAAATGATAATAAATCGTTAGGCCAGTACTCCCGAGTTTCGTTTTCTAAACTACCACGGCGCCAGTTAGTATCAAGGACAGTGAATGCTTCGCTTTATCGTATTGACATTGATTGTTTTGTGTTCACAGCAGAGTTTCGCCCGCCAATCTTGTGACTGGCCATTCCGCACCACGATTACCATTAATCAAAGTGACTTTAACGGTTTAACCGACTATCCAGTGGATTTGTTTTTAAGCAGCGGTAATTTGCACTCGCAATACCAGTGGAGCAACAGCGGCAATGATTTACGTATATACAGCAGCGATGACACCACCCCTTTACCTTTCACCATAAACAGTTGGGATGCTGCAAGCAAAGGGGCCAACGTACGAGTGAGTTTTTCCAATCTTGATATGGGGTCACGTACTATTTACGTGTACTACGGCAATCAAAATGCAAGCAGTCTAAGCACGACAGTGCCCGCCCTGCCTTTTGTGACGGGTAAAATTAAATATCATACACGCAGTAATAACGGCGTAGACCCTGACAGTTATGCCGAAGCCAAAAGTACTTTTAACCAGGGTAATGATACAAATACCTCTTATGGTTGTAGCCATCCTGACAATTTTACGGGCATCACAAACCAAAACCAAGGTAGTGGCCGTAGCCGAAATAATTTTATTGCCTATTCAAAAACTTTATTCACGGTGAAGACCGGTGAGAGTGGAAACTGGGGAATTCGCTACGGAGCAGACTTTGGATTAGGGGGCGGCCTGTATGTGGACACTGTAAATGTATTAGATGAAAAGTGGACAGACGATTTATGGTGGGGGGGAAGCAACTGGGCAACGGGTATAAGTGATGTGTTATATGGCTCGGTTTATTTAAGTGAGGGTGAGCATGAAATGGAAATCATTGGTGGTGAAGGCTGTTGTGACGGTGGGGTAACCGTGCAATTTTCAAAGGATTATTCTGGCCCCACTGAGTATTCTACTGCCACTTGGCTGCCATTTACCGCGAGTAATATAGACATCCGAAGTGAAGCTTGCCCCATCCCTAGTTTATCTATTTCCTACGGTGCCCACGATGTCTGTACTAAAAACTTATCCATAACCAGCAGTGACAGTAGCAGCCAGTCTTGGTTAGCGGGTAGTACAAATGTGATTAATTTAAATGTGAATAATTTAGAAATTAGCAGTAGCGCCACCAGTAATACCTTGCTGGACATTACCTTACCTAGTGATATTACCCTCTCAAGTTACACTGGAAATAATTGGAGCTGTACAGGCACAAGCGGCACCATTAGCTGTGTGTATGATCAGACGATTAACGCTAATAGCAGCGCCAGTACGTTAATGTTAACCACTTTACTGGGCAGTGGCGCCACCACAGGCAGTACACAAAATATTAGTGCTACTGTGAGTGGCAGCGCCCCAGACAGTGATACCAGCAATAACACCTTGGGGTTTGCTATTTCGGTGTTGAGTAATGCCGGTATTCCTGCTGATTGCGTGAGTCCTCAGCCAGGCTTGCTGGTGAAGTTTTTTGATATTACAGGTTATGCAGTCAGCGATATTCAAAATGCAGCCGAATATCAAGCCTTAATAGATGAGCACGGCACTATTAATTATCTTCAAGGGCAAACCATTTTTTCTGAAATCAATGGTTCGGGTAACCCCTTTAGTAGTGTGGATGATTATTTTATTGCTGTGTTTGAGGGCTACATTTACAGTGCTAGCGGAGACAGTGTTTATTTTGGAGTAGACGGTGATGATGCAGTTGAAGCTTGGGTTTGGGTAAATTATCCCGGTAATAGTGGCAGTGATGGATTAGAGGTGGTAAGTGGATATTATGGTCTACACGGGCCAGCAGGTTCTTCGCGGGGCATCAGCAAAAAAATTACGCTTTCCACTGGGTTCACTCCTATTGAATTTCGAATTCAAGAATACACGGGTGGTGATCAATATAAGTTTTATTGGGGACCAACTAATAACGCGAGTAGTCACTCAACTATCACTTCTGATGTGTTTTATCATTGTGCTGGAGATCCCTGGTTTCAATTGAATTCTACCACCAGTGTGGTGAGCGACCCTGTTAATGGTACTATTTTCCCCAAAGCGATCCCTGGCGCAGTCATGACTTATACCGTAGATGTTTTAAACCCAGGTAATATCAGCAGTGATGTAGACAGCACTGTACTGGTTCAAGAACTGGCCTCTAATTTGGAATTATTTGTGGATGACTTTGATGGTGCCGGCAGCCCCATTAGATTCACAGATGGCACAGCTAATAGTGCCAGCGGTGTGAGTTATGTATTTAATAGTTTAACCAGTACCAGCGATAGCATTAGCTTTAGCGCGGATGGTACTAACTTTAATCACAGTCCCACCAGCACAGATGGTTATGATTCAGCCATTACACATTTTAAACTGACCTTACCTGGTACCTTTAAGCCTACCTTTGATGGCGTGACACCCTCCTTTAAATTTGAGTATCAGGTGCGGGTGAAGTAGCTTTTAACTGAATAAAAAAGAAGGCCGAGTTTGATGTATGGGTAACGACAGCCATTCAAATTAGACCTTGACGTGGTTGCTAGGAATAGCTAATAAAATTCATAAAGTTGAATTTTAGAATGACTCTCAAACTTATTTTTGGCCGCTGTTTTCCTTAAAATACCGCCTGCTAAATCGATTTGTAATATCTTGGGTAGGTACGCTGCAGCTTTTTTAACCTAGCCAATTATAGCGTTTTTTTTACAAATCCATAGTAGCTTATCTTGTGAGATGATGTGTATCTGAGCTGTATTTACTCCAAAGAAAAGATAGAAATTGAGTTGTGGTGCGATTAGAAAGGGCAATCCTCCCTTTTTTAATTGAAGTCACTGCTGTCCCGCAATTTAAAAACAAAAAAGGCTTAGTAATCAATTAGTTGGTAAGATTAATCACCACAAAAAATCATCAACTAGATTACTAGGCCTATGAGTCATCGTCGCACAGTCCTTTCCCAATTTTTAAAGCTTGTACCAAAATATTAATTCTTAAAGCTCGCGAAAGAGCATCATAATGGGCAAAAGTTTCGTAAATTTTCTCAATTTGATCAATTCATCGTTTTGTTTACATTGCAAGTTACGGGTAGGAACAGCATTCGAGATGTTATTGAAAATGTAAAAGCCCAAGTCAGTAAACTTTTTCATATCGGCACACAAGCAATGTCGCGTAGCAGTCTTAGTCGAATAAATAACGAGCAGCCTTGGGGGTTATATCAAGCGTATTTCCATGGGCCAAATTTCGTCAAACAAAAGGGGCTGTGAAACTTCACGCGGTACTCGACTACGACGGACTACTCCCCACTTTTATTGATGTCACCGATGGAACAACTCATGAGGTGAATATTGGTCGGGGAATAAAGCTACCTAAAGGCAGTATTCTAACTATGGACCGTGGATACATTGATTATGAGTGGTTTCAAGAGCTGACAGATCAAGGTGTATTTTTTGTGACGCGTGCTAAAAAGAACATGCGTAGCCGAATTGAAATACGAAATAAGGTGGATAAAAAATCAGGCGTTTTCAGCGAAAACTCAATAGCATTAACCAGTGAAAAGGGCCAAGGACATCAAGGTCTTTTACGAAAAATAGGTTACGGTGACCCTATCACGAATAAACAATATTATTTTTTAACCAACCACTTCAAGTTGGCAGAAAAAACCATCGCAGATATTTATAAAGATCGTTGGCAGATAGAGCTATTTTTTAAGTGGATAAAGCAGGAACTGAAAATAAAGAGCTTCATTGGCACCACGAAAAATTCGGTAATGAGCCAAATTTGGGTAGCGCTGTGCACTTACTTGCTGATTCATTACTTCAAGTGGAGTAATGGCTTGCACCAGTCAGCACTTCAAGTAGTTCAGCTTCTTCAATTAAACTGGTTTGATCGACGGTGCGTTGCGGGTCTATTTAAACCTCCGAAACCTTCGCCGGATATAGGATTAACGATGGGTTTAGATTTTTGAAAACTACAGGGCAGCAGTGAATTGAAGTGAAAATATAAATGTATTAAAAAATATAATTCTTGAATTGGTTCTAGCCCCACTTACAAGAATTTAAATTTAGTGCGTTGATCAACATAAAGCCCTAATTTTTCATCAATGGTCGTTCACTTAAGTAGGTAGTTGAGTATAACTAGTGGCTGTTAGAATATTTATCAACCTAGTATTTTAAATTCCATACTAGATATTTTTCTTGAATGTAGATGCTAAAAATAAAGTATTTCTGTTTAATTTAATTAAACAGAAACAAATTCGTTCTTTAGAATCTAAATTACGGCTTTGAAATTTTTCTGAATCTATAATTCTTCCCTCTTCAAATAGCCGTTAGAAAACCAAGGTTAATGCAATACCAAGCATTATAAGGCCCGTGATAAAATCAAGGACTTGCCAGATGAATGAATTTTTAAAATAAGGCTGTAAATATCCTCCGGCAAAACAAATGGTGTAAAACCAGATCCCCCCTGCGACACATGCCCCAACAGAAAAATAAAAATGACCTTCTGGTTCATATTGGGCACCAACGCCACTCATTAAGACCATGGTATCAAGATAGGCATGGGGGTTAAGGAGCGTCAGAGCCAGTGTCATTAAAAAAGCTTTTTTACGACTGTCAATGAAAGACTTTTCAAGGTCAATGATTTTTTTCTTAAATGCAGAATGTAACGAAAATATTCCGTATGCCGTAAGAAATATTACACCTGTCCACTTCATAATAACAATCCATTGAGGATTATTATTTAAAGCTTGGCTTATGACGAACATTCCCGAGAATATTAATACGATATCCAGTAGAATACAGGCTGTTGCAATGAAAAAATGGTATTGGCGACGAATGCTTTGGCTAATTAAAAAAGCATTTTGGGCGCCGATGGCCATAATTAAACCGCCGCCAGTAATAAAACCTTTTGCAAGGGGCTCTATGTGTAACACTAGGGGTATCATTTGCTTTCACCATTAAGGTTTTTTAACTCTGGCGAAATAATAATCTCGAACCTGTAATAAGAAAAATTAATAATTATGATTCTGTATAAGTTAAACTGATGCTGGATGTTAAGCACATTCAGGCAGTCGCAGCCGTAATCGAAGAGCAAAGTTTTGAGAAAGCTGCGGTTATGCTCTCCATATCTCAGTCTGCCATTTCGCAACGGGTAAAAACCCTAGAAGGGCAGTTGGGTCAGGCTCTATTAATTAGGAGCAGTCCTGTTCGGCCTACCGAAGCGGGCCGTAAAATCTTTGGTTATTACCAGCAGATGAGTTTGTTGCAACATGAGCTCATGGAAGAGTTAAATGAAGATTTATCCCCTAAGTCGTTTAAACCCAGAGATAAATTACGAATCGCCCTAAACGTAGATAGCCTTGATACTTGGTTTATGGATGCCATAACCCCAGTAGTGGAAAAGCATAAGCTATTACTTGAATTAAGGGTTGATGATCAGGAAGCCACTCATGATTTATTAAAAAATGGTGAGGTAATAGGTTGTATCAGCTCTAGTAGCGACACTTTGCAAGGTTGTCATTGTGTACCATTAGGCTCAATGAAATATTATGCATGCTGTTCAATAGATTATAAGAATGAATTTTTTTCAAGTGGTTTAACAAAGGAGCATTTCTTAAGTGCACCTGCAGTTGAATTTAATTTTAAAGATCATTTAAATGAGCTTTATTTAAAGCAGTATTGGCACATTAATGAAAGTGAGTATCCATTCCATCAAGTACCGTCTTCAAGTGGTTATATTGATTTTCTAAAAAAAGGAATGGGGTGGGGGATGATATCGGATATAAATACAAACGCCTGGCTAAAGGCGAATAACCTAGTTCAATTAACCCCAGAACAGTATATTGCTGTTCCTTTGTACTGGCATGTATGGAATTTTAAATCCGATATAATTCGAAGTATCAGTCACCAAATTGTCACAAGTGCAAAACAGTTATTAAATGCCAATTGAATTTCTGAGCTACATAGGCGCCTAGTTTAATCTTTTGGGCTCATGTAGCAGTAGTGAAAGATGAACTCTAGGATTTCATAAATAGGTCAAAATGTTCTTGTTTTTTCTTTTCGGCCGTAATGTATTTAATCCACTGCTTTGCAACCTTACTTTCTTTATCTAGCTCCAGTACTTTCCCAAAAGAGACGAGTGAGTCGTCAAATTTCTTTTGATAGAAATAGGCCGATCCCATCACTATATGAGCAGACACTTCTTTTGAAAGTCCACTGAGTTTTAACGCTTGTTTAGCTGATCGTACAGAGTCATCAAATTGTTCCAAATCTAGATGAGTGGTAGCCAAGCGTAAGTGAATCTTTCCGTTTTCACTGAGTTTTGCAGCCTTTTCTAGCCAAATAATGGATTTATTTAATTCGTGAGCTTGATACCAAGCATTGCCGAGCAACTCTAGATTCTTTTTAGTGGGCTTAATAATTTTGTCTTCAAAGCCTTTCTCTAGAATAACGCCTGCCTTTACAGGAATACTTTCATTTATATAAAGGCTAGCCAATGTGATTAACTCTTTCTCTTCTGTGAGATTGCCCTGCTCATACAGACCACGATATAAAGAAATTTGCTCTTTATTGCGGCCTTTTAGCATATACATACCTGAAAGCTGACTGATGTAAGATTTCTTTGGGTTCATGCTAACTAGACGTTCTAACATTTGGATACTGTTATCAATGTCTTTACGTTCATAATATAGAAAGCTGAGTAGTTGCAACCAGCTTTCTTTTACTGAAAGTTGTTTTTTATCCGCCAACGAAACGCCTTTTTTGACACTGTCAAAAGCAAGGCTCATTTCTTTATTTTGATAATGAATTTGTCCTTTAAAAACAAACGCTTGGGGTGAAGGATTTGGAACTGATTTTAGCCAGCGATCAATATAGCTTGCCGCTGTGGTTAGGTTTTGGTTAACAAAGTGCAGTTGCGCCAAGCTATAAAGCGTTCCATCCTCCATGACCCATGGGATACTTTTTTGTTTTAAGACCTGTTCATAAGCGGTGATAGCATCACTGTATTTTTCTTGGTTAAAGTAGGCAAAGGCGAACATATTCCACATTTGTGCCACTTCATACGAATTAAGTTTACCTGCTTGCGCGCGAGCTTTAAGGCCATTTAGAATTTCAATGCCCTCTTGAAAATTTTCTTCTTGAAGGAAATTTTGAGCGGCTTCAATTTTCTTAAATATTTTGGAGCTAATTAAAGGGGTTTTACGTTTTTTTCGTTTGTCTTTAACTGGGTGATTTATCGCTTGAACACCCCAACTTACATTCCAAGACTGCTTTGGGGTTGAAAGTTGTAACTGAAATCCTGATACCATTAATAGGCCGACGGCCAGCAATACCTTGATCTTAAATAGAGAAGTTACATGTTTTTTCATGGTCATTTCGCCATCCTAAAGGTAATTTTGTTTTTAACGCCTGGCACATCAATGGCAACACCATCTATGATAGTGGGTTTATATTTAAATCGTAAAACGGCTTTCTTAGCAGCTCGCTCAAAATACCCTTTAGGTTTCGCTTCGATGATAACAGGGTCTTTAACCGTTCCCTTTTTGGTGACGGTAAATTCAAGGACCACATAACCCTCTATGTCTTTCGCCGCAGCGCGGCGTGGATATTGTGGAGCCACTTTTACAATTGGCAGGTATTCACCATCAGATGCAGATACTCCGTTTAGGTTAATATCAAGGTTTGACATTAAATTAGGGGAGGTAAACTCAAGGGTGTTGTCTATATCCACATCATCCATTTCAGGTTCTGGAATATCTGGTGGCGGCTCATTTTGCTCAGGTTTTTTGGGCTTGTTATCTTTGGTGTTCTCGCTGATCTCTCGATCAGGCATGAGTATTTCGGCTAGATTAGTTTGTGGCGCGTCGTCTAGCCCTTTTTCACCGCTTGCAATTAAAGAAACCATTAATCCAAACAGGCCGAAGGTAACTCCAACTGCCAATGAAAAAGCCAGTAATAAACGTTTATTCATCATGATTCCCTATCTACTTTTGCTTAGTGGATACGGAAACGTCATATACGCCAGCTTCCCTTGCGGCATCAACCACTGAGGTTAGGGTTTCGACATTGGCCTTGGCATCGGCTTGCACCACCACGGCTCCCTTAGGGTTTTCAGCGTGCTGTCGCTCAACATTGGCTCGAACTGCACGAAGATCAATTCGACGCTTGTCAATCCACACTTCATTATTGGCATTGATGGCTATCAGGATATTGGCATTTTTCTTGGAAACAGCTGTAGAGGCCTCCGGACGATTGACTTCAATGCCGGTTTCTTTGATGAATGAGGCTGTAACAATAAAGAAGATCAGCATGATAAAAACCACGTCTAGCATAGGCGTGAGGTCAATAGCATTTTCTTCTTCTTGTGATGCTTGGCTAATCATGGAATTGCGCATGGTCGCTACTCTTTATTAACGTTAATGATCGACGGTAAGTCGATCTTTTAGCAGTTCACTTTGTGTCTCTGCTGTTTTATTTATGTAGATTTGCCCAAACACTCCAGAGATGGCCGCCACCATTCCGGCCATGGTGGGTAAGGTCGCTTTAGATACGCCGCCTGCCATGGATTTGGCATCGCCACCGCCGGTGACGGCCATGATATTAAACACATCAATCATGCCGGTAACGGTGCCAAACAAACCCAGTAATGGAGCGAGCATGACCAAGGTTTTAATTAAATCCAAATTGCTGGTTGCCGCTACACGCATTTGTGAGATTAATGTGTCTCTCACTTGGTGTGCTTGCCACGATTGGCGCTCAGGTAGCGCGTCCCATCTTTTTAAAAAGCCTTGAAAATCCTTATTCAGGTCTGTCTTAAAATAAATAAAACGCTCCAATAACAAAGACCACATGGCGAGCGTTAGGGCGGCAATGACCCATAGCACGGTGCCGCCAGCGTCCATGAACTGTTCAATCAGTAAAAAACCGTCGTATAACCAGTAAAAGAAGGCATTCATGGGTTACGCCGCCTTGCTGGATTGCTCTGCAACGATGCCGGTGGCTTGTTCCTCTAACACGGTTGTTATTATACGAGCCTTGCTGTTAACAATGGAGTGCAGCATGACTGTTGGAATGGCAACCAATAGGCCTAGCACGGTAGTAACCAGCGCACCTGAGATTCCGCCGGCCATCGCTTTAGGGTCGCCAGCACCAAAAATGGTGATAGCTTGGAAGGTAATGATCATCCCGGTCACGGTACCCAATAGGCCCAATAAGGGAGCCACCATTGAAATGATTTTCAGCATTGGCAGGTATGCTCCAATGGCGGGGCGCTCCTTAAGAATGCCTTCTGCCAGCTTCATTTCTAAGGTTTCGTTATCGGTATTTTCGTTTTCTTTGTAAATGGCCATGATGCGCCCAAGCGGGTTATCACTGCTAGGTTGTGCTGAAGCAACTTGCGCCTTCACTTTATTGTATACACTTGATAACACCGCAAAACGCCACCCAGCTATCAAGAAGGCGATAACCCCGATAAAGCTGATGATATAACCCACAAGACCACCTTGATGCCAACGCTCAATGATGGAAGGGCTATTAATAAGTGCCGCTAAAAACTGACCGCCCGCAGGGCCGGTTGGGTCTATTCCCACTTGAACCACACCCGATTTGGCCTCTTGTAATGCAGTTAAAGCAGAAAGGTAGCTGCTGCTAGGCTGGCGACCCAGTTCAGCGATGCTGTTGTTCTCTGGGCTGTAAGATAGATATTTGCCATTAGAGGCTAGATTGAAAGTCCCTACACGTACGACTGTTTGTTCAGAAGTTTCGCCAGCAGGTAAGATTACTTTGGCTGTAAACGCTTCAACACGGCCACCTTGTGTCATTTCGTGAAGCATGTGCGTCCACAAAGAACCAATTTCATCAATGGTGGGTAGCTTGACTGAGCTGCTCATGCTTGCAATTAGGCCGTCAATATCATCGGTGCGGCCAGGATACTGTGCACTCACCACAGAAACGTTCATCACTTCTCGTAGGTCGCCAGCGGCACCCGTTAAATGCCCAAATAACTCTTTTAAGTTTCCAAGGCGCTTTTGCAGGGTTTCTTGTGTTTGTGCAATTTTTTGATCGTTAAGCTCGTATTGTTTTTCAAGCTTGGCGCTGATGTTCTCTTGCTGCTTCATTTCACTGTAAGCATTTTTTAGCATGGTTTTTTGCTGATTTCGATTGTTTTTAAATTCAGCTTCACGCTTTTTATTTATTGCGTTGTCGTCAGCACGGCCTTGCTTCACAAATGAATACAGCTCTTCAAGAGAGTCGGCCTTTTTTGCTGGAGCAGCGGGTTCAGCCATAAGTGGAGCGGCGACGATTAAAGAAAGTAGGCCAGCAACAATGAGTTTATTTAAGTGAGAAATCATTTTGCGCTCTCCGGTGCAGCTATTGGTAGGTTTAGAATATCAATAGAGGCTTGCTTCTTCGCAATGCGAACACCTTGGCGTACTGCGTTACGGTATGCACCTCCATCTAATTGTTCCCACTGCTTAGTTTGGGCATTCCAAAAGCCCGTTAAATTTGCATCATTTGATTGGAATAACAGGGCGATACGGCCAACACGAAAGATTTTAACTTCGCGTTCTGCATTATCTAATTGAATAACGCTATTATATGTATCCATTTTTCGGCCATATTCAATTTCTATTTGATAGGCTTCAAGAATTTGGCGAAATTTTTCTGCGTCTGTTAAATCAGATCGAACTTGATTGGCTTTAAGTTTAGTTAGGCGGGCTTGGCGTTCTTCTGCATGAAAGGGCAGGTCAAGTGCTATAAATTGTTCCAATGCAGCTAGCATTTGTTTTGTTAAGGGAGCAATTTGACGACCCATGACTGAGGCTTGGCGAATGGATTGTTCAAGCTGTGAAAGCTGTTTATTTTGATTTTCAATTTGTTTTCCAAGTTGAAGGTTGTAGACCTTTAGCCCTTCAATTTGATTATTTACACTTTTAAATTCACTAAATAAAGTTTGGGTTTCATCTACCATACCGTCTATTTTCTGTTGAGATGCTTGCCCTTCTTTAATCGCTTGGTTTCCGGTAGTGAGTGTTTTTTCAAGCACTTCACTTCCAAAGCCATTGGAACTACCCAAAAGAAGCAGTGTCAGAGCAGCAACGCGTATGCGCGCTAATTGTGTGTTGTGACAGTACATACAGCACCCTTGTTAAACGTTATTATCCAGAACAGTTATAAAAATCACGATTTATACGATAGCAATTTTTTTTACATGCTTTCTTGTTGGAGTTCGAATATTTTGTCGTGTTATTTCTAGACAATGATTGTAGGCTAGTTTTGCCATCGAGTGAACGGCAAAAATGTTCTCTAAACCGTAAGTTTGTCATTTAATGCATACTTTCGATTTGAAAAATTAATGCGCCATTAGAAAAACTAATTAAAGGTGCATTGCGTCCTTTTTATAGTTGGAGTAGCGAAATTAATTTTCTTGTTTATTTCTTTAAGGGGCTTAACCTCTGGCCCATTCTTATAGATAATAATAAGTATAGTCTTTGCTGTACTCTGAACGCAGTATTTAATTTATTTGTTACCATAGTATTTTTGAGAAGAAATTATGCCCTTTTTAGGTAAACAGATTGTACTTATCTGGCTCGTGTCACTTTTGGTCAGTGGTTGTGGTGAATCAGTGTGGAATAACCCACATGAAGCACAAAACCAAGATGTAAAGGTTATGTATTCAAATTTCATTCAAAGGCCTAAGTACTTGGACCCTGCTCGCTCTTTCAGCTCAGAAGAATCAGATTTTATTGATCAAATCTATGAGCCTCCTCTTCAATACAATTATTTAAAGCGACCTTATGAGTTGGAGCCTTCCACCTTAACGCATATGCCGACGCTAACCTATCAAGATCAAAACGGTGAATTACTGCCTGCTGATGCAGCTAATCCAGCTTATAGCGTATATTCGTTTGAACTAAAAAGAGGCATTCAATATCAGCCTCACCCAGCTTTCGCTAAAAAAGAGGGTGGTGAACCTGTATATGACTTTAACACTCATGAAGAAGGGAACTCTTTTCAAACACTAAAGGATTTCACCCAAAGCGGTACCAAAGAATTAATTGCTGATGATTACATTTACCAAATTAAACGCATAGCGGATCCTAAGCGTTCAGCACCCTTGCGTGGCTTGTTAAGCCAATACATCGATGGTATGAGTGAACTTACCGAAGAGATCACCGAGGTTCGCAAGGACTTAACTGAGCATGAGTGGTTAGATTTACGTAAGCTAAAGATGAAGGGCTTAACAAAACTTGATGATTATCATTTTACGATTCGTCTAAAAGGGAAGTACCCTCAATTTACCTATTGGTTAGCATTTCATTTCTTTGCACCTATTCCGTGGCAAGTGGATTATTTTTACCATTTACCCGGTTTACCTGAGCGTAACATTACCTTGCAGTGGCATCCTGTAGGAACAGGGGCTTATATGATGACGGAGAACAATCCAAATGCTCAAATTGTTTTAGAGCGCAACCCAAATTTCCGTCATGAAACTTACCCAGCAGAGGGGGAGAGTAGCGATTTAAGCAATGACCTTCTGCAGGCCAAGGGTAAAAAATTGCCGTTTATTGATAAATATGTATTTCGATTAGAAAAAGAAGCCATTCCTACCTGGACCAAATTTCTACAAGGTTATTATGATCGCTCTGGCATCAGTAGGGATAGTTTTGATCAAGCGGTCAGTGTTCAAGCAGCCGGTATTGGCTTAAGTGATGAAATGATCGAAAAAGATATTAGTATGCAACAGGTAGTCACGCCGTCTACTTATTACATGGGCTTTAACATGCTGGACTCTGTTGTAGGCGGTTATAGCGAGAAAGCCCGCAAACTACGCCAGGCGATTGCCATTGTTTATGACACCGACGAATACATCAAAATATTCTTAAATGGCCGCGGACAAACTGGCATGAGCCCAATACCTCCGGGAATTTTTGGTTTTCAAGAGGGTGAAAAGGGATTGCTAGACACTGTATTTGAATGGAAAGAACAACAAGCTCAGCGCAAATCAGTTCACGACGCTCGCCGGCTACTTGCCGAAGCTGGTTATCCTGAAGGGCGCAATGAAGAAACGGGTGAGCCTTTGGTGCTGAATCTCGATACTACATCTGGTAGCACAAGCAAAGCACAACTGAGCTGGATGTCAAAGCAGTTTAAAAAACTGGGCATTCAACTTAATGTTCGAGCCACAGATTACAATCGCTTTAAAGGAAAAATGGAAACAGGTAATGCGCAAATGTATTTTTGGGGGTGGCTCGCTGATTATCCTGACCCTGAAAACTTTTTATTCCTTTTGTATGGTCCAAATGCACAGGTGGATTCAAAATCTGGTGTAAACTCCGCCAACTATAAGAACACTGAATATGATCGCTTATTTGAACAAATGCGACAGCTGCCAAATAACCAACAAAGAGCCGATGTGATTAACAAAATGATGGCGATATTAGCTCAGGATTCTCCATGGGGCATGATATACCACGCCTATGAATACAATTTAAGTCATGGTTGGGTTAGTAACTTCAAACCTCATGGTATTAGTAAAGCCAATTTAAAATATTACGATATAGATACAAATAAACGTCAAGAAATGCAGGCAATGTGGAATAAGCCCGTTGTGTGGCCTTTGTTTTTAGTTTTTATCATTACTATTTCACTTATTGTTCCTGGCTACCTGACATATCAGCGTCGCCAACAACGTACCATTGGAGATTAATCGGTGTTAGCTTATATTTTTCGACGCTTTGTATATGCGATACCAATTTTAATTGGGGTTAATATATTAACTTTCATTTTATTTTTTATGGTGAATACCCCAGACCAAATGGCGAGGGTTCACTTAGGTGATAAGCATGTTACCCAAGATGCTATTGATAATTGGAAGGTTCAACGTGGCTACGATAAACCTTTATTTATCAATGCGCAGCAAGACGCTACAAACATGTTTACCGATACGATTTTTTTTGAAAAATCCATAAAATTGCTAGCGTTTGATTTTGGTAAATCAGATGAAGGCCGAAATATTATGAGTGATATTAAGGAGCGCATGTGGCCCAGCTTAGCCGTACAAATACCCACGTTTGTAATTGGTTTACTGGTGAATATTTGTTTTGCCTTGTTAATTGTCATGTTCAGAGCCAGCTTATTTGAAATAACGGCATTAACTGCCTGTGTTGCCATGCTGTCTATCTCCTCTGTTTTTTACATTATCGGTGGGCAGTTTTTCTTTGCTAAATTATGGAATCTAGTGCCTATATCCGGTTATCTATCGGGTATGGAGGCTATCAGCTTTCTTATCTTGCCTATTATTATCGGTGTTATATCTGGAGTAGGTTCAGGGACGCGCTTGTACCGTACCATTTTTATTGAAGAGGCAAGCAGGGACTACATGCGTACAGCACGGGCAAAAGGTGTTTCTGAACTTAGTATACTTTTTAAGCATTTACTGCCTAATGGCATGATTCCAATTTTAACCAGTGTGGTAGTGGTGATTCCAACCTTGTTTATGGGGAGTCTATTAATCGAATCATTTTTTGGTATACCTGGATTAGGCAGTTACACCCTAGATGCAATTCAAGCTCAAGATTTTGCTGTGGTGCGTTGCATGGTATTTCTTGGTGCCTGTCTTTATATTGTTGGTTTACTATTAACCGATATTTCTTACACATTGGTTGATCCTAGGGTGAAGTTATCATGATATCTCCAGTCGTTTTATGGAGCGACATACTAATTTTTTCTCTAGCAGTTTCCGTAGGCTTGTTTATTTTTCAGGTACGAAAAAAACCGCAAGCCAAAGCCCGTTGGAGAAGCGTATTTGAAAGTAAAATTGGGCTAACCAGTTTCATTATTATAGTATTTTATGTGCTTATTTCTTTAATGGACTCTGTGCATTTTCGAGAACAATTGTCTCAGTTTGAAGCTGATGGACCAGATCAAAATCTGGCGTATAGTTCAGAGGTTAAGTCGATTCTAGATATCGCTCTTAAAAACTTAAACAGTACAACTGAAACGACCTACTCTTCTCCATTTTCTTTGTATTCATTTTCAAAAGAAAATATGACAAATGATGATGGCAGTGTGTATCGAGACTTTATACGTTTAAAGCATGGTGGCGCGCACATTCAAGGAGATGAGGAACGTTTTTCTGATATTCTGATTAAGTCTGTTCAAGCGTTATTGATTGGCTTGCTCATTGCTGCTATTCCGGTGATGTTGCATGTAATGATGCGTAAAAAATCAAACCATGAAGAAGATTACATTCCTTGGAATGTGGCTTATGGCACTATTATTACGCTCATCTCGCTTGCCACTTGGGTAATTATATTAAGCCAGTATTATCATATTCTAGGGACTGATAAAGTTGGCCAAGATGTACTTTATCAAAGTATTAAATCTATTCGTACAGGGGTGTTAATTGGTACGCTTGCCACATTAGTGACATTGCCGTTTGCGATAATTTTAGGCATCAGTGCCGGTTATTTCAAAGGTTGGATTGACGATACCGTTCAGTTTATTTATACAACCTTAAGTTCAATACCCGGTATCCTATTGATTGCAGCCTCGGTTCTTTTAATTGATGTGTATATTGAAACCAATCCAGAGAAATTTAATTTAACCATACTACGGTCAGACTTTAAGTTCATTGCTTTGTGCGCCATTTTAGGCCTAACCAGTTGGACAACGCTTTGCCGAATGCTTCGTGCTGAAACCCTAAAAGTTAGCCAGCTAGATTATGTTCAAGCGGCCCATGCATTTGGTGTGAGTCATAGAGGTGTTATTGGGAAACATATTCTTCCAAATGTTACGCATATTATATTGATTGCTGTTGTTTTAGATTTTAGTGCGTTTGTTTTGGCTGAAGCGGTGCTGTCCTATATTGGCGTGGGTGTTGACCCAAACATGTATAGCTGGGGCAATATGATTAATGCGGCCCGCTCTGAATTGTCGCGAGATCCGACAGTGTGGTGGTCGGTAACCAGTGCATTTATTTTGATGTTTACCCTTGTATTGGCAGCGAATTTGTTCTCAGACGAAGTACGAAATGCCTTTGACCCTCGAACGGCTAAAGGAAACGAATAATGACTAACATACAGCCCCAGGCACCACTGTTAACGGTTCGTAATCTTAAGATTGATGCCGGCAATACTTGCCTTGTAAAAAATGTAAGTTTTGATATTTACCCTAAAGAAATTTTTGCTCTTGTGGGTGAATCAGGTTCGGGTAAATCACTCACATCGTTGTCGATCATGCGTCTTCTTCCTGAAGCATTGACGGTCAGTGAGGGTGAAATTAATTTTAAAGAAACGAAATTATTTAACTTACCTGAAACAAAAATGAACAGCATTCGTGGCCGAAAAATCGCTATGATTTTTCAAGAGCCACAAACATCGTTAAATCCTGTTCAATCCATAGGTACTCAGTTACAAGAGGTGCTGGGCCTTCATCAGAATATCAAAGGCGCTGACCTGCAAAATAAGTTAGTTCAGTTACTTGAAGAGGTGGGTATTCCCGATCCTCGCGCGCGCCTTAAGTGGTATCCACATCAATTATCCGGTGGTCAAAAGCAGCGGGTAATGATTGCAATGGCGCTTGCTTGTGAGCCAGACTTACTCATAGCCGATGAACCCACCACCGCGTTGGATGTGACCATTCAACGTCAAATTTTAGAGCTATTAGATAACTTACGTAAAACTCGAAACTTGGGTGTATTACTGATTACCCATGACATGGGGGTTGTGAGTGAAATGGCTGATAGAGTGGCCGTTATGCAATACGGTGAAATTCTAGAGCAAACAGATTGTAAATCGTTTTTTATTAACCCTCAGCATGAATACAGTAAAAAACTGATCAATTCCTTGCCAGATATTCACAACTTTATACAGGGTATTGACGCCGATACGATTCTTAAGGTTAATGATTTAAAAGTTTGGTTCCCTAAAAAACATGGGATATTACAACGCACAGTAGGTCATACCAAAGCCGTTGATGGGGTTAGCTTTACTATTAAGCGTGGAAAAACGCTGGCCATTGTGGGTGAGTCAGGCTCAGGTAAAACCACTGCAGGTAAAGCTATTTTAAGACTGAATCCGGTCCACTCAGGCAGTATTCAGTTTCAAGGAGATGAACTGGTTGGCTTAAGTCACCAGGCATTTCATCATTATCGTCGTGATATTCAGGTTATTTTTCAGGACCCGTTTTCCTCAATGAATCCCCGAATGACCATTCGCGAAATTATTGAAGAGGGCATGAAAAGTCTTAAGGTAGAGCCAGATGCTCAGGCCCGTGAAGATAAAATGCTCATGTTGTTAAGCCGGGTTGGTATGCTCCCTGAGCATTTAGACCGCTATCCTCATGAATTCTCTGGCGGGCAGCGCCAGCGTATTGCCATTGCTCGTGCTTTGGCAGTTGATCCAAAATTAATTATTTGTGATGAACCAACCTCAGCATTAGATGTTTCAATTCGTGGGCAGGTATTAGATTTACTAAATGATCTTCAGCAAGAGATAGGCATAACCTTGCTGTTTATTACTCATGATTTATCTATTATCCCTCACCTTGCTCATGACGTTGCTGTTATGAAAGATGGAAAAATTGTAGAGCAGGGAAGAACCCAGCAGATAATGGAAAACCCTCAGCATGAGTATACGCAAGCATTATTGAAGGCTGTACCAAGGTTGAGAAGAGCTTAGAAAAAGTTAAAAATGAAGTTTTAAACTTTTTCGCTGAGTTTGATAAAGGTAATCAAACTCAGCGGAACGATTTATACTCGTAGCTCATAGCCTGCTTCGTGAATTGTGTTTTCACTCATTTTGAGGCGTTAGGTTGATACATTTTTAATGATAATAGCGCTGACATAAAGCTTAAGCTAAACAATGCGCTAAAAGTCATGCCGCCGACAATAACCGCCGCTAAACCTCGATAAATCTCCGATCCTTCACCAGGGCTTAACATTAATGGCAGCATGCCAAAGATAGTGGTGCCTGTACTCATATAGATAGGGCGTTTGCGTAAACGAACGGCTTGTTTTATGGCATCCAATTGGCAAAGGCCGCTATGGCAGGCTATGTCGTATTGGCTTGCAAGAAGAATTGCATTGTTAATAACAAGACCCATGAGAATTATGAATCCAATCATGGTGATGACATCTAAGTTCTGAGGACTAAATATGCTGAGTAATTGCAAATTAAGCATTCCCCCTGCGATTGCCAACGGCATGCTGAGCATCACGGCACCGGCGAGTTTCCAAGATTTTAGCGTTAACCACATTAATAGCAGCAATATAACCAGTGCTAATCCAAACATCATTCCAAATTCTTTTAGAAATCGATTTAACCGATCGGCACTTCCACGAAACTGAAGGTGAACTTTTTTATTTTCTTGTGTGGCTAGGTACTCGTAAGCCGACTTTTTAATGTTATCCATAAAAAGCCCCATGGGCATATTATCTTCAGGGGTCAATTCTAACGATACGGCAATATCACCTTCTATACGAAGTAATGAACTGGGTGCTAGCGCCATTTTAGCGGTTGCGAAAAGGCTTAATGGTTGTAATCCATGATGGGGAGTGTGTATTTGGGTATCTAAGAGAGCATCGATACTCTTTGGTGTTTTTGCTTTAAGGTAGAAAGGGAGCGTATTGCCGTCATGAAAAAATTGACCCATATAGAGGCCACTAGTGAGTGCCACTAAATGTCGGTTGAGTTGATCCTGTGATAAACCAAAGTGAATTAGGCTATCGTGAATGGGCGTGAATTCAATTCGGGTGGTGTCGTTGTATAAAGGTGAGTCTTCACTAATATCCGAATTTGGAAATGCTGATTGCAAGTGCTGCATTAAGCCTTGGCCAACAACTTGTAAGTTCTCAATACTATCTCCTTTAATATCAAGCGAACTTTCTCGACTACCAGGAAGAACATCTCTTAATAAACTACCTTGAAAAGTAAAGGCACGTGTTCCTGGAATATTATTAACAATTTTAGTTTGTAGCCATGTTTCGAACTCAGCACTATCCCAGTCTTCATTTGGATAAAAATATACAAAGCAATTACTTTCTTCGCAAAATAAACCAGATACACGGTAAGAGGGTGCTGATCCATCGTTTTTTGATGCTTCGATGCGTTTAAAAATTGGTTTAGCAACACGTTCAGCTGCTAACTTATGATTCATAGGCTCATTAAAGCGAATATAAGTATTCATCAAGCTTTTTTTAGGGTTAGGTAATACATCAAAATTAGGTTTGGCAATCGCACTAACGACTAGCGCTATAGGAATGGCAATAACTAAAACAGCCATAGCGATGTGGCTATTTTTAGCAGGGTAAACTAACTTATTGGTCCATTTCGAATCGTTTATTGATTCGATACTTTCATTTGATAAGCCCAGTGGCTTTTCATTTTTAAGTAAGTATCGAGCGAGTGTTGGTATTAATAAAAGGGCCACTAACACAGATGCCATTAACGCGCTGGATATGGTGAATGCTAAGTCTTCAAAGAGCTGGCTTTCGCTTGTTTGCATTAACAGAATCGGTAAAAAAACAATAATGCTGGATATGGTTGAAGACAGAACTGCGCCTTTAACTTGCCTTGCTCCCTCTGTAATCGAATAGTTAAGTGAACTGCCACCATGGCGTATTCGCAATATATTTTCTACCACAACAATGGCGGCATCTAGCAGTAAGCCTACTGACAAGGCCATGCCCGCAAGCGAAATAACGTTTAATCCGAATCCAGCAATTTTCATGGCCAACATAACCAGTGACAAACAAACCGGGATACTGACGAAAACAAGCAACACAACTGACCAACTGCGTAAAAACCAATATAAGACAACGCTGGCCAGTAGTATTCCCATTAATAGACTGCCGTAAACGAGTTTTAAGGCTTGCTTAATTTCCTTAGAGTCATCTTTACTGAACACTACTTTCATACCAAGATTCTGTAAGGGACCTGCGTTTAATAATTCAACCTGAGATTTAATTCGATCAATGGTATCCAGAGCATTAACATTTGGGCTGCCAATTAATTGAAAATACATGGCTTTCTGGCCATCTATTGCAGCAAAGCGCCAATTTGATGAAACCCTAATATGTAATTTGGCCACATCCTGTAAACGTACTAGGTGCTGGTTATGACGATAAATTGGAAATTGGTTTAACTCATCAATTGGCATGTTGCCTTTGAAAAGGAGGCTAAAGTCTTTTGAAGCAAGTGTAAGGTTTCCCCCTGAACGATCACTTAGCCCTGTTAATGATTTGGCAATATCATCAATAGATAGGGAGTACTGAGCGAGAAGAGTGGGGTCGAATTCAATATCCAGTTGTTTATCTATGGGGTTTGGAAAATTTGCAAGCCGAGTGACACCCAGTATTTTACTCATTGTCGGTTCAATATGGTTTTTATACGCATCTATAAAGTCATCTTGTGACTTGTTACCGATGCCATGCATCATGGCAGTTACAATAGGGTTTCCATCACCAAATGCATTATTTTGTATAAAGGGTTTTTCTACTTGAGCTGGCCACCCAGGAACTTGGTTTATCCGTGATAGCACATCAATATAGGCTTGTTGCATATCTGTTGAGCTATGGAACGATAAAGATGTTCTTGCGAAACCTCCAAACACTTCTGATTCAGTTGAAATTAAGTTATTCAGACCAGACATGGATCGTTCCAGAGGAGCCACTAACACCTGTTCAATTTGCTGAGCATTTTTACCATTCCAATTGCTATATAGCACGATTTCTGGGCGGTCAATTCTAGGCAGCAATGAGTTGGGCAAAGTGAAGGCGCATAGAATGCCCAGTAGTGATAAGGCTAAGCTTAGGCTAATTATGTAGGGCGCGTGTTTGCTTTGAATCACCTGACTTCCTTGGTTTCAGTTGCAATGGTTTGATTGTCTTTCAGTCCTTGTTTACCAAATGTGACCACTTGATCGTTGGCTATTAAGATTGACTGCAGTACAAGGTATGTATCGTTGTTAGAAATGATCTTAACTGGAATTTTATTTATTGTGTTATTAGCATTTATTCGCCAGACAAAATGCTGATTATCTACAATATCCAGTGCATCTAATGGTACTTTTGCTAAATTTTTAGCAGGAAGTAACGCGGTCACCTGAACTCTTTCGCCCATAAGAAGAGGAGAGCTGCTGTCTTCGTTAATAACATTAAGATAAATCGTCAATGTTTGGCTATCTTTATGGAGTACTCGACTTTTTCTTGTCAGTTCAATTACGTGATGGGTTGATTGCAATATGAACGAGCTATTGGTTAGTGCATCTTTAGTACGGTATAAGGTTGCTGGAACTTCGCAGGATAGCTCTTTATTGTCTATTGGCAGTAATGTGGCAATGCTTTGACCGTCAGCCAAAAACTCCCCCGGTTGCGCCTTTACATCAATAATTTGTGCATTGTTAGGGGAAACTAAGGTGAGATGGGTTTTTCGATATTCCAGCTCTGTTAAACGCAAATTGAGTTGTTGTTTACGTAAAGAGGCTTGCTTTGATTGACGGGCTAAATCATTACGTTTGGAAGATGAGACCAGTTGATTTTGAACACCTTGCAAACGCTTGTTTTCCTGTTTTGCATAGTTTTCTTCAGTTTCTGCCTCGCTTATTTCTAGTTTTAAACCTGCTATTTCTTTGTCTAAGTAAAAGTTATCTTGTTTGGCGATAACGTCACCTTTTGCTACTTGAGAGCCAATGGGAAGAATCCAGTTTAATCGAGCATTATTATGGCTAGAAATTTCAAAAGTATGTGATGACTGGACTTTACAATATAGAGTGTGGTTGTCACCACTTTTCCATTGCTCAACAATCCCGGTACTAACGAGCGGAATATTTTCTTGCGCCCAGCTTATTTGGATTAGGCTACTCATTATAAAACTAGCTATCCATAGTGTTCTAAAATTCATTTAATATCCTTTATGTACAAGCTGATCCGGTGGAAATACAAAAAATTGATGAATTAACATCCAGATGAAAAAAAGCCTGTATAACGCAATAAAATCTCAACCATGGTGGGGTGAGTTTATTAAATAATACCACTTCAATGTCACTCTATTTTGCATGCAAAAAGTATCTTGCTTGCATGGGTAGGGTGATCAAAAATAAATATTGAAATACCGAACAATATAAAAAAATAGGTTTCATATTCGATACGCTAATAATATAGTGGGCACATTTTAGGGGTAAAAGGCGTTAAGGTCATCATCGTTTTTATAATAAAAGTTAACTGTACCTTAAACATGAATTGTGTCGATTATGCGGCAAAGTATTATGAGCCTATCTTGGGTTTATAACCTCGATACATAATAAGATAAGCCTTTGGTTTGATATTAGTGGTTAATATTATAATGCTCATTTAATTCGTGTTAAATTAAGCGAAAAAATTAAGGCGTAGAGAACATGGTTGATTGTCTTTTCTATTTCCTCGCTATATGCCCAAACGGAGTTCATCGTATATTATGGAGTTAACGAAACCTTTGCCACCAGAAGATGGTGATTTTGAAGTTCTAAGGGCTGGCCTAACAAAATTTAATGAGACTTTTACCGGGGCAGTGTTTAGAGAAAAAATTTCAGTTTTTATAAAAGATGACACGGGTGAAATCGTAGGCGGTATTCTTGGTGAAATCAATTGGGGCTGGTTACATATTCAAGGCCTTTGGATAGACGAGTCGATTCGTAGCGGAGGCTGGGGGACTAAATTGTTATCAAGTATGGAAGATTATGCTTTATCTAAAGATATAAAAAATATCCGTTTAGAAACGACCACATTTCAAGCGTTAGACTTTTATATCAAATCAGGCTATTGCGTATTTGGGGAGCTCGATAATATGCCACAAGGGCATACTAGCTACTTTCTACAAAAACACTTAGGCATATAATGATCTGGAAAAGCGGTATAACGTACCCTTGGTAGGTTCTCTTAACCACGCATGTTAGCCGACTAGAACTCGCGTCTTTACAGGGAGATTACAGTTAAAAAATAATGGAATTTAATATGACTAAAAACAAAATATTAACGTTATTGTTAGTAGTTGCCACCTTACCTTTAGCATCTTGTAGTGTAAACGGGAAGAATGCTGAAGCGGCATATAGATTGGGCTCTTTAGTGGCGGAAGATACCGTTAACTGTGCTAAGAAAAAGTTTGATGGTTGTGTATTTCCTGAGTCAGAGGGTAGTAGCAGCGCGGCAGAGAGTATCCCCGAAGGTCTTTCTAGCGAAGAGCTAGAAGAATATGCTGAAAAATCAAGAAATTGAAAGTGCTAATTCATCCTTTAACTAATCGACCAAAAAGTAGAGTTTGCTCGTCTAGTAAAAAGAAAGATTTACTCTAAAAATTCAAGATCAGTCGGATAAAAATGAAATTTTATGATATCACTGAGTACTTAAGAGCTAATTATGATGCAGAGGCTATTTTATTGTATGGTTCTTACGCTAGAGGCGATTTCACGCGTTCAAGCGATATTGATATAGCAATATTTGGCCCATCGTATACTGAAGCGACTCCTCCTAAAAATATATTTTTTAAAGGTAAAAGGTTAGATTTATGGCTTTATGGTTTAAGTGATTTGAAGGAACCTAATAGTAATTTTCTTAAATTGACCAATTCAAAAATTTTATTTGATAAATATAACCAGGCCGATGACTTTCTAAACTCGCTTAATGATTTAATGAAAAAGGGACCTAAACCATTAACTGAAGCTGAAATAAGGCATTTGTATTATTGGTTAGAATCTATGATTTCAAGAATAGACGAAGATACAATCGACGCACTGTATAGGCGACACTTACTTTTAATAGAGCTATTTGAATCTTATTTTTCAATTAATACATTGTGGTTTCTAGGATCAAAGAATTCTGAAGCTTGGTTAAAGGTAAATGATCGAGAAGTATTTTATTTACTTAAAAAAGCAATGTCACCTGAAAGCACAGCCTTAGATATAGTAACGTTATTTAGAAAGATTTTTACCCATCTGGAAAAGCGTTATAACTTGATCTCAACCAGAGAAGTTGTAAATGGCAAATTAGCTTGGTAACTGTCGCCTCTTCACTTAAGCCGTCGGTCAATAGCCTAAGCTCATGCCCATCATGATACTTGTTATGACGTTCAAGTGCACCACCACAAGGGTGGTGCCATCAATTCAGTTATACTTTTGCTTTTAAATAGCTAAGCAAGAGCGGCACAGGGCGACCTGTGGCTCCTTTATTTTTGCCTCCACTATTCCAAGCGGTACCCGCAACATCTAGGTGCGCCCAAGGAGTGCCTTTTGTAAAACGAGATAGGAAACACGCCGCAGTGGTTGCACCGGCAAGGCGTCCACCAATATTAGCGATGTCAGCAAAGTTACTATCCAATAGTTCTTGATATTCGTCTTGCAATGGCAAACGCCAAACGGCATCGCTTGCTTGTTCACTTGCAAGTAAAAGATCGGTAGCCATGGTTTCATCTTCAGTCATTAAACCTGAATTCACGCTTCCCAATGCCATTAAACAAGCTCCGGTTAGTGTGGCAATATCAACAATAGAGGCTGGTTTGTAAGTATTGATGGCATAAGTTAATGCGTCACAAAGCACCAAGCGACCCTCAGCATCGGTATTAAGAATTTCAATGGTGGTCCCATTCATTGCCGTCACTATGTCACCGGGTTTACTGGCGTTACCAGCAGGCATGTTTTCAGCGGCGGCAATCACAGCCACAAAATTAATAGGCAGGTTAATTTCGGCAATAGATTGAGCGGCCCCTAACACAGAAGCCGCACCGCCCATATCATATTTCATTTCATCCATGCCAGCCCCTGGTTTTAGGCTAATGCCACCAGAATCAAAAGTGATACCTTTACCAACAAACACATGTGGTGCTTCATCACTTTTACCACCACGGTATTCCATACAAATTAATTTTCCCGCTTCAATGGAGCCTTTAGAAACAGATAAAAAGGAGCCCATTCCTAACTCCTCCATTTCTTCTTCATCAATTATCGTAGTGGTGAATGTCGGATGTTCTTTGGCTATGCGTTGCGCCTCTTTTGCTAGGTAACTTGGCGTGACGATATTTGGTGGAAGGTCTGCTAGGGTTTTGGCAAGAGTTATACCATTGGCAACAGATTGACCATATATGACATCTTTCTCTAGGCTTTCATCAGCGAGAATAGTTAAGGATTCTATTGCTAAGCTGGTCTCTTCTTTTTTGCTTTTGCAGTGGGCAATATCATAAGGAGCGGTTGCAAATGCTTGAGCAGTTTGCTGTGCCATCCATGTATTTTCTTTACCTTCAACTGTAATGCTCTTCAAATCAAAGGCGGCTGTTGTTGCTGGGCTCGTTTTAAGCGCCAAGGCAGCAGCATTTAGCGCTTTTATGAAATTGCTTGGCTTAACAGGGTGCTCACCAAAACCCACCATAATTAAACGGCTGCCTGAAGGCATTGGAATCACAGAGGTGCTTCCTACTTTAGAGGTGACGTCTTTTTGCTCAATAAGGCGAGTGACAAATTCGTCTACCTCTTTCGATTGGCTGCATTGAGCTTGAATATCGTCTTTACCTGTCACCGCAAGGATAATGCTTCCTTGCTTGTCCAACAGGTAATGAGAAAGATCTGTTTGTGTAATATTAAAATTCATAGAAACCTCGTCATTATTGAAAGTGTAATCAATACATTGTTTTAAAAATTTAGGATGTGAGTAAGTGCTCAATGCCTGTTATCGCATCTTCTTGCTGCTCAAATCGGTTAAGTTTTGCGTAGTACCCATTGTTATTCATCAAAACAGAATGTGTTCCCCGCTCGATGATTTGGCCATGGTTCAGAGCAAGTATTTCATCGCTATGACGCACTGTAGACAGCCGGTGTGCCACAACGATGAGAGTGACGCTGCCTTTTAATTCGTTTAATGATCTTTGGATCAGTGACTCAGTTTCAGAATCTAGGCTTGATGTTGCTTCGTCTAGTATTAATATTTTAGGTTTTGTCGCTAAAGCCCTTGCTAGTGCAATCAATTGTTTTTGACCACTAGAAAGATTCTTCCCTCCTTCACCCAGAGCTGTATCTAATCCATTTGGAAGGCGATTTAAAAGCGAGTTAAGTTGTGCTACTTGAATTGAAAGCAGCAAGTCATTTTCTTGTATGTCACGATCCATAATAATATTTTCACGAATTGTTCCCGCTTTTATAAAGGGTTCTTGGGGGACTAACCCAATCATTTTTGATCGTACTTTCTCGCTGACGCTCGCGAGTTCTTTGCCGTCGATTAAAATAGACGAAGCGTCTGCATGATAATGGCCAAGTAATAAGTTTAGCAGGGTCGACTTGCCACTGCCGGTACGGCCTACTAGTGCAATAAATTTTCCGTGAGGAATATCAATATTAATATTACTTAATACAGATGTTTGACCATCATAAGAAAATGTTAAATCTTGAACTTGGATGTCAGCACTTTCTAGGTTTGATACATGGGTGACAGTTTGAACCTTTTCTTGATCAAGCAGGTCTTGAATGCGTTTGCCCGCCACCATAGCAGATTGAAATATACTAAAGCGTTGAGTGATTTCAATTAGGGGTTCTGTAAATCGGCCTAAATACAATATAAAACCGTAAAGCGTTCCAATTTCGGCAGAGCCATCTAATACCTGATGACCGAAAACCAAAATAACGCCTGCTAAAATAACCGTTGAAATAAAGTCCATAGCAGGTCTAAGAAATAATCCAGACGCCTTAACTTGCTTCATTCGAGCGACGTATTGCTCGTCATTTACTTGCGCGAACTGATGTGAATATCTTTGCGTCTGATTCATTGATTGCAATACGCTCATTCCGTTAATGGCTTCTGAAATATGAACGTTTTGCTCTGCCCGTTTAGCCCTCACTTGATTGACAGCTGGCCCAGATATTTTTTGATAAAACAAAACCATAGTAATAACAATAGGAATCATCGCCAATGCGATTAACATAAGTTTGAAATCCAGTAGTGCCATTCCAATTAATATACCCATAATGAGCACTAGATTACCGATAAAAGTAGCTAAAAAGTCTACATATAACTCTTTTAGCGACTCGGTGTCATTGGTTATCCTTGAAAGAGTTTGCCCGCTGATTGCTTGGTCATGCCAAGCTGAGGGTAAATTAATAACATGGTTAAAAACGTTTAAGCGAATATCTGCAATGGCATGTAGCGCGATGTTTGCAAATGCCAAGCCCTGACCGTAGCGAAAAAAAGCTGCGCTCACGGTAACAAATATGTAAGCCATCACCATGTACCAAATAGGGCTAAAATTCTTATCATCGATGATTAGGATCTGGTCAATATAATGCTTAATAATATAGGGGCCAGCCACTTCACATAGCGTGCCCAATAACAGTAATGAAATTCCAAATGTGAGGGTTCTTTTATGGTTCTTTTTAATGGGCTGTAAAAGCAGTGACAATTGACTATTGGGCATCTAGTGTCACCTCAAGCTGCTGGTGAGAGTACATCTTGGCGTACCAGCCTTGCTTTTCTAACAGCTGTTTGTGGTTTCCTTGCTCTGTAATGCTGCCACTGTTTAGCACTATAATATGGTCGCAATGCTGAATGGCACTTAAACGATGGGCTGTTATTATTTGACAGCGATTCTGTCTATCTTGGGTTAATGCATTAAGGAGTTTGCGTTCCGTTTCCATGTCCACTGCGGATAGTGTGTCATCTAAAATGAGTAGGGGTGTTTTTCTTAACAATGCCCGTGCCAATGCAATTCGTTGTCGTTGCCCTCCAGATAAGCTCACACCTTTTTCTCCCACTATGGTGTCTAGCCCCTTGGGCATTTGGTTTATATCATCGTCCAGTTGTGCAAGAGCGATGACGTGTTTAATGTCACTTTCAGTTGCCGTGGGTACCCCTAGTGCAATATTGGCCCGTAACGTGTTGCTAAATAGGATGGGCTCTTGTGGCACAAGGGTAAAAAGGTCCCTAATGTCTTTGAGTGGGTAATGACAAATATCTTCTTTATTAATGGTAATGCAACCATTTTCTAAGGGGAGGTGCCTTTGAATGACAGATAGTAAAGTTGACTTACCAGAGCCTGTTGGGCCAACAATGCCTAAACTTTTACCAGGTGCAATTGATAGGGTTATATTTGAAAGCGTATCTTCTTTGGTATTTGGGTAGTGAAATGACGTAATAGCGACATCAATCTTGGCAGGATACTGTAACTTCTTAGTTCCCTGGTCCTTTAGCACACTGGATTCTGTCACCAAATCATAATACCGTGCCAAGGCCGCCGAACCGCGGCTGTATAGGTTTAAGAACCAGCCAAAGGCAAACATTGGCCATATTAAAAAACCTTGATAGAGATAAAAGCTTGTGAGTTGGCCTAGAGTTAATTCGTTGTTCCATATTAGCCAAGTACCTGCAATAAGAGACATAAATGTAGATGTGCCTAGCGCTAACAAAACAAGCGGGTCAAACAGTACGTTAATTCTCTCAACTTTAAGGCTGGCTTTACGAGCCTTGTCTGATAATTCAATAAATTCTTTTTCTAAAACAGATTGAAGTCCCATCGCTTTGAGAGATTTAAAGCCTGATAAAGCTTGATGAGTGTGGTCGTTTAAATCACTAAAGCAATCTAAGGCTTGGGTGAAGGCGAGATGAACTTTATGGCCAAGATGGTGAAAAATAATAGCCATAACTGGAAATGGAATAAGTGCCAGTATGGCTAATCGCCAATCGATCGCGATTACCATGACCAGTACAACCAGTATAAAGGTTAGCAAACCATCAAATGCCGCAAGTATGGCTTCCCCTGCCGTCATTTCGATATTATCAACGTCATTGGTGGCTCTTGCCATTAAATCGCCAGTACGATGCTGCTGATAAAAAGCAGGCCCAAATTGACTTAGCCGTTGATATAAATAATTCCTTAGTTGCACACTCAGTCGGTAGGAGGTTCCAAAAAGAATCCAACGCCATAAATATCTTAGAGCGTACATGGCTAAGCCTAAACCCATTAATAGAAAAAAAGCCTGCCATAATTGTTGGTGCTCAAATTGATTATCCCGAACTCCGTCAACCACATAGCCAATAATCCAAGGAATTGAAATATCAATCAGTCCTACAGATATTAGGCACAGTATAGAGGTGATATAGGTTTTGGGATGCTGAGCCACAAACGTTTTGATGGTGCTTAACAAATCAGATTTAAGCCATTGCTCTATGGGCTGAGTGTGGGGAATATGAGCTAGGTTTATTGGCAAAATGGGAATCTCAAAAAAAAGGCCGTGCGCACTAGGCGCACGACCAGGCATAAACTTGTGTTTAAATTATAGAAAACCCTGTTCCTCGAAAACATTTCTTAAATTGTTCACGGGCATGCATCCGGATTCAAGGAATATGCGATGAAATGCCTGATCAATTTCTATGCTGCTTAGGTTTTTCTTATTGGATTGAATAATTTCATTTTTGAGCTTCCAAACCATGCGGTTGCCTGTTAAATAGCTTAATGGATAGCTTTGTTCCGTCGAATACCAGTTTAGTTCGGCCTGAACTCGTCCATCGGTAAACCCGGTGGCTTCTTTAAGAAGCTTGGCGGCATTAACAAATGGATCTTGTGAGTCGAATTTTAAATCTAATCCTACCTCGAGATAGGCGATATTACCCGTCATAAAGTAAAGATCAATACCTACCCGTGCAACCAGTCTAGACATTTCTCGTTTCGCTATAAAACGAACTTCATCAATTAAGTTTTTATCAACATAGCCTTGGTCAAGCATGTAATCTTCAAGCATAGTGGTCCAGCCTTCAGCATGCTCATTTGCGCTAAAGATGCGACGCACAAAAGAAGGGTGCTGAGCTGCGGTGGAAAATTGCAGGTGGTGACCAGGAATGCCCTCGTGAATCATCATCACAGGAATACCTAATTCGGTATGCTCGGCCAGTTCATTTTCTTTTAAAGTTAGATAAACAAGGCTGGTTTTTTTACCTTCACGAAGTGCTAAGGGTGGCCACATAGCACCGGCTGGGATAACAGGCTCTAAAAATGTAGGCGTCTGCATTATTTTCATGTCTTGTGATAGCGGGATGTCAAATAGCTTCCGTTCGCTAATAAAAGATTGAATGGAGTCCATTTCTGCGTAGTAATAATCTAGGACAGATTCAATTTTTCCGTTTTTTAGTTTGGCGGCAAAAATATTATTTAGATGTTCTTGAAGCTCGCTTTGGCCAGTGTTTTCATCGAGAGCGTATTTTGCATTAAGTTTTTTTGTAAGCGTACATAATAAAACGTGTGTTTCGCTCATAAAATCTTTTGCCATGGCAGTGAGTTGCGCTGGGCTGTAATGAATATTTCGAATAGCCAACAGCTCATTAACTTTGTCCTCACCAATGGTGAAGTCATCAATGGTGTGCCTTTCACCTAACTCTTTTAAGTATTCCCATAGGGCGGTGTTGGTACGGTTTATAGCGGATTCAAGGAGTGTAAGTTTTGGGTAGTTTTCTTGTGCCGCCCAGCTTCGAATGCTCTCGAATAGCGACGGCAGACCTTCTCCTTGCGTTAATTCAATTTGCAGCCAGCGAGTAATGGGTTCAGCAATCACTTCTGCTTCAGCTTTAAGGTAGCCTGTAGATTGTTCTAGTCGTGTCAGTATGTTGTCTAAACGTTCATGAGCTGGACGCTCATCATTTACAAATAATTGAAAAATACCTGCGCTGATGCCATCTACGCCATTAGGCTTTCTTTGCCTTTGAGGAAGGTCATGCAGTTTTAGATTATCAAAAAATAAGTCTTGCTCAATCGAGCGAGTCATAAGCTCTAAGTCTAGTGACTCCTGGAAATTATTTGAAGTGCAGGCATGTATTTTCTCAAGCAATTTTTTTGCTTTATTTTGTCGTTGATTGGCATATTTGAGACTTGGGTCACCAAGTTCTCCTGAAAAATCTGTGCAGCCCAGAGCCATATTCAAATCGGCATCAGATAAAATATATTGCTTAAACTCTTCTTCAATGGCTGTGAACATTTATAGGCTCCATATACCCAATATAGGTATATTCATTAATATAATTTGCTATAGATGCGTGATGAATAGCAAATAATTTTTATCATGCAATACGAAAATTAGAAATTAATAGCCAATACAAGGACGTTCAGCTAAAAAGTGAATTGTTAGTGTTGGCTGGGATAACAATACAGTTCAAAACCAGAGCCATATTCGATCAAGGTCCATAAATTTTATATGGTTTGCTTATAACCGAGCAACAATCATAACGATTTAGGCCATGTTACAAAATATGATCGTTGAGCAATATTAGTAATTCTAATGGCGATTAAGTTTTTCTTATTGAGGATGGAAACATAACGAATTACATTCCATATGCGAAATATGATTTATAGCTTGAAGTATAATATATTTCCACTCACAAACGGAATTTTAATATGAGTAATGGGGACTTGTCTTAAAATTTAATTTCGGCACAGGATTAGCCGGATAGGCTGGCTTTTTATGGAAGCACCAGTGAATTAAAGCTGAAATGCGATTGGGATCTATATTTTTCAATTTTATTTTTGTGTTGTATTGATTTTGCATTGAAGGAATAAATTTCAATAGAATAATTATTTTTAAGTTGCATTATTCTATTTTTAAGCGCCAGCCAAGCTGGTTTGGCTTTTAGGATGGCACGTCAATATTACAAGATGATCATTGATCATTGATCATTAAAAAGAAATCGCTCGTTACTTTGTCATAGTTGCAAAGTAAATGGCTTAAGGACGTTTTCATTAATTACTTAAGGCACTGAATAGCCAGTAATTAATAAAGATGCCCTTAAAGTTAGCATTAAGATTTGGGTTGTGTGCGATAAGAGTGCATAACCAGTTTTAATTTAACTGTGCCAGTACGTCGATCAGCATAGTGATATGCGATTTGATTTTTGACCCGCTGATAATTATTAATAAATAGTTTTATGCAGAATGAAATCAGTTGCCCTAGGGAGTAGGGCATTCAATACATAATAAAAAATGAACATTACTAAACAATTTAGTTTAAATGGGGAGTAGTACATGCGGAAGCATATAAATCTTGCAAAGGCAGTTAAGCTGGCAAGTGTAACAATGATAATGGGCGCAGCCATGCTTCCTTTATCTTTGGCACAAGCTGAAGAAGAACAATTAAATTCTCAACTGGCGGTTGAAGAGTCGGAGGAAGAGGTTGAAGAGGTATTTGTAACTGGTTCTCGTATTGCAACGACTGTAGCTGATACACCGCGTCCAGTTACGGTTTTATCTAGTGAATCCTTGGAAGCGGCTGGTATGGAAAACATTGCGGATGTTTTACGTAATACTTCTTATAACACTATGGGTTCCTATAGAGAGCAATCTGGTTCGTCATTTGGTGGTGCAGCTCTCATTAACCTTAAAGGTTTGGGGGAAGAATACACAGCCGTATTAATTAATGGTCGTCGTGTACCGGGTAATCCTTTCACGGGTTCATCGGCAGTAGATTTATCGACAATTCCAATGTCTGCAGTTGAGCGCGTAGAAATATTGACCGATAGCGCTTCAGCAGTTTACGGTGCCGATGCAATTGGTGGTGTAATTAACGTTATCATGAAGACTGATTTTGATGGCACCATATTCGAAATTTCTACTTCTCGCCCTGAACGTGATGACGCTAACCTGGATAATGTAAAAGCCACATTTGGCAGCTCTAGCGAAGAGGGCTCGGTACTTTTCTCCATTGATTGGCAGAAAAAAGGTTATATAGCCGATTCAGATCGAGACTTCTCAGGCGTAAACTTCTTATCTGATGCTCCCATTCCTACTGATGGTGTAGATGTAACCGGTGCTAATGGGGGCGGTAATACTGGTTTCGCGCCGGACTTTTCATCTGCTTTCATTGTGGGTGATTGTGATGAGGACTACTATCTGGAAATGCTGAATCCATTCGGAGTAACCGGAACAGGTTGTGGTTATAAGTATTCAGATGTTTCTGTCATGACCATGGGTGTTGAGCGTTTTTCCACATTCATGGATGCTCGTCGTAAGATAGGTGGAGGCCATGAGGTCTATTTGGAAAATCGAACTACGCTAGCGGAAACCTTTGGTCGATTTGCCCCAGCCATTGGCCCTTTCACAATTGATGCAGCAGCACCTATCAATGATCAAGGTGCAGATTATGTTCTTTACCATCGCTTTGTAGGGCATGGCCCACGAGATGACTACGCACGCATTTCAGAATTCGATACCGTGGGTGGCATAAACGGTACCCTGTTCGACGATACAATTAATTACGATTTGAGCGCGCGCAGATATAATTATGCAGCGGCTTCGTTTGGTAATAACTATGTACTAAAATCGGTTATCGCAGATTTGGTTACATCCGGCGATTACGACCCAACCGATCCGAATGATCCGTCCAATGCAGATGCCATAACCCTAAGTAAGGCCAGCATATCTCGTGATTTGGGTACTGAAGTTTCGGCGTTTTATTTTACGTTTGATGGTATGACTGAAGTTGCAGGTTTTGGTATAGGCTGGGCTGCTGGTCTTGAGCAGTCTTCTGAAGATTATCAGGACAAATACGATTCCTATCGTGAAGCTCAAAACGTGATAGGTGCATCTGGTAATACATCTGAAGGTTCCCGTGAGCGTTGGGCTGCATTTGGTGAAGCGCAAGTGAATATCACTGAAGACTTTAATGTAAACCTGGCTGTTCGATACGATGATTACAATGATTTTGGTGGGAATGTCTCTCCTCAAATTTCTGCTCGTTATGCACTTGGTGACAGGATGACTGTACGTGCATCTGCTGGTAAAGGATTTAAAGCGCCAAATTTAGGAGATATGTATTCCCTATACGCAAGAGATGCACAGCAAGGTTTAGATACTACCCGATGTGCAGCTCAGGTTGCAGCGGGCCAGCTTGCATCTGAGGATGACTGTGCAAGTACACAATTGGCAGTCTATACAGGTGGTAATCCAGAGCTAGAAGCTGAAGAATCCACTTCGTTTAATGTGGGTATAGTGCTAGAGCCTATTGACGACCTATTGGTTAGCATCGACTATTACTCCCTTACAATCGATGATGTTGTAGTTGAACTTGAGGTAGAAGATATATTTGCCTTAGAACAAGCCGGTAATTTGCCTGATGGTGTTGTTGTTAACCGTGGTGCATCAGATGCTGATGGCGTACCAGGTATTGTGACTTTGTGTGCTTCCGATGTTCCACCAAACTGTGGCTTAATTAATGTTTTTGCAAACTTAGATAAGCGTGAGGTAGCAGGTGCAGACTTGCGTTTGGAATACACGGTGGATACGGCTATTGGAACATTTAGACCAGAACTTCATTGGTCTCATGTGACAGAGTATAAAGAGACAACCATCGCTGGTGAGATTGATCGTTTAGGTAGCCAAAATGGTGATAAATTGTATCCAACGGACCGAGCTAATTTGTCGTTAGCATATGATAATGGCCCCTTGTCTGTTCATTACCTATACAATTGGATTAGTGAAGTCGATGCTACTTCAGGCGGTAAATTTGAAGCATGGGACATGCACACGGTGAACGCCAGTTACGAAACCGCAGAAGATGTAACACTATCATTAGGTATACGTAATCTAACGGATGAAGACCCTTCAGTTGATACAAACGCAGGCTGGAACGCAGGCACTTCACAAGCATCACTTTCTATGTATGATATTGGTGGTCGCACATTCCTAGCATCTGTTAAGGTGGAATTTTAATTAGTTAATATAATGAATAAAGAAAGGAGAGCTTCGGCTCTCTTTTTTAATTCATTAACCGCAGTGATTTCAAATGAACTAATGCCGTTCTTATTTGTAGGAAGTTAACCTTAACCTCAAGAGAACCACAGGTAAGTAAGTATTTAGAAATCCCCATATCCACATCGCAATGCCTCTCTCTTCTTAAGCCCATACCGAAATTATTTCAGAGTTTTATAAGCTAAAAATGTAAGGCCCTCATCATAGGTAATCAACATCAATGATTGAAACTGGATCAAAATTAAAACTATCTGGCAAGAATTAATAGCTGCTGATGATTTAAGTTTCTATTGGCTCATGGCGTTCCGCAAAGGTGCCTATTATGTGTTTAGGTCTTTGTATCATTAAGCACGGAAACCCTAGCGTCGGCACAAAATATTTGTCCCGCCTTTTAAGCCCGACCGTTAGCAAGTAACTAAAATATTAGTAACAACGCAAATATTGAAGTTGTTGTGACGTAGATGCTGGTTGCTCAAATTTATATTGGGTTTAGGCAGGGTGTATAATGAGACAGTGGCTGTTATGCCGACAAAAAAGAATATTTCATTGAGGGAGTGTTTACACTGAGCTCAATCAATAATAATCACATGGTTTTGAAATTGAAGGGTTGTGGTAAGGGAGGTGGTTTAGAGGAGCCTCATGAAGGTCTATTCTGCATTAACGTCCAGTCATATTAATCCATTTAAAGTTAGAGTATTTAAAAAGCCGGTTTTTTGTTGTTAATATATTCTATGCCTGCACTTTTCTGGGTGTCTCGAAATTTAATTTATGGAAAGCTGACTCATAGTGATGCATGTTTTTTTAAATTAAATTATGAGTGACAGGTTGTGGTGCAATAATCTAGAACTCTAAATGTTTTTACGAATCTCTTATCGAGTTAATATTCCTCTTTTGTTTATGTTAAAGAAACCTCGTGACACGTTGACCAAGTGAATTTGATTAACTCCTAAATATGGCTGGTAGTTTGGTTGTGGTTGCCGATCTATTGGGTGTTAGGGTTTTTATAGGAATTCAATATTTGTATTTTTATAAGTAATAAAACTTATCATTTTTGTTGGGAATGTTGGTGTGATTTAAATTTAATAATCGCTCATTAAAAAAATTAATAATGTTTTTTTAAGATATGTTGATGTGAAAACTAATATGAAAGTAGTGTTTGGATTAAAGAATGAGAATTATAAATTAAAAATAAAGTTCAAATAAAATAATAATTGTTTACATTTGTAAATTGCGGGTTTAAGTTTTAGTCAGATTTTAAATTGCTAGGTTATTTAAAAATTATTTAAGTTTTATTTTGTGTGATATTTAAATAATTCACACTTAAATAAGTGATGTGAAAGTCGTACTAGTTAAGTGCTAAATAGCCGTGTTACTCAATATCCTTGGCGTGTGACATATTTATCATCTACTTATTTGATAGTTGGTTTTCATTGCTTGGTGGTGTTTGTATAAATTCTAAAATATAAAGGATTATTATCTGTGAATAAAAAATCAATCTCTTTTATTGCTATCGCTTCTTGCTCTATTGGTTATTTTGCTTATCTTTTAAATGCAAGCGACAGGGATATAGGTGAGGTAGTTAGTGCAGAAATTACGCAATCAAAAAACCAAGTATCCGTAGTTGAGCCCATACAAGCTTCGGTGCAGCCGAGGAAAATAATAGTTACGACTCCTATACAACCGCATTTTATCGACAAGAAAGAAGCAGTGCATGTTGATGAGGTTATGTTTACGGCATCTCAAAAGGCTGAAGAGTTTTTAAAGGCATCTGGTAAATTGCGGCCCGACCTGACGGGTGAAACTTATTTAGAGTTTAATGCAGCTCAATTATTTAGATTATCTAAGGGGGATACTTTTCAACTAGATATACCAGATTTACAAATCCTTCACGAAATCGAAGTGAAAGAGGCCTATAGCGATCAATTTGGCAATAAAACCATCGAAGCACACCTGCCAAATCAAGATGTGGTATACGGATCTGTATTTACGATTAATGAGCGTGCTATCTATGCAAATGTATCTACACCTAATGGCATTTATGTAATACAAGGTAATGGTCAATATGCTTGGATAGCTGAAACGAATGACCTAAGCAAGGAGGCAGTCATGGACCCAATGTGAAATTAAACAACCGTGAAATTAAATAATCGTAAAGAAGCCATCAATAAAAAGGTGCAGTAATCAACAGTGGTTTATTCCCTAGCAATAGGGTGGCACTTCGTGATTTCCTTTAATTTTTAATTACTACCTTTCAATTAACTTTGATTGAAAAAGCAATGTAACAATAAGGAAAATACCATGTTAAATGTGATACCCAAAAAAAACTTGTTAGGTTTAACGCTTTCTGCATTAATAAGTACACAAGCTTTGGCAGTAGATGTGATGATTGATGTCTATTATACGCCTGAAGCGGAAAAAAGAAGTTTTGATATTAAAACCGAAATATCAAATATGATTTCTACATCTAACCAATATTATGCAAATAACGGATTGGAAATAGAATTAAAATTAGTCGCCGAACCTTATGGTTTATCAACTAACTATATAGCATCGGATTTAAGCGTTGATCGCTCTGCTTATGGCATCGAAAGTGTTTATAAAAATAGATCCATCCGCAACTGGAGGGATGAATACAAGGCTGATTTTGTTACAGTACTTGGATCACGTGCCCCGTACCCTGGTGGTGGTTATATTTGTGGCATTGCAGGCGATATATATGGTATGGGAATTAATCCTACTGACTATAAAAGATATCAAAGCTATGCCTATAACATAACAGCAACTGACTGCGGAAATGCAACCATGACATTTGTTCACGAGCTTGGGCACAACATGGGGTTAGGTCACTCTGTTAAGCAAGGCGCTGTTGGCGGTGTTTATGACTACGGCGTTGGTTACGGTGTAGATTACGAGTTTTCAACCATCATGGGGTACCCTCATGAGTTTAATACAACTAATCAATTAGCTGTCTTTTCAAACCCTGACCGTACTTGTGAGTCGAATTATGCATGTGGCCGAAGTGATGCCGATGCTCAAAAAGCACTAAAGTTAGTAACTGAAAAAATTGCCGCATTTAGATAATCGGTAGATTATTTATTTAATAAGGGTCTTAATATAAAGGCCCTTGTTTACATTTTTTAATACTTTTCTCCGTTCCGCACAGTAAAAAATGCTATTTTTTTACTTAATCTATCGAGCAAGTTATCAAGTTGGCATATATATAAATGGCATGGTCTCTTTGATCGAGTGAAAGTACGGTATCTGTGGATACTTTGAAAAAGAGCAAGATTTCGAAGCTTATGCTATGGGTTAATAGCTTGGTCTCATTCTGCCTGTAGTCCGCTTGACTAGAAAAAACATATCGTTACTTTAAAACCATAACCAGTTCGTTGCATGGTTAAGAAACTCTTGTAGGTTCTCAAAAAGATATTTACTTAGCCTAAATCGACGCGAGTTTTCTATACATTCTGTAGCTTCACAAGATGGCGAGCTTTTATCAAGAAATTTAATGACGATGACCACAGCCATATTATTAATAACTGCGATAGCTCATTGGGCTTGCCCGTCTAATTAATACAGGAAAGATCGTAAGCGCTTAGAGTAGCTCCTAGGATTAGACATTAATACTCACCTGTAGCTTAAAGAGAAATTCAAATGTATTGATTGCTTTAGGCTGAGTGGTGCCTGCTGCGTTACTAGCTGGGTTAAAGGTTGTTCAGTTTTGGGGTTATTGAGACCCTTTGGATACTGCTTTATCCAGTTTACGTAGGTTTATAATGTATTTCGCCGGCGATGTCAGAAATGGATATCATTGCGAGCTTTGTTTAAATTTTGGGCAGTTGGTTAAGGGGGCAGTATATGGTTATACCACCATGAATTAGCAGACCCCAAAAGTTAAATGAGGCCTCTAAACTGCGAGGTGAGGTGATCCATCGGGCAGTTACAGACAAGCAAGGCGGCCATCCTGTAAAGAAAGATAATCTACAAAAGTGTATTCGTTTCCTTAATTCGCTTACAAATACAATGGATTCTCAATTAGAAAGGGTTTAAATAGAATACTTAGAATGGCTAGAATAACTAGCAGTGCTACTATAATGTGGCCAGTGCGGCCATTGTATGCGAGCAGGAACACGCATGAGATCTGAGAAAAGATGGTCTCCCCACCAGGACTCGAACCTGGAGCAGCCGCTTAGGAGGCGTCTTGTAAAGTGGCTGAATAGCCCGTAAATACAGGGCTATTGTGTTTTAAGGTTCAAATGTGACACTATTTGTGACACTTTTGGGGTCTTTCGCCTCTTTTGGGTCTGCACTGTGCTTTGTTGCTTCATTTTTCTTGATAGCCATGGCTTGCGCACTTCTTTCTAAGTTACTGGGCACAATTGATATTAATCCCCTAGGCATTACCAGATCTTTTTCGCCTATCAACTTAACGGCCAAGTTGACTGAAAAGTAAGTGACAAAAATGAAAATAGGGATTTGAAAAGCTCTAACCAATGTTAAATTTATCTTATGCTTAATATCAGTATTTTTTTTGTAGGCATCCATCTCCATATCTTTTCTTATTTCATTATTACTTTCTAGTACAGATTTTTTAAATACATCCACACTGCCAATTGTAGTTTTATGCGATATGTAAACTTTAGATAATGATTGTAGACCATCACTTACAATGTTTAGTTTTTTAGAAATTTTTTCGCAATCTTTTATAAATACACCAGGGTCGTGATTTACTTCTTGCTGTAGATTCAATATAAAAGTTTTTGTTTGATTGCATGTTTGTATTGATTCATGAATTAGTTTTAAATTATCTAAAATTTCATTATGTATTCTTACAGTGTCATCCTGATATTTAAGCTTGTCATAAAGATTAACAAAACCCAGTTGTACTCTTCTAGTTAGTTGTACAAAGGGTGATGCGTTATAGTTATCCATTTTTATTTCCCTCAATAAATAAACAGCATTTTTTGGCTGGATTGTTTTGTATCAAAATATTTCTTAGTAGTTTTACATTTGACTAATTACTATAGATTTAAACGTCAGTAGGCTCTAAAGATTTAGTTTCGGCTGAGTAAGATTTTTTATTTGCGTAAATACCACCGACTATTCTAGGCTCTATAAATATAACTTTTCTTTTTTCAGCCCCTGGTCCATAAGGCTGCATTCTGAAATGACCTTTTCTCCAGTGAGCTTTTTTTGGGCTACTTTTATGGCTATGCGCAATTTCATTGACTGAAGAGTACACGACGTTATCTTCAGGTTTGATTATTACTCTGTTATAAGTTCTTCGAAGTTTCTTTTCATATTTTTTTAACTTACCTGGGCTTTTCAAGGATTTGATCTTTTTCTCAATTTCACTTCTTTCATTGAATGCTGTATCTCTATATTGCTTACTATTAATAAAAAGTAGAACTTTAGCCATGTGGTTGAGAGCTTTTGATAAGTATGGTAGATCATTTGCGAAATCAGAGTCTGAGCCGTATTGTTCCTCAATAAATTTTAGTTGACTATTTATGGTGGTGTTATCTTGATGAATCATAAGGCTTTGTACCCTAAGAGAGTCATCACTGTTGGAACTTTTTCCCAAAGGTGAGCCGGTAAACATGAGGTCTAGGACACGGAGTTCTTTAGATTGGTCAACAATTGGGTGTAGACTGTAAGCATTCATCTCTTCTGTATCTGGATGTATTACAGTTTCAGAAATATAAACACCTTCTAATATATGATCACCACTTTCTTCGTTATACATATGTAAAGAAGAACATCTTTCTTCTGTAAACTCTATGTAACAACTTTTAAATGGGGGCCTGAGATAGGATAGTGGTATATCGTCACCAATGTCGGTGGCTTCCAATAGTTTATCAATCTCGTTTGAGGTGGTAAGAATATTACCCTTCATAGACCTGTATTTATATGGGTGTAATAGTGATGATATTAATGTTCCTGCTTCATGGCGAGTCATTTCACTACTGGTATAGGTTTTTACAAAATCTTCATTATTTTCTTCTATCAGAGCGTACAAATAGTCAATCGTACACTTGGTTATATCAATATCTTCAAAAATTGAATCAAAAAATTTATATAGATTCATTAAATATTTTTCTTTAACCTCTTCACATATGGATCTAATTGGGTGAGGTAATTTATATGTAATATCCATTATTAATGTAATCCTTTTAATGTTAGCTAAAGTATTTGTTAGGAATGCAAGTCACCCTAGTAAATCCACAGCGCTTTTCTGGCTGGATTGTTTTGTATTAAAATATTTCATTGTAGTGGCTAGGTCCGAGTGGTCGGCTAGGTGTTGAACTTGTACTGGTGGCACGCCTTCATTTAAAAGCCAGGTAATATAAGTGGCTCTAATTCCCCAGTGAAAAGGCTTCACGCTTTTTGATAGTCCTAGTTCATTACAGGCTGCGCGCATGGGTTTTGATAAGTTTGCGCTGGTAGAATGCCAAGGTTTGCCGTTTCCCTTGTCTAAAAAATAACGTTCGCTTGCATCTCTGTTGGCCAAGTCTTCTTTTAGGAAATTCATTAGGGTTTTATTAATGGGTTTATTTGGCCACTTCATCCCCTTGGGCTTCCAGCCTAATTCTTCGTTCTCTTTTATGTGAACAAAGCCTTTCTCTAAATCTATGTTTTCAAGCTTTAATGCCCAAATGTGCCCAACGCGTACCAATGTATGACGGGCCAGCATGAATGCTCTGAATAAGTTTTTATTCTGGCGTGTAATGCGAGGGTCATTTTTTTCGTTGAATTTTTCTTCAAGGTACTTGGCCAAAGAATCCACTTCATCCTGGGTGAATGTTTCCATTTCCTTTTGCGGTACTTTAGACTTTTTAAGATGAAAGCGTTTTTCTAGATATTCATTGTCATACGCCCAGTTTAAAAAGTTCTGCAATTGGCGCATGTGTTGGTTTTGTGTGGCTGGCCCAATGACTTCTTTGGTGCGCTTGTTTTTGTGTTTGGTTAGCGCGGTAAAAAAAGAAATGTTTTTGTCTCGGTCAAAGTCACTTAGGCGGTGATTTTTAACGGTGTCTAAATATAAATCAATGGTGAATTTATAAGTTTTGTGAGTCTTGGGGCTTTGGGTTGATTTAATTTCTTCTAACCAAATATTAGAGGCTTCATTAAAGGTGGCGGTGCGGCGTTTACGTTTTACGCCATCCACGGTTTGGCGTGTTTTTAAAAGCCCTTGTCTTAGTTCTAGTTCCTTATCTGTATAGAGCTTATTTAGGTGTCTTAGCCTTTCATCTTCAGGGATTAATTGTAAATCAGATTTTTTACACAGTACGCGACGAATACCACGGCGACCAGGTACATGCCCACGCTCGAAGTCATCAGGATAGACCCCCAATATAGAATCACCACGATAAATATAATTTTTACGGGACATTTATAAGCTCCTGGTAGGACTTAGATTGATCTCATTCATCTGGTGATCCTTCTTCCCTATACAATTTTTGTAGGTGCTTTAGCATCATTCTTTCTTTATTAGATAGAGATTTTTCTTCTTTATCCTCCAGTTCTTTCATATAAACAGTAATTACTGTTTCCTCATTCCCATTTGAAATATTTTTCCGTCTTTCTTGTTCTTTTACTGATTCCCAAATCAATGTTTTGAAATCTGTTGTTGATGTCAAATAAATGAGATTATTTGGAATTGTGATTCTTATATGGCCTCTTTCACCAATTAATTTTATTCTGGTTGAGGTTCCAACACCCGTAAATAAAATAGTGGCATTTTTAATTAGGCATGTATTGGCGTTGCATATAGATTCGCTTGATAGTTTTTGTTCATAGTGGAAGTCTAATTCAGTCTTTAAGTGTTTTTTAGAGACAGTGATGTCTGAGTTTAACTGGCGAATACTCATAATCTCAAATGTTTTCTCTGTAATTCCAGAGCTTAACTGTCCCAATAAAAGAGGTATGAGGTAGATTAATATGAAAAAAAGTAATTTTATAAAGTTCACATTTTTAGAATTTGAGTGACTGCCTTTCAAGTGGTTTAGCCATTTATCATTTACGAATGTAGCTGAGAATATATTTGTTAGTAGTAGTAGAGATGCAATAGCGGAGAAGTTTATAAGTATAGTAACTGGTGAATAGTCTTCTATTGCTATAAAAAGAAGAAATACGATATTGGATAGGATGCCAGTCTGGATTATGTAGTGCTGAATTTTCAGTTTTGGAACGTGGTAACCATTACTTCCTGATGTAGTTATTTTGTTAGTGACCCAGTGAATCAACCAGTTAAAAAAGGCTAACCAAGTAATCGCTGCTGTGAAGAAACCAAATGAAACAAAACTATAAAATAATGTAAATATAATACAGACGGAAATAAAAAATAGTGTATCTGATAGTGTTAATCCTGAAGGGTAGAAGCCTATGGATATACAGTAAATCATAACCAAAAGTATCCCTACACTAGCAAATACGAGGTAAGGCAATTTGGGGTGTCTTTTAATAATTGAGCCGAGATACTGCTCAAAACTCTCTTCTGGCTGAGCGTTTGACGCCGCACCACCGTTTAGAATAATATTTTTGGGTTCCATGATTGTAATCCCTTAACTAGCTTTAGCTTTATTTCTTGCGTTATTCTCACGCATTAACTTACGCCATTCCTTGACGGTCATTACCTCGCCTGTTTCAGTTCTGGTTATAGAGTCGTTAATAATTCTGTCTATTCTAAATTCACGTGAGTCTTCGCGTTCTTCACACCAGCCTTTGATATTTCCAGTAATGCCTGTTGAAACTTGAACTGTGTAGAAACCTTGAATTCCTTCACCAGTTCGGTATTCAAAATTAATGGTGTCCATAGATTGACGTGAGTGGGCAGGGCGTTTTGGCTTATAAGTGCTGGTGCTGGTGCTGGTGCTGGTGCTGGTGCTGGTGCTGGTGCTGGTGCTGGTGCTAGGTGTGTTTTTATTTTTTTCTTTGTGTTGATCCCATAGCATTTGAAGGCCAACTAAAAAGAATGCTATTCCAATGCCTATAGCCCATCCAGTGCCGCCAAATATTCCAGCTATGAGAGCAAAGAAAAGTGATCCACCTAGTATAAATTTGAATGTAAATTCATTATTCATGATAAAAGTCCTTTTTTATTTAAATGTTTAACAGTTAAAGCTGATTGTTAGTCGAAGTTATGATTGGCCACCTTGCCAAACAACCTCACCAATAATTTTAAGCTCACTAAATTGTTCAGCTGTAAGGTTTTGAGTAACTTCATTATCCATAGTGATGGATACGGTGTTATCCATGTTTACTAAGGCATCAATGATTCTTTTTGTGCCATTGGTTTCTACTAAAATCAGTCCGCCACCTGATAAATTGCGTGTATCCAGTAAAACTGTATAGCCGCGCTCAAGTCCTTTTAAGTTGGCTTTGTAATCAATTTTCCAGATTCGGCATTCTTCAACTTTTACATCTAGTTCCTTCTCTAGAAAGTCAGGTTCAAACGACATGTTGATCTTTTGGGATTCATCAAGTGGGGTAATTTCTTTAAAGGTGTTGGTGTATTCCCATAGCTCGTCATTAACCATCATTGGGCCCTGCCCTAGAGCTATCCACTTCAATTCAAACCCTGTAGCAATGGCAATTTCCGCTGCATTTTCCAGAGTCGTAGAGGCCATCTGTCTTGATAGTCTGCTTACTTGGGCGGGGCCAATGCTAGTGTGTTTTGCCACATATGAAGGGCCTTTGGTCTTTATTGCATAGGCTAGGCGGCCCTTCAAAGTTTCTAAATCTAAGCCATCCATGTTGCTTGATCTTCCCATGTTTTTTTCCTAAACGATGTCTATCCCTGTTGACAGGGACTTATATGATGTATAAATTGCAATCCTATAGGATGCTTTAACCAGTCATAGAGGGTCACAGACAGGTTTAAGCAAGAGTATGCCGCTCTATACGACGTATAACAACCACTTAAGGGTAGTAAGCAATATGGAATCAGTAACCTCTCACACAGCCGAATCGATCAATAACGATGTAATGTGCCTCGTAAACGTCGCACTTAAGAGACGTTCTTTGTATCTATCCCTTAAAGGGGTCTGTGAAAAGCTTAGTTTTTCTGAGTCGGCCATCAAAAAATGGGTGAAAAACAAGACCTTTCCCCAGCCTGTAATTATCTACAAGCATCCACGCTGGGTGGAGTCCGAAGTAGATACCTGGATAGAGCAGCAAAATCCAGAGCGATTGGGGGTAAGGCATCAAGCAACCCAGTTAGAAAAAGACGGTGCCGATATTCTGGCCCAGCTTTAATACTTCAAAAAATCTATTAAGGAATGATTAATCATGATGCAAGCACAAATTCAAACTGAAAATACCAACAATGCGGTTAGCGCTTTTGGTGCCATCCCTTCTTTTGAGCACCCCATAGAAATTCGCTTGGCTTTGCAAATGGGCAGACGGGCTTTGATGTTTAAAGAGGCGCGGGTGTTATCCGACAGGCTCAAGTATGGCCGTGATTTAAAAACCTTTATTGAATCTTTCAGAATTGCTTTAGGGGCGTCTCATAAATTTAGTGGAGAGTTCACGACTTATGTAGACGAATTAAAGGCTGAAGTGGCAACGGCCTTTGCTTCAAGGGTGGTGATCTGATGGCGACTCAAAAAGAGCTTTATGAAAGTGCTCGTACATTAATTGAAACAAGGGTGATTAATGCAAGACGGTGTGAGAGTGAAGGACAAAATAGGTCTGCCGTGATGTATGAAGATGAAGCCCGTGGGGTGTTTCTGTTGTGGCTGAAGATGGCAACGGGCAAAAATATTGAAAAATACTCTAAAACTTTACAGCACTTGATACACCCAGAGGTGGAACAGGAAGGGCTAGATGCTAGCGATTAAGGAAGATCAAACAGATTTTGGTGAGGCGGTTTTTAATAAAACCCAAATGCTTATTGCTCGCTATATGGGTGCCGCCATGGATTCAAGGAATAAAGGCAATAACCATTTGTGTTTTGTAAATGAAGCCAAGGCCGAAGGGGTTTATAGGTTGTGGATTGAGATGGCCAGCCCTGAAGACTATGGAAAATACAGTAAAACTTTATTGGTGGCGATGGGGCGTGAACTATGAGTGATTCCATTCAAGAAACGGCTTTAGAGAAATTAAAGGAAGTTATCAATGCTGGCCTTTCTAGGGCCAGTAATTCAGACCGTCTAGCAAATGAGGCGCAAAGTAATATTGAGGCTTCAAGAAATCGAATAACGGAAATTGAAAAGCAGGTTAAAAAAAACCCAAAATTAAAAGAAAGCTTACTTAATGAATACAAGTTGGAGAGAAAAAAGGCGCAAGCCGAAGAAGTTAGGCAAAGCAGTCATTGCAGTTTCTCAGCCATTCATAGGGAAAACGCCATAGGGGCATATTCTTATTGGGCGGCGATTACGCCTGAAGAGTTTATGAAAATCCATCAAGAAGAAATTTTAGATCTGGTCTACAAATATGCTGCCTAATTCATTTATTAATCAAGAAAAAGACAGGGTTTTCGATATTACCCGCCACCAAGGTGTTCTTAGTGAAGACCTTTTTTTAGGTTGGGAAAGAACGGTTAAGGCCCATAAGAACAATTCTGTCAAAGAAGCCAATGAGCGTTTAAGAAATATGGTGGATCGCCTTAAATGGGGTGATTTTAATTTGTCGTGTATGGATAGTGAAAAAATTTGTGATTACTGCGATGCCATTGCAGGTCGTGTATTGCGGGTTATGCCTAAATTTCCCGATAAGGTTTCTATTTCGGAATTGGGAGCGCTTGAGGAGAGAATTAACGAAGCAGGGCGTTTAGATGTGCATGGTTTAAAGATTGATGTGCCAGAGGATGAAGCTAAGCGCCTTAAGGTTTTACGCGGGGCGTATGTGCGCATTTGTGATCCAGTGTGGTGGCGTAGAAAATTAAAGCGCAGGCAAAGACGGGCGGTAGAGGGGGTAGCCCGTGATTTAGGTATGGTTCAGGCAAGGGTTGGGGGGTATTGCTCAAATTTATCTCTGTTTAATTTACGTAAGCAAAACGAAAAAAATAATAAGATTCTTGATTCAATGGTGGCTGAAAACGAAGCGGGTGATACTTTTTACCTTTCCGAGCTACAAGAAAAATCTATTTCAAATCCAGAAATACGAAGGGCCGAATTAATGACGCGCATTCGCGGTTTTGAAATTCTGGCTGAGAAGCAAAATTACGATGCAGTTTTTTGGACGTTAACTTGTCCGTCACAATTTCATGCGTATTACGCAATAGGTGGAAAAAATGGAAAGTATAAAGGCGGTTCGGTTCTGGATGCTCAAGAATACCTTGTTCACGTGTGGGCTAATTTTCGCACTTGGCTTAACCGTAATGGAATTGACGGATTCGGTTTTCGTGTGGCTGAACCTCATCATGACGGTTGCCCTCATTGGCACATTTTATACTTTGGAAATAAAGCCGACCTTGAAAAAGCGACCATTGAACTTAAAAAAAGAAATCTTGAATTAGATGGCCATGAAGACGGTGCTCAGGAAAAGCGATTTACAGCTAAGTGGTTAGAAAAAGGGGTAGATGAAAGGGGGCGTAAGTTATCGGCAGCAGGCTACATTGCTAAATATATAGCGAAATCGATTGATGGTTTTCAGGTGGGCAAGGATAAGGAAACGGGTTTAGATACAACGGTATCAAGTGAGCGGGTTGTGGGTTGGGCGAGGGTGTGGGGTATTCGTCAGTTCCAGCAAATTGGTGGTGCACCTGTCGGTTTGTGGCGAGAAATGCGCAGGCTAAAAGGTGAGGAGCGAACAGAGACAGACAATGATTTTATTAAAGAGGCTGAAAACGAAATTTTTAATTTACACGAAGCCCTAGAAGGGTATGAAGATCAGGCCGAAGCCTGGGCCGTATTTAACATGATGGTGGGCAGTGGCCGCAATACGCTTTATAAATTATGGAAAACAGATGAGCCAGGCCTTTCTCAAATCACACAGTTTATGGAAGTGGATCATGAAACGGGTGAGGTGTTGTGTACTGACGGGGTGAAAAAGCGAAACCAATATGGGGAGGTGGTAACGGTAGTTAAAGGTTTATTGGTGGATGTATTGGGCAGTATGCAAAAAGTGAAAACTCGTTTTCATGAATGGTCTTTAAAGCGTTGTGATGTTGCGCGTGAGCGTGCTGTGTCTTTGGAAGGGGCGCAGCCACTTTTGCTTTAGGCTTTTGATTTTACTTGGACTTGTGTCAATAACTGTACGGTTTGAAAAACGGGAAAAATTATGGGCTTAAATTTTAAAGGTTTGATACATGAAAGCCGCCTAGTTCTGGCGGTGGGGATTGCTTTGGCGTTGGTGTCTATGGTGGCTGAGGTTCAGCTTTTTATGGATTACGCCCAAAAGCCAAATGATAAAGGGTTAGCTGCGCTAACGGCATTGGCTTTGGTGGCTTGCCAGTTTTTATTTGTGGGGCTAGCCATTGAAATGTGGCGAAAAAAGCATTTTGGCCTAGCGGCCATGCTTTTTTTGGTGCTGTTGTTATTGGTGTTAATCAGCGTCACGGGCACAGCGGCATTTTTTGAAAGTCGCTTTGCCAGTACAAGCCAGCAAAGCACAGTAAAAAGTGATCAATACAAAATGCAATTGGTGTTGATTAGCGACCTAGAGCAGCAAAGGCAAGATTTTAGAAAAAGTGCCACTGATCTTTCTTTGTCGGGAAATCCTTTGAATGCCGCCAGAAAAATGGCCAAGGCTGAAAAAGCCCTTGAAGACAAAACGGCGGCCATTGAAAAACTGGCCGCCATTAAAAGTGCGCCTGCCAGTTCGGGTTCTGCCTTGGTGGGCTTAGTGGGGAATTACCGCTGGATGGTTTGGTACACATTGGCCGCCTTAGTAGATGTTTGCGCGTTGTTGTGTTTTGCGGTGTTGGCTGTTTCTAAAAACAAACAGGTGTTGCAAACACAATTAGCAACAAACACACAAACACAAACAGCCAAACAAACACTAGGCCAAACAGAGGCGGAACCAACAAACGAACAAACATCCACGGAAGTGACGGCCACTAAAAAGAGCGAACAGGCCACAGAAGTTAAGCGCCAAATTTTAAGCGGTGCGTTTGGTGATGAACCAAGGGTGCGAAGGGTGATGGATCATTTCCAGATTAAAACCCATTCGGTGGTGGCGGGCATCTTTGACGATCTGGCCAGATCGGGTGATGTTAAGCGCCATGAAAATGGCAGAACCTGGCTTTTGGTTCAAAAGCAATTGATTGCTTAATGGCTATAGTTAGAAGAGTTAATGTCGATTAGGAGTTAAAATGTTTATACAGCTAACCTCAGTTGAGGCTAATAATGAAGATGATGGAAACCCTTTCGGCTATGATAGTAATTCATACAATGAAATAATTGTTAATACAGATCATATTATTAGAATCGAATTTAGTGAGGAAAATTTAACAGAATTAACTTTTATTGATAGTAGGGTAATCTATATAAACGAATCTCTTGAGGATGTTTGGAATAAACTGGAAACCTAAAACTACTATTTGACTATTTGACTGTTTGACCTAATGAAACCGCCCCAGTGGCGGTTTTTTATTATCTGCCTTGCTTCTGTATTAACTCCATTAAATCCAATCGTTCTTTAGGTGACAAATTAACCGATAGATATTCAAACAATTCTCTTATTCCTTGCTCGTATTCTTTGTGGTTTTTGCCTTCTAGTATCCAATCATAGTGTGAATGAAAATAATTCTTAATGGCCACCACTTCCACGTCGTGTAGCTTTTCTTTGTGCCTTAGTATGCGTGTCCATCGAGATTTTTGAATGCCCAGTTTCCTGCCCACTTCGCCACGATTATCCCAGCCAACAAGTGCAGCCACTAGGTAAATAAGGCGTGTATTAATGTCTGTTTTACTGAGCATATATGTATTTTAGCCCTAATTATTGATGTGGACAAATTGTGTCATTATCGGCCTTCGTTTCATATATGAAATGAGCTATCGGCAATACCCTACAGACAAGTCCTTTTCCATGTGGCTAAATTCCGCCTTATACCGATCAGTATAAATGGGGGTAGGGTATGAAGGATAAACAGGTTGATATTTTAGAGGCAGCAACCAAGCTGTTTTCTAGGTATGGATACCATGCTGTTGGCGTGGATAGGATTATTGCTGATTCAGGTGTGGCAAAAATGACTTTCTATAAGTACTTTCCATCTAAGGAAAACCTAATAGAAAGTGTTTTAGAGCGACGTGATAAACATATAAGAGACACTATTAATATCGGTGTAGCTAAACGAAGAACGCCAAATACAAAAATAAAGGCCATTTTTGAGTGGTATGAAAATTGGTTTGAAACTAAAGATTTTTATGGCTGCATGTTTATAAAGGCATCTGAAGAGTCACCAGATATTGCTTCAAAGATAATGGCTATTTCAAAAGGTCATAAGCTTTGGCTAAAAGACCTTATTTCACACCTGTTGGAAGATTGTTCTATTAAATCACATGAGCAAATGGCCATTCATGTTCTTGCTATTCTGGATGGCCTAACAGTGCGTGAGAACCTATTTAAAGAGGGGGTTAAAAATGAAATGAAATTTGCATGGCGATATGTTGAAGAGACGATAAACAGAAAAATAGATTAATTAGATGTATAAAAAAATGGATTTAAACAAGGAGTTTATATGGTATCGGTAGTTTCGAGTAATGACTGGCAAGAGGTTAGGGAGCAAGCGATGTGCAAATTGAGTTTTCTTTCAAGTATGTTTTCGCAGGCTGGAGATATTGTGCTAAATGATCAAGACAAAATTGGCTTGGTGGTGATTCTAGATGATATTAGGCAGGTATATGAGCCTGGGGAGGCGGCCTGAAAAGAACATTAAGAAAAATCCCGAAATACTTCGGGATTTTAAAACTCTGATTGCATGTTTATTTTTTAAAGTTATCTATGACAGTCTTTTGCTGATCCATAGGCAGTGACTCTATAAAGGTCATGGCAATTTGAGCTTGATCTTTCTCTCTTAATTCATTCATGAGTTCTTTTTTATCTTTATCTGAAATGCTGCTGAGTAAGGATCTTATATTTTCTATAACTGAAGAGGTATCAGGTTTGTATACATAATGTGATAAGGATTCGGACATTACGAACTGGGCACCGCAATTAGGTTGATTAGAGCAAGTAAAATAACGCTTGGTTAGAATATCAACTTCAGTAATGGTGCTAATACAATATGCAGTTAAACCACAAATTGGACACTTTTGCTTCCTAGCCATAATATCACCATTTGGTAAGTTATTTTTGCGTTCCATTTTACAGTATTGCCTTTTCTTATTCTTCAAAAATTGATGTTTTTGGCTTGTTAAAACTTAAATGGGCGGTTTTTGGTAAATACTTATTTATTTGTTGCATGTGTTGAAAAACTGGGATTATTTCTAGTTCTGTATACGCCTTAACTGCCTTGATAATATCGCCAGAATTGCCATTTTCAGAACGGCTTGATGATAGCGCTTCAGGAATGCGCCACGCGCCTAATACATTCTCTTTACTGACCCGTTGCGCTTCTGCTAAATCATCACTTGAGCCCACTTCACCCACTGGAATTAATTTTAGAGGTTCTTTAGCCGTACTATTGGGGATGTTTACAAACATACTGGAAAAGTTACCTACACCTTTTGAAGATTTTAACTTTTGAGTTAATTCTTCTTCAACAGCTTCGTCCATGTCAGGGTCTTGAGAGAATAAAATAAAGCCCATGTGCGCGCCATTTTTGTAATAGCGGCGTTTAAATAGAATAGCGTCTTCACCCAGTAGAATTGACTGAAAGGCCCCTAAGTATTCAGGTGTGCCATAGATGGTTTGATTTAAGTCATAGCGTTTACTGTGGATGACTTCATCTTTTTTAAAGCGAATTAAATTTCCATTAGGTAAAACCTTGATGAATTTTCCTTTGGTGGTTGCTACACGCATGGACACAGCGGGCAAGTGTCTAACTCCAATCCACTTGTTAAATCGGTTGTAAATATTCTGTAAAAAATATTCGCCAAAAACATTCCAGTCCATGGCCATCTTGAAAAAGGTTTCAAAATCTATGTGTGGGTTAGCCTTAAAAAAACGCGCTATTAAATTGGTTTTTAGGTTGGCCATGCTTTCGTGGGTGCCATTGGCCCTTAACAACTTTGCAATGCCTTCTTTTTCAATGGGTGGCTCGTAAAATCCTTGGCTGTCGTCTTCAAAGCTGCCTAATTCATCTAAGGCATTGCCTACGACGCTTTCAGGGTCACCAAATGAAAAGAGTATGGGCTTTGTATTTTGATTGGCTTCTTGATTGATTGCTTGTGTCATGCGGCAGTGGCCCAAGTAGATTTGCGGGTTTTTTTGCGGTTTAGTTTGTTCTTGTCTATTGCATGCATAATTGCCCAGCTAATATCAGCATGGCCGTTGGCATTGTTGCGGGTAGCCTTGTAAGTAGTTTGGCCGCCCCCTGTGACATCTTGCTTAATCATCAAGAATGATTGGCTTATGTCGAGCCATTCGGCGGGCCAGATAAGATCACCTGAATCAATTAGGTCTTTGGCTTTCAATACCATGTCGGTTTTCTTTTCAGGCGTGTAGGTTATAGGTGCGGCTTTTGAGTAAAAGTCTTTCACAATGTCGTAAACACCACGGCCTTGGCCAGATACATCAATGCCTATGTGGGCCACGTTGTAACGATCTTTAACCAGTTTCTTTATTTCATTGGCTTGCCATACATAACTTTTATCTAACCAGGTGAAGCGCTCTATTATTTTGTGTGTCACTTCAGGGATTAATGGCGGCAGTACTACCACCACCACAGAGTTATCACGGGTACGGGCTGGGTCATATCCTAGCCATACCTCGCGTAAACCTGCGGGCCTGTCGTCTTTTAGGTTTATATTGGCATCTTCATACAAAGAATCATTGGCGCATTGTTGAAGTTTATTCAGTTTAAATGCACTTACTTTGTCATCCACAAAATGGCACATGAATAAGTTATTAAATTCATCTTCACTGTATTCATCACGCAGTTCGTCCACGTCAAACAGATCACAACCGTCATTGGCGGCGTCTTCAATGGTAACCACGTTTCGCCATATATTATCAGGGCAAAGTTGCCCGCCACCTCTTAACTCTTTATTGGTCGGGAATATAATGTCTTGGCGTTTTTTACTGCGCCCTTTCCATTCGTCGCCATTCCAAAATGGGTAGGCTTCATGGTTGATGGCGGAAGGCGTAGAAAAATAGGTTCTACGCCATTTTTTATGGGTAGCAATGCCCGATGAAACCTTTTTAAGTTTCTTAAAGCCTGGTATCCAGTGGTATTCATCCACATAAATATGGCCATGGTAGCCGTTGGCTGAATTACTGTTGGTAGAGAGGGGGATTAACTGCGCACCGTTTGAAAGGTTTATGGGTGAGCCTTTTAATTCAATACCAAACCAATCAAGGGCAAAGGCTTTTATGTATGAAATAAATATTTCAGCTTGTGCGCGGCTGGCCGATAGGAAAATTTGGTTGTCAGCATTAATACACGCATCTTCAAAGGCTTCTGCTGAAAAATAGTATGTGGCTCCAATTTGGCGGCTTTTTAGAATTTGTCGGGTGCGTTTGGTTAATGGGTCGTTTTTAGCATCACGCCATCTTTGTTGGTATGGGTACAGCATGTTTGCAAACTTTTCGTCAAAGTCTGCTTGTGTTAAATGGCTTATGTCATTTTTGGTGCTGCTTTTTTTCTTATTGGTTTTCTTGCCAGTGTTGCTAGTACGCTCTTTTGCTTCTTCTCTTTCTTCGTCAACTCGCTTTTTACTGTCGGTGCCGTTAATCCATTGCACCTTGTCGAGCTTTTCCATTTGCTTCATTAAGCAATCAATTTCTTTGAAATCGGTATCACACTTGTTTGGCTTTTCTATTAGTTGATTAAAACGCCTTGCCACTACTACGCGGGGGTCTAGGTGTTTTATTTGGTCGTACCAATTGCCTTTCTCTGCCCACTGATACACCACCCGAACATTATTAATTTCAGGCAGTTCTATCAGTATTTGTGGCGGCTTTACACCCTTAATAAAAAGGATCTTTGCGGCGGTTTTAATTTCATCACTGTATCTCATGCCGTCAATTTAAATAAAAAATGATAGGAATTCATAAAAACTAATCCAGTTGTTTCCAGTTCTTCTAAATCTGGAAGGTTCTGGAAGTTAGGCGCTTTAATCGTTTAAAAATAGTGAATAAAGTGAAGGCCACTTAAATGAATTTGAATTGATTAACACTTTTTGAGGACTGGCCATGCCAACCGGATTGAGAACTAAATGGTATCGAGTAGCGGTTTCCGGTGACTCAATTGATGGTCGAGACATTACCGACAATGAAATAAATGAACTAGCTGAAACCTACAATCCAAAATTCTATACAGCGCTTTTGTGGATAGATCACATTCGAGATTTTGGTAATTACGGGAAGGTGATTGCGCTTAAAGCAGAAACCATAAGTGATGAATCAGATCCGCTTAATGGCAAGGTGGCTCTTTACGCGATTTTAGCTCCCAATCAATATTTAATTAATTTAAATAAGCAGGGGCAAAAGCTTTTTTCCTCAATTGAAATCTGGCCGGATTTTGCAAAAAGTCAAAAAGTTTATTTGGCGGGTATGGCCATTGTTGATCAACCTGGTTCGGTTGGTGTTGAGGTGATGAAGTTTAAGCAAAAAACAGATGACGCTTGCATTCTTTCGGAGCCTAAGAATTTTGGATTGACCAGTATCTTGAATTCGATGGGTGAAGTTCCCGCCAATGCCTTTGCTCAAATCCCACTGAAAACCCCCAAACCGGAAGATGAAGAAATGAACAAAGAACAATTTGACCAATTTATTGCACAACAAGCCACGCAGCATGAAGCCACCATGGAAGCCATGAAAGCTTTTATTGCCAAGCCTGCTGAAACACCTAAACCAAAAGATGATGACGGTGATGGATCTGGTGGTGATGACTCTGGTTCTGGTGGTGAAACACCAAGCAAAAACTTTGCGTCAAAAACTGATATGGAAACTTTAACCCAAGCAGTCACCAAATTAAGTGAAGATTTTAAAGCGGCCATGGGTGAAGAACACGGGGGCACTGATGCTGATGGAGAAGGTGAACAAGGTTTTCAAGCCTGCTAAAAGGCATGCAATAAACCCAGTTGTTTCATTTTTCATTCGTAAAATAGGAAATTATTCACATGAATAACAATACACGCAAAGCATTATCAAATTGGATTGTACAGCTAGGCAAGGCTTATGGTGTTTCGCCTACTGTGATTGAGCAGGCCAAGCAATTTGCGGCAACTCCACAAGTTGAGCAGATTCTTAAAAAAGCCATTGTGGAAAAGTCTACCTTGCTGAAACGCATTAACGTGCGCCAAGTAAGTCAAATATCAGGTAAGAAGCTAGGTATGTTAACCACGCAACCAATTGCCAGTAATACTGACACTTCAGGTTCAGGTGTGCGCACTCCGGTTAATGTCTTTGGTATGTCTGAAGATGAATACAAGTGTGAAAAAACAAATTATGACACCGCCATTACTTATGAAAATTTGGATGAATGGTCCGAATTTAAAAACTTCAAACAACTTTTACAAGATGCCATCAATGAAACCATAGCCAATAACAAGGCAATGATTGCTTGGTACGGTGAAGCCTATGCCAAAGACTCTGACCTTGTTTCAAATCCATTAATGCAAGATGTTGGTATTGGTTGGTTTCAGCAAGTCCGAAACAACAAGCCCAGCCAACTACTTACAGAGGGTGGCACGACTAATGAAATACGTTTTGGTACTGGTGGTGATTATGAAAATATTGATCATGCCGTGGAAGAAATTAAAACCGGAATTCCGGCACATAAACGAAATGACCCATCACTAGTAGTGCTTGTGGGTAGTGACTTGTTAGCCCAGCAACGCATTGACCTTTATAAAAATCAAGGCGGCACACCAAGTGAAAAAGAGCGTGTGGAAACCCCACAAGTTACTAGCACATTTGGCAACTTACCGCTTGCACAGGAAGTTTTCTTCCCTGGTCGAGGCTTGGCCATTACCTCCATGAAAAACCTATCTATCTACACACAGAAAGGCAGTGTGCGCCGTAGCATTGTTGACAATGCCAGCAAAGACCAGATTGAAAATTATCTGTCTATGCGTGACGCCTTTGTTGTTGAAGACTATGACTCTTTTGCAGCCCTTGAATTCAAAAATGTGAAGTTACCAGACGGTGCAGGTGGCTGGGCGTAGTCATTAATAGAAAAGCGTTTTAACCAAAACGGGCCTTTCTATTGTTGAAAGGCCCAACACTAAAACCTCCATGGGGATGGAAAAAATGAACTTGATGCAAAAACACCAAAAGAAGTGTGCCGATTGTGCGCCCACTGCACAGCCTAAAAAAGTAATGGGCACTAGCAAGCAAGACATGAAAGGTTTGGGGCTGGCCACTGAATTAGAGCGCCAAACCAAGTTGATTCAAACCGATGCCTTACTTTTAAAATCAATTATGAGTCATGAACAGCGTGATAAAGAAAAAGCGTTGTTGATTCCAAAATATGAATCTTATTTGGATTCGTATTTGTCCCAAGAAAAACGCCATAAAAACCCTGTGTTGGTTCAAGTAATGGTTTGGGCATTTGACAGTAAGCAAATTGACCTAGCTTTGAATCTAGCCAAATACGCGCTGGACATTAATGACGATTTACCAGAAGGCTATAAATCCAATATTCAAGAATGGGTGTTGGATACTTTGCATGATTACCTTGAAGAAGAATACAAGGCGGGCCGTACTTCAGAACCTTACCTATCAGACACAATACAGTTTTTAGTTGACCTGGATACATTTGACCAGATCAAGTCAAAGTTTCACAAGTTAGCGGGCCACTATGCCTATGACAGTGAAGAGTGGCAAAAGACAGTTGATCACTATCTTTTAGCTGAAAAGTTTAGTTCCAAAGCACAAGTAAAAACCAAGCGTGAACACGCTGAAAAACAATTGGAAAAATTAGCGGAAGCTAACGAAGCCAAAACGAATGAGGCGGGCGCCTCATAAGGCTCCAACCCCACCGTTGGGCTTCTGGTGGAAGTATAGGCACTTGTGCTTTGTATATTTTAAACCAGTACGCCCAACACCCCATCTAATTTTAAGAAAGTAACCAGGTAAAGAAATGTCTAGTTTTGGTCTTAATCCAGTAAACGAAAGTACAGACAGTTTGGCCAGTGATGGTTTCTTTCCTGAAATAGAAATTGGTGATTTTCAAAAGGTATTCCATGAAGTGAATGGAGTGGATTTTGAAAAGATTAAATTTCAATTGTTGTTGGCCATGGCCTATGTAAATACGCGGCTTGAGTCAGTAAAGGAAAATACCACGGTGAACACCTTAGCCGAAACCAATACCAATACAGTGGGTGGTCTGTCAGTGACAGAGCTTCACTATCAAACAGCGGTGTTTGCTCATGCTAAGGCAGAACTCTTGCCCGTGGCCATTGATGTGGTAAGCCGTGAAAAGGCCAGTGACTTGGAAAGTAACCGTGAACAGTTAACGCGAGATTTTCGCACCACACGCAATCAAGCCATTAGAACTTTGCTGGGCAAAAATTCCGCCACTGTTGAACTGATTTAAGGGTGCTCCATGGATAAGTTTGAAGCCTTACAGGAATACTTAAAAAATAAAAAGCTGGTTTCAATTGGTAAATTTGACGCTTGGGTTGAATCCATGGAAATGCAAAAGGTGGGGAAAGACACGCCTAGTGGGCATCACCTGTTTAATGTTCAGTATCAAGCCATGTTTACTTTTGAAGAATGCCAGCAAGCGGCCATGTTGATTCCTGCCTTAGTTCAGGGTTGGTTGTCAGACCATGACGGTGGCAGGCGTGAAGAGATAGAGGGAAAAATAAAGTTAAACGTTACTTTGGTTAAGTCGGGCGTGTATCACGTTGATGTGCAAATTACGTTTAAAGAAGAAGTGTTCATTCACGAAAGCGCAACGGGTGCCATTGAATACAAAGGCAAAAAATGGACAGGGGGCAAAGCAGAACAAAGCGTTGCTAAAGCCATTGAGGTTATTAACGAATGATTAAGCTTCAAGTAGACATAGATGATTTGCTTGATGCTAAAGCCAGAAAAAAGCTTTTGCAATTGAACACAGGGCAACGCAAACGATTAAACCGAAAGCTAGGTCGGTATGCCATTAATCAAAGCCGTGAACGTTTAAGAAATCAAAACGATGTACGCGGCGGTAAATTGGCCAAAAGTAAAACCGGAAAAAAGGTTTTGGCTAAACAGGGTAATGGCATGGTGGTGTATGCCAGTGCAGATAAAGCCACCATTACTTGGAAAAATGATTTAACGGGGTCTATTGCGTTTCAACATCATTACGGAATTGCAGAACGTTGGACAGCATCGAAAGCCAAGCGGTTATTTGGACAGCCTGATTACAAGGCTCCTGCCACTAGGGAACAAGCCAGATCATTATTGGCAGTGGGTTTTAAGATTAAAGCTAAGAAGGGCACCAAGCGCCCCAGTCAAAAATGGATCATGGATAACATGACCATTGGTGTGGCGGGGGCAGCTATTAAAAAATTAAGAAAAGCACCCACGGTGAAAAGTTGGATTGTTCCCATTAAGAAAAGACAGTTTTTAGGGGCAACACAAAACGATGTGATGGCCATGGTTGAAATGATTACAAAAACCGTAATGAAAAAATGAGGCTTTAAATTATGGCAATACCACAGGTAAAAACGCAGGCCCTTAATTTAGGCCAAGGCAGCACACCAGAAATTGAGCGCAAGGTGTTGTTCATTGGTGTAGCCGATGGCAGCGCGTTAGCGGGTGCGGTGTTTCTTTCTTCAGATTCTGATTTAGATGATTTGATGGGGGAATCTGATAGCGAATTAAAAACCCATGTTGAGGCGGCTATCTTGTCAGCGGGCACAGGCTTTGAAGCGGCCTATATTGAGATTTCCAACTTTGCAGAATGGCCAGCGGCTTTAGAAGTGGCTATGGAAACCTTTTCTCCTGAACTGGTGGCCGTGTGTACGCCTATAACCGATAAAAGTGATTTAAGTGATGCACAGGTGACGGCAGTTGAACAAACCAACACCCTAGAGCGTTTGGTGACGGTGTGCATGACTTCCCCTGGTATTACCAATTTACAAAGCTGGCCTGACTATGTAACAGCACAAGCTTTATTTACAGACAGTCTTGCTTGCGATCGTGTGGTGGTGGTGCCTGATTTATGTGGTAACAATCTTGGGGCCTTAGTGGGCCGCCTTGCAAAAAAAGAAGTGAGCATTGCTGATAGCCCTATTCGTAAACAAACAGGGCCTGACATTGCACTGGCAGCATTCCCCGTTGATAAAGATGGCAAGTCCTTAACTTTGGCCACGTTAACCGCTTTGCATAATACCGCGCGCTTAACCGTGCCATTTTGGTTTACCGATGTTCAAGGCATTTTTTGGACAGACTGCTTAACCCTTGATGCAGTGGGTGGTGATTTTCAATTAGTGCAGCATCGGCGCGTAGTCGATAAGGCATCACGGGCCATCCGTTTATTAACCATTAATGAAATTGGTAACCGCCAATTTAATCAAACAGAAACCTCAATAAAACTTTACCAAGGTATTTTTGAAAAGCCGCTACGTGACATGTCTAAAAGTGTGACGGTGAACGGTAAAGCTATACCAGGGGAAATTAAACTACCAAACGATGCGGTCACTATCCAATGGGTAGACGCCGACACGGTAAAAATTTACTACAAATTAACGCCGTACAAATCGGTCACTGAAATCATCAATAATGTTTTCTTAGATTTATCTAACGCCTAGCAGGGGAATGAACATGAGTGAACACATAACCGGACAAAGTTGGGAATTCTTTCTTGATGCGCTCTTGATCACAGTAGAAAACGCAACCCTTAACATTACAGATGAAAGTGATGTGAAATACAGCAAGGGACGCCCTAATGGATTTATGCGCGGCAAATCCAGTGCAGAAGGTGAACTAGAGCTAGATGCTGAAAACATGACTTTACTAACCACCATTGCGGCTACTAAAGGCAGTTGGCAGGGATTAGTTGATATTGATTTGCGTGGTTTAGCCATTGTGAACGGTAACGCTCAAACAGTGGAAGCTTTTGGCTGCATGATTCAATTGAAAGACATTTTGAACGCGAACCCTAATGGCAACGAAGCGGCCACTTGTAAATTGTCTTTCAAGGTAGCAGGTGATGACTTTGTGAAATTCAACGGCGTTTCCTATTTACCGGATAGCTTATTTTAATTATGGATGAATTTGATAGAGCGTCACAGGTTGAAGAGAAGCATAGGCAGTCATGCATTCAAGCGGTACTGAAACACGCCAGACAAAAAAGCCGTGAAGAATGTTTGGACTGTGACCAATCCATTCCACAAAAACGCCGTGATGTGGGTGGCATCGTTCGATGTATTAAATGCCAAGAAATTGAGGAAGGGAAATGAAAAAGTTAACTGCAAAAATTGTCATGGATGCCATGAAGAAGCTGGGACATAAGGTTTTTTCAACGGGTGACTATAACCTAAACCTAATTGGTGTTCGTAGCCAAGACAAAGAAAACAACACGTTTAATGATGTGATGTGTTGCTTGTTTAAAGATGCGGGTCAATGGGTGTTGCTGCAATTTTCTTGCACCACTGATCCAGGTCTTTTCTATTTGAAAGAGCCTTTGAATGTTTCGGGGTGTGCCATTGTGAAGCCGGGTCAATACCCTGGCATGTGGAAACTGGGCTTGCACCGCAACACTTACAGGGCGCTTGTGCAACGGGGCAAGGTAGCGGTTTACCGTGATAACAATGGTGACGGTGTATTGGATTTTGAAAATGAAGAAACGGGCTTATTTGGCATTAATTTGCATCGCGCCACACAAAAGGGTGAAAGCCAGCGTGTTCATAAATGGTCGGCAGGATGCCAGGTCACCGCCAGTTCATTTGATTACCACATTCTTATGGCCCTATGTGAGAAAAGCGCTCAAGAGTACGGGGATTCATTCACTTACACTTTAATCACTGAAGCCGATTTAAAAGATAAAGACTTAAAGGAGAAATCATGAAACTTAACCTAACTAAAAAATGGAAAGTGCGGCTGTTAATCTCTGCTACCACTTTGGTCTTGAGTGCCATTGGTTTTGAATTAAGCCCACAACAACAAAGTGCTTTGAAACCTGTTGCACAGGCTTTGGTTGAGTCGGTCACTTATGACGAGCAAGAAGCCCAACAAGAAAATGATATAGCGCAACCGCCCTTTATTGAACCTGACCCAATACCACCTGAATTAATAGAGGTGGTGGCTGATGGTGTGTTGTCTTTGTTTTAACGATATTAAGAGTAAAGGGATTCAGCATGTTTGAGTTATCGCCACAAGTATTAAGCTTTTTATTGGTTATAGCTGAAGCCTTGTCAGCGGGGTTGGTGTTTGCGTTACGTTCTTTGTATTCACAACACAAACAAACCCGTGAAGAATTTTTAGCATACAAACTGGAAGTGGCCGAGAAGTACGCCACCAAAGATTTTATAAGTGACAATTTTGATCGCCTTAATCTTAGGCTTGATAAGTTGTTTGATGAAGTACACAAAAAACATTGAAGGTGAAAACATGAAGAAGCAAACGATTGAATTGGCTGTTGCGGGTGTTGATGTTGAGTTTAAGGTAGACATCATCAAATACAACGCCTTTTTGAATTCAGGTTCTGGCAAAAATAAAGTGCAAGCGGTTAACAACTTTTTGATTAGCTGTTGTGAAGAAAGCCAAAAAGAGTTTTTACGTGACCAGTTTGGTAATGAGCCTGGCACACCTACCGCATTGCTTGAAGTCATTTTGGAAGAATACGCACCTGATGTGAGTGTGATTGTAAAAAAATCCAAGACAGAGCCGAGCAACTCAGGCGAGACGGCCTAGGTTTTTCGATTCTGTTATTGAAAAAATGGTTTCCTGATAGAGCTGTAAGTGAAGACGCCTTAGTTGATGCATGGGCGTTAGAGCAAGACTACTGGGAAAATCAAGAGGCGGTGACCAGAACGGCCATTGTGAAAGCGTGGAAGGGTAACTAGGCATGAGCAGAGTTCAAAAGTTATTTTTTAGAATGGATCTGATAGATCGTCTAACCCAACCCGCTAATCGCGCTTTTGGTAAGTTGCACAGGTTAGTGGATAAAACTAAAACCAAAATCAGTGGTATGGCCCAATCTGCACAAAATGGCTTTCGCAATATTGCTTTTGGTGCATTGGGCTTAGTGGGTGCGGGTCATGCCATTGCGGGGGCCATGGCTCCGGCTTTGGAAATGAATCGCGCAATGGGTGAAGTGGCTTCTTTGGGGGTACATGAATCTGAATTAAACAATCTAAAAAACACCGCCATGAACTTTGCAGAACAGTACGGCGAAAGTGCCTCTGAATTTGTTTCAGCCTCATACGACATACAAAGCGCCATTGGTGGATTAGCCAATGGTGAGTTAGCGGCGTTTACAAAAGCCAGTGGTGTATTGGCAGTGGCCACCAAAAGTGATGCAAGCGTAATAACGGATTACGTGGGCACCATGTATGGAATTTTTCAAACTCAAGCGGACGCCATGGGCAAAGCAGCTTGGGTGAATAAGTTGGCAGGGCAAACAGCCAGCGCGGTACAAATGTTTAAAACCACAGGCTCTGAAATGGCGGGGGCGTTTAGTTCGCTTGGTGCAGGTGCTAACACTGCGGGTATTGCCATGACAGAGCAGATGGCGGTTTTAGGGACGTTACAGGCCACCATGAGTGGCAGTGAAGCGGGCACCAAGTACAGAGCATTTTTAAAAGGGGTAGGAAAGGCCCAAGACAAGCTAGGGATGCAATTCACAGACAGTGCGGGCCGTATGCTGCCCATGGTGCAGATTTTAGAAAAGCTGAAGGGTAAGTTCGGTGCCATGGATAAAACGGCTGATTCTGTGGCGTTACAGGAAGCCTTTGGCAGTAGCCAAGCAGTGGGCTTGATTCAGTTGTTGTCGTCAAAAGTAGGCGGGCTTAATTCAAGTATTGCTGAGTTAGGCAATCAAAAGGGCATGGAGAAGGCTGAAGAAATGGCAAGGGCCATAGTAGATCCTTGGGATCAGTTCGCAGCATCTGTGCGTAACCTGCGCATTGCTATGGGTGATTTATTGTTACCGGTTCTTAACCCATTAATTGAAAAAATGTCTGGTGGTATTCAAACCCTTAGAAAGTGGTCGGTGATGTTTCCTAATTTATCAAAGGCCGTGGGAGCGCTGGCGTTGGTGGTACTGGGCTTTGTGGGTGTAATGGCCTTATTGAGTTTAGGCGCTGGCATAGCCCAAGTGGCTTGGGGCGGCATGATGATCATGTGGGCCGCTATGACGCCCTTAATTTGGTTGAAAAATGCGGCATTAGTGGCACTGAGTACAAGCTGGTTTTTAGTGAATGTAGTGGCGGCGGCTTTCCCTGGCTTCTGGTTAGTGGCGGCACTGGTGGCCGTAGTGGCGGGCATTTATTTATTGGTGAAATACTGGGATGACTTGAAAGCAGCACTGGGTGAACAGGAATGGTTCAAAGCCATTGTGAGCATGGTAGATACGGTTTCTAACAAGTTAACCGAGCTGGGCAATAGCAAGTGGTTTGAAGGGCTCACAAAAGCATTTGTGTTTGTTAAAAACCAATTTATGGATTTGGTTAAATTCATTGCCGAAAATAATCCCATTCAATTAGTGGCTGATGGCATTGGAACATTGGTAGACAAGTTGGGCTTGGGTGAAGACATAAGCATTGATGAAACCAAAAAGTCTGTAAGGGAATCGGTTTCTAATGTGAGTGTGGCAGGCATGGGCGGCGGTGGCATTCAACAAGACATTGCCAATATTTCTAACAAAGGAAATCACATTGAAAATATGACCGTGGTGAGTCCTTCGGCGGTGAATGGCGCTTCCCTTAAAGATGAATTCGAGATGATCTGATGAATACTGATTTGGTGTTAGTGGATGGTGATTTATTGATTGACGGTAACGGTGACCCCATTTTTTTTAATGGGAAGCAAGTCATTGAGCAGTCATTAAGAAACCGAATTTTTGAGCATAATTTCATGGTAGACATGATTGGTGATAGAAGCCCCACTAATCGCCAAGCGGTTTATCAAGCCATTAAACGTGAAGTGGAAACAGACGAACGAATTGTGCCAGGCACGTGCACGGTAGCTGAAGAAAATAACAGCCTAAGCATTTACACCAAAAGTGTTGATGGTGATGAACTTAATTTATTTTATAACTTAGATGATTTCTAAGTATCAAATTTAAAAAGACAGGTGACTTTAGTGAGTGACGATCTACAAAAGTTTAAAGCCAGTGTTAAAACCATGATGGCGGAAACCATGCCAACCGATGAAACGGGCCTAAAAGCAAAATGGCAGTTGGTAGGTGATGAAAATGGCGTGGATGTGAAAGCTGAAGACAGCTTCAACCCGTTTTGGCGTATGTTAAGTGCACTTACTAGCACACCTGTTTTGTGGTTGATTGATTTCATGAGCGAAAAGGTAATGCCTAACCAGTATCTAAAGTATGCAAGTGGTGATGCTCTGCAAGATATAGCTTGGGGCATGGACGTTGAAAAGAAGACTGAAAAGAAATGTCAGGTGATGATTACCTTCACCCGTGTGGAAATAGATGGCACTTTGGATGTGCCTGTTGATACATGGATACATTCCCCTGAAATAAATGGCGTGATTTATAAATTAAGAACTCTTGCCCTCGCGCAGTTTGCCATTGGCGAATTGGAAATTGATATTTTGTGTGAAGCAGAACAAGCAGGTGAAGCCTACAACTTAGGAACGGGTTATTACCATGTATTGCCAAAAGAGGTGAGCGGAGTGATTGCGGTGACCAATAAAGATTCATCTATTGTATCCCCTGGTCAAGATGAAGAAAGTGACGAAGATTTAAGGGCGCGCACCCGTGACAAATGGAGTACTCAATATAGTTGGCATGCCGATGTGGTGTATAGAAGCATTGTTTCTGAATTTGATGGGGTAGACAGTGACGCTATTTGGTTTGACAGGGCTACACCTAGAAGTGAAAACAGTGCTGATATTTTATTATTGTTTGAAGCGGGTGAACCTTCACAAACTTTCCTAGATAGCATTAATGAAGAAATTAAAAGTAACGAGCTAACAGGCTTGGGTGATGATGTACTTGTAAAAGGCATTAGCCGAATAGGGCAAGACATTGTTTGCAATTATTCAAGTGTACCAGGCTTAACGGATGATCAAGAAACCACTTTAAAAACTGACCTCATGAATTTCATTGGTGCGGCCTTTCGTGAAAATACAGGCTCAGGTTGGAGCGTGACTAAAACACAACCTTATGATGATTTTTCGTTTGGCTTGTTAACTCATGAAATGTTCAGCGCTTTCTCTGGAAAAATTAAAAACCTTCGTTTTGAAAATGATGATGTGGTGAGTGAATTGTGGGTGCCAAGCATTCAAACCCTAGCGGTGAATAAAATATGATTCAGTTAAAGCTACCTAATTGGGCACAAGGGCTTTTTTTAACCCGCTTAGTGGTGGCCATACAAGCATGGTTTGAGCAGGTTGAAAGCTGGGTTAACTGGCCCTTACAGCAATTAGATGTTCGAACATGCCACCCTGATTTATTAGAGGCAATCGCTTATCAAAGATACGTTAGACCCATTAAAGGTGAATCAATTGATTTGTACCGATTGCGTATTCATACCGCATTTTTGAACGCACAAGATGCAGGCACCACCAGCGGCCTAAAACGTATTTTAGAGCGCTTGGGAATAGAGGTGGTTGGTGTGAGTGAAAAGATACCAGGAAGACATTGGGCGATTGTGGAAATAGAAATTTCTGACGCTTCATTTTCTCAGCATGGGAGCGTCCTTCAAGAAATAATGTCTGCTTATGGGCGACTATGCCGAACCTATGAAATGAAAGTAAATAGTCAATTAAAAATGAATGTGCGTGTGGGTGCCGCGCGTTTTATTTCAAGAACCGTGATTGCTAAATAGGATTATTAAACATGTCAACGTTAACAACAGCAGGCGAAAACTATTTAGCGGCTAAAAACGCAGCACAACAAGTGCCCGTGGTTACTTCGTTTGTGTATGCCAATATTAGTGGGCTGGATACTAGTGTGGTTCCCCCTAAATCAGAATTGATGCCTGTCGCTGAAAGTATTGTTGATGAGCAACCTGTGACCAGTGTTGGCCGTGTAAATGATAATCAGGTGGTGCATTCAAATATTTTGCCTAATACGTTGGGCGGGTATGACTATAACTGGGTTGGCCTTAAAACAGATGACGGAACTTTATTGTCTGTGCTGTATACGCCGTTACAGAAAAAACATAAGCGAGATGAAACACAAATTGGTGACAATCAAAATTGGAATTTCATCACGGAATACAATGGATTGGCAGAACTGGCCCAAATTGATATTGCGGCTGAAAGTTGGCAGTTGGACACCACCACCCGCTTGGAAAAAATGGACAGTTACTCCACGTCTAGTTTGTTGGATTTGTTTGGTAATGAAGCCTTTATTGAAGATGGTTTTCAGGTTTACCAGAGTGGCGCAAATCATAAGGTTAGGGCGGGTGTGGCTTATGTTAAGGGTTTGCGCGTTGAGCTTGGTGCTGAGTTACCTTTGATTGCGGGAAGTTTGCCTGGTGTGGTTTTCATAGATTCATATTATGAATATGTGGGGCTTGAGCGGGTTATAAAGTTTGATGTTAGAAATGAAAGTGACTTACCTGGCGAATATACGGATGCACTTGGTAACGAACATAAAATCGTACACATTGCAGATATTGATATTTATGGTTTGGTTAATGATGTAAGAAAAATAATTGGTGCAAACTCTGCTTCTGAAATTCCCTATAAAATTTACCAAACATTAGATGAAGCTGTGCAGGATAAATACTTGCGCGTTAAGCAACCCGTTAAAGTTATTGTGAATGGAACGAATTATGTAGTGGTTGAAACGGGCACGGGTGTTGCTGATGGCACTGGTTTTTTTGTTGACCTGGACAACGGAAAACAACTGGCTGTCATTAGAAAAAATGTGGCTAGAAATATTGCAGAGCTTAGGGCGTTTAATCCTGAATATGATGGCCAAGAAATAATGCTATTAGGCCATACCAAAGCGGGTAAGGGTGGCGGGGCGTGGTTTTTTGATATGGGTGACACTGAAAGTCCAGATAACAACGGAACGTGTCTGATGAACCCATTTGGTAAACGCTTAAAACGTAAGATTAATGGTGTGCCTGATCTTTTCATGTTTGGTTGTTTGGGTGATGGTAGTGATGACAGTGTGGGCTTTCAAAATGCAGCCACTGCGGGGGATTTTTATATTCCTAAATGTGATGTGCATTTTTTAGTGGGTGACATAGTCGTACCTGCGGGCCGAATTATTACGGGTGAAAGCTCTTATATATATACGGCCTTTAATGCCGAGGATGTGGAAGGGTTGGGCGCGGTGGTTTATGACGTTAATAAGGATACGTTCATTTCTTGGGGGATGAATTGTGAAATCAGCCAGTGCACGTTTCATGGTGTGGATAGGTCACGGCCTTTTCAAGAAGGCAATGACGGCGGTTTAAAATTATTTAAGGTGGCCGTTTTTCGCTGTGAAGTGGGGTTTGGTCGAACCAACCACTACACAATGGGTAACTGTCGTTTATTGATGTGCCACTTCTCGGGAAATACGCGGGGTATTGCTGGCTTGGTGGATTCTCATGTAGTCGTAGGGGAGGTCAATGCGAATGAAACTTGTGGAGTGAGAATTTCCGCAGGTTGTAATGATACCGTTTACATGGATATTAAAAACGAGTGGAACAATACAAGCGCCTATGAAGTTTACGGGGGACAATCATCTGTACAAATTAGTGGAGGGATTGCAGATCGGAGCGGGGAGTCAGCGTTTTCAGTAACTAATAATGCTGGGCTGCGGGTGACTAATGTGACGATGCGCAGAAGTGGCAGGCTATCACAATCAAATGAAGAACAAGATTGTCATATAGCTTTGCGTGGTGGCAGCGCTAAAAAAGTGAAATTTATTGATTGTGATACAGCGACAGGCGGAGATGATGGTGGAGGCGGTTATGTTTCGCCAGCACGGGCGATTGTTGCAAGTAACACAAATTCTATTGTAGGGCTGGTGAGTGGTTGTGATTTGACGGGGGTGACCACGGAAATATTTAAGCAAAGAAACGGCGGCTCATTAACGATTAATTCATTTGTGGCCAATGACGTTGATGGCGTTGCTTATGGCAGTAGTGTGACCATGCTGAATGCCGAAGGTAATAATGGAATGCCTGATATACAAACCATTGCCGACTATGGCTCTATGATTTATCGGGGCGGTACAGATAACATTACACAGGCGACAGATGTTCTATTGAGCGACCTGACCTCTGTTGATTTATATAATCGTTATGCCTACGACATTAATATAATTGCCAGAGACCCTGCTGACGATACTTTTACCATTACGCAAGACTTAAAATTGATTGTGCAAAGGGGTAGTGGTAATGCGTCTTTACAATTGGAAAGCCGATACGACTCACATAGTTTACTGGTTGTCTCAGCTAATATTGAAGTCATTAATGAGGCGGGCGATAAAGATGGATCGATCATAACCCTTACTGTGACGCCTAGCCGAGAGTTGCAGGTGGAGTCGTTAACAGTGCGAGTGGCTTATTGAATTACTAAGAAGATTTTTAAAATAATATTGAAATTTGTATTGGTTAAATCAGAGGGTATTAGGCATGGCATGGCAAAGCATTAACCCAGCTTTACCCGCCGCTATTGGCGACACACACACAAGCATTGCCAGTGTGTGTGGTGCCATATCGGCAACGGTATCAAGCCAAAAGACACTTATTGATTCTATTGCCCTTTCACCTGTAAACGGCGGCCTTGCTGTAGATGCTGGGGCGTTGGATTTTACTGACTTTCAACGTTTGTTAAGGGGTGAATATTGGAGCGCTATCATTCACTCTTTCCAGGAGGGCATTGGCCAAGGGCAGATTAAAAAAACTTTATCGGCACCTAACGCAGTAAAAGCTCTAGCTAAAAAATTAGTAGATGGTGAGTTTGAACAAGATTCACAAGCTTGTGTGTTGGTGATGTTAACCGCTAATAATTATTCTGTGTTGCAACAAGCCTGTGAAGAAATGGGGCAGTGGTTGTGCTGGCCTGAACTGATTAGCACGGCGCATAGGGCGCGGGATTTGTTGCGCTCTGTTGAATATGAAAACTCACAGGTGTTGGCCCCGTTTGTTAATTCTTTTGTGGGTATCAATGAAAAAAACATATTGGGTGATTTGCCTAGCTTGATGGCTCTTGCAGAAGGCCACCAGGAACAAAGCCCTAATGATGAGTTAAGCGCTTTGCTAGATGAAAAAGAAGCATTGGCCAGCACCTATGCCGATGTACTCACCAGTATTACAGATTTAGTGCCCACACTAAGTGTGAACGTAAATTACACCACGGCGGACAATCTAGAGGGGCTAGCCAGTAACTTAAATAGTCTTGATGAATTGGGTCATGAAAATAGTCACTGTGTGTTGATGGCTTTGGGCGGCACGGTGGACAACTTGCAACACTGGCGCGAGGTGTTTGGATTATGAGTGTTTTATCATGAGAATAGGTGAATACGATATACCCACAGATGAAATGCAATTGTCTTGTGATTTGGGTATTAATGAAAGTTCTATGGGGGGGAATTCATCTAGTACATCAAGCAGCCACAAAGGATTTGAAGCCAAGGTTTTAAACGTGTCATTAATTATTAGTTTTGATGAAAGACTAGTTGTTGCTGACATTGTTGGTTTGGCTCAATCATTGGAAGACGATGGCAGCCAAACGGTTTACACCATTGTTAATGACACTGCCGAAGTCATGGGGATTCAAAAGGTTAGATTTTCAAGCAAGTTTTCTTTACGAGAATTGGGCAACCACAAACAAGGGTGGCGTTTATCGTTTACCTTGCGCGAGCATGAAAGTGTGGCAGAACGTAAAGCCGAAAAACTAACAACAGATGCACCCACTACGTCAGCACCATCACCAGGGGCAGCAGCCAGCCCAACGGAAAGTGAAGAAACAAAAGAGCAATTAACCAGTATTGAAAAAGTGATGCAAAAAGTAGACGGGGTAATTGCTGAATGGAACAGCTGAATTTCATTCAAACTATCACCATAGGTGATGACGCGTTTAAGGTGATTGACAGTGATGTGCTGTTAACCTTAAACCGTTTTGGCCGTGGTCGTTTTCTAATTGAGGCACAGGAGAAACCATCACAAGGCTTGGTGAAATTTGTGAGTGGTTACAAGGGCAGAAATTCAACTCAGTGGTTAACAGGATTTATTGAGTCGGTGGTGGAAGTTGAGCAAAACCAATGGCGGGTTTTTTGTCGTGAATTAAGTGCGGTTTATTATTCTATCTGCCCAATTGCACTGCGTAATGTGAGCCTAACAGAAGTAACCAAAGCATTATTTGATTTAAAGTCGGTGGGGTTCTCTGCCCCTGATATGCCTTATTCGAAAACTAAAGCGGCTTGTTTTAATTCATGGGACCGTGGCTTGGATGCCATAGAGCAATTAGGGCGGGTGTTTTCTATAGATGACTTTGTGTGGTATTTGCAAGATGACCAATCTATTTTTGTAGGCAGCCATAAAGACTCTATTTTTAATGGCCATGATTTCCCCATTGCCAGAAGTGCCTTTAAACAGCTAACCAGCATGGATGGCATATTGGGTTTGGTGCCCGGCTTGCGCCCTGGCTTTTCTGTTAACCAAAAGCGTATTCAGCAGGTGCGCATTAAAAATGAAAACATGGTGTTGGAATGGTTTTAAAGCAGATTAGAAGAATCATTAAAGATTCATTGCCTGGTATTCATGCCGATATATTAGCGCCCCGTGAAGGGGTGGTGGTGAATGTTGGCCGTGCATCTAAAGAGGCGGTTTTGTCTGATGAATTCATGCCCGTGTATGCGGTGGATGTTCAACTTTTAAATGCAGCAGGTGAGCCAGATGAATTAATACCGGTTCTTCAATCGTTACCCTTGCCACTAAATAACGGCGGCGGTGAATCGGGCTTCTATGGCGCACCACAAGAAGGAATGAAAGTGGTGGTGTCATTTATTTATGGGCTGCCTAATAAGCCCTACATTCAAACGGTATTACCTAGCAACGCCAGTGTGCCAGGCATAAAGCGTGGGGATATGATCTGGACACAAGGTGAAGGCATAAGCCAAAGCATAGATCGTGCGGGCAACTGGAAGCGCGAGACAAACAAAACCATAACCGATACCTGCGACACCATGACCACCAACGCCCGTGAACAAAATGAAAATATTGGCATCCGTAATACAAAAGTGAAAGGCCATTGGCTAGTGAAGTGCTTTGGCTTCTTCAAGGTGAAAGCCTTTGGCTCTGTTAGTATTTTGTCGGGGGCGCGTATGAACTTATCAGCGGCGGAAACATTAAACCTAACCAGCGTGAATGATTTGAATATAAACACCGCGCAAAAGCTAACGGCCAAAGCCAAAAAGGAAATTGATGTTTCAACGGATGATGCACTGTCAATGGAAGCTGTAAAAGACTTGAGTTTAAAAACAGGGGCCAAATGTTACCTTGGTAATGATCAAGTGAACCTAGTGAAAGCGGTTTCTGACTTGGCTGAGCAAGTGGGTAAGATTGCAACTTTCACAGGTGCCCAATTATATGGTGGTGTTGGTTCGGCGGCTATACCAGGTAACCCAGCGGAATTGGCTGGGCCCTTGGTGACTGAAATTAAGACTGGGGTTGATGGGTTGTTGTAGTTTTTTTCGGTTTTTTATTTAGCCTTAATATGGGTTCTAAGAGTGTATGTACTTTTGACATTTCTCTAAATCGATCATTGTTGTTGTCAATAACAGGCTCGCCCAAAGAGTGTAGTGATATAATTGTTCTGGATATAATGTGGTGACGGTAGTAGGTTGATAAATGTGGCCGTTCTGAAACTACTTCACTAATAGAATTTGCAAAGAGTGTCGCTTGGTCAATCATAGCCATGTAAATAAGATTGGCTATTCCAGCTCTGTCATTTGCATCAAAGACCACTCTAATAATATCTTCGCTTGGAACAATGAAGTGACGTTGGCTATAAAAAGATTCAATGCAGCTTCTCAAGCTATGTTTATTGGTATGTTGATCGTATATATCCTCAATTGAAATCATCTCTTGAAATTGTTTTGTGGCCATATCAATTATTTCTAAATCTAATTTTAGCATGTTATTTTTTGAATTAAGTAAAATGGCTTGGTTAGCCTTTGCAAGCTCTTCAGTCGAGTTCTTTAATTCGTTACTATTTATATTTATTATTTTTCTGTTTTGTATGATGGTATATAACAGAAATAATACGGTGATAAATGTTAGAAATGGATTCATTATCCCACCCATGAAATCCCCAAATCCTGCATAGTAGCTATGTATATCATTGTTATCTTGATGTGGTATGTATGTATAGACGGAATATAATCCTGTACCAATTGCTCCATAACATAATAAAATTAATAGGGCCATGAGTAAGAAAGATACGGATGTCTTATTGGTTTCGTCAGATTTAATTTTATCAGCGCTCATTGTTTATATCTTAGTTTTTAGTGTGAATGATTAATGCTAATGCATCGTTATGTATTGTTTGAATCAGGGATTTCTAGCCGCAAGAAGGGAGTACAAAAGAAAGAATTAACTCACTTTCACAATATTCAAAAACAGGGTTGGGAGTATCTAGCAATTGCTGAATGAAATACTTGTCTGTTAGTTCCTGTATTTCGCTGGCAGTAGTCAGGCTGTTAAATTCTGCTCGATGTTCAAATAAAGTCATAGCTTGAACTTCCAAATTCCATTTCTCATGCTGTAGCATTAAGTCCATTTCAGTTATTGACCACCACATGGCAGGGTAGACGCCAATAACAAATCCTAATATGTAAGGTGTGATTCGATCCCTCTTCACAACTTTGATAGTCATGTAACATCCTTTTCGTTTTATCCATAAATCGAGTTATTTATTTAACCACATTACTCAGCGCCCGCCGAGTTTTAACCAGATAATCAGGTAGCTTCTGAAAATTCCCACTAGAAAAAAATTTTGCCAGAAAAAGTACTCATCCCCCCCACGCCTGCGGTGCTTTTCGTTCACTTTTGTGAAACTTGGGGTGTGATGAAACAAGGGGTCTAGGCCCCATAGATACTGGGGGTTGTGGCCTAATGTGCATTTGCACAGTGTGAAGACTATTGAAATATGATGAAGGGGTAGTGAAATAGTTTTTTAGTCTGTCTGAAGGCTTACAGGCTACGCAAATCGTGGGTTTGACCATGATTTTGTTTTTTGGGGTAGGTAAATTTAACTGATATTGCTTTAGGGCTGTAATTTAATGCGCCCCTTTTGTTTGCTGGAGTTAGCTATGTTCTTGGTAGTTTCACAGAAGTTGAATGATGGGTGACGGCTTAAGAGTGGCTAAAGTCATATTTTTGAGATTTTATTTTTATTCGTGTACAAAAAACGTTCAAATTAGTGGGCTTTGGTTCTGGTGCAGATGTATCTTCGATTGAGTCCTCTTTCAAAAAGTCTGGCGTCTCTTTGGCAAAGTTTGAATGGGTGGCTAACGAGTTCGTTTTCTCGGTAGGTGCCAACTTGATTGCCTTCACTCGGTGGGTATACATATAACCAAGCCTTAACGTTCACCTCGTACTTTGCTTCTATCTTTTTTGGTGGCTGCTCAGTTTTAGGGTTGACTAGCACGGCAGAAAATATGCCTATTGTGAATGAGATAAGTAAGAGAGTGCTTAGGATGTTGTTCAAAATGATCTCAAAAAGGCTGATCGATGTGACACTAAATGTGACACTTTTAGGGTCTGTGACACTGTGTGACACTACTTTTAAGAGAGTCTTTTATTGGCTTGAAACCCGCATGAGTACTAGGTTAAAGATGGTCTCCCCACCAGGACTCGAACCTGGAGCAGCCGCTTAGGAGGCGGCAGTTTTATCCGGTTAAACTATGGAGAGATGGCCGCATCATACCTAAAAAATTCAATAAAGTCATGAACTTGCACTTGTTGCATGGGTCTTAGCTCGCTAAGGTTAAGCAAGTTACGGGCAATGTCCCATATTCAATGTGAGTTCTGATTTATGCTCGATACCAAACCGCTATTAATTGCCCGCGAATTTCCCCCGTTAAAACGTGCTGATTTACAGGTATTGCAGGTTAATTTGGGCTATTTATGCAACTTATCTTGCACTCATTGCCACGTTAACGCAGGCCCGAAACGTACCGAGTTAATGGATAAAGCCACCGTAGACATGGTGCTCGAAGTGATTAGGTGCCGAAATGTAAAAACGTTGGATTTAACCGGTGGCGCCCCTGAAATGAATCCGCATTTTCGGTATTTGGTAAGCGCCGCGCGAAAATTAGGAGTAGAAGTGATTGATCGCTGTAATCTTACTATTCTAAACGAGCCTGATTTTGAAGATTTAGCGCAATTTTTAGCCAATGAAAAGGTCACCGTGGCGGCCTCATTACCTTGTTACACTCAGGATAATGTTGATAAGCAGCGTGGCAAGGGCGTGTTTGACGGCAGTATTGAAGGTTTGTTTAAACTCAATAAGTTAGGGTATGGAAAGCCAGGCACTGAGCTTAGTTTGGATCTCGTATATAACCCAGGTGGTGCGTCGTTGCCGCCGGCCCAAGCCTCGTTACAGCAAGATTATAAAAAGCGTTTAATGGATGATTGGGGCATAGAGTTTAATGAGCTGCATACCATTACCAATATGCCTATCTCACGTTTTGGCAGTATGCTTATTTCCAAAGGTGAGTTCCATAATTACATGCAGCTATTGATTGATAATTACCAGTCTCAGAATTTAAAAACCGTCATGTGTCGTACCACCGTCAGTGTGGATTATTTAGGCAATCTTTATGATTGTGATTTTAATCAAATGTTAGAGATGCACATTGAAAAAGACCAACAACCTCGCCATATTTCAGATTTGCTTGAATCTGATTTAAAAGGTGATGATATTGTGGTGGCGGGTCATTGTTTTGGTTGTACCGCAGGGCAGGGCAGTTCTTGTGGTGGTGCATTATAATTGTATTTACAGTTTGTTAAATTTTAGAAATAGGTGGCAATTAAATGGGTGCGTTTAATATCTCAATCATTGTGCCTATTTACAATGAAGCGGCGCAAGTAGATCGCTTAGCCAATCGTTTACGCTTATTAAAAGACGACTGGGTAAAAGAGATTATTATTGTTGATGGTGGCAGCACCGATGGTTGTACAGAACTACTAAAAAAAGAATTTACAGTCTTGCAAGGGCCAAAAGGCCGTGCGGCTCAAATGAATTTTGGGGCTCAGCAGGCGAGTGGAAGTTGGTTGTTGTTTTTACATGCCGACACCCATTTAGACAGCCACCATATTAAGCACGCCATGGGAGAAGGGGCGTTGTATCAGTGGGGGCGTTTTAATGTACGCCTAAGCGGTCAGCACCTTATGTTTCGAGTGATAGAGTGGTTTATTAACTGGCGCTCTCGTATTACCAGTGTGGCCACGGGTGATCAGTGTTTGTTTATTCGTAAGAAATTATTTAGTGAAATAAGTGGTTTTGCCAATATTCCATTAATGGAAGATGTTGAAATTTGTAAGCGTATGCGAAAACGTCATAAGCCTAAGAACATCTTAACGCCTGTAACCACCTCTAGTCGCAGGTGGCACCATGGGGGCATTTTTAAAACTGTTTTTCTCATGTGGAAGATTCGTTTTTTATATTGGCGAGGCGTTTCCCCTGAAAAATTATTGGTTTTATATAAAAGCAACTAAATTACTATATATTGTGAGTTTGGTGCTTAATCATTCTGCTGGATAAAAAATAAGCGTTATGAAATTAGATTGCATTGTTATTCAGTTTGCTAAATTCCCTCGTGTTGGCGGCGTTAAAACTCGTTTAAAACCCCTTTTAGGCGATGACGGTTGTTATCAGTTACATCAACAGCTTGTTAAGCGCGTAAATGAAAACCTATCTGAAAGTGATTTTTTTAATGTGTTAGCGGTTGATCAACTGGGTGATCAACCGCTCATTAATGAGTTGGCCAAATCAAGCTGTTTATTATTACAAGAGGGTGAAGACCTTGGTGAACGCATGAAAAACGCCATGTACTGGGGGTTAAAACGGGCTGAAAAAGTCATTATTGTTGGCAGTGATTGCCCGCTTATCAATACATCTCATTTGAATTTGGTAGCAGAAAAGTTAAATGATAATAGCCATGTTTTTATTCCAGCTGAGGATGGTGGTTACGTGTTGATTGCTTGTACGAATGTGGTACCTGAAATTTATCAAGGCGTTTCATGGGGGACAGAAAAGGTCATGCAGCAAACTCGCGAAAAATTAGAACAGGCTAAGCAAGAAACGTATTATTGTGAATCATTATGGGATGTAGATAGACCAGAGGATTATAAGAGACTTATGGAGGTGTTTACCCATTGGCCAAATGACGAATAAAAGCTAGCAGCCTTTTGACTGGTCAATATCAGCTTCACTCTTGGTCTTGTGTTTGATCTTGCGTTATATCGGGTTCAGACTTTTTTTGAAGGTTTGCTCTTTTTTTATCCTCTAAATCTTTAGCGGCTATTTGTTTTCTTTGTTCTTCAAATTGAAGAGTGTTCACTAGTTGCTCTACATATCTTTGTTTCATGCCAGTAAGAGGGTGAAATGAAAAGCCACAAATGGTTTGATTCTTTTCTTCGTTAAAAAAGGCATGCTTGGCATCTAACCCGCAATCCATAGATTCATCGCCTACGTGTAACGTGCTTTCATCAAAAATTTCAATGTCCTTTAGTTCTTTACGAATATCGCCTTTAAAATAGGCCTTAAAGCCACTGCCAGAAATATCTTGTAAGCGCCCTTTAAAAACTGCTTCAGAAGTGCTTGACCTGAAGACGGTGTGTACTGAATAGGTTCTGGGCACCATGGCTCGATAAGCATCACGGCGTTGTAAATACAAAAGCTTAGAAGGGAATTTACAAATGTATTCTTGGTTTTGCTCACGGTATTTGAGCTTCCCCTCAATATGAAAGCGCACTAATATGCCACGGAAGTCGGCAATGAGTTCCAGTTTTTTACCTTGGCGTAATATGGTGTTGCCATTATCGGGGATAAGCTTGTCGAAAGCGAAGGCCCTAGATTTTAAATCTACTTTTGTAATGGCGGTCGCGAAGGCCTGATCGTCTATGCCATCAAATCGGGCAGTAAGCCTTGGGGCATAACGAATAAGACGTTGAATAGCCCTGTATATTTCTTCTGGGCTTTCTAGGTAGTTTTCTTCTTGATTGACTTCTTCCATATACCAATCTAATTTTCTGGCGTAGATTAATTACAGCATTATTAAACTCATTCTAGTTAAGACACCTAAGCTTCACCGATGGTCTTAGAGTTTAAGTGTCCCTGTGCTGCACCGCTTTCATTATATAAGTTTGGCTGATTTTTATTGCCATGCAAGATATTCAGTAAATTACGGTTTCTGAGTTGGCTGTGATGGATGATTAGGCCGTTTCGTTCGTTTTCACGAAGAAGGATTTGAAAGTCTTCTTTAAGCTTTTGCCACTGCTGGGTAAGTGGTTCCTGATGATCATCGGGTAGGCTTGATAGTAATAGAGTCAAACCCTGTTCGGACGCTTCTTGTTTTTGCGTGGACAGAAAACGCAACCGAGTATTCACTTGTTTCGAAAAGGTATTAAGTAACCTTTTTTTATGCGATGCACTGCTTTCAATGGTTTTAATGTCATGATGGCTTAAGGCCACGGATTCTTGTTTCAGAACCTGCTTTAACTGATCGACCGTAGATTGCTCTTGGCTTAGTATTTCAGCCAACTTAGCGACCAATGTATCAGACATAAAAAATCCTTTTTTAGTTGAGCAGCCCATCGTATTTGATCATTTTGCCAGCTAGGCGTTCATAATCAATTTTGTATTCGTTATTCGCCAGTGCACCCTTAATGCGCTCAACTGCGGCATCGTCTATATCTGGTAATTTGGCCACTTCGGCTTCAATTTGCCTAATGGATTTACTCTGGTGACTGATTTTAACATCAGAGCTATTGGTGCTTTCTGCTTTAGGGGTGGGCCCAGAGCCTGCACCAGATACCTTGTCGGTATTACGGGCTTGCCCGCCACCACCGATACCGGTAGTGATTTTGTTTATGTTCATTTTAGTTACCTTCCACGCAAATTAGACTTCCTCGTAGACCTATAACGGCAGAGCTTCACCAGTCTTGAGGTTTTTTCGTCATTTTTTTCATATTATTTCAAAATTAGGCTAAATAAGCCCTAAAACTGCACTTCCACAAGGCCTACCGCCACGACGGTGGCTTTAATAATTCGCTGCGACCGATTGTTCTTAACTCGTATCTGGCGCCCTTCGCGGCCATCGTTTAAGGCTTCTCCGGGCATTTTGACGCTCATGGCCCCCTTTGAGGCGCTAATAATCACTTCATCTCCTTTGCGAATCATAAGCGCGGGTAAAATGATGTGGCTATTGAGCACGGTTAACCCCTGTAAAGAACGTTTAGTTTGTTTGCCAATGACTTGCTCTTTCTTTAAGTAATAACCATTGCGTAAACCTGCCAGATTTTGCATCTGATAATCAAGGTGGCTTTCTTTTAAAGACAGACCCTTAGGAATCGGTTGGTTTAATACCACCACCTGAGTCATTAGGTTGATATCTACTGGAACATTTAGTGCCCATTGCTTGCCGGTTTTGCAGGCCACTTTGACATGATTACGGCCAAGTTTAAGTGGTTGTGGTGGCGTTAACGTTAAGGGCTCTGAACAGAGAGAAAGGTTGAGTCTAGAATCGAGGTAACTGATATTAATATGGGGTTGAAAGTCCAGTAGGTTCATATTTTGGGCCATTAACTCCACTTCTTGGCCCAGTTGAGTTTGAAGCGTCTCTTGCAATTGTTCGTGCCAGCTTTGTGCGTGACTAAAGCTAGAAGCTTGTAAAATGAGTAAAACGATAAAAACTCTGTTAATCACTTAAATTTGTCCTATTCTCAATTAGAGAAATAACTAATTTTCAGATGCGATGCCATGAAAATGGCGATTTTGTTCGTGTCTTTGAGCTTTAATACACACTTGCAAAGGGTATGCCGTAAGTGTTGGTAGCTGTTTGAATTTGGGCAATCCAAAATGGATTAATATTTTCTTTAAATGCCTAAGTAATGGAGTGGTTGTATGGCAGGGTTAATGGAGACCGTTGACCAACGAACGCAGTTGGTGGGTGAAAACCGACTCGAACTTTTGCTGTTTCGTTTGAATGGTCCGCAGGTGTACGGCATTAATGTGTTTAAAGTAAAAGAAGTTTTACAGTGCCCACAGTTAACAATATTTCCTAAAAGCCATCATGTGGTGGTAGGTGTGGCACATATTCGAACAGGTACTATTCCTATTATGGATATGGGGCTGGCCACCGGTAGCATTCCTGTGGGAGAACCGAAAGAATGCTTTGTTATCATTACTGAATACAACATGGCCACTCAGGGCTTTTTAGTTACTGGAGTGGAACGTATTGTGAATATGAATTGGGAAGAAATTCATCCGCCACCAAAGGGCACGGGGCGTGAACACTATTTAACGGCTGTCACCGAGGTGGAAGGCAGTTTAGTGGAAATTATTGATGTTGAGAAAATTCTAGCGGAAGTGTCTCCTAGTAAAGAAGATATTTCTGAGGATATTTTAGAAACTGCACGGGCCGATGCTCCTGATGAAAAACCTAAAGTGCTTATCGCAGACGATTCTAAAATTGCCCGCAAGCAAGTGGCTAAATGCTTAGAGGCATTGGGCGTTGAAGTGACAGCCATGTGCGATGGTCGCGAAGCGCTAGAGCACCTACAGGAAATGGCCAGTTCAGGAACGAACCCTTCTGAGTATTACGCCATGATGATTTCAGATATTGAAATGCCTGAAATGGACGGCTATACCCTAACCACCACCGTGCGCTCTGACCCAAATCTTAGGGGAATGCATATTATTTTACACACTTCACTAAGCGGGGTGTTTAATCAAAATATGGTTCAAAAAGTTGGGGCAGATGACTTTATTGCAAAATTTAACCCTGATGTTTTGGCCTCTAAAGTGGCTGAGAGAATTCAAGTTGTAAAAACGCAGTAACCTTCATTGTTTAGAAAACGTAAAGTATTTGCTTTTCAAAGGGTATGCCGACCCTTTTTTATTAATGAAAAATAGAATGTAAGGTGTGGTTGAATGGATATCAGTAAGTCAGACTTTACGTTGTTTCGAGAATTTTTAGAGCGAGTTTGCGGAATACTGTTAGGAGACAATAAAGAGTACCTTGTGGCCAGCCGCTTGCGGGGGATCATGAAGGATAAAAATTTACCCACCATCACCGAGTTAGTTAAGAAGATAGAAGTTGATACGAAGCTGTGTGAAGAGGTGGTAGATGCCATGACCACCAATGAAACCCTGTGGTTTAGAGATGCCCACCCTTTTAAAATACTTCAAAACAAATTACTACCCGAAATATGCGCTAAACAAAAAAGTGTAGATATTTGGTGTGCAGCCTCTTCCACGGGGCAAGAACCTTATTCGATAAGTATGATTATTGAGGAATTTAAACGCGGTAACCCTGGAAAATTAACGTCTGAAAAAGTCATGGCCACCGATATTTCAAGTTCTGTTTTAGATGCAGCTCGAAAGGGAGAGTATGATCAACTGGCGCTAGGGCGAGGCATGCCAGAAGATTTATTAAGTCGCTATTTTGGTAAAAGTGAAAATGGCTGGAAGGTAAATTCTAATGTGGCTACCCGAGTGCAATTTAGAATGCTAAATCTGCTTCATTCTTATTCGTTGTTAGGGCGTTACGACATTGTATTTTGCCGTAATGTTCTTATTTATTTTTCAAGTGATCTTAAAAAAGACATTCTTACTCGCATTCATGGGGCATTAAAGCCCGGCGGGTATTTGTTTTTAGGAGCCAGTGAAGCACTAAGTGGCCTGTCAGATAAATTTGAAATGGTGCAATGCTCCCCTGGCATAATATACCGCAGAAAAGATTAACCCTTATAAATTAAGGGGGAAGCCCCAGCACACATTGTGGGCGCTGCACTGTATGCTTGGGGTCACGCAGAGAAAGTAATCAATTAATAGAGATTTCCTTAGGCCTTCTTTAATTATAAGGCTTAGTTTATCATTTTTTTGTTAGCGAAATGTCTGTGCAAAAATCCCCTCTCTTTTGTTTCATTTTAATAAGCCTTTAACACTTCTAATGAAGCATTGAAGTATCACCCGCTTTTTGTCCTTAACGGCAATGATTGCCGCTATTTTTCTGGTCTACCTTCTTGTAACTCTTTGAATTGTATGGAAATACTGTTTTGGCATGGGCGTTGCTCTATTAATATCAATTGTAATTTAATAGAAATCGAAGCACAGGTGGCAACATGTCAGCATTGGGATTCAAAAATTCATTGGGCATTCATGAAAATACTCTGCAGCTAAGGGCCGCTCGTGCTGAGGTGTTGGCTAATAACCTTGCTAATTCCGACACCCCTCATTTTAAAGCGCGTGATTTTGATTTTAATTCGGTACTTGAAGGTGAGAGCAAGCGTTCCCTTGCCATGAATGTGACCAATGAAAGTCATCAACATGGCAATGTAAATACCGAAACAGAGCTTCAATTTCGTAACCCTTACCAGCCCGCTATTGATGGCAATACTGTAGACAGTCAAATGGAACAATCTTTTTATACCGAAAATGCTTTGCGTTACAACGCATCTTTCCAGTTTTTAACCGGAAAATTTAAAGGCTTAACCGGTGCTATCAAAGGTCAGTAATAAATTTACTCATTGAGTCGTTGGAGAATGATATGTCACTTACGAATGTATTTAATATTGCCGGTACTGGCATGAATGCCCAGTCTATTCGACTTAACACGACCGCCAGTAATATTGCCAATGCCGAAACCGTGGGGTCCAGCGAAGGAGACACTTATAAAGCACGTAAGCCTTGGTTCAGCGTTTTAGAAAAACAGTGGAATGACGTGGATCGTTTAAATCGTAAACTAGATGTGCGTAGCCAAATGGGAGACGGTGTCAAAATAGATGGCATTGTTGAAAGTGAAGCCCCTCTTAAAAAGCGTTTTGAACCTAATCACCCCATGGCTGATGAAGAAGGTTATGTTTTATACCCCAATGTAAATATAGTGGAAGAAATGACCGACATGATGTCTTCATCACGAAGCTATCAAATGAATGTAGAAGTCATGAAAACCGCCAAACAAATGCTGCAACGTACTCTTACATTAGGGCAGTAAGTCATTATGTTAAAAGAATGTATTTATAAAAATAGAAGTATAAAACGAGGGGGCCATCATGGCTGAAGTCAATAATGTTGGCACTGCACAAACAGCACTGGGTCAATATTCGTCCGATAACCTTGCTGTAGAAAAAGACAACGAGCTGGGTAAAAACGAGTTCATGGAACTGCTGGTTGCACAAATGAACAACCAGAATCCTTTAGAGCCACAAGACAACACCGAATTTATTGCTCAGTTAGCTCAGTTCAGTCAGGTAGAGGGCACTGAGAATTTAAATTCAACCGTCAGTGATATGGCCGGGGATTTACGCTCCAGCCAAGCCTTACAAGCATCTTCCATGGTGGGGCAATCTGTCATCGTACCCGGCAATGAAGCGGGCTATTTACAAACGGGTGATTTAATCGCAGGGTTTGCTGAGTTGCCAGTGACCACTACAAATTTATCGGTGCAAATTCAAACCGCTTCAGGACAATCTTTAGAAACCATTCATTTAGGGCATCATGGACAAGGGCCTGTTTCATTAAGATGGGATGGCGCCAATTTAGAAATGGACGGTGAAATTATTGAATTAGATCGCAGTCTTTTGAATCGAAAAGATTACTTAGTGGATGAAGAAGGAGAAGTATTAACAGACAGTGCGGGCAATCCGGTGCCATCGCCATATCCCCCAGGTGGATACAAATTTGTCATGAGCGCTTCTATTGATGGAAAAAATGAAACGCTCGATACAGCCATGAGTGGCAAGGTGGATAGCGTCACTATAGGAAGTAATTCTTCCGTGACTTTAAACTTGGCCGGTGGAACAAAAGCCGCACTAAGTGAAGTGAAACAAATTTTAGATTAATTTTAATTACCCTAGTAACGGGTTGAACACACTAAACATGAATGCCATTAAAAATTTAACCTAATTACAGTTACTTTTTTAAGGCGTGAGGAGCAGGAAATGGCGTTTAATATTGGCTTAAGTGGTATTCGTGCTGCTGCAACGGATTTGGAAGTAACTGGTAATAATGTGGCCAATGCCAGTACCACGGGTTTCAAACAAAGCCGAGCAGAATTTGCTGATGTATTTACCACCACCATTTTAGGAACAGGCACCACCCCTGTGGGTAGTGGCGTGTTAGTGGATAATGTTCGTCAAGAATTTAGCCAAGGCAATATAAGTGGAACCGGCAATGCGTTAGACATGGCCGTTGATGGCACAGGTTTTTTTATTTTAAATGATCAGGGTACCGAATCTTACACTCGCGCTGGTGTATTTGGTTTAGATAAAGATGGCTTCGTGGTGGCCAATAGTGGTGCCCGTGTTCAAGGATATGAAGCCAATGATACCGGCGTGGTTAATGGGGTATTAGGGGATTTGCAAATTGTTATTGGGAACCAACCCCCTGCGTTAACCTCCAGAGTGTCTTCAATTTTAAATCTGGATGCTTCTGAATTAGTGAAGCAAGAATTGGGTCAGCGTTTAGTGTCAAATGGCTTAGCCATAGCCAATCCTGATTCCGGCATCGCCGCTGATACCAGCTCTACTTTTGCCACAGTGAACCAGCCTACAACGGCTGGTACCCGAACCGACCATACCTTTGACGGAGTGGGTTCCATCGATTGGGGAACCGATGCTCAATTCACCACCCCCAATGCTACACTGGCCATGGGCATAGATTTAGACCCACTTGATGGCACCGGTATCCAAACCATTGCCATTCCAGCAGTGGCAGCTGCTGCCAGTCAAACTCAAATGATTACAGATGTATTAAGTGCCATACAATTAGAGCTTGATACTGCTTTTGGAATTAATGAATTTGAAGCCACGACAGATCCTGTTGACTATGCCAACGCATTACCTGGAACTGTGTCCTTTTCATTGGAAAGAGTGGGCTTTGATGCAACAGCAGGTATAGGTTTTGGTATTTCAAGTCCCACCGGTGATTGGACTAATGTCATTGGTACACTTGCCTCTGCTACTGTCACCACCGCAGCGGCGGGTGCCAATTTATTTGTAGGTTCCAACCCGTTAACGGCTGACTTAAGAAGTATTCCTGGTACTCCTACCACCACTCGAACGGTGGCGACTCCACCATTGTCCATGACTGACTTCATAGCAGGTGGCGCAGCTGTATTAACCGGTACAGCAGCAGGACCTTTTGATTTAAGTGGCGCGAATACCATTACAGTGCAAGTACAAGTGACCGATAATTTGGGCACCACCAGTACCACGAATGTCGTGTTGGATAACACCACAGGCGGTACAGCCGCCGCGACAACATTAGCCGAAGTAGAGGCCGCTTTTACCGCAGCATTAGGGGCGGATGTGGTCGCCACTCAACCACCTTTAACTTTCACCGGCACAGGGGGCAATGAGAATGGCGGTACCATTGCGTTAGTGCCCACAGTAGAAACCGGCATCACATTATCTACACTGGGTTTTAGTAGCAGTAATCGCCTTAACATCGGCACGGCAGATATCACGCCTAATAATATTTTCAACATTCAAGTGACGGGCCCTACAACAGCGGATGATTCTGCTGCTTGGAATATTACAGTTCCTGCAAACAGCTATGCCACTCTTGATGATTTGGCAGCGGCTGTACAAACTGAAATAGATTTATTAATTGGTGCAACCGGCATTGCCGGTAGAGTTCAAGTGGAAGGCGTAGGGGGTCAACTTTTATTTACTAACACTGAAGTAGGTGCTGGCTACGCCACTGTATTAACGCAGCACTCTACTTATTTGCCGACGGCCGATGCTGCTTCATCCTATTCATCGTTGGGCTTTAATAATATGTTTAGCATCACAGGGACCGACGACATAGACAAAACCAATTCATTTAGAATTAACTTAACGGTGCCAGCACCAGATACCGATGGTCGGTCTGGCACCACCACCATTACTTTAGATGAAGATTTTAGATCAGTGCAGCAAGTGGCAGCTTCTATTAACCGCCAAATAAGTTCATTAGATTCAGAAGCTTTTATTGGTGTACGCGCAGAGGCTATCGAGATTGAGCCTAATGTGGTCCCCCCTGAATACAAGCTACAGTTTGTGGCAACCGAAAGCGGTGAAGCCAGCATTATTACCATCACTGAATTTATCGCATCAGGAGCCGACGTAACGGTAGATGAATTGTATGGCCTTATTCAAGTAGATGAAGATGATAATAGCTTACTGACTTTGGGCATTGAAGGGGTAACCAATGAGTACCCTGAAACACAAGTAACTTTAACCGATCCCGACGGAATTGAAACAGTATTAACCATTCCTGAAGACAGCGAGGCTAATGCCACGGCCAGCATTTTTAATCGCCAGCCAGGTATAACGGCGTCGGCCTCGACCACCGCTACAGTTACCCAATCTGGTTACAACAGCCCGGGTAACAATTTAAAGTTAACGGTAAATGGTCAAGCACTCACGTCTACTAGTTTGGAGGACCTGGCAGAAGAAATTAATAGCTATTTTTCTACCACCCTTCCAGGCTTTGATGCGCAAATAGATGACGGTGGTGATCTGGTTATTAATAACACCATAGGTCGAGATATATTAATTGAAATCACCTCACCTACCGTAACCGATAGCATTGTGGTTACCGGTTCAGCTAACGCTGGCCCTGTGGTATTAGGGGGCACAGCAACCGCGGATTCAGCCGTGGCAGTGGGGGGTACAATAGAATTTATTTTAAATGAAGATTACTCCCTTTCTAGCCCCGTGCCTGCTATATCGGGCATTTTTGGCGCTTTAAGCGCCGATGAATTCGAAGATTTTGTTATCAATAGTTTTGATCCTGATAACCAAGACACTTACAACCATGCCACGTCTACCACTATCTATGATAGCTTAGGCAACAGTCATATCATGACGCAATTCTTCGTAAAAGAGCCTTCTGATCCTACTCGCCCAACGGAAGAAAATATTTGGGCAATGTATGTGCGAATTGATGGGCAAGATGTGGGGGACCCTGATTCAACTTTAACCTTTCCTGAAAACTTAGCACCCACTTCGGCACGTTTTGAATTATTTTTTAATTCCGATGGCTCATTAGATGAACTTACCAGTGGCGAGTTTTATGTGACTAACTGGGATCCCATAGATGAAAGTGGTGAAGCCACAGGGTCTTTAAGCTCGGTAAATATTTTAGAAGGGGGCTTGCCGTTAACAGAACCTGCCACCAGTTCAAACTTTCAAATATTTCTGGACGGCTCCACGCAATTTGCCAGTGCCTTTAGTGTTACCGAGGTGTCTCAGAACGGGTTTACCACAGGGCGGTTAACAGGTTTAGAAATTGATAGCGATGGACTCATGTTTGCCCGATTTACCAATGGGCAAGCGCAAGTACTGGGTCAGGTAGCCCTGGCCAGTTTTAAAAACCCAGAAGGGTTAAACCCATTAGGGGCTACTTCTTGGGGGGAAACGTTTGAATCTGGTGGGGCAACGGTGGGTTCGCCGCGAACGGGTACCTTTGGCAATTTAAGATCATCAGCGCTTGAAGATTCCAATGTAGATTTATCTGAAGAGTTGGTGGGGCTTATTATTGCTCAGCGAAATTTCCAAGCCAGCGCCAAAACCATAGAAACATCCGACACCGTAACCCAGACCATTATCCAGCTTTAATAAAAAGCATGTTTAATGTAAATAAAGCGGCAAGCATGGTAAAGCTTGCCGCTTTATTTACGCTTATTTTTATGTTCTTTGTTCTTATTGGCCGTAAGCCACCTAACGAATATAAATACTTGTTCATTTCCTTTGTTTAATGCCCATTTGGCACTCACCTTGCAACTTTGTAAATAGATCAAATTAAGTTTATTAAGCCAAGGAGTCTTTCATGGATCATGCACTGTATATCGCCATGTCGGGTGCCAAACACAATGCATTGGGTGTTGCAGCCTCATCAAACAACCTTGCCAATGTGAGTACCACCGGTTTTCGTCAAGATTTTGAACAAGCGCGCTCCATGCCGGTGTTTGGTGATTTTTATCCTACCCGTGCTTATGCAATGGAAGAGCGCCCAGCCAGTGACTTTAATCCAGGCACATTAATTCATACCGATCGTGATTTAGATTTAGCCATTGAGAATGAAGGCTGGTTTGCTGTGCAGGACGACAGTGGTGAAGAAGCTTATACCCGTCGGGGGGATTTACGAGTAGACAGTGTCGGACGTCTTTTAAATGGTGAAGGTAAACAACTTATTGGCAATGGTGGCCCGATTGTTTTACCGCCATTTGAAAAAATAGAGATTGCAAAAGACGGAACGGTTTCAGTGGTGGCTTTAGGAGAAGAGCCAGCTGTAGTTGCCAACGTGAGCCAATTAAAACTGGTGAAACCAGATTTATCTGAAATGGAAAAAGGCGTTGATGGGTTATTTCATATGCGCGGTGCTCAACCTGGGGATGTCCAGCCATTTGATGCGGGTGTGGTATTAGAAGTGGGGCATTTAGAGCACAGTAACGTGAATTCTGTTCAAGCCCTTACCGATATGTTGTCTTTACAAAGACAGTATGAGATGCAAGTGAAAATGATGAAAACCGTTGATGAAAATGCTCAAACTACGTCCTCTATTTTAGATATTCAGTAGTGATGAATAAATTTCAACTTATTAAAGGCAGTTAATATTATGATGAATGCATTGTGGGTAAGTAAAACAGGCTTGAATGCCCAAGATCATGGCTTATCTGTTATTTCAAATAACTTAGCAAACGTAGCCACCACGGGTTTTAAAAAAGACCGTGCTGTTTTTGAAGATTTAATTTATCAAATTCAACGCCAACCCGGCGCATTGTCTAGTCAGGACAGTCGGTTACCTTCAGGTTTACAAATAGGTACCGGTGTAAAAGTGGCAGGTACTCAAAAGATTTTCACAACAGGAGGACTGCAAGAAACCTCGCAACCACTTGATTTAGCCATTAATGGGCGAGGCTTTTTTCAAATAGCTATGCCTGATGGCACTGTGTCTTACACTCGTGATGGGACATTTCACATGGATGCCGAAGGACAGTTGGTCAATGCTACCGGTTTTTTACTGGAGCCCGCCATTACCATTCCCGATCAAACTAATACGCTTACCATTAGCCGTGACGGCATTGTCAGCACCACTATTTTTGGCGAAACCGAACCCACTGAAATTGGCCAAATTGATGTGGTGGATTTTATAAATCCAGCAGGTTTGCAGGCAATAGGGGGAAATTTATTTTTAGAAACAGCTTCAAGTGGTGCACCACAAGTTGGAGTGGCAGGAGAAGGGGGTTATGGGGCAATGGAGCAAGGGTTTTTAGAAAACTCTAACGTCAATGTTGTAGAGGAAATGGTGCAAATGATCACGGTACAGCGAGCTTATGAAATGAATTCGAAAGTGGTTTCTTCGGCCGATCAAATGCTGCAGTACTTAGCACAGAACACCTAATAAAAAGTAAAGTAACAGTTAAGTTTTACAGGGGGAAGTATGAAAGTCATCAGCATCAGTTTATTAATATTATTACTTAATGCTTGCAGTTCGATTATGCCCATGGCCGAAAAACCCGATGACCCTAAGTATGCCCCCGTGCCTGCACAATCATTAAAGCCGCCACCAGTAACGAATGGGTCGCTCTTTCAAGATCATTATGCCATTTCACTTTATAGTGACCAAAGGGCTAGACGTATAGGTGATGTGATTACGGTGGTATTGCAAGAGCAAACCAATGCGCAAAAATCCAATTCTACTAATACTCAAAAAGACACTGAAATCACCATGGGAGCAGGGCCCACGTCTCTATTCGGCTCAAATGTTTCTTTTTTACAAGCAGGTGTTGTAGATGAACGATCTTTTACTGGCAAAGGAGATAGCGGGCAGAGTAACAGTTTACAAGGGCAAATAACCGTGACCATTAGTGATGTCTTACCCAATGGTATATTAGAAGTACGAGGTGAAAAATGGTTGAGTTTAAATGAAGGTGATGAATTTATTCGCGTGCAAGGGTTAATACGCCCACAGGATATTAGTGCCGATAATACGGTTCAATCCACTAAACTTGCCGATGCACGCATCAGTTATGGTGGCACGGGATCAGTGGCAAATGCCAGTAAACCTGGTTGGATGAGTAACTTTTTTAGCAGTCCTTGGTGGCCATTTTAAACTTATAGCAATACTTGCTTGAGTGATATAGCCAATCGTTTCTTTACAGGGTGAATGAATATGTTCATAAAGAGATTATCATGAAGTATATACGGTTTATGTTTACATTTTTATTGGTGATCTCTCAGTTGAGCTATGCTCAACGCATAAAGGACATTACCACGGTGGCAGGGGTGCGCTCTAATCAATTAGTGGGGTACGGCCTTGTGGTGGGTTTAGATGGCACTGGCGATAAAGCCCCTTTCACCAATCAGACTTTCATAAACATGATGAATGAATTTGGTATTACCATTCCCCCAGGTACAGACCCCAAACTCAAAAATGTGGCGGCCGTGTCTTTAACCGCCAAACTCCCTCCGTTTGCAAAACCGGGTCAGCATATTGATGTGACCACTTCTTCTATTGGTAATGCAAAAAGTTTGCGAGGAGGAACATTATTATTTGCTCCCTTGCGTGGAGCCGATGGACAGATTTATGCCGTGGCTCAAGGAAACTTGGTGGTAGGAGGCTTTGGTGCTGAAGGGGCGGATGGCTCTAAGATTACCGTCAATGTACCAAGCGTAGGGCGAATTCCAAATGGCGCTACAGTAGAGCGAGCAGTAGCCAATGCCTTTTCCCGCGGAGACAGCTTAACGCTTAATTTAAACAGTCCAGACTTTACCACTGCCAAACGATTATCCGACAGAATTAATGGTTTGCTTGGGCCAGAAACCGCTTATTCTGTGGATGCAACATCGGTCAGAGTGAGCGCCCCAAGAGACCCCAATCAACGAGTGGCCTTTTTGTCTTTAATAGAAAATCTAGTGATTACCCCAGGAGAAGCCACCGCTAAAGTCATCATTAATAGCCGCACTGGCACCATTGTTATAGGGAAACATGTGGTCATTGATGCGGTGGCCGTGACGCATGGCAGTCTGACAGTCACTGTGAAGGAAAACCTTGAAGTGAATCAACCAGGGGCTTTTGCAAATGGGGAAACTGCCATTGTGCCTAAAACAGAAGTAAATATAGATGAGGAGAATAATCGCATGTTTGTGTTTGCACCAGGCGTGTCTCTTGATGAAATAGTAAAAGCCGTTAATGAAGTAGGCGCGGCACCAGGGGATTTAATGGCCATACTAGAAGCGTTAAAACAGGCTGGTGCGTTAAATGCTGAATTGATCGTGATTTAGAGTGTTCGTATAATGACTATTCAGGAAAATAAGCAAAAATTTTTTAAAACAATAGAGCAATACAATGATGCAATTACCACATGCATCGATCAGGATAATATCTCGGCATTACAAGATACCTATAAAATAAGGGATAAGCTTATTCATGATTTTTTCAATGAATTCTCCTCAATATTGACCGATGACGACCAAGCTTTTTTCGAAAAATTAAAGGCGTTTGACTCTGATGTCACGAAGACCATGAAAGGCGTAAAGAATTCCATTGTGGATGAGGTTTCATTTAGAAAAAAATCTCGCTCTGGCATAAATAATTATCAACAAATCTCTAAAGAAAAATAACGGCCGATCCCCCCCAATTTGTTTCACCTAGCGGCTAAATATAGCCGCCTCCTTTGTTCTAACCCTTTGTTTTATAAGAAAAAATAACATTGGCATGAGACATGCTTTTCTTTAAGTAGAAAAAGGAAAAGCCATGAACAGCATCGACAGCGCTTACAACTACAATGATTTATCGGGTTTAAATGCCATTACCAAGCAGGGAGAAACTGATAAGTCAGGGGCCCTTAAAGAAGTGGCTCGTCAGTATGAATCTATGTTTGTTGGCATGATGCTAAAAAGCATGCGCGAAGCAAACGCAGCATTTGAAGAAGACAACCCTTTGTTCAGTAATGAGTCTAAATTCTATCGTGATATGTTTGATGACCAATTAGTGCTTTCATTAAGCAAAGGAAAAGGAATGGGGTTAGCAGATACTCTGTTTCGCCAATTAAAAGAACAATTTGATAAGAAAGAATCTAGCGATTCTTCAGAAGCAGAAACACAGGAGAAGGTATATACATTAAGTGATATGGCGCGGGAAAATCCCTTTACGCTAGAGCCCAATATTAATAATAAAGTACGCTCTCAAATAGAAAATAATCTCAGTTCTGCTGTCATCAATAAAACTATTGATAATGAAAAAGTGATCAATCAATCAATGCCTATTCAGACTGAGGGGCAGGTTATTGAAGTCAAAAAATCCACGATGGATAAAGTCTCTGTGGAAAAAGAACAAAAGGGAGGAGTGATCAAGAACTCTGGCTTTAATAGCCCTCAAGACTTTGTGAATACACTATGGCCCATTGCGAAAAAAGTGGGTGACCAGATGGGCGTAGAGCCTAAAGCCATTCTTGCACAAGCAGCGTTAGAAACCGGTTGGGGAAAATATATTATTCACCAATCTAATGGTGAAAACAGTCATAACCTTTTTGGTATTAAAGCAGATACTCGCTGGAGTGGTGAAATTGCGAAAGTAAGCACACTAGAATATCGAAATGGTTTGGCTAAAAAAGAAGTGGCTCCTTTTAGGGTTTACGACTCTTACGAATCCAGCTTAAAAGATTACAGTCAATTCGTGAAAGGCAGTGAACGATATAAAAATGCCGTAAGCAATGGCGATAGTGTTAAAGGTTACAGTGAAGGCTTACAAGCTGGAGGCTATGCCACGGATCCAAATTACGCTAAAAAAATACAACGCATTGCCGATGGTGACATTTTAAATCATGTTATTAACGACATTAAGCGAGGCTAACAATGGCTGATTTACTTGGCATTGGTATTTCCGGCTTAAAGGTTCATCAAACTGCCTTGGCTGTAACGGGTAATAATATCACCAATGTGAATACCGAAGGTTACTCGCGCCAAGAAATTGATGTGGTTTCAAATACGCCTCAGTTTATTGGTGGAATTTGGGTTGGCAGTGGGGCCAGTATAGATGATGTGCAGAGAGTGTATGATCAATTCCTTGTAGATCAATTACGAATAGACAGCTCCAATTTTAGTCAGCTAGATTCTCTGCAGCTTAACGCCGGGCAGATTGACAGTTTAATGGCAGACCCTGGTACTGGGTTACAACCAGGACTAGAACGCTTCTTTGGATCATTACAGGCTGCGATAGACGATCCTAGTTCCATTCCTGCTCGTCAAGTTGTTATCAGTGAATCCCAAGGCCTCGTCGACCGTTTTCAAACTATTGATAAACGGTTAACTGATCATAACATGACGCTCAACGGTCAAATGGAAGCCATTGTGGGAAATATTAATGCATTAGGTGAAGCCATAGCCGAGTTAAATGAACAGATTTTATTTGCCTCTTCCTCGGCCCAAGGTAGTAAGCCTAATGAGTTGTTGGATAAAAGAGATTTAGCGCTTAAAGAGTTGTCTGAATTAGTGGGTACCACAGTAGTTGAACAAGACGGTAATTCAATAAATGTTTCCATAGGTAATGGTCAGTCTCTAGTAGTGGGTACCACTATTCAAAAGATTGAAGTGGCTAACGGTAGTGGTGACCCCCAGCGAAAAAGCATTGTATTAACACAAAATGGTGTGGAGTTAGATATTACCAGAGAGATTAGTGGCGGCCAGTTAAGTGGGTTATTAGAATTTAGAGAAGAGGTACTGGACCCAGCTATAAATCAACTAGGAAGAATTTCCATAGGGCTTCAAGAATTTATAAATGATCAACACCAAAAAGGCATTGATATTGACGGGCAACCGGGTGAAATTTTTTTTGAAGATTATAACGCAGCAGACATAGCCCAAAGAAGAACGGTAGGTAATATCGATAATGCAAAGCCTGATGACAGGCAGCTAGCGGTTTATATTACGGATGCAGCATCATTAACTGACAGTGACTATCGGGTGGAATTTACTGGACCTAATGATGTAACGTTTAAAGTCATTCGTATAGATGATGGCGCCGAGGTTTTAAAAACATCTATTTCAACGGACTTCCCTGATACATTTGAAATAGATGGCTTTTCATTGAGTTTTGAAGCGGGTACTTATAAAGCGGGTGACGAGTACTACCTTATGCCCACACGCAGTGGGGCGACGGATATTGAGCTAAATTTGGAGCTACCCCAGCAGCTTGCATTAGCAGTGCCTGTCATGACCAATGCATCTGTGGGAAACAGGGGCTCGGGTGAGATATCAAGCGGAGAAGTGTTTGATATCAATACCTCTGCATTTGAAGTGCCTGGGGAACTTCAGCCACCCTTGTTGATAAAGTTTACAAGCGCTACCAGTTATGATGTCTTGGATAATTCAGATCCTGCACACCCCATCCCTCTTTTTCCTTCTTTAATGAATCAACAGTATATCCCTGGCATCACGAACAACTTATTGCCAACGGATAGCACTGTTTCTGCGGTGACCAGTCTTGGTGGCTTTGTGCCTCAAGCAGCCACTTATCAAGATTGGCGTTTGGCTCCTGTTACCGTGGGCAATGGATTATTTCCAGGCAGAGTCACCATCAGTGAGCCTGACCCTGTTACAGGAAATACAATTAATCGCCCCGAGATCTACATTCCTGCTGATACGCCTGCCATTGAAACGGCCAGGCTTCTGTCTTTGGAAAATGGCATTAATGCCACAGCAAGAACCACTGTAGAGTTGAAAGATTTTGTAGCAGGAGTTTACCTGACTAATTCCCCCTTTCTTGACGAGTCAGTAACACTAACTTTAAATGGAATTGAGCTAACCGATGTATTACCTCTAGATCAACTTAAATACGATATACCTTACCCTGATGTGGTGCCTGAACCGTTAACCCCTGATTTTATCGCTGACCGAATTAACGCGAATTTTGATTTTCGTGATCAGGGTATTATGGCCAGAAGTGATGGTGAAAGTGTGGAAATAATTGCCATTAATGGAGAAGATTTGGCCTTTGAAATAGATGGAGAACTTGGTGATGGTTTTAAATACTCAAACGGCGATGATATTTACTTAAAGCCTACGGGAGAGTCCTTTCCAACACCTTTGTCAGAGTTTGATGGCTACGACTTTTCAGTTGGGGGTCCATTCAATTTTGATTTTGAAATTCCTGGTCAAGGTACTTTTTCAATTCAGTTAACCGGTACCCATGCTACGGGTGCTGATGTTTTGGATGAAATTGTAACCAAGATAGAAGAGACGACTTATTCATTTAACGGTGATTTGGATGTAGCAATTGATGCGAAGGGAAATATAACTTTCCAGCCTAGGGTAGATGTTTTTGGTAATGGGGATTGGGGCAGTTATAAAGTAACGATGGGGGGGGAAGTAAAAGTTATTTTAGATGAAGGTCTTACCCTGTCTTCTGCACCAAATTTAAGTAATTTGTTTGATGAAGAGCCCAGTCATGAGCCTGTGTATTTAGGCTACGAAATTACCATGACAGGCATTCCTGATGAAGGAGATGAATATCAAGTTAATTTTAATAGCAATGCAGTGTCTGACAATCGCAATGGTAACTTATTGTCTAATATACAAAACTTAGAAATCATCGAAGACGATATGACCCTTAGTGAAGGGTATGGACGCTTGGTGGAGGAAGTGGGTTCCATTACTGCGCGGGCACAAATTAATGCTGAAAGCGCTAAGACGCTATTAGATTTTAGTGAGGCTAGTGTGCAATCGGTAAGTGGGGTAAACCTAGATGAAGAAGCGGCAAAGCTTATTCAATATGAACTTGGCTATAACGCAGCTGCACAGGTTATTACTGTGGCAAGAGATATATTTTCAACCTTAATTGGCATCTTTAGATAACCAGTGAGATAGGAGTGGGTATGCGTATTTCCAGTATGCAACAGTTTCAATCGGGTGTTAATGGCATATTAAATAATCAGGAAATAGTGAATAGGTCACAGCAACAAATTTCCAGTGGTAAAAGTATATTAACACCAGCCGATGACCCCATTGCCTCCACGCGCATCTTACAGTTGCAACAGGATATCGCTCTACGCGAACAATATGCAGATAATTTAATCGCAGCCAAGAATCACCAAAATCACGAGGAAGTGGCATTGGAAGCGGTGATTGAAAACTTGCAAAAAATTAGAACGCTGACCATTCAAGCGGGTAATGGTGCTACCACCAAAGATGACAGAGGGTTTATAGCCGCAGAAATCGAGGAGCGTCTTAAAAGCGTTGTAGATTTATTAAACACTAGAGATGCTAGCAATATCTATATTTTTTCTGGTTTTAAAGGTGAAGAAAAACCTTTTGTTGAAAGAACTGGTGGCGGTTACAGTTTCGATGGTGATCAAGGGCAGAGGGAATTACAAATTAGTGCTAATGCAACTGTGAAAGTGAATGATTCTGGCGAGGACTTATTTGTCAATATCCCTTCTATAAACAATACATTTTTTACATTGGACAATCCTGAAAACAAAGGTACTGGTGTAATTAACGTAGGTTTCATACGCGATCAGGATGAATTAGACAGCGTGTATCCAGAGGACTTTTATATTGAATTTAATTCGAATGACGCTCTATCACCTCCTCAAGAAAACTATACCGTAAGAAGGGCATCTGATCATCGTGCAGTTGATGGTCAGAGTATCGTTCCATTTACACCAGGTACAGATATTACCTTTTCTGGTGTGAGCGTTAAGGTTTCTGGGCAGCCTGAATCAGGAGATACATTTTTCATTAATAGCAGTGAAAAGCAATCTATTACAGACACAATTCAAATGCTAACGGAAGGGTTAAGGTCCTTTGATGATACTGTTTCAGGAGGGGCCCAAATAGATGAACTGGTTTCAACTACACTCACTAATATAGACAGTACCATTACTAAAATATCCACCACTAGAAGCGAAATTGGTGCTCGATTAAACTCTATTGAAAGCGTCGATAACTTTCAGCAAGACCTTGAACTAGTTAGCCAAGAGGCCTTGTCGACTTTACAAGATTTAGATTTTGCGGAAGCGGTGAGTCGCTTATCTCTTGAAAGCTTTTTATTAGAAGCCTCCCAACAAAGTTATTCAAAAATCAGCGGATTGAGTTTGTTTAATCATATTTAATATTATAAATATCAAGGTGATTTAAGCTAGGTAGCTGGTCTGTTAATTGCTCTGAATATGAAAAGTCGGAAATATTGACGATGAGGATATAAATTATGTTTGATGGTAAAAGTGTCCTAATTACGGGCGGAACTGGCTCATTTGGACATAAATACACAGAAACTTTGTTGAGTCGTTTTAAGCCTAAAAAAGTCATTATATATTCTCGAGATGAGTTAAAACAATATGAAATGCAGCAGGTATTTAATCAACCTGAAATGCGTTATTTTATTGGTGATGTACGAGATATTGAGCGCCTTAAGCAGGCTTGTAGAGATGTTGATTATGTAATCCATGCTGCTGCATTGAAACAGGTTCCAGCCGCAGAATACAACCCCATGGAATGCATTAAAACCAATGTGTATGGGGCAGAGAATGTTATTAGTGCTGCTATCTCTTGTGGTGTTAAGAAAGTAATTGCCCTTTCTACTGATAAGGCAGCCAACCCAGTCAACTTATACGGTGCTACAAAGTTATGTTCAGATAAGTTATTTGTTGCAGCAAATAATATCACTGGCGGTGAAACAACACGTTTCTCCGTAGTGCGTTACGGTAATGTAGTGGGTTCAAGGGGGTCGGTAGTGCCTTTTTTCCAGGGACTAATTGCCAAGGGCGCTAAGTCCCTTCCTATCACAGATTATAACATGACAAGATTTTGGATTTCTTTGCAGCAAGGTGTTGATTTTGTATTGAAAAATTTCGAACGCATGCAAGGTGGGGAAATTTTTGTTCCTAAAATACCATCTATTAAAATTACTGATATTACAGAAGCGTTAGCACCGGGCTTTAAAACTGAAGAAATCGGCATACGACCAGGAGAAAAACTACATGAAACCATGTGCCCAAGAGACGATAGTCAGCGTACTCTAGAATTCTTAGATCATTATGTAATTGCGCCTGCCATCCAGTTTACTCAACCAGTAGATTACAAAGTTAATTGTATTGAAGAAAGGGGAGCTCCTGTAGAAAAGGGCTTTGCCTATAACTCGGGTAGAAACCCTCATTTTTTAAGTGTTTCCGAAATTCGTGAATTGCATGACGTTGCTTCTATATGATTCCTTATGGTCGCCAGAATATTATAGAGGAGGATATAAATGATGTTTGTGAAACCCTGCGAAGTGATTTTTTAACGCAGGGCCCTAAGGTGGCTGAGTTTGAGCAAGCCATTAGTGGATATTGTCAGGCTAAACATGCTGTAGCAGTAAATAGTGCCACTTCCGCTTTGCATCTTGCATGTTTGGCTCTGGGTGTTGGAGTAGGTGATTGGGTGTGGACATCCCCAATATCTTTTGTCGCCAGTGCTAATTGCGCATTATATTGCAATGCCAAAGTAGATTTTGTTGATGTTGATGCAGATTCTGGCCTCATGAGTGTCACAGCTCTTGAAGAAAAATTAGCCACTGCCTTTGCTGAAGGAAAGTTGCCTAAGGTGATTATTCCGGTCCATTTTTCAGGGCAATCTTGTGACATGCAAGCAATATCAATAACTGCAAAAAAGTACAAAGTTCATGTAATAGAAGATGCATGCCATGCATTGGGAGCTGATTATTTAGAGAGTAAAGTTGGTAATTGCGAGTATTCTGATATTTGTGTTTTTAGCTTTCATCCAGTGAAAATGATAACCACCGGTGAAGGTGGTATCGCCTTAACTAATAGCATTACCTATTATGAAAAAATAATGACACTAAGAAGCCATGGTGTCAGTAAAAGCCGCCAATTACCTCCATGGGCCTATGAGCAACATCATTTGGGTTATAACTACCGAATGAGCGATATAGCAGCTACTTTGGGGTTAAGTCAGTTAAAACGCTTAGGAAACTTTGTGACTAAGCGTAGGCATATAGCAACACAGTATAAAGAGAAACTAAACAATTTTCGTTTTAAACCGATATTACAAAGTAAGCAGGGAGAATCGAGTTTTCATCTGTACCCTGTGTTGGTAACAGACAGTGATACCAGAAAAGCACTATATGATTACTTACATTTAAACGGTATCGCCGCACAGGTCCATTATATTCCTATTTACCAACAACCATATTACAAAAAAATGGGTTGTGTACCACTACCCAATAGCGAACGTTGTTATGAAAGAATTATATCGTTACCTATTTTTTATGACTTAACTTCTGACGAATTAAATTTTGTCATTCAGACTTTAAATGATTTTGGGGAAGCATAAATAATGGAAAACACTTGTATCGGAATAGTTGATTACGACGCAGGTAATATCCAATCTGTTATAAATGCCTTGGATCATATAGGTGTCAATAATCGATTAGTATCCAATCCTGAGCACCTAGTAGAATTTGATGGATTAATTATACCCGGTGTAGGGGCATTTGATGACGCGATGTACTCATTAGCTAAAAAGGGATTGATTGATGGTTTAAATGCAATTAAGGGTACAAAACCTGTGTTAGGTATTTGTCTGGGAATGCAGGTTTTATGTGAATCTTCAGATGAAGGAAGTCAAGCGGGATTAGGTTGGATAAATGCTAAGGTAAAAAAAATTGAAGCCAGCAACTCCAAAATAAAAGTTCCGCACATGGGATGGAATCAAGTTAATAATACCTTTGATCCGTTATTTGAAGACATACCCAATCATTCGGACTTTTATTTCGTTCACAGCTTTTGTGTTGTATCCGAAGATAAAGAGCTGGTTCAATGTAGTTCTGAACATGGAGGAACATTCACCAGTGCTTTCGTTAAAGATGATGTATATGGTGTGCAGTTCCACCCTGAGAAAAGTCAAGATCATGGTTTAACTTTATTAACCAATTTTATAAAGGTTTGTCATGGTAAAAAATAGGTTGATAGCCTCTATTATTGTACGTGATGGTCGGGTGGTACAAAGTGAACAGTTTAAGCATACAAACGTAATTCACTATGACGCCATACATGCAATAGATAATTTCACCCGTTGGTCGGTTGACGAAATAGTATTGATAAATGTATCTAGAGACAGTAGCGGCCAGCAAAAATTTAAAGAGTTACTGTCGTATGTTACACGAAAATGTTTTGTACCGATCACTGCCGGAGGCTGGATAAATGAATTGGATTATGGGCTGAGTTTAATTTCATCTGGCAGTGACAAAATATTAATTAATACCGCTCTTTACGAAAATCCTAAAATGGTACAGCAACTGATAGAGCGTTTAGGTAAACAATGTATTGTGGCTTCTATTGATTATCGATATATAAATGATGCACCTATTGTGTGTATTGATAGGGGAGAGAAGTCTATTGGTATTGACCCAGTTAGCTGGGCAAATCAGCTAGACAGTATGGGAGTAGGGGAAATCTATTTAAACTGTATTGACCGAGATGGCAAACGCAAAGGCTATGACTTGAATATTCTGGGTGAAATTTGTCATGCTGTATCTATTCCGGTTATTGCTTTTGGCGGTGTATTTCGCTGGAAGCATTTATTGGAGGGTATTCAAGCTGGAGCTGACGCAGTAGCCGCTGCCAATATATTCCATTATACCGAACATGCTACTAAAAAAGCTAAGCGCTTTTTAAAGGAAGCGGGTGTCAATATACGAGAACCAAGATTTATCAATTAGCAAAGGTACTAACATGAAATACTGTACACGTTGTATGTATCCTGAGAATGCCAAGCCCACTATTATCTTTGATGAAGAGGGGGTTTGTAGTGGTTGTCGTTACCATGAAAGTCGACAGTATTTAGAAATTGACTGGGATGAACGCTGGCAGATGTTAGAAGAAATCGCCGCCGAAGCTAAAGTTATGGCTAAAGAAAGAGGGAATTCCCACGATTGTATAATACCGGTAAGTGGCGGAAAAGATTCCCATTATCAAGTTTGGTTGTTAAAAGAAAAGCTAGGTTTAAATCCACTATTAGTTACTTTCAATCACGCTTATAACACGCCTTCAGGTGTGGCTAACTTAAGAAACTTAGCAGAAAAATCAGGGTGTGATTTGGTCCGATACAGTGCTGGTTTGGATAGTGTTCAGAGAATTTCTAGTTACATGTTAAAGGAGGTGGGTGATTTAACTTGGCATTATCATGCAGGGATTCGTACCTTTCCATTTCAAGTCGCAGTGCAGCGTAATATTCCTCTAATAGTTTGGGGAGAGCATGGTTTTGCCGAATTAACAGGTTTGGTCTCCATTGAAGATTTTGTTGAGCATACTCGCTGGGCCCGTAAAGAACACGACATGCGTGGATACGAACCAGAAGAGTTAATTGGTAAAGGTGGCATTAGCCTTGGGGATATTGCTCCTTATGTTTATCCCACTGATGATGAACTGGAAAAAACAGAAGTTAGAGGGATTTACCTCAGTAACTTTATAAATTGGGATGCTAAAAAACAAGCCGAAATCATGATTAAGGAATGGGGGTTCTCGGGAGTACGTTATAAACGACAGCGATCATTTAATTTGTATTCTAAAATAGAGGATCATGCCAATGATATACATGATTATTTAAAATATCTAAAATTTGGTTATGGCCGCTCTACCGATGATGCCAGTACTGAGATACGGCACGGCCGAATGACCCGCGAAGAAGGCATGGCCATGGTTAAGGAATATGATGCGAAAGAACCTGAATCCCTTAGCGAATATTGCCGATTCTTAAAAATATCGGAACAAGAGTTTTATGATTTGGTTGATCCTATGCGAGATACAGATATTTGGGAAAAAGACGAATTCGGTTCATGGAATATCAAAGACTCTGTATGGATGCAAAGAGTTGGTGAGAATGAAGAAAATGCAAGAATAAATCAAAGTGAAGATAGAACGTTTGGGCCTGAAAATAGGAACCTGTATTACAATGAGATGGATCCGCCAGAACCCCATGATGATGTTAATTACCAAACTTGGAATAAAAAATTCACGGTTTTATAAGATTAATTAGGGAGTTAATGATGTCTGTTAATATTCGAGGTAAACAAATTGGTGATGGTGCCCCTTGTTATATAACATTTGAGGCTGGGCCAACTCACAACGGAGTTGAAAGCGCTATTGAACTGGTAAAGCTCGCCAGTGCAAGTGGTGCAGATGCCATCAAATTTCAAATATTTAACCCTGATAAACTTGTGGCCGATAAAGCACAATTATTTTCTTATGATATTCTATTAGACCGGGACAGTGGTGAAACAAAAACAGTTTCTGAACCCCTATACAATATTCTAAAAAGACGTTCATTAACCAATGAAGATTGGAAAAGAGTTAAAAAGGTTGCCGATGAATTGAATTTGGCCTTTTTTGCAACAGTGGGATTTCAGGAGGATTTAGAATTTTTAACTGAAATTGGCTGCGATTCCATAAAGATTGCCTCAGCTGATGTGAACCACTTCCCACTGTTAGAGCAAGCGGCTAAGACAGGCATGTGCATACAATTGGATACAGGCAATGCCAGTCTTGGTGAAATAGAACAAGCCGTGGATGTTTTAGTTGGTAATGGTAATGATCAAATTATTATTCATCAGTGTCCTTCAGGGTACCCTGCGCACCTTTCCAGTATTAATTTAAATATGATAAAAACCCTTAAAACTATGTTTCCCTATCCCGCAGCCTTTTCTGATCATTCGCCGGGCTGGGATATGGATATTGCGGCATTGGCAGTGGGAGCTGACCTTCTAGAGAAAACGATTACCTTTGATCGCTGTACCCCTAGTGTAGAGCATTTAATGTCAATTGAAGGAAACGACTGTACTAAATTCATTCAATCAATTCGAGATGTAGAAATTGCATTGGGTGGCGCCAGAAGAATCATTGGCCAAGAGCAAATGATTAATATTGCAAAAGTGCGCCGCAGTGCGTTTATCAATAAGGATCTGAGTGCAGGTATGGAAATATCTATGGCAGACTTAGATTTTCGTCGACCAGGCAATGGTATCCCCCCGTCAGATTATAAGCGCCTTATTGGAAGGACGTTAACTCAAAGCCTTTCTCATGGCGATCAACTCGGTTGGCATCATATTGAATCATGAAAACTTTAACCATCATCCCTGCCAAAGGGGGTTCTACCCGTCTAGCGCGTAAGAATATTTTAACTATGCACGGAAGATCCTTAGTTCAGCACGCCTATGATGCAGCACGAGAAAGCGGGGTTTGTGGTGACATAATGGTTTCAACTGAGGATGAAGCCATCGCCAAACATGCAATTGAAATAGGCGCTTGGTTACCTTTTCTGCGACCTTTTAATCTGGCTATTGATCCTGCTGGAGTAGAAACCGTCGCTTTATATTGCTTATCTGAATTAGAAAAAAAAGGTTATTCCTATCAAAAACTGATCATTCTACTGCCCACATGTCCTTTAAGAAACGCTCATGACATTAAAAATGCGGATAATATATTTAAAGAGAGTAAGGCTTCTCGTTTAATGAGTGTGTGTGAGTACGATCACTCACCGTACTCTTCGTGGATTCATTCTAATAACAATATAGATAATAAACAAAACACTGAAATAAAGCCGCTTTTTGAACAACATTACCAGAAGAAGAGCCAGCAGCTGAAAAAAAGTTATCGCTGTAATGGGGCTATTCATATTCTTGATATAGAGGAGTTTAAATTAACAAAAAGCTATACAAAGCAACCTTTATTCTGTTACGAAATGCCTCGCGACCGCAGCGTTGACATAGACACGAAAGATGATTGGGTGTATGCAGAATGGTTGATGGCCAAGAATTTAACTGGCGAGTTAGCTTAGTGTCATCTGGAGTTTTATTTCGTACTCACTATGGGGGGGGGATTGGTCATGGCCATATAATGCGGTGCTTATCAATTGCTTCTATTTTACAGGAAAAGGGTTTTGACTCAGTATTTTTACTTGATCAAAAAGTTGAAGATGAATTGTTAGATTTAGAAAAATATAAGTGTTACTTCTTAAATGAATTTAATTCCAGGGAATACTTTGAAGACAAAAAAGAAATGGGTGAAGAAGATAAAATCATTGAGTGCATGAAAAGCCATAATTTAAAAATATTATTTTTTGACAAGTATTTAATATCAAATGAACTGCTAAAAAATCTTAAGGATAAGGGGTGTTTTATAGCGGGATTTGATGATTTTGGGCATCGAAATTACTTTTATGATTTACTGATTGATCATAATTATATTAATAAAAATCAAGATAGAGAAAGCAGAGTGCTTGGAGGATTAGAGCATTGTGTTCTAGATGGAAAATTTAAGCATTCAAAAGACACTAGGCAACTTTCAAAGGCTAACGCTAATAGTGACGTTAAGTTAAATCTATTTGTTAATTTAGGCGGTGGCTGTGTATTAGAATATGAAAAAATAATATTGGAAGCATTTGATGCCATGGATATGAATAATAAGTTTAATGTTTATTGGTTAGATAGTAATAAAGCATCTGGACTGAACTTTGAGAATTATTCAAAACGATATATTGAAAAAATTCCGTATGTAAACAATATGGCGAAGTTCTTGTTGGATATGGATGTTGCGATTGGCAGCTGTGGTGTTAATGCTATTGAAAGGTGTGCTATGGGCATACCATCTTTAGTATTTAAAACAGTAGAAAATCAAAGTAGAAATTATCAAAACCTGATTAAGAAGAGGTTGGTCATTCCTGTCCTAAATAAACTTGATATTGCAATAAAACTTGATGAGTTATATAGAAGTCCCCAAGTTTTGGAAAGGGAATCTGATTATTGTCGGTCAAAAATTGATGGAAAAGGTGTGTATAGGGTTGCTGATAAAATAGAATTCATTTTAAACTGACAGGAATTTAAGCAGTTGGATATTACTTCTTTATGTCCATTTTTTTTAGGGGGCTGAAAATAATTTGAAAGCGAAATTCAATTTTTTGTAGGGAATATTGAACTAGTGAGGCTTATTGGCTTAATAGTTGTTTGGTTAGACAAGGATTGGTACTAGACTTATGACGGGTTCTCCGAGTTTTAAACTGCGAAAAGCAACCTTGCAAGACGTTGATATTACCTATCAGTGGCAAATACACCCTGCAGTTAGACGTTTCTCAAGAATTGAAACCCCTCCCGATTTTGAAGACCATCAAAATTGGTTTGTGCAGTCATTGAAAAATAGGTATCGAGAAATATGGATATTTGAATCTGCTGGTCAACCGATAGGGCAATTAAGGGTGGATATAGGAGATAAAAATGAAGTCTCTATTTTAATTTCGCCTGATGTTACAGGTAAAGGGTATGGAGACGTCGCCTTGAAATTAATTTGTGACTACTATAGGGATATTGATTTATGGGCCTACGTTAAAGTTGATAATATAGCTTCAATTAAACTATTTACTAAAAATAAATTTGTGCACCAGTATGGTAACTGGTACATGTTACGCTCAATTAAGTCAATGTATTCTGGTTGAATAGCTCATGACTCAAGGGAGTTCCAGATTTAATATCCTGGTTTACCTTGCAACCAAGCACCTTTTCATACTCTATAGGTTGTAAACCATAGCTAGGTCTAATTATTCTTGTATTTTCTTTCGTTAACTCTTGATTTTTACCTATATCCTTAACGATATAGATAGAACGACGAAATTGTGTATTTTCTTTTTCACATTCTTTTAGTCCGAAGTCATGGCTCCCCATACATTTAAAAGCAAGCTTTACATCGCGGCACAAATGAGCAAACTCTTCAGGCTGTAATGAAAATTCACTATCAGGTCCTCCATCATCCCTGTTAAGGGTAATGTGTTTTTCTATAATGCTGGCACCCATGCTGGTAGCGCAAACCGAAGTTAGTGTTGTTAAGGTATGATCAGAAAGACCCACTGGGCAAGAAAAATTTCTTTTAAGAAGCTCTATCCCCTTTAAGTTTATGTCATCTATCGGAGTAGGGTAACCACTTACACAGTGCAATAAGCAAAATGGTGATTCACTGGTTTCTTGTATACTTTTGATGGCTAGTTTAATTTCTGAAAGATTTGCCATTCCGGTTGATAAAATAATAGGCTTTCCAGTCGATGCTACTTTCTTTATTAGTGGAATATCGGTTAGTTCAAAAGAGGCTATCTTATAGGCTGGTACGTTTAGGGTTTCTAAGAAATCGACAGAAGTCTCGTCAAATGGCGAGCTAAAAGCTAATAAGCCTAATTTATTGGCATAGTTAAACAATTCTTTATGCCACTCCCAAGGTGTATGTGCCCATTCGTAGAGCTCATACAAAGACTTTCCTTTCCATAACCCATCTTTTATTTGAAAATCAGAGGCCGTGGATGGAATGGTCATGGTATCTGCTGTGTAAGTTTGCAGTTTAATGGCATCCACGCCAGCTTTAGCCGCAGCTTCTACAAGGGCTAACGCTGTTTTTAGTGAGCCATTGTGATTACCGGACAACTCAGCAATAATAAAAGGAGCGCTAGTTGCGCTGATGGATCTAGTTCCTATTTTTAAGTAATTTGTCATTTTTATGATAGCCAATTTTTAGGATGTTTATTATAGATAATTGAGGACTTTATTGGTAAGTTTTCTTATAGCGATTCTGGGTAATATAGACTAAATATATCTTCTAGGTGATCAATTACTTCTTCTTTCATTTTATTCGTTAGATAGTCAATGTTGTTCTTGTCTCTATTTTTGTCAATTTTATTCCCTACATATTTTGGGTATGACCCAGGATTTAAGGTTGTTGATAACTCGTTCTCTTCTATTTCAAAAAAATTGTATATTTTATTTAAAACTATTCTATTCGCAGAATCATCTGCACTCATGATTGAAGTGTTGACTATTAGATTAGGATTTTCGGGTTCTTGGTAGGGTGAGCTGATACCGGTGAAATTCTTAATCTTTCCTTGTTTAGCCAATTTATATAGCCCTTTGGTGTCTCGATTCTCACAAGTCTTCAAATCACAATTACAAAAAATCTCTATAAATTTATTCTCTTTAATAATTTTTTTGGCCATAATTCGATCGTCCTTGAATGGAGAGATTGCTGGGCAAATCACTATGAAACCTGCATCATTGAGTATGTTTGCCACCTCACTAATTCTACGGATATTCTCCTTTCGGTCATATTGGTTGAAGCCAAGATCTGAACTAAGGCCATGGCGGATGTTGTCTCCATCTAGAACATATGTATTTATGTTCATTAAATGAAGCTCTCTACTAATGATCTGGGCTATTGTAGATTTTCCAGACCCAGATAGGCCAGTTATCCAAATAGTGATCGATTTAAGGTTTTTTTTTCAATCTATCTTGCACTGTTACACTTTGCTCATGCCAAGTGATATTTTGATTCATATCGCTAATCCTCTGGATCACTTGTAGATCTTAAAGTCCAAATATCTTCTTCTAGATTAAATTCTTTGAATACAATTTTTTGATAGTGTTTGTGCAGGCCTTTTAAGGTTTCAATAGTTTTTTTCCTCCAAGTAATGATCCATTGCTCCTTAAGCGACTTATCTTCAATTGCCAATGCGTGTGAATACCCAATATAAAACAAATGCCAGATTGATCCGCGTAAAAAGTAGTAAAATGGAGGGATTTCTGGTTTCATTTTATTTTCTAAAAAAGCCGATATAGAATTTATTATACTGGCAAGTGAATATAAATTTGGCTCAATTTTATTAAGTTCATTAATCATATATTGATTAAGTTCACCAATATTGTGGTCCAAAACATCTAAACGTTTCTGAATTATATTTAAATCGATTTTGTTTTCATTTTTATTAAATTGAAGCGTTAAAAATTCACTTTTTAATGATTTGTTGTTGTCTATAAATACGTTAGGCAGTTCATCATCGAATATCCATTTTGTGTTTTCGATCACAGCCCCATCAGAACAGTTATACACAGTAGCATGAGTTTTATATGGGTATATAACCGCCTCAGCAGTCCTTTTAGCAGTGTAAAGCATGGGTTTTGTTCTTATGGTTCCTCCTCTAACACAGTCAATCTCCATTTTTGCCACCCTTCCAACATCAGCATCCTCCAACATATCTTTATCGGTGGTATCGTAATAGACCGAGCCAGTAGCATGATGTTTTTCTAGGTCTCTATAACCAAAGTCCATGCCAAATAGGAATATGTTTTTGAAGCCCCAGTGAAGAATTAGCGCCAAGGCAGCATTGGTGCATGTTGGTGTACCCTTGTTCACTGAATTATGTTTATCACCAAAAAGAAAACTTGTGACACTTTCTCCTTTAAAATAAATAGCTTTATTATTAAAGTAATTAAATACTCTAGGTGATAGTTGGGCTGGGCCTATCATGGGGATATCTTTAATCCATTCGGGATCATCAAGTTCGTCCAATGCCCTTAATGTAACTAGGTGAGACTCAAGTTCTAGGTGAATGTCTGGCTTTATATTGTTGTGGTAAAGTGTGTGTAATGATGTGCCACATGAAATAATCAAACATTTATCCTGAAGTTTCTTGATTTCTTCAATTTTTTCATCTAATGAAGGTCCTCCGCCAATTATAAAAACGGGCATATCAATTATGTTTGCTTGATTAGGTTTTATAACTGGGATATCTAGGTGAAGGTTGTGCAAACAGTTGTTTAGCTGGTTTATTTCATCGTCATAATATCCCCATACAGAAACAAATGCCTGAGTATCTTCATTCACCTTTTGAGTGAGCCTGTTATATATATCGAGATTTTTATGGTTATTGAAAAAGGTCGTAAGTGGATAAAGCGGGCAGTGTGAGTTTAGGTATTTACAGACCATATTTTGCAATATGAATTCATTATCAATTGGCCCAATGATGAAATGTATATTTCTTTCTTTATGATCTAAAAATGGTTTGCATGTCTTTTTCCAGTCAATGATGTAAAGAGATGCCGCGAATAATTCAGTGGCTGGTTCTACTATTAAGCAGTTAATGACTTTGTTTGTTTTTAGGAACTCTTCCACATGGTAGCCTGCGCCAACACCATTGAATATCATAATGGGATAAAAATCAGGGATGGAATAACCGGTGAAGTCCCCTTTTTTTAATGGAGATTGTTCTAAAATATCAGTACAGGATTGATGGAAATATCTTGGATAGCAATAACCATCAAACGGTGGATGGACGGTATTTAAATTATTACCTTTACCAAACCTGTCAGAAAAAGCACTTAGTTCTTCTCTTGCCTCAGCTAGCGGACGACTATTATAAATTGTTTTTCCATCAAGCAATAAGTCCAGCTGCCCATTTTCAGTGATGAGGTTTAGTTTGTACCTATCCAATTTGAAGTTTACGAACCGTTCATGAATACCGGGGTGAAATTCTTTAAAGAATTCAAGGTTATTTTTTCGAAGAGAATCAATTTCATCAACTCTTTCTTGAATAGCTTTTTCTTTATGCATCACCTGTAGCGCTTCCATTTTATATTCCCGCACGTTTGATTCTGTTTGATTATTATAAGCATTAATGATGCCAGTGTTTTTTTTACATTGTTAAGCCTATGCTGATAGTGACTCTATCGGCCTAAACTCTTAAATATGAAATCACTGTCTATAATAAAAATATTATTAAATTAGTTTTAATGAATACAAGAGAATTAACTGCGTATATAGCTAGGTGCGATAAACAAGTCTCTTAAATCTCGAAACGTTATAAGTATCCTTTAAAGAAAATATAACTTGGGTCGTTAATAAAAGGGAATGAGAAATTAATTTCCGGATACTGGACGTAGCCATAGGCCGGATTTAAAGGAGAAGTGCCATGCCACAAATTATTAATACCAACATTGCCTCTTTAACGGCACAACGAAACTTAAACAAGTCTCAATCGGCTAATCAACAGGCTTTGGAGCGACTATCTTCCGGTCTGCGCATCAACAGCGCTAAGGATGATGCGGCAGGTTTGGCCATATCCACACGTTTTAACTCCCAAATTCGAGGTTTAAATGTAGCCATCCGTAACGCGGGTGATGGTATTTCTCTTGCGCAAACGGCGGAGGGTGCCCTAGGTACCATGAATGACAACTTACAGCGGGTGCGTGAACTGGCAGTGCAATCTGCTAACGCCACTAACTCAGATGTGGATCGCGAGGCACTACAAGCGGAGGTGGATCAATTATTAGCTGAGATTACCCGTACTGCCGAAGAAACCGACTTTAACGGCCGTAAGCTACTTGATGGCTCGTTTAATGCCACTTTCCAAATAGGGGCTAATGCAGGCCAGACAGTAGAAGTGTCCATTGCTGAATTAACAGCAGAAAAATTAGGGGCGGGTGAGGAAGCAGGTGTGTCTGCTTTAGGAACCGATTCGGCCATAGCCAACGGTGACCTAGTTATCAATGGCACGGGCATCAGAGCTTCTTCAGCCACAGATGATACAGCATCGACCAACGGTGCAGATCGATCGGCTATTTCTAAAGCAGCTGCGATTAATGAATCAACCTCTGTTACTGGGGTGGCAGCTGCCATTAATACTAATCAAGCTGCGGGCACCGGAATGGTAGCTGCAGCCACTGATGGCTCTGTGACGCTTAACGGAATTTCCATAGATATTGCAACCGGTGGGGTAGATACCGCTGCTGACCGTGCGTCGGTGATTCAGGCAATCAATGCAGCATCCGCTCAAACTGGGGTTGTCGCAACGGACACTGGACAGGACTCTTCTGGTATTACCCTAACGGCAGATGACGGCCGAAACATTGAATTAAGATTCGATAAATTTGATTCCAGTGGTGACGCTTTTGCTAGTGGGGTTACAGCTGAGGCAACAGGACTATCAACGGGTGGTAGTGCAGGTGCCGGTACGGCCACTGCTGCCGTTATTAATGGTGCAGCCTCTGTTGCGGCATTTAATACCTTGAATGGCACTTTTTCCATAGAAATCGATGGCGAAGAAGCTATTTCAGTCACCTTAGCTGGTACAGGTGGTGCGTTGGCTGATGTGGTGGCTTCATTGCAGACGGCTATTGATACTGCAATTACTGACAATGGTTTAAACGTTGGTGTAACAGTGGCATCCAGCAACGGGGTGCTGAGTATTACATCGAATTCCACTGGCACAGACTCTTCACTGAAAATTACTACGGTGACCAGTTCTGCGGTGGCGGGTGATTTAAGTTTTGCTGAGATGTTTGGTTTAACTCAGGCGGTCTCGGTGGGTCTTGCGGAGTCAGGATCAGGCTCCATTTATTTGGAAGATACTGGAACAGATGGAGTAGACAACACCAACGGGGTTGCTTATGGCTCTGTTGGCTTATTAACCAATGCTGGAGCCGTGGCGACCACAGGCAGTACAGTGACAACAGGTATTGCCACCTTTAGTATTGAAGTTGATGGTGGTAATGCCGTTGCGGTGTCGGTGGCGGGTGAACTTGCTCCGTTTGTTGTGACTACCGAGGCTACCAGAACCGCCTCACTAACAGCGTATACAGCCAAAGTTGAAGCGGCTATTAACAATGCCCTGTCTGCGGATAGCCAAGCAGGCACGGTCACTGTGGGCTACGATGATGGGTATCGCTTAGTTATTACCTCCTCAGAAGAAGGCTCAGACTCAAGCATTAAAATTTCCGCCACCGGTACCAATGCCGAATCGGCTTTGGGCATCACGGCGAATACACTAGGTGCATTCAGAAACGATGGCTATGAAGGGGCGGCTGGGGTTGAAAATTCGTCTGCAGTTTATGAAGGCTCTATAACCCTTCGCTCAGTAAATGGTGATGATGTTGTCGTTACCAGTGGCAGTGGTTCATTAAGCAGTACCGGACTTGAATCTGGTACGTTCACTGCGGGCCAGGCGTTTGCTACTAATCAGTCTCAGTCGGTATCGGGTGCAATTGCTACATCTGGCGAGGTAGTGGGTCGTAAGACGTCATCAGGTGGCTTAGACGATGCCATGATAACGGCGTTAACCACCGTAACCACGGGCTTTACCATATCTGTTGATGGTGGTAATGACGTTACTGTTGCCTATACCCAAACCGCGGCATCGGCCACAGAGTTAGATAGCTTAGCTGCCTTCTTAACAGGTCTTGAAGCTGAAATTAACTCTGCATTGGTGTCCGATGGTCAGACAGGTTCTGTGTCGCTATCTACCAACTCAGATAACCAATTGGTGTTGTCTTCCAATAGTAAGGGCACATCGTCCTCTGTTGAGCTAAGCGGCATCAGTACAACGGCAACGGCTCCGGCATCAGCCATTGATATTCTGGGTTTGAGAAATAACCTAGATGGGTTTGGTTCATCGGGCTTGACGGATACTCAAGGCACGATAACCGGCATAGGTACTGTATTAGCCGAAAACTCTGGTGGTGTAGGTGCAACGTATAGTACTGCATTGTTAGCCGCGGCAGGTGTTATTGCTGCAGAAACATTGAGGGTGAGTATTGATGGAGGTAAAACCATCGATGTGGATATCGCTTTGACTACAGTGGGTGACGCTACAGCTGCGCTTGCTTATGTCGAAAAAGCCATTAACGATGCATTAACGGCTGAGGGGCAGGCTGGCCAAGTTAGTTTAGCAACGAATGTAGATGGCTATGTCACTATTAGTTCAGACAAGGAGGGAGCGGGTTCCAGTGTTGAGGTTGTGACTTCTAACGTTGGTACTGCAAACAGCTTTAGTCGTCTCGCAGGCATCATCGATTATCACAAAGGATCCACAGCCGTTAGCACAGTGACAGCGCCAGATGGGCTGGACTCAGGTGACTTACTCATTAACGGAGTTGCGATTTCGTCTGCTAAGGCATCGGATGATGCCGCTTCTAATACCGTTGCGCTATCGAGCAGTAAACAGGCTAGTGGTATTGCCACAGCGGCGGCCATTAATGCGGTGTCGGATAATACCGGAGTCGTGGCAACGGTGAATGCTACCCAGTTAACTGGGGGGGCTCAAACGGCCACCTTAACCACTGATACACCTCAACAAGGGTCAATTTTCATAAATGGTTTTGAAACCTCGACCCTAACCACTAATGGTGCCAATGGCGGGGCAGATGATCGATCCGCAGCCATATCGGCCATCAATGCCATAACCGGTCAAACGGGTGTGAGTGCCGTAGATGATGGTGAAGGGATTACCTTGCAGGCCGCCGATGGTCGTAACATTAGTGTGGTTATCAACAGTAATGATAAAGCGGCATCTGAATCCAGTGGCTCTTTTGATTCCTTAACCGGTTCCTCCATAGGGTTGAATGTTGCTGAGGCAGATATTAGCGGTGGCGCCACTTTCGCCGCTACGGCAGAGACAGCCTATAGTACTGTGACACTGGATGGTCCTGGTAAAATTGACATACAAACCGGTGCAAATGGTGCTGCTGCTTTAGAGGCTCTTGGTTTCAGAGCAGGAGAGTACGGCTCCACTGAGGCTGGTACGCGAATCTCTGACTTGGATATCACTACGGTTGCAGGGGCAGAGGAAGCGATAAAGGCTCTTGATAATGCTATCGGTTCGGTAGCAAGTCAAAGGGCGACACTGGGTGCGGTTCAAAACCGTCTGGACAGTACCGTGAATAACTTGTCGGTAACCTCCAATAACCTGTCGGCAGCGAACTCGCGAATTCAGGATGCGGATTTCGCGGCAGAAACGGCAGAGCTCTCTAGAACCCAGGTCTTGCAACAAGCGGGTATCTCGATTTTGGCGCAAGCCAATGCGGGACCTCAGCAAGTGTTGTCACTACTCGGATAAGCTAGATAACAGAGCCTCAGGATGAGGCTCTGAGTCTACGAAGTTTTTAGATAATAGCTTAGAAGAGGTGACATATGAGTGATATGAAAGCAGGTGTAGGTAGAGGTGATCCTTTACCTCCTAATCCGCTAACCACTGCGCCTCAAGTCAAAAAGGGCGTGCAAGTAGAAGAAGCAGATGGCAGCGGCAATAAATTGCCGGATGAAAGTGTCGTTAAAATGGTCGAGCAAGTGGATGATGAGTCCGTCGAAAATGCTGTATCAAAGTTAAATGAGTATGTGCAAAACACATCTAGGACACTTAACTTTCAGGTGGACGATGATAGCGGTAAGACAGTTATTAAAGTCTACGATCGGGAGTCAGATCAGCTGATCAGGCAGATCCCAAACGAGTTGGTACTGGAGCTGGCCCGTAGACTAAACGAGGAGGAACCATCATTATTATTTGAAGCGCAGGTTTAAAGGCGAGGAGTATCCTACTTGTATTGTATAGGTGGGGCTGGAACGATTAATAACAGTTACTCCTTATGCTTGTTTAGTCTATTGCTAAATTAAAGCAAACCTCATTACGGCCGTTAAAGGAAGTAATGGGGTTTTTGTGTTTGTAGAGCTAAAATTCGTAATTCTAAAGTGTTGGCATTAAGGCATGTTAATTGCGTTTAACCCTAACTTGTAAAACTTTAATAGGCGGAGGCATTTATGGCCAGTATTCAAACATTAGGACTCGGGTCGAATGTCTTAACCAGCGAACTGGTTGATCAAATTATTGCGGCTGATCGTGCTGGAACTGAAAGTTTAATCAATTCACGCAAAGAAATTACTGAAGCTAAGGTTTCGGCCTTTGGTGAGATCACCAGTAAATTATCAACTTTTCAATCTGCCATGGAAGACTTAACGGACAACAATGTTATTAGCTCTACTCTATCTAGTTCTAGCGATGAGACTATTTTAACCGCATCTACTACTAGCTCAGCAGTACCTGGCACCTACTCGGTAGAAGTGCAGGCCATGGCCCAAGCCCATTCTTTGGCCAGTGCCAGCTTTGCCGATTCCACCACTCAAGTGACTGCCTTGGGCGGTGTATTGGAATTTAAATTTGGCACTACCACCTACACTGGCGGCGGGGCGTACGATACGTTTACTGAAAATGCAGATAAAGCAGGTAACACTGTCACCATAGGAGCAAATTCATCTCTTTCAGATGTACGTGATGCCATTAATACCGCCGACTTTGGAGTGACGGCGGCTATCGTATTTGATGGCTCAGGATACAAATTAAGTTTGGTTAGTGATGATTCTGGGTTAGATAACAGCATGGAAATAACTGCGCGGGATTCATCAGGCGGAACCCTCTCAAGTGATGGACTAGAAGGCTTGGCTTACAGTGCATCTCAATCAACAGCTTCTAATTTAAGTGAATCCCAAACGGCTCAAGATGCGGTATTAACCTTTAATGGTTTGTCGGTGACTCGCGAATCTAATGCCATCACAGACCTGATCACAGGTACTACTTTAAATTTACAATCAGCCAACGTAGGGCAAACGGTTACCGTAACAGTGGGTGCTGATCTGACCGCTTTTTCTGAAAAGATTGATGAAATGGTAGCTGCATACAACGACTTAAAACAGAGTGTCGATTTTTATACCGATTACGATGCGACAAAGCAGGAAGCCGGCATATTAACTGGTGATATTACCATTCGCACCTTGATGGTAGGAGTGAATAATTTGATGGCCAGTTCGGTAGCGGGCATTACGGGTAAAGAGTTTGGGTCATTTGCCGAATTAGGCATAGAACGAGATCAAAACAGTGACTTTGCTTTGAAATTTAATGTCACGGATTTTTTATCGGCCATGGAGGAAGACCGAGATACTGTTATAGATATATTTGGAGTCAGTGGTACCACTAGTGATTCTTTAATTCAGTTCAGTAATGATTCTATTAATACTAAGGCTGGTGATTACGCTGTGAATATAACCACAGTAGCCTCTAAGGGCACCTTTGAAGGGGCTACTATCTCAGCTCTAGATTTTTCCTCTGCAGTAACCATTGATAATGCCAATGATGATTACACCATCGACGTAGATGGTACTTTAGGCACATTTAGCCTCACCCAGGGCAGTTACACCACTGGAGTGTCCTTAGCGTCAGAGATTCAGTCTCAGATTAATTCTACCTCTAGCCTATCTAGTGCAGGAGCCAAGGTGACTGTTAGCTATGACTCAACTAATAAGCGTTTTGATATTTCGTCTAACAAGTATGGCTCCAGTTCAGAAGTGTCGTTTACTTCTGTGGACACCAATTCAGCAAATTCCCTTGGATTAAATGAATTGGCTGTCGGCACGTATGACGGATCTAATTTAACCGCGTTAAGTTCAGCTTACCTTGTGGGATTAGGCGCTTCGACTACCCCATCCTCCACCTCGGTAGCTTCTGACGATGGCATTAATTTTAATTCAATAAATGCAACTTTTTCGCTGGATATCGATGGTGGAGGTGCAGTTGCGGTGACTGTTAATGAAGATGCCGCCAGCAGTGATTTAAATGGCGACAGTGTGTTTGGTGATCGATTGGATATTCTGCAAGCTATACAAAATGGCATTGATGCCACTGCATTGAGTGGCGACGTCACAGCGTCTTTTGATAATAACAATAAATTGTTATTTACCACCACAGCAGTGGGAGCTGCTAAATCCATTGAAATTACTGCTGTGGGAGCAACGGCTTCAGATACTCTACTGGGGCTGGATGCCACTGATGGACTACAGACCAATGGTCGAGATGCTGGTTTGACGGTGGCCGCAAGCGATATTTCTTTTGATTTAACTCTGGATGGTATTACTACCTCCACCGCCATAGAAATGACCGCAGGTACTTATACTACAGGGAATGACATTGCCACGGCTTTAGAAACCGATATCAATACTTATTTAGCAGCTGATGCAAACTTTGCCGGCTTGGTAGTAGGGGCCTCAAGCGATGTGGGCTCACGGGATATTTCCGCCAACATTGATTTTTCTACTATCAACAGCGGGTTTACATTAAACGTAAATGGGACCTCAAATGAGGTGGTGGTGAATACAGATTCAGGCGATAACATAGTCGATATTCAAACAGCTCTGGATGCATCATTTGGCGGAGGTGTGGTCACGGCTTCGTTATCAGGTACTGGGTTATTATTTACCACGGATACCACAGGGCACACTGAGTACCTACAGGTTTCCAGTGATGGTCGTGGCGCACAAACCACCGCTGCATCGGTTATTGCGACAGGCATAGACTTTAGTGGAGCTAATAATGCCACTTTTGATGTCACCGTAGATGGTGTCACTATGAGCGTGGATGTCAATACAGATGCCAGTGCAGGAGATGGTGACGATACTATTTCAGCGATTCAGGCGGCTTTGGATACTGCTTTGGTTGCCTCGGGTCAGTTTCAGGCCGGTGATGTGCTGGCGAAACGAGACAGTGGTAATCAATTAATTTTCGGAACAGCGGCAAAAAATGGTGTTAAAACCGCTAATACTTTTGGTTCCAGTTCTTCAATTCAAATATCCAATTTGGGTGGAACAACCGTAGCGAATTTAGGGCTGGTGGCTGAAACTCAGACCAATGGCTACGATGCTTTTGGGATTGGCGATGACGTAGAGTTTGGTTATGACATCACAGCCAACGTGGACTATGTAAATGATTCAGCTAATGGTACCGGCCAACTGGAAATTACCATTGGCGGGCAAGCAACTACCCTGGTTTTTAGTAATGTGAGTAGCTCGGCTACTTCCTCTTTGGGAATCCATATTCCCGATGGTTCAGAGACGACCGCTCAAACGGGAAGTGATGCTGCAGGTACTATTAATGGCGTGACAGCTAATGGTAGTGGACAATATCTTACTGCACAAAATGGTAATACAGATGCTTCCAATGGCTATTTTATTGCCAATCAGTCAGCCATTATTGGTGCATCGGTGGTGGTAGATGGGACTAACGAAAGTTTTACCATGAGTCTTAACGGTGTAGAAGCTGAAGTTACCGTAGCTCAGGGAACCTATGCTACCGGTGAGGCATTAGCTACGGCCATAGAAACCGCAGTGAATGGTACCAGTGCTTTTTCCAGTTTAAGTTATGGTGTAAAAGCCGAATATACCAGTGATGTAGCTTCTTCTCTGTACGGTAAAATTGGTTTGATCTCAAATATTACAGGGAATAATTCTAGTGTCACTATGAGTACTGTGTCTTCGGCGGCACAAACGGCTTATGGTTTTAAAGTGGGTCAAGCAGATGGTGAAGTAGGCAGCGATGCGATGGGGTCGGTGGACAATGCTAGCGGTATTCGTATCAAGGTGATTGGAGGCAGTACTGGAGATCGGGGAACAGTGAACTATATCTCAGGGTTAGCCGATCAAATTAACGATCTGTTGGATCTATACTTGAACAGCAACAGTGGGTCATTAGGTTTACAGGTGGCGGGTCTTAATGATGATCTAGATGAATTGACTCAAGAGCAAACTGATTTAGATGCTCGAATGGTTGCACAGGAAGCGTTATTACGGGCAAAATTTTTGGCTGCAGATAGCATTATAGCGAGTATTAAAAGTACAGAGACATTTTTAACTCAGCAATTCGAGGCATTTGCTGCAGCTGGGAAGTAATTGTTTATCACGAAATTATTAGTTTCACCAAATTCTTATTTTGCATCTAATATTCGTAATTAAGTAGGGGGAATGTAAAGCAGGTTTATTTCTATCCTTAAAATATAGTAAGAAATTACTCCCTATTAAAAATGCGTTTCTAATTTATTGTCGTGGAAAACGATAATAAATTGTCGCTTTATTAATGAGTTTGAAAGTTGACTTTATTTATTGTCAATTTTTCAGTCTAAGATTCTTAATCTAGTGTTTTTTATTTTAGTGTATTGATGCAGTCCACTTATTTTTTTAAGCTGAGTAGCAATCAATAACCATCTTAATTATCCTGAGTATTCAGTTTTAGATTAGGCTTGTACTGGCAATAAAACTGGAACATATTAGCAAAAGTATGAGGGTAATGTTCTTCAAATTCATCCCATTGCTTTAGATTAAGCATATCCGCCTTACTTCCATGAAAAGATAGAAAATCTTTTTTGGTCTTAAGGCTTAAATTACTAAAGCCTAGCCAAGTTAAATTAAATTCTTGACATAGCTGTTTAATTGTTAGCGGGGTATAGTGCTTTTCATATTCATGAAATAACATATCTACCGTGCCGCTCATACTGTAAAAATCGTCTGACTGAGTGATGCCGATTTTATTATCGATTAAGCTGCTTTGCATAATAGCTTGACGAATTACTTGCACTCTGTGCCTGTCTAGTTGATCTCTATCTTGTTTAAATACATTGCGAACTTGAGTCACTGGCTCTCGTGTTCTGCGGCTATAAAGTGAGATCTTAATTAATCCGTTAGGCTTAAGGTTATTTAGTAAATTATGCAATGCTTTTTTATAGTGTCTTATATGGTGTAGAACTCCCGAGCATTCAATTATATTGAATTTTTCATGTAATATAGGAAGTTTGGTAATGTCGGCCAATTTAAATTCAATATTTTCAATACCAAACTCTGTGGCCATGTGCTTGGCATAGGCAAGACTGTTTTGACTGATATCAATGCCTAGTACCTGTACACCATGGAAGTACTTAGCAACATTAAGGGCATGCCTGCCAGTACCACACCCTGCAATGAGTATTCTTAAATTATCATCAAATAAATGTTGCGGAAAATTAACGTGTTTATACTCATGCCGTAGAGCAATTCCGTAGTTGATGTTCTTTTTGTAATCTAGTGTTCGCCACCTAGGATAAGGGAATTGTTCATATTGAGACTTTACTTTGTTTTCTTTGCAGTTAGGTATAGTTGTTATTTTTTCAAATTTATATTGACCGAGCTTACATATTTCATCATGCCACATTCTTATTTGATAAGTCTCTTCGGGCCAGTCCTTAGTTGACCAGTTCATAAGTTTTGGAAATTGTTCAAGGTGTAGCCATGATCTGTACATGCTCATTAGAAGTAAGGCACCAGATATATCTAGTGCAGTGCACCCAAACTGAGTTAATGACTGATTAATAACATTATCCAACACATTTACCATTGAAGTTTCTGCTTCTGTTTCAGGTAAAATATATTCATTACGCTGCCCATATTGTGATATAGCTTGACTTAAAGGTATGTAGTTTTTACTTAACTGCCCCTGTTGTGTACTGAAAGTTAATAGTTCATGGCGCAAACTCATTATCAGCTTTTCCAGCATTTCACTTTTAATGAGGGTGAGACGAAGAGCAGATAAAAATAAAGGGCATTTAGCTATGATATCGAAATGGGCTGCGCTGCCTTTCTGATTTAGTTCAAATTTATACTCAAGTAAACTGCATACTAATGTTCCTAATTGTTCAAGGTTAACCTTGTCCCATTGCATATAACTTAATAAATCTTGTTCAAGTTCTGGATCATAGTAGTCTGCTTGAATCTGGCTAGCTAAATTCACTACCTGCGAGCGAATATGTAAATCTTGCCCCTGTGTTTTTGCTAATTCTCGATATTGTTGAAATGCCTCAACAATTCTTCCATTTTGGGCAAGAGTATAGGCTAAGCTTACTTCAGCACGAGTTTCTTTCGGGGCATGTTTTATTGCTTTTTGAAATGCGGATTGTGCATTATTAAATTCCTGTTGTGCCAAAGAGATATGTCCGGCACTGTACCAGTAACCTCCATTTTCAGGCGATTCGATTAATGCACGATTTATGGCCTCTTGTGCTTCAAAGTAATGACCGTTCTCAAGTTCTATTCGAGCTAATAAATTTAAACTATCACCATTATCTGGGTCTAGCTCAAGCGCTTCACGTATATCTAATTTAGCTTGGGCAAGAAGGCCCCTGCTTAACCTGGGGTCATGATTGTCAGATTGGGTTAAATGAAAACCATCATAGGCCTTTTTTCGATAAAACTTAATATTCTGACTTTTGCTAAGAGTAGTGGATTTCTTTTGCTTCTTGACTTGTACCTGAGCCATAAAATCTCCCTAAACAGCTAACGGCTGCATTTTTTAACTTTGCTTATACTAAGCAGACTCCATGCCAGCTAAAAACTTGTTATAAATCAATACACTAATAATTTTTTAATTATAAAAAGGAAAAGCATAGCCGCTATTTTAAGTGTGTCTCTAAGGTTTAATGGCTGTGAATTACTTATATAGGGCTAAAGTTATAGGAAAGTTGGTCGTTAATTTAATAGAAGCATTACCAACCTTTAGAAGCCCAGCAGGAGATTCGGCATGTACTCAAAAGGTGCCAAGGGATACAGTCAAGTTAGTTTGCAAACTGAAGTCATGGAAGCTGACCCTCATAAGCTTATTCAGCTACTTTTAGAAGGATCGTTAACAAGATTGTCCATGGCAAGAAGTTTTATTGATTCTGGAGATATTGAAAAGAAAAATGAAAAAATTGGTCAAGTTATTGAAATACTGAGCAGTCTTCAAGAAAATTTAGATCACGATCGTGGTGGAGAAATTAGTGTTAATCTGGAGCGCCTTTATGATTATATGACCCGTCGCCTATTTGATGCAAACAGATTGAATGATAGTGAGATAGTGACAGAGGTTATGGGGCTGCTGCTGGAAATTAAGGCGGGCTGGGAAGGTATTCGAGACAGTTATGAGGACTTAAAAAGCCAGGGAAAGGTAGCCGCTTCTGGCATGAAAAGCTCTTTATCGGTTTAAGCGAGAAGACATTAAACTACAAACTGGAATCGCTAAATAAAGACACAACTTCATCATCATAATAACCTAGCTAAATAGGCTGGGTTATTAGCAAAATATCAAGTCTTTAAACACTTAGTTACAAAATAATATAAAAAACTGTTTACAGTTCACATTTTTTTTGTCAAGAATAAAGCATGGCATACTGTAATTGAAAATTATTAAGTAAAAACGTGCCAAAAAGTATATAAAAATAAAAAAAACAGAATAAACTCGTCATTTAATTGACCGATATAGAGATGGATACTTAACTATATTTTAGTGGTCAATTAAATGGCAATTTGATAGCAATTTCTGCTGTTGTAAAATGGGCTAAGGAAGCATCATGTGGCGTGAGATTAAGGTTCTTCTAGTGGATGATGATGAGCAGCGAAAACACGACATGCGTGTGCTGCTTGATTTTCTCGGGGAAGGATCGTATCCAAGCGATTCCCATTCTTGGAAAGAGGTGGCCAGTGGGTTAGATGACCCTATGGAAATTGTCGCTTTGATTCTCGGAAGTTCCCAAAAACAATCTTTAAGTGATATTTTAAATGACATAAATGAGTGGGATAAAGGCATGCCCATTATCTATGTGGGTGATGAAGAGCTTCCTGACGACATTCCTGATGATTTACGCCGAGCCATGATCGGCCATGTCCCTATGCCACCTAGCTACAACAAATTATTAGATAACCTTCATCGTGCACAAATTTATCGAGAGCATTATGCTCACAACCGAGTTCGTGGTGAGCGTCGTCAAGTACAGCTGTTCCGTTCTTTAGTGGGCACCAGTCGCCAAATACAATACGTGCGAGAGTTAATGCATCAAGTGGCCGACAAAGATGTCACTGTGTTAATCACCGGTGAAAGTGGCACAGGCAAAGAAGTAGTAGCCCGTAATCTTCATTACCACAGTGCCAGACGCGATGGTCCGTTTGTACCTGTTAACTGTGGTGCTATTCCTCATGAGTTAATTGAAAGTGAATTGTTTGGCCATGAAAAAGGCGCTTTCACTGGGGCAATCAATACACGTTTGGGTCGTTTTGAAATGGCTGAAGGGGGCACCTTATTTTTAGATGAAATAGGTGATCTTCCTCTTGCTATGCAAGTAAAAATGTTAAGAGTGTTGCAAGAGCGCAATTATGAACGAGTCGGTGGCACTAAAACCATTAAAACCAATGTTCGAATTATTGCCGCCACCCATAAAGATCTTGAAAAGATGGTCAGTGAAGAAACCTTTCGCGAAGACTTATATTACCGTTTAAATGTATTTCCTTTGGAAGTGCCTCCGTTACGAGACCGACGTGAAGATATTCCACTACTGTTAAACGAATTAATATCACGCATGGAAAATGAAAAACGCGGTTCCATTCGCTTTAATAGCGCAGCGATCATGTCGCTATGTCGACATGAATGGCACGGTAACGTGCGTGAAATAGCCAATTTGGTGGAGCGTTTAGCGATATTGCATCCATACGGCGTGGTGGGTGTGCCTGAACTGCCACTAAAGTTTAGGCATGTGGATGAAGGGGATGATGCGGATGCCAATCTTCCTGAAGCAGTCACCTTACCCAGTGAGCCTGGCTTAGTGGGCTTAGATACTCCAGCACTATTACCGGTTAATGGCATAGACCTTAAAGATTACCTAACCCACTTAGAACGTTCTCTTATTCAGCAGGCCTTAGACGATGCATGCGGTGTGGTAGCAAGAGCGGCTGAAAAATTAAAAATTCGCAGAACCACCTTGGTTGAGAAAATGCGTAAATACGGTTTACAACGTAAAGAAAAAGAACCCATGGAAGAGGAGGAACTGTAGTTAAATTGGATGAACAAGCAGTAAGGCTGCAAGTCGTTCTGTCTCCTGGCTAGCTAGCCCACTTTAACGCTCCTTCGGGAGCGTTTTTTATATGTACAGGATGTACGGTATAAAGCGGGCGCATGGACGGGCAGGAGCTTATGTACAGGATGTACGGTATGACGCGGTGCCATGGATGGCAAGGAGCGGCGTGTAGCGATAATCAAAGGCGTAGATTTCCCAAGGTACTTTCCTACATCTACTTATTCTATGCAGCAATCCTTATGGAGTCTCAAAAAATTAACTAACTCCAAAACACTCACATTAAATGCAATCAATGATATAGAAAAAAGTCTTTAACACTCAATTCAACCTTTATTCTTCAACAACCAATCAATACCACCTTTTATACTCAAATATTTTATAACAAAGCTGGGCATGGTATTTGCCAATACACACATAAGAACATTTTTTAGCCAGTAAATTGGCTTATTATTTTTTGTTAGGTGTGGAAGATATGGCGTCTTTATTAGGAAGTGTTGCAGATAGCTTGCCTAAAGAGAATTTGCGTCAAGCATTTGAACTCTTTAATGAAATGTCACAGCAACTAAGTGAAAGTTATAGCAATCTTGAAAGTCAGGTTCAGGTTTTATCTGGTGAGCTAGCAGAAGTCAGTGCCGCCCGAATAAAGGAACTGAAGGAAAAAGAACAACTGGCTGATCGTCTTCATAGTTTATTGCATTTATTGCCTGGTGGCGTAGTGGTGTTAGATGGCAAAGGCCGAGTACAAGAATGTAACTTGGCGGCCAAAAACTTTTTCCAAAATCAAGACGTTATCGGCCTGCCGTGGCGCAATATTATCAGTAGTAACTTTTGTCCTAAAGAAGACGATGGCCATGAAGTGTCTTTAAAAAGTGGTTTGCGCCTTAGCATTCAAACCTCCAGTTTAGAAAATGAACCTGGGCAAATTGTGTTAATGACCGATCAAACCGAAACACGCATGTTGCAAGATAAGTTAGCAAGAAATCAACGATTAACCGCCATGGGAAAAATGGTGGCAAGTTTAGCTCATCAAGTACGCACTCCGCTATCGGGTGCGACGCTTTATGCTCAGCATTTGGCAAGCAGTGAGTTAGATGATGATATGCGCGTTACGTTCTCAAAAAAATTAAGCCGACAATTAAAAAATATTGAAGCACAAGTGCGAGACATGCTTATCTTTGCTCGGGGCAGTGCGCCATTGAATCAATTGATCGATATTCTTGAATTGGCGAATTTATTAGGTGAAAGCAAGGCAATTTTACAAAAACAATACCAAGCCGATATTAGTATTATAAAGGATATTGAAACCGCATCATCGAATAACTTAGAGAAAATCCAATGTCATCAGGAAAGCCTCATTGGGGCCATTCAAAATCTTTTGGCCAATGGCATAGAGGCCGCTGAAGATATTAATGAGCTTGCCAAAATCAAAGTGGTTTTGTCTATTCAGGATAAAAATTTAACCATCACCATCTCTGACAATGGCCCAGGTTTATCCGAAACTGTAAAAGAGAAAATAACAGAACCCTTTTACACCACTAAAAGCAATGGAACCGGACTAGGATTATCTGTCGTGAAAGCGGTGGTACGGGCTCACCATGGGCGGCTTGGTTTTTATAACCAAGTGCAAGGAGGGGCATGCTTTGTATTGACGGTGCCTTTGAAAAATTCAGTTAATACCGTTTCTTCTAAGGAGATGATCGATGAATGAGTTTCAAATGTTAGTAGTAGAGGATGATGCTCAGCTAAGAGAAGCCATTAGTGATACCTTGAAGCTGCAAAAAATTAAATGCTTTGAAGTGGCCAGTGCTGAAGCGGCCATGGTGTTTTTAAGGAAACAGCATGTCAGTATGATTTTATCTGATATTACCATGGGGGCATTGTCGGGTTTTGATTTACTAAAACATGTGAAAGACAATTATCCCACTATTCCTATGGTGCTCATGACGGCTTTTGGTGAAGTGGAAAAAGCCGTTCAGGCCATTCAAAAAGGCGCCATGGATTATTTAGTGAAACCATTTGATGTGGATGTCTTAATGGAATCCATAAATCAATTTCGCAATCAATCCCATTCGAATGCCAGTGTTAACGATCCAGTGGCCGAAGACGCCAGCACTCGCGCACTTTTTAAATTAGCGAAACAAGTATCCAGCAGTGATGCAACCGTTTTGATTAGCGGTGAAAGTGGAACGGGTAAAGAAGTGTTAGCTCGCTACATTCATCAGCATAGTCCTAGAAAAGATCATCCATTTGTGGCCATTAATTGTGCTGCCATTCCTGAAAACATGTTAGAAGCAACCCTTTTTGGTTATGAAAAAGGCGCTTTCACCGGTGCGTATAACAGCATGCCTGGCAAGTTTGAACAGGCTCAGGGAGGCACATTATTATTAGATGAAATCAGTGAGATGGATATTTCACTGCAAGCCAAATTACTAAGGGTGTTGCAAGAACACGAAGTGGAAAGGCTGGGTGGGCGAAAAACCATTGCATTAAATGTCCGAGTACTGGCCACGACCAACCGCGACTTATTAAGCTATGTAAACGAAAAGAAATTCAGGGAAGATTTATACTACCGTTTGAGCGTCTTTCCTCTTCATTGGAAAACGTTGGCACAAAGGCCAAGAGATATTTTACCCATGGCCGAGCGTCTATTATTAAAGCATTGTAAAAAGCAGTCTAAATCAGCGCTTATTTTTGATATTGAAGCCCAAAATAAACTCATCCAGCACACTTGGCCCGGTAATGTGCGTGAATTAGATAACGTCATTCAGCGAGCTCTCATTATACAAACAGGCCATCAAATATGTGCCGATGATATTGTGCTTAATATGATGACGGGCTCGAGTCCTATCGCTAATAACATGCCATCGCCAGTGGCGACTCCCAGTGTTGATGAGATTCAAAATAACAGTGCAGATTTCAGCTCGGAAACCCGAGATATAGCGCCTATGCCAATAGAAACTTCAGTACATAATCAAGCTAGCCAACAATGTGCAGATGCGTTAGGAGACAACTTAAAACAACGAGAATATGTATTAATTCTTGATGCGTTAAAAAATGAAAAAAATAAGAAAAGGGCCGCTGAAAAATTAGGCATTAGCCCTCGTACTTTAAGGTATAAAATGGCGCGCATGCGTGAACAAGGAATCGGCGTACGGAGTGATTCTTTGGCTTCTTAATGGTGCTGTATTTGGTTGGCCTATGTTATGCAATAAAACAGATAAGGGAAGAAAAGATGTCAGGAAGACGTCTTTAAGAAAATAAGAGCACGGAAGTATTCGTTAGAATGGAATTCTTAGGGAAGTTTTAACAATATTAATGGATTAATATTGTTAAAACTTCGGCAGGAAGCCGATCAAGGACGATTTCTCCACTTACTTCTGACTAATATATTAACAATAAAAATCAAATATTAAGGGGCGTGTCATGGTTGATAGAGCAGATATTAATAGCGTGCTCTCGCAGTTACGCCAAGTGCGTCAACAGATTCAAGCGCCACAAGATAATCAAAAAGATGTTCCTGGCGTTAATCACCTTAATAGTGAGGTAGATAAAGTACAAAAATCTTCACAAAATTACCCAGATATTAAAGCCGACCCTAATGTACCTAATTTTCAAGCCATGTTTAGCAATGCCATTAATAATGTAAATGAAACACAGATGCACAGTGCTAGCCTTTCTAAACGTTTTGAAAAAGGTGACCCACAAATAGATCTTCCTGAAGTTATGATCGCCGCTCAAAAAGCCAGTGTTTCGTTTGACGCCATGAAGGAAGTGAGAAATAAACTGGTTGACGCCTACAAAGACATAATGAACATGCCGGTGTAATACAGAATATATGAACGCCACTTTCATCGTATTCAATGTATTAAATCCCACTTTATTCATTGGGTGTTTATCAATTTCGTTTCCCCAATTAACAGCAGTAAAGGTTAATTAATCATGGCCACTGAAAATTTACCTGCTGAAGCGATGGATGGGGCTCCAACAGAGCCTGACCTAGATAATTCCTCTCAAGATAATGCTAACGACACCTTGCCCGCAGCCATGGATGCCAGTGATATAAATCCTGTCATGATGGGGTTCAACAAGCTGTCCATTGTTCGCCAAGTAGGTCTGTTAATTGGATTTGCTGCCATTTTAGCATTGGGTATTGGTGTGGTGATTTGGTCACAAGAAACCAACTACCGCCCCCTCATTAGTAATTTACAAGATTATAATGCCAAAGAAATAATCGATGCCTTAGAAATAAAAGACATTAATTACAGAATTAATGCCAACACTGGAATCGTTATGGTGGCAGAACATGAAATACACGATGCCCGCTTAGCGCTTGCAGCAATTGTGGCTCAAAGTAATGAGGGTGTTGGCTTAGAATTATTAGATCAAGAGCAAAGCTTAGGTACCAGTCAATTCATAGAAAATGTACGTTATAGACGTGGCCTAGAAGGAGAGCTTGCTCGTACTATCTCCAGTTTGCAAAGCGTTAGAAATGCGCGCGTGCATTTGGCCTTGCCTAAGCAATCTGTTTTTGTTCGTGATGATCGTGAGCCCAGTGCTTCGGTCTTTTTAGAAATTTACGGTGGCAGTGGTCTTAAAAAAGAACAAGCAGAAGCCATCATTTCGTTGGTGGCGGGCAGCATTCCCGAGCTGCCAGTTGAAAACGTTACCCTTGTTGATCAAAAAGGAAATTTATTAAGCAAAGAAGATGGAGACAAGGAAGATCTTTTAGCCACGAAGCAATTTGAATATTCTCGAAAAATTGAAAACAATTTAAGTCAACGGGTGCAAAGAATATTAGAGCCGGTTCTTGGGGAAGATAACTTCCGCTCAGAAGTGAGCGCCGATGTTGATTTTACAATGGTTGAACAAACCGAAGAAATCTTTAACCCCGACTTAATTGCTCTGCGATCAGAGCAGTTATTAAATGAAGAAAGCAGCAACAAAGCAGACGGTGGTATTCCTGGTGCATTATCAAATCAACCTGCGGCAGCAGGCACTGCACCTGAAGAAGCGGGTGCGGGGGGAGAAGAAGGCGCTGCTCCAACCGAAAAACGCAGCGAATCCACCCGCAATTATGAAGTAGACCGCACTCTAAGCCACACTCAGCATCAAGTAGGCCGAGTCAGGCGTTTAACCGTGTCGGTAGCGGTCAATGATCGCATTAAAGAAAATGCCCAAACAGGTGCTTTGGAAACATTGCCATGGAGCAGTGATGAGTTAAAAAGTTTAGAGCTTCTGGTGAAAGATGCAGTGGGTTTCAGTGCGGCCAGAGGGGATAGTGTGAGCGTTATTAACACGGCATTTTTAGGAGGGGCCCAAGAGATCGGTGAGCCAGATTTTTGGCGCCAGCCTTGGTTCTGGGAGATTGTAAAACAGGTGCTGGCGGGGTTATTCTTATTAATTGTTATCTTTGGTGTGATCCGTCCTATCGTTCGCAACTTGATTGACCGTGGTAAGAAAGATGAAGTGGCCGACATTGAAGGAGAGTTGGATGATCTCGGCGAAGGTGATGACTTATTTGGTGATGACAAAGTGACCCTAGCCGGAGCCGATGAATTTTTATTGCCTGGTGCCAGTGATGGATTTGAGCGTCAACTGGATGCCCTTAAAGGGCTGATTGCAGAAGACCCGGCGCGTGTGGCTCAAGCCTTTAAGAAATGGATTAACGAAGGGGCTGATTAATTTCAGTTAAGTCATCCCAGTAACATCAATAGTCGTTGTTTAATTATAGAGTGACTTATGGCAGATGCGGACAACAATGAAGGTAAGGATAATCTTCCTGCGAAATCAGGGGGCGAGCTGTCCAGTCTCGACCATAAATCTCGAGCCGCCATCTTGTTAATGAGTCTGGGTGAAAAAGACGCGGCAGAATTATTAAAACACCTAGGTCCAAAAGAAGTGCAAGCCGTGGGTGCCACCATGGCTGCCTTAAAGGATGTGACTCAAACTCAAGTAGAAGGGGTGGTGGCAGAATTTTTAGATAGCCTATCAGGGCAAACGGGTCTTGGTTTAGGGGCGGATGAATATATTCGTAATATGTTAACCCAAGCGCTGGGCACTGAAAAAGCAGGCGGTTTAATTGACCGAATATTATTAGGGGGCAATACCACCGGCTTGGATACCCTTAAGTGGATGGAAAGCCGAGCGGTTTCTGACATTATTCGACACGAACACCCACAAATTCAAGCCATTGTTATTGCTTATTTAGACGCTGATCAAGCGGCGGAAATTCTTTACAACTTTGATGAAAAAGTCCGACTAGACATTATGATGCGGGTTTCATCGCTACAAGCCGTACAGCCCGCCGCGTTAATGGAATTAAACGATATTCTTGAAAAACAATTCTCAGGCAGTCAAGGCCAACAAACCACAGCCATGGGCGGTGTTAAAGTCACTGCGAATATTATCAATAACCTTGATAGTGCCATGAGTGGTGAAATTCTAGAGCAGATTAAAGAAATGGACGAAGAGATGGGCGTTCAAATTCAAGACCTTATGTTTGTTTTTGAAAACCTTAATGAAGTGGACGATCGGGGTATTCAAGTGTTGCTGCGTGAAGTGTCTGGTGACTTATTAACTCTTGCTCTGAAAGGGGCCGATGAAGATTTAAAAGAAAAAATATTCCGAAACATGTCAAAGCGCGCATCCGAATTACTGCGTGATGATCTAGAAGCGAAAGGCCCTGTTAAAGTCAGTGAAGTGGAAAATGCTCAAAAAGAAGTATTGGTTATTGCTAGGCGCATGGCCGATGCCGGTGAAATTGCCCTAGGCGGTGCTGGCGGCGAACAAATGGTGTAACAAGGCCTGTTGCTAAAGTAATAATAAGGGGAAGTATGGAGATAATATTTAAGACAGTGAGTCAAGTTTATGATTGAGCGTCGACAACGCATTCCCGCCGATGAAGTAGTCGACCCTAAAAGCTGGAATCTACCTTTCTGGGTTGAGCCAGAAGCCTTGGTAAAGGCTCGTGAAAAAGAGCTTGCTAAAGAGCAGTTGGAAGCCGAAGTAGAGGTGGAAGAAGAAGAAATTGAAGTAGAGCCTTTAACAGCCGATCAGCTAGAACAAATTCGTCAAGAAGCTTATAACGAAGGGTTAGAGCAGGGCTTAGTAGAAGGTCGACAAAAAGGTGAAAAGTTAGGGGCACAAGAAGGTCATAAAGAAGGTTTAGCAGCCGGTACCGAAGAAGGTCGAAAATTGGGCTTCGAGGCAGGCAATAGTGAAGGAAAAAAACAAGCACAAGAAAGCGGTGATCAGCAAACCCAACAAACCATTGAACAGTTAGAGTCGGTTATTCATTCTTTAAGTGATCAATTGTCTGCTCAAAAAAATGATATTGAAAACTTGTTACCAGAATTGGTTGAAATGCTGGCTCAAGCAGTGATTCACGAAGAGCTTAATCAAGGTAGCGAGCATATTGTGGCTCTGGTTAAATTGGCAATTGACGCTTTACCCTTAGACAAATCTCATTTAATCATCGAATTAAATGAACAAGATTTACCCTTCCTTGAAGCATCCTTTGAACAAAACAATATCGAAGCCAAGCTTAATACCAATAACAGCATCAGCCCTGGTGGGTGCCAATTAATCACAGATAAAAGCGTGGCAGATTTCACCTTAGAAAGCCGCTGGGCACAAGTGATTAAACAATACAAAAGCCAATTAGAAGTAGGCTTATTACAAACGCCCAATGAGCCAGAAGCAGACTCAGAAGATTTAAAAACAGAACCGAAAAATGAAAATGACTCTGCTTCTAAAGAAACAACCGAGGCTAACCCCGCAACGGCGTCCCTCGAGGCTGAAGGCAGCTCAAAAGCAGACAATTTGAAAACAGATAACCCCACAAATAATTCAGCAGATACCTCAATAGATGACAACTCGGTTGAAGCAGCACAAGGCACTGGGATAGATACAAAAGCCAGTGGCCAACCTGACCCTCAGCCAGATTCCACCACAGATAAAGCTTCTTCTGATACACCCACCGACTCTGAAAATGAATAACTTATCTGCGCTAAATTGGCTTAAAGGCAACGGCACTTTTAAAAGTCATCCTATCGTTAGCGGCCACCTTACTCGTATGGTGGGCCTTACCTTAGAGGCGGTGGGCTGCAAAGTTAAAGTAGGTGATCGCTGTTGGGTGGCGCAATCTAATGGTCAAATAGAAGCCGAAGTGGTGGGATTTGATAACGAAAAAATATTTTTAATGCCCATTGAAACCGTACAGGGTCTGGAGCCTGGTGCGAAAGTGACGCCCATTACTGGCAGTGACCATATTCCCGTAGGTGATTGCCTGCTTGGCAGGGTGATCGATGGCACAGGTAAGCCGCTTGATGATAAAGGTGACATTTACAGTGAACACTCAATTAATTTAGATGGTGACACCATTAACCCCATGCACCGAGCACCCATCCGGGAATCAATGGATGTGGGCATAAGAGCGATTAATGCACTGCTCACAGTGGGGCGAGGCCAGCGATTAGGGTTATTTGCAGGTTCTGGTGTGGGTAAAAGTATGTTGCTGGGCATGATGACGCGTTTCACTAAGGCCCATGTGTGCGTGGTGGCTTTAGTGGGAGAGCGTGGACGAGAAGTTCAAGAATTTATTCAAGATATATTAGGTGAAGACGGCTTAAAGCGTGCAGTGGTTGTGGCCTCTCCAGCCGATGAAAGCCCCATCAAGCGTATGCGAGCGGCCACGTTGGCAACGGCTGTGGCCGAGCATTTTAGAGATCAAGGCAAAGATGTTTTATTGTTAATGGATAGTCTCACCCGCTTTGGTCAGGCCCAAAGAGAAATAGCCTTGTCCATTGGTGAGCCTCCGGCTACAAAAGGTTATCCACCATCTGTTTTTGCGAAAATTCCTAAATTGGTTGAGCGTACAGGTAATGGCCCACCTGGTGGAGGCTCCATTACGGCTTTTTATACGGTGTTAACCGAAGGGGATGATTTACAAGATCCCATTGCGGATTCGGCTCGCGCCATCCTAGATGGTCACGTGGTGTTAAGTCGCCGCATTGCAGAAGAAGGTCAATACCCAGCCATTGATATCGAAGCGTCCATTAGCCGTGTCATGCCTCAAGTGGTATTACCTGCAATTTTAAAAAGTGCGCAAAACTTTAAACACCTTTATAGCTTGTATCAGCAGAATAAAGATTTAATCAGCGTGGGGGCTTACAGTGCTGGCAGTAACCCAGAGCTAGACTTAGCAGTACGATTATTTCCTATCATGAAGGCATTTTTAGCCCAAGGGTTAGATGAGTCCATTAGCCTACAAGAAAGTGTTGAAGGTTTACAAATGATCAACAACGAAGGGTTAGCGTTTAAAAATCCCCAGGCTCAAGCAGCTAAGCCTTAAAGTAAACCCCTGTGTGTAGGAGGTATAGATGTTACACCAAAGAGCCAAACGCATGAGCCCGCTTGTGCACTTGGCGCAAAAGTCGGTTAATGAAGCACTCTCTTATATTGGGATGATACAAAAGCGCATTGACAGCGAACACCAAAAAGAACAATCGTTAATTGAGTATCAAGCCGAATACATGCGTAAATTCCAACTGGCTGGTAATCAAGGCATATCAGGCTTAAACCTACAGCAGTTTGAATCTTTTATTTTACAAATTGATACCGCTCTTTTTAGGCAGAGCCAAGAGGTCGAGCAGTTTACTCAACAATTAGAGCAAGCCAAAAAGGTGTATTTAAAATTAAATCAGCGCCTTAAAAGTTACGAAAATTTGCAAACACGTTTAACCGATCAAGCACTGCAACAAGAAGATAAGCAGCTTCAAAAGTTTTTAGATGAAATGGGGGCTCAGCTTTATAGGCTTCATCAGGGAGATTAGATTAAATCAGAAAGTTTAATTACCATCTGATCTACCAGTGATTTTCTTTATACCAAATTGTCATTTTTATAGTGTTAAAACTATAAAATAAAACAGTTGAAATGCCATGCTTTATGGTGGGAACTTAATTCCTAATAGGCTTAGCATTAATGATTAACATACCAAAAATGAATTAAAACCATGGAATCGTTAGCCCCTTAAGCCATTTCTTTTTATCTTTTATTCCATTACATGGCAGGTCTTCGCCCCACACCGATATGCCCCATAACATTTTTAAATATCCCTTTCACTAGCAAGCTCATTTTTTACGTCTAATCTTACATTTAAATAGGAAATCTTGATGAGTGGATAGTATTTAACATGGAAACTGGAAATTTGGATTTGGGCGCTAAGTGCACCATTATTCGCGCAGAGGAACTGCATAAGCAAATGGAAGACCTTTTGCAAACAGGCAATGACGTGGAAGTGGATGTTTCAAAAATTGAACAAATAGATACTTCAGTCTTACAATTACTTTTTAGTTTTCACCAATCCTTATTACAGGATGGTCGTACTCTTTCTTGGAAAACCCCATCCGAGCAAACTTTGGCCAGTGCTAAATTGCTTGGTTTAGATACCCCCCTTGGATTAACCCAACACTAGTAAAATGGAGACTTTTCATGGCCAAAATACTTGCAGTTGATGACTCTGCCTCCATGCGTCAAATGGTGAGCTTTACCTTAAAAGGTGCAGGGCACCAGGTAACGGAAGCCAGTGATGGGGTTGAAGCATTAAAAATTGCCCAAGGCCAAGCAATGGACTTGGTGCTAAGCGATGTAAACATGCCAAATATGAATGGCATTGAGTTATGTGCCAACTTGCGCCAGCTTCCCAGCTATAAATTCACCCCTATTTTAATGCTGACTACAGAATCCACAGGGGATAAAAAAATGGCGGGTAAAACTGCCGGCGCAACGGGCTGGATTGTTAAGCCCTTTAACCCAGATCAACTGCTGACCACAATTAAAAAAGTATTGGGGTAATCACACATGAGCGTCGATTTAAGTCAGTTTCATCAGGTTTTTTATGAGGAAAGCTACGAAGGCCTAGATGCCATGGAGCAAGGCCTGCTTGAAATGAATGTCGACGCCCCTGATGACGAAATCATTAACACCATTTTTCGCTCGGCTCACTCAATTAAAGGGGGCTCAGGTACATTTGGTTTCATGCAAGTGGCTAACTTTACCCACGTACTTGAAACTTTATTAGATGAAGTTCGTTCAGGTGACAGAAGCTTAAATCAAACCACCATGGATTTATTGCTGGTGAGCGTAGACTGCATGCGAGATATGTTGCAGGCGCTACAAAATGGTGAAGAGCCCGACATGAGCAACGCCGATGATTTGCGCGCTCAGTTTGAAGCCATATTAAAAAATGAAGATCCCAGTCAAGCACTAGCTCAATCTGCAAATTCTAAAGAAGGCAGTGATAGTGGTCAGCCCCCTAGCGATAAAAGTGGTGGCGATGGGGCCGGTGCTGATGGAAAGAATGGTTGGAGCATAGACTTCATTCCCGAGCCACAATTATTACAAACTGGGAATGAACCGACTCGCATGTTCAGACAAATATCTGAACTGTGTGATGGAAACATGAGTGTTACAGTAAAGACAGATAATTTACCCAGTTTTAGTAGCTTAAACCCTGAACATTGTTTTTTAAACTGGCACATTGATGTACATGCCCCCCTCGAAAAATCTGTTATAGATGAAGTGTTCGAGTGGGTAATTGATGACGCTGAAATTAACATTTATCCATTGGGGCAATCTTGCGAAGCAGAGTCGCAAAAAATTCAGGAAAGTGAACCCGATAAGCAAGTAACGCCAGCCGCAGTGGAACCAATCGCTGTCACCACTTCTCAATCAACAGATGAAAAACCCAAAGCGCCACAAAAAGCCGCTGCTCCTCAAGAAAGTTCATCCATTCGGGTCGATATCGATAAAGTAGACAACCTTATCAATATGGTGGGTGAGCTGGTGATTACTCAGTCTATGCTGGGTGAGTTGGGTGAAAACTTTGATATGGGCCGGGTGCAAAGATTACAAGAAGGGCTTGCGCAACTTGAACACAACACCCGAGAGCTTCAAGAAAGTGTCATGAAAATTCGTATGATGCCCATCAGTTTTGTATTCAGTCGTTTTCCAAGGCTGGTGCGGGATACCGCTCGAAAACTCGATAAAAAGATCGACCTGGTTATGTCTGGTGAAAATACTGAATTGGATAAAACCGTGATGGAGAAACTGGGTGACCCCATGGTGCACCTTATTCGTAACTCCATGGATCACGGTGTAGAGACACCTGAAGAGCGGATTAAAAATGGCAAAAGTGAAACCGGTACAGTAGAGCTTAAGGCTTATCATCAAAGCGGCAACATTGTCATTGAGATTGAAGATGATGGTGCTGGTTTAAACACTGAGCGGATACTACAAAAAGCCCGTGAAAATGGTGTTATCTCAGAAGATGCCAATTTAAGTGAAGATCAAGTATTTGATTTAATATTTCAGCCAGGTTTTTCCACCGCCGATGTGGTCAGTGATTTGTCCGGCCGCGGTGTGGGCATGGATGTAGTGCGTAGAAACATTGCTGCCCTGAATGGTTCTATTGAAGTGTTTTCCCAAAAAAATAAAGGCAGCCGCTTTGTGATTCGTTTGCCACTAACACTGGCCATATTAGATGGCCAATTAGTTCAGGTAGAAGATCAAATTTATATTTTCCCGTTAGTAAGCATTGTGGAATCAATTCAATATCAAGGCAGTGAATTAAATAATGTAGGCGGACACAGTGACGTGTTGCAGTTACGGGATGAATATGTGCCGATATTATTATTAAACCAAACCTTTGGTATTCAAACCGAAAACGATGACCTTGATGAAAGCATCATTGTTGTGGTGGAAGCCGACGGCGAAAAAATAGGTGTGGTGGTAGATGAGCTGTTAGGCCAGCAGCAGGTGGTAATTAAAAGCTTAGAAGAGAACTACAAAAAAGTAGAAGGTATTTCGGGTGCTACTATTTTAGGCGATGGCACCGTGGCGCTGATTATTGATGTGAGTGGTTTATCAAAATTATCGGTCACTTCTTTAAAAGATTTAGACAGGAAAGTTAAAAATCATAAAGCAGCGTAGAAATACGGATGAATTTTTTAACGGCTTAATTTTAGCAGTATAACGGATGTGTCAATCATGAGTGCCGCAGCACAAGAAAGTGTCGAAATAGAGAAAATACAGACCACCGAAGAAGGGTTAGCCACTCAGCAGTACCTCACATTTTTGATGAATGATGAGGAGTACGGTGTGGATATTCTCGCAGTTCAAGAGATTCGTGGTTGGGAGCGAGCCACCATGGTACCCAATAGCCCTTCACATATGAAAGGCGTGCTTAATTTGAGAGGCACCATTGTGCCCATTATTGATTTAAGAGATCGCTTTCAGTTACCAAGCGTTGATTACAGCGACATTACCGTTGTGGTGATATTAAAAGTAGACACGGATAAAGGTGATCGCACCATGGGCATCATCGTAGATGCCATCAGTGATGTTTATGATGTACCGATTGGTAAAGTACGCACCACGGGCGTTGCGGAAAATAGAAACTCACACTTTATAAAAGGTTTGGTGACGGTAGATAAAAATATGGTGATATTGCTTGAACTTCAGAAGTTACTGACCATTGATGACTAACGTACATTTATAGGGTTTATAGCGTGATTAAAAATACAGTACTCAGTTTTACTTGGAGCTGGCATTGGAAAGATTTTTAGTCAATATTTTCACAAGCAAACCTTGTCAACATTGATGAGCAAGGATCGCAATAATTATTTAAATGAATTTTTAAAATTGGAAAATCTTTTAATCATTGATTAATAATGGGTGGCAAGGAAATGGAACAACTTAATCGGTTTAATATTCAATACAAAATGGTGCTTCCCTGGGCTTTACCTCTGGTGGGCTTAATTTATGCGTATCTAAATTTGCCTCAAGGCTCTAATGGCAACACGCTAGTTATTACTGCCTTATTGTGTGGTGCTGGCGCCTTAGTGAGTTGGATGCTCGGTCAAAGAGTACTAACGGGATTAAACCATGCTATTAAGAGTGCAAACAGCAGTGCCAATGGCGACTACAGTTATGAGCCACCCATGACAGGTAAAGATGAGATGACTCATCTTATTTATACCATGGTGAACCTTAGAAATTCAGTGCGTAGCGCGGTTAAAAAAGGCGGCGTATCTGGTGAGGGAAGTAATATTGCCGCTGCAAACGCCAGTAAGGTTGAAGCCATTAGTAAATCTCAAGCAATGATTGAATTTAATATGGATGGCACGATCGTTACGGCTAATGAGAATTTTCTGGGTGCCATGGGTTACCGGTTAGAGGAAGTACAAGGCCAGCACCACAGTATGTTTGTGGAAGCAGGAGTCAAAGACAGTGCTGAGTATCGTCAATTTTGGGAAAAATTAAATCGTGGTGAATATGAATCTGCCGAATACAAGCGCATCGGAAAGGGTGGAAAAGAAGTATGGATTCAGGCTTCTTATAATCCAATTCTAGATTCAACTGGTAAGGCCACTAAAGTCATTAAATTTGCAACCGATGTTACCGAACAAAAAATGAAATCTGCAGAGAATGCCGGTCAATTGGCAGCAATAGACAAAGCTCAGGCCGTTATCGAATTCAATATGGATGGCACCATAATTACTGCCAATGATAATTTTCTTGGTGCAGTAGGCTATCGCTTAGAAGAGATACAGGGCCAACATCACAGTATGTTTGTTGAAAGCGCGACTAAAGCCAGTAACGAATACCGCCAATTCTGGGAAAAACTTAATCGTGGTGAATATGAGGCAGCCGAATACAAGCGTATTGCCAAGGGCGGTAAAGAAATTTGGATACAAGCTTCTTATAACCCAATATTAGATTTAAATGGTAAGCCCTTTAAAGTGGTTAAATTTGCAACCGATGTTACCGAACAAAAAATGAAATCTGCAGAGAATGCCGGTCAATTGGCAGCAATAGACAAAGCTCAGGCGGTTATCGAATTCAATATGGATGGCACCATAATTACTGCCAATGATAATTTCCTTGGTGCAGTAGGTTATGGTTTGGAAGAAATACAGGGCCAGCATCATAGTATGTTTGTTGAAAGTGATTTTAAAGCAAGCAATGAATATCGCCAATTCTGGGAAAAACTTAATCGTGGTGAATATGAGGCAGCCGAATACAAGCGTATTGCCAAGGGCGGTAAAGAAATTTGGATACAAGCTTCTTATAACCCAATATTAGATTTAAATGGTAAGCCCTTTAAAGTGGTTAAATTTGCCACCGATGTTACCGAACAAAAAATGAAATCTGCAGAAAATGCCGGTCAATTGGCAGCAATAGACAAAGCTCAAGCCGTTATCGAATTCAATATGGATGGAACTATAATTACTGCCAATGATAATTTCCTTGGTGCAGTAGGCTATCGCTTAGAAGAAATACAGGGCCAGCATCATAGTATGTTTGTTGAAGGTGATTTTAAAGCAAGTCTCGAATATCGCCAATTCTGGGAAAAGCTTAATCGTGGTGAATATGAATCTGCCGAATACAAGCGTATTGGCAAGGATGGTAAAGAAATTTGGATACAAGCTTCTTATAATCCAATATTAGATTTAAATGGTAACCCCTTTAAAGTGGTTAAATTTGCCTCCGATGTTACTCAGCAGAAAAAAGACAATGTGCATAATACTCGAGTACGATTGGCACTAGATGCTTGTGCAGAATCATGCTTAATGGTTGCCGATGAAAACTATGATCTGGTTTATACCAATAAAGGTGTGAACACCATGTTTGAGATTGCTGAGGGGGACATTAAGCAAGCGATACCAAGCTTCTCACCGAGTACTGTATTGGGCAGCAATATTGATATATTCCATAAAAATCCCAGTTATCAGCGCGGCCTTCTTGACAAATTAACCAGCTCTCATGAAACACAATTGGAGTTAGGTGCAAGAACGTTTGCTTTGGTGGTGAATCCGATTCTTGATGAAAAAGGTAAGCGTTTAGGGACAGTGGTAGAGTGGGGTGATATAACTGAAAAATTGGCTAAGCAAGTTGAAGAAAAACGCTTAGCGGATGAAAACACTCGTGTGAAGTTGGCCTTGGATGTGTGCTCTTCTAATACTATGATTGCTGATAATGACCTTGAAGTGATTTACACAAACTCAGCGGTACAAAATATGCTGTCGGTGGGGGAAAGTGATATCAAGCAAGATCTACCTAACTTTTCTGCAAATAAAGTACTGGGCAGCAATATTGATATTTTCCATAAAAACCCTTCCCACCAACGTAACATGCTGGCCAATCTAGCTTCTACTTATCAAACTGAAATTAATGTGGGGGGGCGTACTTTTGCCCTTATTGCCAGCCCTATTAACAATGAGGAAGGAGAGCGATTAGGTACGGTAGTTGAATGGAATGATCGCACAGAAGAAGTGGCAGTAGAGCAAGAAGTGGACAACATTATCGAAGCAGCCGGTAAAGGAGATCTGAGTCAGCGTGCCACTGTGGATAATAAAAAAGGCTTCTTTAAAGAGTTATGTATGGGCTTGAACCGCTTGGTGGGATTATCTGAAGGGGTGATCAACGATACTGCCCGAGTATTAGCCGCCATGTCGGAAGGGAATTTAACCGAACGCATAGACGCTGATTATGAAGGTCTATTTGGTAAATTAAAAGCCGATTCCAATACCACCGGTGATCGCTTAACTGACATTATTGGGCGCATTCGAGAAGCCGCCAATACGGTGTCTACAGGCTCAAATGAAATTGCTCAAGGCAACACTGACTTAAGCCAGCGTACTGAAGAGCAAGCGTCTAGCTTGGAAGAAACCGCTTCCAGTATGGAAGAAATGACCAGTAGCGTGAAGCAAACCAGCGAGAACGCATCGCACGCTAATGAGTTAGCGTCCAATGCACAGGAAAAAGCCAGTAAAGGTGGTGAAGTGGTGGCCCGAGCGGTCACCGCCATGGATGAAATCAATTCTTCAAGTAAGAAAATTGCCGACATTATTGGTGTGATTGATGAGATTGCTTTCCAGACGAACTTATTGGCTCTTAACGCAGCGGTAGAAGCAGCAAGAGCCGGTGAACAAGGTAAAGGTTTTGCTGTGGTAGCCGGAGAGGTGCGAAATCTAGCGCAACGTTCGGCCGGTGCCGCTAAGGAAATAAAAGATCTTATCCGTGACAGTGTAGAAAAAGTAGATAACGGTACAGAGCTTGTGAATGAATCGGGCACCACATTAACCGAGATAGTGGATGCGGTTGAAAAAGTGAGCACCATGATTAAAGAAATCAGTGACGCAGCCATAGAGCAAAGCGCCGGAATTGAAGAGGTGAATAAAGCCATTAGTCAAATGGATGAAATGACCCAGCAAAATGCTGCGCTCGTAGAGGAAGCATCCGCGGCCAGTGAAACCATGACGGAACAAGCCCGAAGCATGCTCGACTTAGTGGGTTTCTTTCAAATGGCATCAGGTTCAGATGTAGGCAGTTTTAGCGGTGCCTCAGCCGGAAGGCCTGCCATGAGCATGGCACCTGTACAATCGGCACCTAAAGCCAGCCCTATCGCAGCTAGTAGACCGGTTGTGACAGATGATGGTGATGATTGGCAAGAGTTTTAGGTTATGAAACACGCCTAGTGCAGTTACTGTATTAGGCGTTTTTTTATTGATCGCCTTATTTAATAATCATAACGATAAAACATATTCAGGAGGTAATATGGACTTTACCGCTAAAGAATTCCCCATGGCAGATGAAGACTTTAATTGCTTAGCGGCCATGGCTTATGACATAAGCGGTATAGTATTAGGCGAGCATAAAAAAGAATTGGTTTACAGCCGAATTTCTAGACGAGTACGAAAGCTTAACCTTCAGAATTTCTCTCAATATTGTCAGTATCTGGCAAATAATCAAGATGCAGAAACAACCGGTTTTCTAAATGCCATCACGACTAATTTAACGTCGTTTTTTCGTGAATCCCATCATTTTGAGTTTTTGGCCAAAGAAATCATACCCGGATGGAAAAAAGAAAAAAAAGGCAAGCCCATAAGGATTTGGTCCTCAGCCTGCTCTACAGGTCCAGAGCCTTATAGTATTGCAATAACATTAGATAAGAACATGCCGGTTAAAGATTATAATTTAAAGATACTGGCAACAGACTTAGACAGTGATGTATTAGCTAAAGCTAGATTAGGGGAGTATCCCATTGCAGATATAGAGCAACTTCCCAGAAATTATTTGTCTAGTTTTTTACGCAAGAATAGCAGTGACGTTGGGCAGGTAAAAGATAGTATTCGCTCTATGGTGCAATTTAATCGCTTAAATTTATTAGGGCCTTGGCCCATGAAAAATAAATTCGATGTCATATTTTGTCGCAATGTGGTGATTTATTTTAATAAAGAAACGCAGATCGAACTTTTTGATCGCCTTGCTGACAGTTTGGTAGAGGGCGGCTATTTATTTATAGGTCATAGTGAAACCTTACATGGCATGACAGAAAAATTTATCAGTAAAGGGCGCACTATTTATCAAAAAGTGGGCAGTTAGATAGATCTTAATGACGGATTAATCATTTTAAGCTCAGGAGGTGGTAGGTGCATAAACAACATAAAATTCATCACCATCACCACCATGGAAAACAGCCCTCGGCTGAAAGTGGATTTGATCATGTTAATCGTTATTATGATAAAAATTTAGAAACTTGGGCCGCCAAAATATTACCAGGCGAGTTTTACGTGACCGCTCACGGAGAAATGATTGCAACCGTATTGGGCTCCTGCATAAGTGCATGTATTAGAGATACTAAATTAGGCATTGGCGGCATGAACCATTTCATGTTACCAGTGCAGAACGAACATAGCTCTGCACAATGGGGCAGTGACCCTAATACAGCGGAAACACGATATGGTAATTGGGCCATGGAGCACTTATTAAATACTCTGTATAAAATGGGCTCTCGTAAGCAGGATTTAGAAGTGAAATTATTTGGTGGTGGCCAGGTCATGGCCGCATTGTCTGATGTGGGTCAACGTAATATATTATTCGTTTATGATTATTTACGTAAAGAAGGAATGAAGGTGTCCGCAGCCGATGTGGGGGATATATTCTCTAGAAAAGTATTATTTTTTCCAGATACAGGTGCTGTAAAAGTGCGACGTATGACAACCACCCGTAATGACACAATCATTCAGCGCGAAAAAGGTTATATGGAAAGTATTCAGCAGCACAAAGATGATAGCGACATAGAGCTATTTGATTAAGCTCAATTTTATGGCCGATGATATGCAAAGTATAAGTGCTACAAGGCGAAAAAGGGCGAAAAAATGATCAAGGTGTTAGTAGTAGATGATTCAGTTCTAATTCGCAAAGTATTGTCAGAGATCTTTGCTGCCGCACCGGGTATTGAAGTGGTGGGCACAGCTGAAGATCCATATATCGCCCGTGATAAAATTAAACAATTACAGCCTGATGTGATCACTTTAGATATAGAGATGCCAAAAATGGATGGTATTACATTTCTAAAAAAAATCATGAAGCTCAGACCTATGCCTGTGGTGATGATTTCTACTCTCACCCAAAAGGGGGCTCCGGCCACATTAGAGGCTTTGGAAGTAGGTGCAGTTGAATACGTGGGTAAGCCCAGTGCCGATAGCCCTGAATTATTGGCAGAATACAGTGAAGAGATCATTGAAAAAGTGAAAATGGCAGCCGTTGCCAACCTTGGGCGTTTGGAGCTTCAAGCATCTAGACATCCTATTAAGAGGGCTCATGCGCCCAGTAAAATAGGTCAAATAAGTAATCGTATTATTGCAATAGGGGCTTCTACAGGGGGCACGGAAGCACTGAGAGAACTATTATTAATGATGCCAGCTGACAGTCCACCCATAGTGATCACACAACACATACCGCCTGTGTTCAGTACATCGTTTGCTAAGCGCTTAGATGGCATATTGCCGTTAGCTGTCCATGAAGCACAAGATGGTGACAAAATAATGGCTGGCCATGTTTACATCGCCCCTGGTGATAAGCACCTTCAGGTAATAAAAAAGGGTGGCTATTATTACTGCAAAGTATTTGATGGTGAACGAGTTAATTTACACAAACCCTCAGTTGAGGTGTTATTTGACTCCATAACCGAACACAGTGCTAAAAACGCCATTGGCATTATGCTAACGGGCATGGGGAATGATGGCGCAAAAGCCATGCTAAGAATGAAGCAAGCGGGCAGTTACAATATTATTCAAGATAAAAACAGCTCTGTAGTGTGGGGCATGCCGGGGGCAGCAGCAGAAGTAGGGGCAGGGGATAAAATTTTGCCTCTAAGCAATATTGCAGGGCATGTCATCACTGAGCTTAAGCGTAAATAGCAGCCAAAATGTGACTAAGGCTAAATTAAGGGAATAAATAATGTTAGAAAGGACTCAAAAGTTACTATCTGTTTTTTTTTGGGCTATGCTCAAATAAGTCATATAAATAGATTGTTCAGAGCATGCCTGCCGTGATAATGGCCAGGCAAGTTTTGATTAATCTAAAGTGCAGGGAAAGGCAAATAGAGGTGACACATGTCAATAGGCACATCCGTTAGCGGCAATGAATTAACTGTTCAAGTGGAAGGGCGCTTCGATTTTAGTGCTCATCAAGAGTTTCGTGACGCATATGAAAAGTCCGATGACTCAGTCAAAAGTTACGTGATTGATATGTCTAAGGCAACCTACTTAGACAGTTCGGCACTGGGTATGTTGTTACTGTTACGTGATCACGCTGGTGGTGATACGGCTCAGGTGCGCATTACCCGTTGCAATCAAGATGTAAAAAAAATACTGACTATTTCGAATTTTGAACAATTATTTTCCATTGATTAAGCCATAAAGATGGGGTTTATCTTGGAGGGTTTTTAAGCATGGATTAATGAGCATGTATGCTTAATTGATTTAGGTCATTAGCCAGTTTTACCCCATTGACGCAGGTATTAATGCTGTTCGCTTGCAGGTGTTAGGATGTGAGGTTGGTAATGGAAGCTGAATCACCACTTAAAGTTTTAATTGCTGACGACAATAAATCTGATCGAATGATTTTGTCGGCAATTGTTAAAAAAATGGGCCATGAGGTGTGTGAAGCCGCCGATGGCCTAGAAGCCATCGATCAATTTAAAACTCAATTTCCCGATATAATTTTACTTGATGTGATAATGCCTAATATGGATGGGCAAGAGGCCGCTCTTGAAATAAAAGCGCTGGCCGGTGAGGATATGATTCCTATTATATTTCTTACATCACTGCAAGATGCCCATGACTTGGCAAAATGCCTAGACAGCGGTGGAGATGACTTTCTAACCAAACCTTACAACAAAGTTATATTGCAAGCTAAGATCAATGCCTTTAGCCGAATGCGGCGAATGCATCATACCTTGCAACGCCAGCGAGATGTTATACGAGACAACAACGAATACATGGTACATGAGCAAGAAGTGGCCAAAGCCGTTTATGATAATGTTACCCATGCAGGCTGTTTACACCTTCCCAATTTAAAGTACCTGTTATCCCCTTTTTCTGTTTTTAATGGAGATGTTTTATTAGCGGCTCGTAAACCATCTGGCAGCATGCATATTCTTTTGGGCGATTTCACAGGGCACGGTTTACCCGCAGCCATTGGAGCCATGCCATTGGCTGAAATTTTCTATGGCATGACCGCAAAAGGCTTCTCAATGGAAGGCATTTTGCGTGAAATAAATATAAAACTTAAAAATATTTTGCCCATTGGCTATTTTTGCTGTGTATGTATGGTGAATCTGAATTTTAGAAAAGAGGAAATAGAAGTGTGGATGGGAGGGCTTCCCGACTTTTATTTATACCGCCATGACAGTAAAGCGATTGAGAATGTTATCTCTACCCATTTGCCTTTAGGGGTATTATCAAGTCAAGCGTTTGATGGCAATACGCAAAAATATTCACTTCGTAAAAACGATAAACTTTACATGTGGTCTGATGGTATTGTTGAATCACGTAATGATTTTGGCGATTTGTTTGGTGAAGAGCGTCTGAAAGACATATTCAAGAATAATCAAAATGATGACCAGCTATTTGATGAAATTATTCAAACAGTTAATGAATTCACAGGTGAGCGGGGTAAAGATGACGATACGACTCTTCTAGAAGTTCGTATGGTGGATGAGTCAGAGGTAGGTGAGGTTAATATTGACCTCAGTAGCGGCATGGTGACTGGCCCGTTAGATTGGAATATGTGTTATACCCTTAGGGGAGACACTCTAAAAACCTTTAATCCCATGCCTCTTATGCTCAGTATATTAAGTGATGTACCTTATTTGAATGGACTCAGTGGGCAATTATATACCTTAATGGCAGAGCTCTTCTCTAACGCATTTGAGCATGGTGTGCTTTCACTTAATTCCTCATTGAAACAGGACGCGCAAGGGTTTGCGGAATATTACAGGCAAAGGGAAAATGCCATAAAGGAGTTGAAATACGGGCAAGTGTCTTTCGAATTTGATCATAAACCCCTTGCCGATGGCGGTAAATTGGTGATTAAAGTAACCGACAGCGGTAGTGGCTTTGATTACAAAAGTAAACAAGATAAACAGTTTGCTAACCAAGGTTATAGCGGTCGAGGCATACCATTAATTTTAAGTATCTGCGATAATATTGAGTACTTAGGTGATGGTAATATAGTTAAAGTTGAACTGTCATGGGTTGCAGATTAAGGGAGTAAAATGCCGTTGTCGCATTTAAATACCGGACAAATAAATGAGTTAAAAGAATTAATGGAGGATGCCTTTGAGGATCTGATTAATACTTATCTAACGGACAGTGATCAAAAAAACCAATTACTAGAAGAGGCCATTGTAGGGGAAGATTTACCCAAGATAGCAGAAATATCTCACAGCCTAAAAGGGTCAAGTGCAAATATTTGTGCCCTGCCACTGTCTTTAGTATTTAAAGAAATTGAAGATCAAGCCCGTGCTGAAACGTTAGCTAATATAGCCGATTTATTTTCCCAGTCTCAACAAGAATACCAACAGGTAAAAACAGCTTTAAAATCCCTTTTATAAGCAAACTTTCTATTTTCCAACTTCTTTAATTAAATTGGCCTAGGCATTGCACTTATCAATTAAGTTCTATATTGATGAGTCTAGACATGCCGAATTTACCATTTTTCACCCTAGCCCCAACTATATCACCTGCGCAATCGTCATCAGGCAGTGCTCAGTCCCCCCTTAATAATCAGGGCCTGCAAAGCAATGGGTCACTTTTAGCAGAAGGGGCTGGAGATCACCCTGAGTCTTCTTCTTTATCGTTTTATCAAGCCTTAAATGATCAATTAGAGGAAGGTGTATTGCCTGTTGGGCAAGACATTGCCGCTTATGTTCAAGGCGAATCAGAGCCGTTGTCTGCTGTTTTAAGTCAATCCCTTGAACGACAGCAAGTGGACAGCGAGATAAGTGCTGTTGATGCAGACTCTTCTAACAACACACCCCCACGGATGGTTCAGGCTCCCATTGGTGTGGAGGACATTCAACGGCAACGAACTGCTCAAATACAGGTGCAAGGTACGCCTCAACCTTTTAAACAAAACTCACAACAAATGAAGTGGCAGAGCGAACAGCTTAATAAGGGCGGTGCGCTGGTTGATCAAGGGAATGCTTTAGACAATAAACTAGGGCTAACTACCCAAACATCCCCAGTTGTAGCCAGTGTCATGGCCGGTCCTTTGATGCCAGAAAATACCGCCACAGGGGTGAGCAGCTTAGTGCAGCAAAATAATAAATTATTATCCACAAATGAACACCTCGCCATTGAGGATGCTTCACTGTTAGACGGGGAACTTGAGCTTGGAAATATTCATGAAAAGCCCATAACACTAACCAACAAGAACGTTCAAGTAAGCACTCTAATTCAAATACCGCCAGCTCAATTAATGCAGCCTGCTCCAGCACAACCTGCATTAGCTGAAGTATCAGAAGTGATGCTGCAAGCCAGTCAAGTATCTTCACAAAGAGATCCGGTATCTGGGCAATTGGATACTGCGAAAGCTTTGGTAAGTGATCCCGCTTTTGCTCCTGCTCCACAAGAAAAAATAAAATTGGATATGCCACCCAACGCGGTTCAGTGGAATGAGCAAATTTCGAAGCGCATTGCCATTATGAACAGTGAAGGGTTGCAAAGTGCCAGAATTCAATTAGACCCGCCCGAACTGGGCGCTTTAGAAATTAAGATTAAAATGACATCTGAGCAGATGAATGTTGGTTTTACCAGCAATCAACCTGCAGTAAGAGAAGCCTTGGAAGCGCAAGCACCAAGATTAAGGGAAATGATGGAACAAGAAGGCATTAATTTGGCCGACGTCAATGTATCGGATCAAGGTCAGCAACAAGCTGGGGGACAGTCTGCTGATGAGAAAATGTTGGATGACGGCACGAATAGTACCTTAGAGTCTGAAATTGAAAGTCCACAAGTGACTGTATCTCAATCTGATTCCTTAGTGGATTACTTCGCTTAGCCATTTTAAAGGGTTACCCCACTAATATCATATTTAGTGGGGCTATTGGTTTTAATACCTAGATTCCATTCCAATGACTACACTCAATTAAAGGTCGCAATCAGCGCAGGCATAAAGCTGCCTGCCCCTGCTGTTGCAGAAGAGGCGTGGCATAAGGATTGCTAAATTCTATATAGGGATCAAAAAGGTGACGTATGGCAAACGAAAAAGAGCTGGAGCTAAATGTTGAAGAAGATGAAGGAGGGGGCGGCAAGAAAAAGCTCATTATTATCATTGTCGCTGTGGTTATGGTGGTGGCAATAGCGGCCGGTGTGGCATTTTTCTTAATGTCAGGGGATTCCAGTGAAGCGACTGAAGAAGCCGAGACGGCTGATGTGGCAGAAACTACCCAAGCTTCAAAAGGACCTGCGATTTACGTAAAAATGAAACCTGAATTTATTATTAATTATCAAGTGGGCCCAAGACAACGCTACCTACAGATACATATGGAAGGGCTAACTTATGACGGCGAAATTGCCGGCGCCTTGCAAATGCACAGCCCAATGATTCGTAGCTCCATCATTAATTTATTAAGTAGCCAGGATTTCAAAATGATGCGTACTGCTGAAGGGCGCGCGACATTACGGACAGACTTAGTGGTGGAAGTGAATCGATTATTAACCCAAGAAACAGGGATTGAAAATGGTTTAGATCAAATACTCTTTACTAATTTTGTCATTCAATAATTTCAATAATTTCAATATTGAAGCGTTAAGAGCAGCTGTCAATTGCAGCTGCTTGAACACTGTTAATGAAACATTCGCTCATACTTAAAATAATTAACCTAGGCGATTTCAGTGCAAGATTTATTAAGTCAAGATGAGATAGATGCACTCTTACATGGGGTGGATGATGGTGACATAGAACCTGAAGATCCGGATGGTGGTGAGGGTGTAAAATCCTATGATTTATCCAGCCAAGATCGAATTGTACGTGGGCGTATGCCCACCCTTGAAATGATTAACGAAAGATTTGCCCGCTACACCCGTATTAGTATGTTTAATTTTTTACGACGCAGTGCCGACGTGGCCAGTGGTGGCATTCAAATTATGAAGTTTGGCGAATATATTCATACGCTTTACGTTCCCACATCATTAAACATGGTTAAAGTCAGACCCTTACGCGGTACAGCTCTTTTTATTTTAGATGCAAAGCTCGTGTTTAAATTAGTCGATAACTTTTTTGGTGGTGATGGCCGTCACGCTAAAATTGAAGGGCGTGAATTTACCCCCACCGAATTGAGAGTCGTTCAACTTATATTAGGGCAAGTATTCACCGACATGAAAGAAGCCTGGCACGCGGTGATGGAATTGGAATTCGAATATTATGGATCTGAAGTAAATCCTGCCATGGCAAATATCGTCAGTCCCAGTGAAGTTGTGGTGGTGAGTTCTTTTCATATTGAATTGGATGGCGGCGGAGGTGACTTACACGTCGCCATGCCATATTCAATGATCGAACCCATTAGAGAAGTGTTAGACGCTGGTGTGCAAAGTGATATTGATGAAGTAGATGATAGGTGGGTGCAATCTTTGCAAGAAGATATACAAAATGCCAAAGTTCCGGTGCATGGCACCATTGTTCAACAGGAAATATCATTAAGGGAAGTTGCTGCCCTAAAAGCAGGAGACGTTATTCCCATTGATATGCCAGAAGATTTTATATTACAAGCTAACAATACACCCATATTTCGTGGTCAATTAGGTGTGTCATCAGAAGCGCTGGCCGTCAAAATTAATGCACCTATAAATCGTAAAACGGTAGTGGGTAATAACGAGGCACCTTCCTTATGAGTGATGAAGACGAAAATGAAAACACCCCAGAGGAAGGGCAAACTTCTCAAGATGATGTCAATTCATTAGCCGATGAAGTGGCAGCGGGTGTAGAGGAAGCAGCTGATGGTGAAGCGTTGGCTGATGAGTGGGCGGCCGCCATGGAAGAATCGGGTGACAGTGGTGAAGAGGAAGAAGAGGTTCAGCCTGCCCCCATGGAAGAATTTGATAATACTTCCACGAACGATTCCAGTGGTGAGGGTGGTACGCCTGAACTGGATGTAATTTTAGATATCCCTGTAAGTATTTCAATGGAAGTGGGTAATACCCAAATCGCCATTCGCAATCTATTGCAACTTAATCAAGGCTCGGTAATTGAATTAGACCGTTTAGCTGGTGAACCGCTTGATGTATTGGTTAATGGCACGCTCATCGCACATGGTGAAGTGGTGATGGTAAACGATAAATTTGGTATTCGACTTACCGATGTTATAAGCCAAAGTGAACGTATTCAAAGATTAAAGTAGCCCCATTTTAATCGTGAGCGAAATTAAGTCTTTAAAATAATAATAATTTTTGGACACTGTTTATGATGTTGCTTTTAACGCAAGCCATTGCTGAAGTCCCAACGCTTGCAAAAAGTGCAAGCCTAGTTGCACCGCAAGTTCCTAATAGTCAAGATCAACTTATTCAAGTGACACTCGCACTGGCTGCTGTATTGGTTTTGATCTATGCACTTGCTTGGTTTATTAAACGCAGTCGTGGCTTACAGGGTATGAGTCAACTTCATATTAAAACCGTGGCCGTCATGCCCATGGGGGTAAAAGAAAAAATTGTTCTAATTGAAATTGCGGGTAAACAAATTTTATTAGGTATGACGGCTCAAAACATTAATACGTTGGCAAGCTTTGATGAACCTATAATTGACACAGCAAATAAACAGAGTGCCACTAAAAGTTTTTCTGAACGTTTGAAAGAGATCTTGTCTCAAGGTATTGTGCCTGAAGAAAATAATTCAACATTTAATGCCAGTGATATAAAAAAACCTGAACAGGTTTCAAAAAATGGCGGCAATGCATCATGAAGTATATCGGTGCATGCTTTATTTTACTATTGATGAGCATGAGTAGTTTAGCAGAGGCTGAATTTGGTATTCCTGCATTGACCTTTGAGCCTCAAGCCAATGGTAGCGGGCGCTATACGGTTACCATTCAAATATTGGCCATAATGTCAACACTGACAATATTGCCAACGTTACTCATTATGATGACATCCTTCACTCGCATCATTGTCGTATTTTCCATTTTGCGTCAAGCACTGGGCTTACAACAAACACCCTCTAATCAAATCTTGCTGGGTTTAGCATTATTCTTAACCATGTTTATTATGAAACCAGTCTTTAATGTGATTAATGAAACCGCATTACAGCCTTATATTAATGAAGAAATTTTACCGCTTGAGGCTTTAAATCGGGCCAGTATTCCCATTAAGAATTTTATGCTGGCACAAATTAGAGAAGATGATTTAACATTATTTGTTCGCTTATCAGGTGAGAAAGATATTGCTAGTCCTGCTGAAACCCCTATTCATATTTTAATTCCAGCTTTTGTAACAAGCGAATTAAAAACTGCCTTTCAAATGGGCTTTATGCTTTTTATTCCATTTTTAATCATCGACTTAGTGGTAGCCAGTGTGCTGATGGCCATGGGGATGATGATGCTTAGTCCAATCATTATTTCCTTGCCCTTTAAAGTCATGTTATTTGTATTGGTGGATGGTTGGGCCATGGTAATAGGGACTTTGGCGGCTAGCTATGGATTTTAGACACTTAAAAGTGTGAGGTAACATTATGGGTGCTGAAAATATTGGTGATTTTTTACGAGAAGGCTTATTTATTGTCATTATGATTGTAGGGGCTATTTTGGTTCCCGGATTGTTGGTCGGATTAATGGTGGCTACTTTTCAAGCCGCTACTCAAATAAATGAACAAACCTTAAGTTTTTTGCCTCGTTTAGTGATTACACTTTTATGTGTTATGTGGTTTGGCCCTTGGATAGTTAATAAAGTGGTCACTTATACAAAAGGCATTTTTATGAATATGCCCTTTCTCATTAGCTAGTGTCATTTAATTAAATGGAAAATGAAATTGGTTTTATCATGCACCTTAACTCGGAAGAAATCTCCAGTTGGGTGAGCCGTTATCTATGGCCTTTTTTTCGCGTAGCAGGTTTTTTTATGGTGTTGCCATTATTTGGGACACGACTTGTCACCCAACGATTTCGCTTAATATTGGCCATTTCAGTTACCGCCGTCGTAACCCCTTTATTGCCCCCTATGCCAGTGTTAGATGCATTAAGTTTACAAACCATGTTAATCAGTGCTCAGCAGCTATTAATTGGCGTAGCCTTGGGTTTTGCGTTGGAAGTCTTAATGCAAATTTTTATTATGTCGGGGCAAATGGTGGCAATGCAAACCGGTTTAGGCATGGCCCAAATGGTGGATCCTTCAAACGGGGTCAACGTAGCGGTGGTGGCTCAATGGTTCTTGATTTTTGTAAACCTTTTATTTATTTCATTAAATGGCCACCTATTGGCCATCGAAATTTTAGTAGATAGTTTTTATTCCTTGCCTGTGGGAAATGGTGGCTTAAGTGGCGATACATTTATGATGATTGCCAAGTTGGGTAAATGGATGTTTGCCGCAGCCATTGTATTAGCACTACCGGCTATCAGTGCCATGTTAGTGGTAAATATGGCATTTGGTACTATGGCAAGATTAGCCCCTCAATTAAATATCTTTGCGGTAGGTTTTCCTGTGACCATGATGTTGGGGTTAATCGTTTTATGGTTGACGTTTTCCGGTTATGGGGTTCAATTTCACGGCCTGCTGACAGAGGCTTTTCACTTTATGCGCGATTATAAATAGCATGAAATATATTGAGTTAGGAGTCATAAATGGCTGAAGAAGACAGCAGTCAAGAAAAAACGGAGGAACCCACCGGTAAGCGCTTGGAGAAAGCGCGAGAAGATGGGCAAATTCCTCGATCCAAAGAATTAAGTACCAGCCTTATACTAATAACGGGTGCATTATCCCTATGGGTATTTGGGGGCTTTTTATTTAATGCCGAAAAAAATATTTTCATTTTAAATTTTGCTCTTGAACGCGAACATTTATTTGATGAAAAGCAAATGATAATTCACCTTTCCGCTTCTGCTCTTGAAGCCATAATTGCCATTAGCCCTATATTAATATTATTGGTGTTGGCCGCCATATTTGGTCCCTTAGCTTTGGGTGGCTGGATGTTCAGTGCAAAATCTTTATTGCCTAAATTAAATCGAATTAGTCCAATTGCCGGATTTAAACGCATGTTTAGTCTGAAAAGTTTAGTGGAACTATTAAAGGGCTGGGCCAAAATATTTGTGGTAGTGGGCTGTGTGTTACTTTTATTTTTCTCGTTAAAAAGTTCAGTTTTAGTTCTGAATCAGGAGCCTCAGCATGTGGCTATTTATCATGCGGTCGATTTAATCATGACAGGTGCTCTTGCCTTGGCGTTGAGTACATTACTCATCAGCATTATCGACGTGCCTTTTCAAATTTATGAATTCACCAAAAAAATGAAAATGAGTTTACAAGAAGTAAAAGATGAACATAAAGACACAGAAGGTAAGCCAGAAGTAAAACAACGTATTCGCCGTTTGCAATATGAAATGAGCCAAAGACGCATGATGGGAGATGTGCCCGATGCTGATGTGGTCATTACCAACCCCACACACTATGCGGTAGCTTTGAAATATCACAGCGATGAAATGAAAGCGCCCATATTACTAGCCAAAGGCACAGACGAGGTGGCATTAAAGATAAGAGAAATAGCCAACCACAGTAAAATACCTGTCGTAGAAGCGCCTTCTTTAGCCCGTTCGGTTTATACCTTTACTAAAGTGGGCAAAGAAATTCCTGAGGGGTTGTACGTGGCCATTGCGCAAGTACTGGCTTACGTTTATCAGTTAGATCAATTCTTTAAGCGCCAAGGGCCCAAACCTAGGCAGCCAGTATTTCCAGTACCACCAGATTTACGGGCATAATTGCCATGCTTCTAATAACGATTATTTACACTTATTACAAATTCGTTTTTCTAACTCTTCAATATGAGCCGATGCGTGCTCTTTTATAATTCGGCTTATATGGTTTCGTAACCACGTAAGGCCTTTATCTGTATCTTGGCGTTTATGCCAGTAATTGTTCACCTGTTTTGAAGTAATTTGAATAGGTGGCTCTACAACGGCCAGTTCACCGCTAAAAATAGATTCCTCCAATGTGCTGGAAGGCACGATGGCAATTAAATCACTTTGAGTAATCAGCTTTGGAACGGCCGAAAAATGGTTCACCGTCATGGCTACACGTCTTGATAAACCGTACTGCGCTAACACCTCATCGGTATATCCCGAAGCCTCCCCAGACAACGACACCAATAAATGATCACTACTTGCAAACTCTTCAAGTGTTAATGGGGTCTGAGTAAGCGGGTGGTTCGGGCGCATGACACAGGTATAACAAGGGCTGTATAGGTATTCGCTGCAAATGGCGTTGTTGCTATCAAGTAATGCGCCCACGACTAAATCCACTTCAGCGTTATCGAGCAGCTCATGGCCATTGCTGATGGTGTAAGGCACGGCATGCAAATTAATATGAGGTGCTTGCTCTTCAATAATCTTACGTAGAGGTCCCCAAGCAGTATCAATGATGGTGTCTGCTGCGGCAATGCGGAAAGTACGCTTAGCGGTTGCTGGGTCAAAGCCCTCAATGTCCACGGCTTCTTCTAGTTCAAGCAATGGGTTACGGACCCGCTCCCATAGGTTTTGAGCGTAAATGGTGGGCTGAATGTTACGTCCGTCTTTAATGAACAATTCGTCATTCCAAGCTTGGCGCATACGAGACAAAGCATTTGATACCGCAGGCTGTGTTAACTCCAATAGCTCAGCTGCTCGGGTTATGGAGCCTTCTGTCATTATTGCGTCAAATATGACCAATAAACTGATTTCCTGGTGACGCATGAATTAGGCCTCTTTTGCTAACTTGGCGGATGTTCTCACTATATCTAATGATTTACAGCCTTTTCTGGCTTTTTCTAAGCCTTATTTATGATGACACAAGGCTAATCACTTAAAAACTGAATACAGTGTTCCATAAATCATAATTAAAAGTTATGGGTTATGTGCGAAAATATAAATATATCTATCTATGGGCAGGGTCCGCCATCGGACTCGCAACACTCTTTTAAGGGGTATCAAGCATGCGGTTTAACCAAACATTAAAAATAGGCTTATTAATGGGCAGTCTTAGTTTGCTCAGTGCCTGTGGTCAAACGCCAGATACCCAACAGCCGCAAATGACACCTTCAGTGTCTGTGGCGACAGTGGTCAGCCAACGCATTACCGAATGGGATGAGTTCACTGGACGTTTAGAAGCGCCGCAAAGCGTGTCATTACGCCCTAGAGTGTCAGGTTATATTGATTCCATCGCCTTTAAAGAAGGGGCTATTGTAAAAGCAGGTGAGCCATTATTTTATATAGATGATCGATCTTTCAGTGCTGAAGTACGTCGTCTTGAAGCTGAATTGTCCGATGTACGCAGCCAAGTTAAGTTGGCCAAAAGCAGCTTTACTCGAGCCAATGAGCTAACCGAAAACAATGCTATTTCGGTTGAAGTATTTGATAACCGCGCTGCGGAACTAGAGCAAGCTAAAGCCCGTTTGCGTTCTATCTCAGCGGCCCTTGAAATTGCCAAACTGAATTTAGGTTATACCAAGGTAACTGCGCCCATTACTGGCCGAGTATCCCGTGCTCAAATTACTGCTGGAAACCTAGTAACGGCTGGCCAAACTGAGCTCACGACCATCGTATCGGTCAATCAGGTGTACGCTTACTTTGATGCAGATGAGCAAACTTATCTTAAATACATGTTGTTAGCCCAAGAGGGGACTCGTCCTAGTTCACGAGATGTGAAAAACCCTGTGTATATGGGTCTGGCCAATGAATCAGATTACCCCCATGAAGGCTACATTGATTTTGTAGATAACCAAGTGAATCCAGCCACGGGTACCATTCGAGGTCGTGCGGTGTTCGAAAACCCGCAGGGAAAGTTTATTCCGGGTTTATTTACGCGCATTAAGCTTGTGGGCAGCGCATCTTATGATGGTATTTTAATTGATGATAAAGCCATCAACACTGATTTAAGCAATAAGTATGTACTGGTATTAGATGCCGATAACAAGGTCCAGTATCGCGCCGTGGTTATGGGGGAAAAACTGAATGACTTGCGCATTATTAAGTCAGGGCTTAAAGCCAATGACGCGATTGTGGTGAACGGTTTACAACGAGTACGCCCTGGAGCTGAAGTGGTACCTGAAATGGTGCCAATGGCACAAGCTGGTGAACTTGAGCAACTGCAAGCTCAGCAGTTGCGAGTAGATGGTAGCTTAAGCCGTTTAAGTATTGTTGGCACTGAAAAATCAAGCTCTGATGTGGTGGGTGGCTAATATGAAAGCATTCATTTTTTTCTTAACAGGGTTTGAGGGCTAGCATGAACTTTTCGTATTTTTTCATTCAACGCCCCATTTTCGCAGGCGTTATTTCCATGCTTATTTTCATTGCCGGAGCATTGGCAGTGTGGAAGTTACCGATTACCGAATACCCTGAAGTGGTTCCACCCACAGTGGTCGTCACCGCCTCTTACCCTGGTGCCAACCCTAAGGTGATTGCCGATACGGTGGCGTCTCCACTCGAGCAAGCCATTAATGGTGTGGAGGACATGATTTATATGTCATCACAAGCCACATCTGATGGCGGCATGTCATTAACGGTAACCTTTGCAATCGGCACAGACCCTGATGATGCTCAGGTATTGGTTCAAAATCGCGTGGCCCGTGCCTTGGCCCGTTTACCACAAGAAGTACAACGCATAGGTGTTGTCACCAAAAAATCTTCGCCTAATTTAACCATGGTGGTGCATTTAACCTCACCTGATGATCGTTACGACATGCTGTATTTGTCTAACTACGCTACGTTAAATGTTAAAGATGAACTGGCCAAAATTGAAGGAGTAGGCGATGCCGCTTTATTTGGTGCTGGTGAATACAGCATGCGCGTTTGGTTAGACCCTGCCAAAGTGGCGGCGTTAAATTTAAACCCTGGTGATGTAGTGGGGGCATTACGTGAGCAAAACCAACAGGCAGCTGCGGGTATTTTAGGGGCGCAGCCTTCTGGAAAAAATGACTTTCAATTGCTTATTAATGTTAAAGGGCGTTTAACCAGCCCTGAAGAGTTTGGTGATGTCATTATTAAAGTGGGCGATAACGGAGAGATCTCCCGCCTAAAAGATGTGGCGCGTATTGAATTAGGGGCAAACTCTTATGCATTGCGCTCTTTATTGAATAATAAACAAGCAGTGGCCATGGGTATTTTCCAGGCGCCGGGTTCTAACGCCATTCAAATTTCTGATGATGTTCGCGCCAAAATGGAAGAGTTAAAACAAACGTTTCCGCAAGGTGTTGATTATTCCATTGTGTATGACCCAACGATTTTTGTACGTGACTCTATTAAAGCAGTGGTCAACACACTTTTAGAAGCGTTGTTATTAGTGGTATTAGTGGTGGTGTTGTTTTTACAAAACTGGCGCGCATCCATCATTCCTTTAGTGGCAGTGCCTATTTCTTTGGTGGGTACATTTGCCATCATGCATCTAATGGGGTTTTCACTTAATGCCTTGTCTTTATTTGGTTTGGTATTAGCCATCGGTATTGTGGTGGATGACGCCATTGTGGTGGTGGAAAACGTTGAGCGAAATATCAGTGAAGGTTTAGATCCAGTGGCGGCCACTCGTCAAGCCATGAAAGAAGTAACAGGTCCTATTATTGCCACCACCTTAGTGTTGGCGGCGGTATTTATTCCTACTGCATTCATGTCAGGGTTAACTGGGCAATTTTACAAACAGTTTGCTTTGACTATTACCATTTCAACCTTTATTTCAGCCATTAATTCATTAACTCTAAGTCCTGCATTATCGGCTTTGTTATTGAAAGGGGAAGACGCGCCTAAGGATCGCTTAACCCGTTTAATGGATAAATTATTAGGTGGCTGGTTGTTTGCGCCCTTTAACCGTTTATTTAATCGTGCAGCGCAAAGTTACACAAAAGGTATTGGTAAATTAATTCGTTTAAGCGGCATAGTCTTAGTATTTTACGCTGGCCTAATGGCCATTACCTACGGACAGTTTTCTTCAACACCAACCGGTTATGTGCCTGGACAAGATAAAATGTATCTTGTGGCATTCGCGCAATTACCCGATGCAGCTTCGTTAGAGCGCACCGATAAAGTGATGCGAGACATGTCGCAAAAAGCCATGGATCACCCTGGTGTGGCAGCAGCGGTGGCCTTCCCTGGATTAAGCATTAATGGTTTTACCAACAGCCCAAACAGCGGAATTTTGTTTGTGACCTTAAAACCATTTGAAGAGCGCACCACGGATGATTTATCAGCAGGGGCCATAGCGGGCCAATTAAATGGCTCGTTTTCTTCTATTGAAGAAGCGTTTGTGGCTATCTTTCCGCCACCACCGGTTTCGGGTTTAGGCACCATTGGTGGCTTCCGCTTACAAATAGAAGACAAGGGCAATATGGGGTACGAAGCCTTGTATGCTGTGACGCAACAGGTGATTCAGAAATCTTGGATGGACCCACAATTGACAGGAATATTCAGCAGCTTTCAAGTGAATGTGCCGCAAATTGAAGTGGACTTAGATCGCACCAAAGCCAAGAGCCAAGGTGTTCGCATAGACACCGCCTTTGAAACCATGCAGGCTTATTTAGGTTCGGTTTATGTGAATGACTTTAATCAGTTTGGTCGTACCTATCAGGTAAATGTTCAAGCGGATGAACAGTTTAGGCAAGAGCCTGAACAAGTGAGCCAATTAAAAGTACGCAATGAAAATGGCCAAATGATCCCATTAGGCTCCTTCATGGAAGTGCGTCATGCAGCAGGGCCTGATCGCGTGATGCACTATAACGGTTACACCACAGCTGAAATTAATGCAGGTCCAGCACCAGGTGTGAGTACAGGTGAAGCCCGCGCGGCCATGGAGAAAATTCTTGCAGAGACTTTACCCATTGGCATGAGCTACGAATGGACTGAATTAACCTATCAGCAAATTTTGGCAGGTAATGCTTCTATGTTTATTTTTCCATTAGTGGTGTTATTGGTGTTTATGGTGCTGGCGGCTCAATATGAAAGCATGACGCTGCCTTTAGCGATTATTCTTATTGTGCCCATGACCTTGTTGTCGGCATTAACCGGTGTCATTCTTTCAGGGGGGGATAACAATATATTTACGCAAATTGGCTTCATTGTGTTAGTGGGCTTGGCCACCAAGAATGCCATCTTAATTGTAGAGTTCGCTAAAGAACTGCAAGACAAAGGCATGAGTGCACTGGAAGCAATTAAAGAAGCGGGACGTTTGCGTTTACGGCCTATTTTAATGACATCTTTTGCATTCATTATGGGGGTAGTTCCCATGGTGCTTTCTACTGGGGCGGGCGCTGAAATGCGTCAAGCTATGGGGGTTGCAGTATTCTCTGGCATGATTGGCGTGACCTTTTTTGGGTTGATCTTAACGCCTGTTTTCTATTATTTATTGCGCAGTAAACATAAAACGGAATCTTCTTAAGCTATTAGTTTAAGTCGAGTTGTTTAAAAACCTCAAAGCCCCTTACTAATACTCAATTTAGTCAGGGGCTTTTTTATATTCCGCTTTGGTGTAATGTGACAATTTTATTTTGATAAGGTGAATTCACCACCACTCGTGAAATGTCCTCCCATAAAATAAGTTTATGCATTCTTGATAATGTTTTTTTATTGCTAAAGGTGTGTAGTTTCATCCAAGTGTCGTCGTAATCTTCTATGGCCCCCATGTCAAAACTGTCCTCGTTATTACTTTCATGAAAGCAAATGCTGTTATGCGATTTATTTAACTCTAAAATAATACTTCTAAATTGATTTGCTTTTATTTCCGTGTTGACGGGAATAGCAGTATTTGACATTAATTGGGCGATGGCTTGGTGTTCCCTATTGCCCCAGTAAACTTCAATCACTTGATCAATTGGAAAAACCGTAAAGCCATCGAAATTGCCTTCGTCTGTTAATAAAAACATGGAGATAATATGTTCGTTAATATCACAAAGTCGCCCAGTAAGTTCTTCTGCATGGCAGCTTCGTTCTATGGAAATTACTTCTGATTGTAATTTTAATTTTTTAAGCTCTTTAATCAGCATCTTTGCCCCATTGATCATACGGTGAGAATTTACCCGTAAAAATCTTATATTTATAAGGGTAGTTATAAGCATAAGTAATATATCCAGCGTCATTATTCAAGCTTCTTGCTTGGCCCTCTCTTTGCAAACACTCCTCAAACGTCAATTATTTCTTTTGTGGCTTTGGGTATTTTTATGGCAGTAAATAAACTCTCTATGCCCAGTGCGGGTTTTCTAAACCAGATATTTCAGCAGGCAAGATTCTTAAGTAAAGGCAACTTAGGCGTGCCTTTCATGCTGATGGTCTTACTGGGCATGATGACGCTGCCGGTCCCCACGGTATTACTAGACATCTTTTTTACCTTCAATATTGCCTTAGCCATTATTGTTTTAATGGTGAGTATTTATGCGGGTCGGCCATTAGACTTCGCGATTTTCCCCAGTATTTTGTTAGTGGCGACACTATTGCGTTTAGCATTGAACGTGGCGTCTACCCGTGTCGTGCTGCTTGAAGGTCATGAGGGGGGCGCGGCGGCTGGTAAGGTCATTGAAGCCTTTGGTGAAGTACTGGTTGGCGGAAACTACGCAGTGGGTTTGGTGGTGTTTCTTATTTTAATGATCATTAACTTTGTGGTGGTTACCAAGGGTGCAGGTCGAGTTTCAGAGGTGAGTGCTCGTTTCACACTGGATGCTATGCCAGGCAAACAAATGGCCATTGATGCGGATTTAAACGCAGGGCTTATTGATGCCGACCAAGCCAAAATTCGACGATCCGATGTGGCCAACGAAGCTGATTTTTACGGGTCTATGGATGGTGCCAGTAAATTTGTGAAAGGGGATGCCGTGGCAGGCATGCTCATTTTGATCATTAACATATTAGGTGGCCTAGCCATTGGCATGGTGCAGCATGACTTAGATTTTTCTCGCGCCACTGAAGTGTATGCCTTGTTAACCATTGGTGATGGCTTAGTGGCACAAATTCCAAGTTTACTACTCTCCACAGCCACTGCCATTATCGTAACCCGTAACAACAGCGAACAAGATATGGGCAGCCAAATCTTTGAGCAAATGTTCGCATCCAGTCGAGCATTAGCCGTGGCTTCTGGAGTATTAATACTGATGGGGTTGATTCCGGGTATGCCGCACATGGCATTTTTAGGGCTAGGGGCGGTGGCGGGTGCCGGTGCCTATTGGAATTATAAAAAAGGTAAAGATCCAGACGTCGTAGATGAAGGCATGGGCGGCAGTGCTAAGCAAGCCGCTCAAAAAGCAGCAGCGGGAGGGCCATCACCAAGTGGAGCGCCCCCTTTAAAAGCTTTACCTGAGGGCAGTGGTAAAGAAGTGGACTGGGATGATGTAGAAAATGTCGACATTATAGGGCTAGAAGTGGGTTACCGGCTTATTCCTCTGGTGGATAAAAACCAAGGTGGGCAGCTGCTTAGTCGTATAAAAGGCATTCGCCGAAAACTCTCTCAAGATTTGGGTTTTTTAGTGCCCAGCGTTCACATTCGCGACAACCTTGATTTACTGCCGAATGCTTATCGAATTTTATTAATGGGCGTCAGCATTGCTGAAGGCGAAATTGAGCCCGACAAAGACATGGCCATTAACCCCGGCCAGGTATTTGGTCAACTTGATGGCATGGCCACACAAGACCCTGCTTTTGGTTTAGACGCTGTTTGGATAGAAGCCAATAAAAAAGACCAGGCACAAACACTGGGTTATACCGTCGTAGATTCCAGCACCGTGGTGGCCACTCATTTAAACCAATTACTTCAAAAACACGCTTATGAATTAATTGGTCATGAAGAAGTTCAAAAAATGCTGGACCGCTTAGCCAAATCTTCTCCAAAACTGGCAGAGGAATTAGTCCCCAATACTTTAAACCTCAGCCAATTACTCAATATTTTACAAAGCTTGTTAGCCGAAGGGGTTCCGGTAAGAGATATACGCAGCATCGCCGAAGCCTTGGCGAATACCACTGTAGACAGTCAAGATACTGCCGGATTAATCGTGTTAGTACGCAGGGTGCTAAAGCGTTTAATCGTGCAGAGTATCTACGGTAACAGTGATGACCTCTCTGTTATTACCCTTGACCCTGCATTGGAACAGTTATTGCTGAAGACAGTACAGCAAAGCAAACAACAAACGGGCTCGGGGGAAAATATGATTTTGGAACCCAGCATGACTGAAAAATTGCAGCAATCGTTATTGGAAGCTACTCGTAATCAAGAAATGGCGGGTAACCCAGCGGTGTTATTGGTGAGTAATTTATTACGCCCAGTATTGTCGAACTTTGTTCGTTCCATGCTTGATAACTTACATGTTTTGTCTTATCAGGAAATTCCTGATAACAAGCAAATAACCATCGCGGCCACCATAGGTGCCTAAATAGGGTGATGTCTGTTGCGGTGACCAGGTACTAAAAGAGGCTTAATGAATTGTTTATAAGCGTCTTTTTCATTGAGTAATTTAGAGTAACTACTGGCACAGTGAAATGATGACGTTAATGTTTAATAAAAATGCAATGAGCAAGGCTGGAGGAAAAAGGTTATGAAAGTAAAACGTTTTACGGCCGCCAGTATGCAAAAAGCGTTAAAAAAAGTGCGCGATGAAATGGGGCCCGATGCGGTTATTTTATCCAATCACCGAGTAAGCGGTGGCGTAGAAATTATAGTGGCGCAAAATTATCAGCCGGTCAGTGCCAATAATGCAATGCCTCCTTATGACGCTGAAAATGACTCACAAGATAATTTATTGCCAGAGCCAAAATTTTCTAAAAAGTTATTCTCTAAGAGCCAAGCCAACCCCATTGAAAAGAAAGCCAGTAAAGCAAAGCATGTAAAAGAAAAAGAGCTAGCTCAACCGCCTATACCAGACAGCAATAAAACCCCTGTTAACCCTTGGCCTTTTTTAAGTGACTTTGATCGCCAAGATGTTCAGGATCAATTGCAGTTACAAGATCAACTTGAACAGTTAAAGCAGCAAGGGCATCCCATACCGACCCCTACAAAAGTCTCTCAAAGTGTGCCTCAAGAAGTTGCCCATAATAATAAAGCAGAGTTAAAAGATCAGCTAGAGAAGTTAAAGTCAAAGCGCGCACAAAAAGATAACCCAGATATTGCCGTTAAACCCCCAGAAAATGCACAGTTACAAAATGCTTTAGAGGGTATCAAACAGCAGCGCCAAGAACCTAATTCGTCAGCCAATCAGTCAATTGAAAATTCATCAACGAATAATTACGAGCATCTTGCGCAGGTGGCTGAGTTACAGGCCAGTAAACAGTTGATTAATGATGTACGCAGTGAGCTTCATGATTTAACTGAAATGTTAAAGACTGGCTCGGCTTTACCTGCTTCTGCAAATATGTCAATGCAGACTAACTTTGTTTGGAAAAAATTTAGCCCAGAAAATGCATTGCAGGCCAAATTATGGGGAAGGCTTGAAAATATGGGGTTTGAAGACTGGCTAATATTTCAGTTAGTGCGCAACTTAAAAAGCAATGAAGATGAAAAAAAATGCTGGCAGAACTGTTTGCGTGATTTAACCTATCACCTAAATGTATGCCCTGGAGATCAATTAAAGCAGGGTGGGGTTTTTGCCTTGGTGGGCCCCACAGGCGCGGGTAAAACCACCACACTTGCCAAGATGGCGGTTAAATTTACCTTAGAGCACACAGATGCCAAAGTGGGCTTAGTGACCATGGATAATTATCGGTTAGCGGCCCACGATCAATTGCGTACTTTAGGGCAAATTTTAGGGGTGCCTGTTCAAGTGGCAGACCAAGAGCACAGCCTTTTGCATTGCATTGAAACCCTACAAGAATGCGACCTCGTGTTAATTGACACCGCCGGCCTCACTCCAGACCACCCCATGTTGAAATTTCAATTAGACCAGCTTGCCGCGCTTCAGGGACGCATTCATACATTACTAACACTGCCCGCCACCTCCAATAGCAGAGTCTTGCGTAGGGTCTATCATAATTATAAGGCCGCCTGCTTAACCGGTTGCATATTAAGTAAAACCGATGAAGCCAGTAGTTTAGGCGATGCCATCAGTGTTTTGTTGGAATCCAAGTTAGATTTATCTTACGTCACCGATGGCCAACGAATTCCCGATGACTTTCATCGTGGTAATGCAAAGAAATTAATTAAACAACTGGTACACGTGGCGCAACAAGAACAACAAATGCTGCAAGCCACTAACCTAGCTGCTAATGCATGGTAGGGCTGGTATTTGTAATTAGGCTTAAAATATCCCAGTCGCATCATGATTGGATTGAGGGCGCTCTAAAAATAAAGGAAGAGGCTAAAGAATGCATCCAGTACAGGTAATCGCTGTCACCGGTGGTAAAGGGGGCGTAGGTAAAAGTAATGTGTCTGTTAATTTAAGCATTGCCTTGGCAGATCTTGGACACAGAGTGGTGTTATTAGATGCGGATTTAGGTTTGGCTAACATTGATATTTTATTAGGTATTACCGCCAAAAATGATATCAGTAATGTATTGAGTGGCGAGATTAGTTTGCGAGATGTGATGGTGGATGGCCCTGGCGGCATACGTATTATTCCAGCAGCGTCAGGTACCCAAGCTATGGCCAGCTTAGAGCCCGTAGAGCATGCTGGATTAATTCGCGCTTTTAGTTCTATTAGTGAACAATTGGATATTTTAGTGATCGATACCGCCGCGGGTATTGGTGACGGTGTGGTGAGTTTTGTTAAAGCGGCACAAGAAGTATTACTGGTGGTGACAGATGAACCCACCAGTATTACCGATGTTTACGCGCTCATTAAATTATTAAATAGAGACCATGGTTTATTTCGCTTTCGTATTTTGGCAAACATGGTTAAGACCAGCCAAGAAGGCCACAATGTTTATGACAAACTTTTAAAAGTCACAGACCGATTTTTAGATGTAGCCCTGCAGTATGTTGGCTGTATTCCATTTGACGATTCGTTAAAAAAAGCCGTGTTACGCCAAAAGCCTGTTATTCAAGCCTACCCCAGAGCAAAAGCTTCACTTGCCTTTAAATCCTTAGCTAAAAAAGTCGACGCATGGCCATTGCCCACCACCGCCAGAGGGAATCTTGAATTTTTTGTAGAAAACTTAGTCGCTAATGCGGTGCGGGACTAAATTAAGGCTATTCTAATGAGACGTGGAGGTTTTATTGAGTGTTGCTCACAACACGTTAGTGAATTTAAAAGGTTAAGGGAGGGTTGATGAATACAGCCCTAATTTCCCAGTACAGATATTTTTAGGCCAAGTGCATTTGAAATGGTTTCTTAGAGATTATAAAAAAAACAGAAATGTCGATGGTCATGAAGGGTAGTTACGCCTTGTACACAGTTGATGAAAACCCAAATTATGACCAGCTTATTGAGGAATACGCACCTTTAGTTAAGCGTATTGGTCATCACTTAAAAGGTCGTTTACCTTCTTCAGTGCAGGTGGATGACCTTATTCAGTCGGGCATGATTGGCCTTATTGAAGCGGCACGAAAATACGAGCCTAGTAAGGGCGCCAGTTTTGAAACCTATGCGGGCATTCGTATTCGTGGCGCGATGCTTGATGAAATTCGAAAAGGCGATTGGGCCCCTCGTAGTGTCCACCGTAATAGCCGCAAAATAGCCGATGCCATTCGTTATGTGGAAGGCCAAACGGGCCGCGATGCACAAGACAGTGAAGTAGCCAAAGCGCTGGATATGACACTGGATGAGTATTATCACCACCTACAAGATGGTGTGGGTTCGCGCTTGTTTAGCTTTGAAGACCTATTGAGCCAACAAGGTGAGCGAGAAGGCGAGTTAGTGGGTGGGGGTTCTACCCCATTTGAAGGTTTACAAAGCGATCATTTCCGCCAACATTTGGCACAAGCTATTTCTAAATTACCTGAGCGTGAACAATTGGTATTGGCGCTTTATTATGATGAAGAGTTAAACCTTAAAGAAATTGGCGCTGTGTTGGAAGTGAGTGAATCCCGTGTGAGTCAAATTCATAGCCAAGCCGCTCTGCGCCTTAGGGCCCGTTTAGGCGAATGGGGAGACTCTCAATCTTGAGCCAATCTAACTGTAATTTAACCTGTTCATTCTCTGATGTTTTGTTAAATATCGTCCGCTCTAATGACCCTTTCACAGTTCACACATGGGTAATTAGGTTCTTCATGATAAATCATTGCCAAGCTTGCTGGATAACTGCCTAACTGTGTCTAGACTAAAAATAGACGTTGGGTCATTGGCCAGGGCGCTGGGAGGTAGCTTTGGATAAAAATATGAAAATACTTGTAGTGGACGATTTCTCCACCATGAGGCGCATTATTAAGAATTTGCTTCGGGACTTGGGCTTTACCAATACCCAGGAGGCAGACGACGGTAATACGGCGCTACCTATGCTGCAAAACGGCAGTTTTGATTTTTTAGTCACCGACTGGAATATGCCAGGGATGACTGGAATCGAATTACTGAAACATGTGCGCGAAGATGACCGCCTAAAGGACTTACCTGTATTAATGGTAACGGCAGAGGCTAAGCGAGATCAAATCGTGGCAGCTGCACAGGCGGGTGTAAATGGCTATGTCATTAAGCCTTTTACCGCCGCGGTTCTTAAGGAAAAAATTGAAAAAATCTTTGAGCGTGCAGAAGGGTAAAAGACAAGCTTAGAGTGTAGAGATGCTTTTGGTTTGTATGGTTTCTTAGCCTAATCGTTTTATAAGGCAGTGTTTCGTCTTATGAGAGGCTCAAATATTCCATTAGGAATTGCTGAAGAGTTATAGGATGTTTTCATGGCAGCAGTGGAGTTAGACAGCACAAACGGTGATTTTGAGAAATTATTTTCCGCTAAAGCCAAAGAGTTAATGGCTAGGTTGGAACAAAATGATCTAACCGGTGCAGTGGGATTAATTCAAGATTTACAAAAAGTTCGCGACGAAAACCTGTATCAAGAGATAGGTCAGCTAACCCGTGCACTGCATGAATCTATTAAGAAGTTTAGGTTAGACAGCAGCGTACAAGGAGCAGGTTCAGACATAGATGAAGCCAACGAAGGCTTAGCTTATGTGGTGAATATGACAGCTAAGGCCGCCAATACCACCATGGATAAAGTAGAGGAAAGTATGCCTTTGTCGGAGGGCATCGCCAGCTCTTCTGCTGAAATTAACCAAGAGTGGAAACGTTTCCTTAAAAAAGAATTGGCTCCTGCAGAATTCAGAGATCTAACTAAACGCATTACGGTATTTTTAGAAAGCACCGATGCCAGTACTCGTAAAATAAATAAAAACCTGAGTGACATCTTATTGGCCCAGGATTTTCAAGATTTAACTGGGCAGGTCATTCAAAAAATCACCACCATGGTGACCGATGTAGAAGCACGATTGGTGAATTTAGTGGCAATGGCCGGTCACGTTGATCAACTGACTGGCATCAATCATGGCAAAATAGAAGTTGAGAAAAAAGAAGAAGATTTACAGCAAGGGGTTGGTCCGCAGCTAAATGCTGAAAATGAAGAAGATGTGGCAACCGGTCAAGATGATGTGGACGATTTACTGTCCAGTCTTGGTTTTTAAAGGAGTTATGGAATGAGTTTGGACGCTGATGACGAAATCCTCCAGGACTTCCTTGTTGAAGCTGGTGAGATACTGGAGGCACTTTCTGAGCAGTTAGTAGAGCTGGAAAATAGTCCTGAAGATAAAGATTTACTGAACACCATTTTCCGAGGATTTCATACGGTAAAGGGTGGTGCAGGTTTCTTACAGCTAGATGCGCTGGTGGGATGCTGCCATGTGGCAGAAAATGTGTTTGATATTTTAAGAAATGGCCAACGTAGTGTGACGCCAGAATTAATGGATGTTGTGCTTCGTTCATTAGATACCGTTAATGAAATGTTTGACAGTGTGCGTGCAGGGGAAGTCCCTCAAGCCGCAGATGATGCGCTAATTGCCGATTTAACTCGATTCTCAAAACCCGAATCCGCCGCTGAAGCGGCTGCACCAGAAGCGGTAGTTGAAGCCGCTCCTGAAGAGCCTGCACAGCCACCTGTTGAAGCGGCGGCACCTGCTGCACCCCAAGCCGAAGGGGATATTACCGATGATGAATTTGAAGGTTTACTCGACGCCTTAGAAGAACCCGCTGCAGGGGAAGCACCGCCAGTTGTGGCCAGCAGCGATGACGTCGCAGGTTCTGGTGAAGACACCAGCAGTGATGAAATCAGTGAAGATGAATTTGAAGCCTTATTAGATCAACTGCATGGAAAAGGAAAAGGGCCTGCGGTTAAAAGTGAGCAAGTTGAAGACGCAACAGAACCAGCTGCCCCTGTTGCCAGTGAGGAACCTCCAGAGCCTGTGGTCGCAATGGGTGCGGATGCGCCTGAAAATATAAGTGAATCAGAATTCGAAGACTTATTGGATAAGCTTCATGGCAAAGGCAAAGGGCCCACGCTAAAAGATGATGAGGGTAACGAGGGCACACCTGATAAGCCCGCAGAAACAGTAGAGCCTAAAGCGGCGGCAGAACCAGCCCCTACACCTGAGCCTGTTAAAGCAGCACCCGCAAAGGCAGCAGCACCAGATAAGGCCGCAGCAGCTAAGAAAACCGAGGCCCCCTCACCACCCACTGAAGCCACGGTACGGGTAGATACTAAGCGCCTAGATGACATCATGAATATGGTGGGTGAGCTGGTATTAGTGCGTAATCGGCTGGTGCGATTAGGGTTAAAAAGTGCCGATGAGTCAATGGCTAAAGCCGTGGCCAACTTAGATGTGGTGACAGGAGATTTACAAACCTCGGTCATGAAAACCCGCATGCAACCCATCAAGAAAGTTTTTGGGCGTTTTCCAAGAGTGGTACGAGATCTTGCCAGAAACTTAAAAAAAGAAGTAATACTTGAGTTAAAAGGTGAAGACACAGATCTTGATAAAAACCTTGTGGAAGCATTGGCTGACCCCTTGGTTCACCTTGTTAGAAACTCAGTGGATCATGGTGTTGAAATGCCAGCTGAACGATTAGCAGCTGGCAAACCTAAAGGCGGTACTGTGACGCTGAGTGCTGAACAAGAAGGCGATCACATTTTGCTATCGATTAAAGATGATGGCAAAGGCATGGATCCCAAAAAGCTTCAACAAATTGCGGTTGATAAAGGCGTGATGGATCAAGATGCAGCAGAGCGGTTAAGCGATACGGAATCGTTTAATTTAATTTTTGCTCCGGGCTTTTCGACTAAATCAGAAATAAGTGATATTTCTGGTCGTGGAGTAGGCATGGACGTGGTGAAGACCAAAATTAACCAACTAAATGGCTCAATTCATATTGATTCAGAAATTGGTCGCGGTACGCTTATTCAAATTAAGGTTCCCCTTACCTTGGCCATTATGCCAACGCTAATGGTGATGTTGGCCGATCAAGCTTTTGCATTCCCTTTAGTGAGTGTGAATGAGATTTTCCATTTAGACTTAACCAAAACCAATGTGGTGGATGGGCAAGAGGTGGTGGTCGTTCGTGAAAAACCCATTCCACTTTTCCATCTTAAGCGTTGGTTGGTGACAGGTGGTGGATTCTCATCAAGTAACGAGTCGGTAAATGAAGAAACCGTAGAAGGGCACGTATTAGTGGTCTCGGTGGGAACTCAAAGAGTGGGTTTTGTAGTGGACCAATTAGTTGGGCAAGAAGAAGTGGTGATTAAACCACTGGGTAAAATGTTACAGGGCACCCCAGGAATGGCCGGCGCGACTATTACCGGTGATGGGCGTATCGCTTTAATATTAGATGTGCCCAGCATGTTGCATCATTACGCTACTAAAATGAATTTAATCGCGGCTTAAATTTTTCCTAATACACTCTAATTTGTCAGTGTATTAGAGGAGCCATACGGAGTGCCAATGCCGATTAAAATACTTGTGGTAGATGACTCTTCTTTTTTTCAAAAGCGCATTGCAGAAATACTTAAATCAGAGCCTAGTATAAAAATAATTGGTTTTGCCAGTAATGGCCGAGAGGCTATCGAAAAGAATCAGTCGCTCAACCCTGATGTGATTACCATGGATTACGAAATGCCGGTTATGGATGGTCTAACTGCGCTGCGTAATATCATGAATTTAAAGCCCACACCGGTATTAATGTTTTCCTCCCTTACCTACGATGGTGCTCGTGTCACGCTTGACGCACTGGATGCTGGCGCGGTGGATTTCTTACCTAAAAATTTCGAAGACTTACAAAAGGGCGGCTCGAAAATACGCAACATTCTCACTGAAAAAATTAAGAATGTGGCTAAATTTTATAACCGCTCTGCCAGTCCAGAAGCCTATCGAGCTAACATTGAAAAAACCGCTGCCACAACCGCCAGTGAAGCGGTGGTAAATACACCGGTTAAGCCAGAAAGAGCGCCAGTCAAATCTCCACCCGTTAAACCCGTAGCGCCGCTTGCAAGAAATAAAGTCGCTTCTCCTATGCCTACACCTGCGGCTAAGACTCTTAAGCCCACGCAAGCGCCCACAGACAAAGCATTAGGGGCTCAGCCTAATAATACCCGTTTGGGAAAAGTCGATATTGTGTTAATTGGCACCAGTACTGGCGGGCCTGTGGCTTTGCAAAAAGTACTTACCAGTTTACCGGTTAACTTTCCTAAACCCATTATGTTGATTCAACACATGCCGGCATCATTCACCGGTGCCTTTGCAGAGCGTCTGGACAAACTTTGTAATATTAAAGTCAAGTTGGCAGAAGATGGTGATGCTATTAAGCCAGGCGTGGCGTTGTTGGCCCCTGGGGGGATGCAGATGATATTAGAGCGCACTAAAGTTCGTATTATAGAAGGGGATAATCGTGTTAATTATCGCCCATGTGTGGATATTACCTTCGCGTCTGCGGCAAAGCATTTTGCAGGTAATTGTTTGGGTATTGTTTTAACCGGTATGGGCAGTGACGGACGAGATGGGGCTAAGCTAATGAAGGCGGCAGGGGCTTCTATTTGGGCGCAGGATGAACATTCCAGTGTAATCTATGGTATGCCCATGGCGATTGCCAAAGCCAATTTGGCCAGTGCTATTTTGCCTCTCCATGATATTGGCCCAATATTGGTAAAAGAAATTAAATAATAGGCGTGTACAACACGAACAACATAGGAATAACTAATGGATTGGTTAAGCCTTGCTGGCTTGATACTGGGCATTGCGGCAATTGTAATAGGAAATTTAGCAGAAGGGGGGTTAACCTCGGCCTTAATAAATTTACCGGCGGCAGTGATTGTCTTTGGTGGAAGCATGGCTGCTGTGATGGTTCAGTCTCCCTTTTCTGTGATTAAGCAATCTATTATTCGTACTACTTGGTTATTTATTCCCCCTAGATTTAATCTTGAGGACTTACTGGAAACATTATGCCAATGGGGTTATGCCGCACGCCGTGAAGGTTTGATAGGACTCGAAAATATCGCCCAAGTAGAGCACTCGTTATTGGCAAAAAAAGGTTTGAATTTATTGGCCGATGGGCAAGCGCCCGCGGCTATTCGAAATAGCCTTGAGTTGGATTTATATAAACAAGAAGACTTAGGTTTGCAGTCGGCCCATGTTTACGACAGCTTAGGGGGTTACGCTCCGACCATTGGTATATTAGGGGCGGTGTTGGGCTTGATGCAGGTGTTAGGCACATTGAACGAACCCAGCGAAATTGGACCGGGCATCGCCACCGCTTTTGTGGCGACCATTTATGGCGTGGGCAGTGCGAATTTAATTTTTTTGCCAATGGCGCAGAAATTAAAGCACCTAGTACGCAATGAGTACATGTATAACGAGCTTACCATTGAAGGCTTAGTGGCCATTGCAGAAGGCGAACACCCCAACTCAATTCGTTATCGTTATGAAATACTTAAACACAGTTAAGATAGCTTAACTGCTTTAGGAGACGTCATTATGCCTAGGCGACACCAAAGGCCGGAATCAGTCCATCCATATCGCTGGATGGTTTCTTATGCCGATTTCATGACATTGCTATTTGCTTTTTTTGTAGTGATGTATGCAATCTCTTCGGTGAATAATCAAAAATTTCAAAAAATAAGTCATTCCTTGGTGGGGGTTTTTGAAAGCAGTAATAAATCGTTATTGCCATTTCAAATTGACGCTATCTTTCCAACACTGGCTCCTGCCAGCGACGTGACATTAGCCTCAACCCTGGATGCCGATAAACCAGAACCACCGGGTGATTTATTAGAAATGCTTCAAAGTTCATTAAGACCCTTGCTTGAGAAAGAGCGTTTTAATCTGCAAGATCAAGAAAATTGGTTGCAACTGGAAGTGCCATTAGATGCCTTGTTCGAAGGCCAACAAACGCAGTTAAGTTTTGAGGGGGAGCAGTTACTCAATAAGTTGGCGGTTACTTTTGGACAATTTGAAAACCCAATTAACATAGAAGTTTTTGGTGACAACCAAGCCAGTAAGAAAGAAAGTCCTTGGTTATTGTCGGCTAACCAAGGGGCAGCAATTGTGCAGTTTTTGGCCTCAGAAGATATTGAAACCCCACGGCTTGCCGTGGTGGCTTATGGGCCATTTCAACCCATTGCCACCAATGACGATGAAGAAGGGCGCTCTATAAATCGGCGCGTATTATTTCTAATAGACCGGCGCACACTCAAACGTGAACGCATTAAAACGGTGACGAAACAGCATTTATCTGCTAAGCCTTAATAGTATTAGATGATTAATGTATTTGGCTTAAGTTTTTAGTGCACAGTTTTTGCTTGTTATAGGGCGATAAGCTTAAAAATATAAAAGCCATAACGGATGGATGGTCATACTGTGAATCGCAGCGCAACCCGTTAACGTTAATGTTGCTAATTTGGATGCTACATTTAAATTTTTAAGCGATTTGTAATCGAAAAATAATGGAATGATAAGAGTACAGAGCCAAGGAGGTTGTTGTGCATGTATGGGCCGTAGCAAATCAAAAAGGGGGTGTGGCAAAAACCACCACTACGGTAAGTCTTGCAGGCTTATTATGCGAGCAGGGCCACAAGGTGCTAATGGTGGACTTAGACCCCCATGGTTCTTTAACGAGCTACTTTAGATATGACCCAGATGACATAGAAATGAGTGTGTATGACCTATTTATGCACCAAGGAAAAGTGTCAGCAGAACAGGCAAAAAAAATTATACTGCACACCACTAAAGAAGGCGTGGACTTATATCCAGCCAGTACTGCTTTGGCCACACTAGAGCGCAATGTTGCCAGCCAAGGGGGAATGGGCTTGGTGATCTCTAAAGCACTGGCCACACTGTGGGATCAATATCAGTACGTTATTATCGACACGCCTCCGGTATTGGGGGTGTTAATGATTAACGCCTTGGCCGCGGCACAGCGCCTACTTATTCCAGTGCAAACCGAATTCCTAGCGGTAAAGGGTCTAGAGCGAATGACCCATACTCTTAATATGGTTATGCAGTCGACCAAAAAACAATTGCCCTTCACGATTATTCCAACAATGTATGATCGGCGCACCCATGCATCAATTAACGCGTTGAAAAAAATTCGCGAACTGTATGACGATCAAGTTTTTTCAGAAAGTATTCCGGTGGACACCAAATTTCGCGACGCCAGTGAAGCCGCGCTAATGCCGTCCGATTTAGACCCTGATGGGCGAGGTGTGCGAGTGTATAAACATTTATTGACTCATTTACTTAATCACATTCAGGCGGCATAGATTATGGGCCAGTCCACTCAATCTGTGGTGAAAGATTACATAAATAACTTGCTGCTTGATTTAACTCTGCAAGAGCCAGTATTAGATTTTGCAGTAAGCAATGAATGCAAGCCAAGCGACAGCATAAAAGTCAGCCAACGAATAATGCCTTGTTTTGATCCTTTTCAATTTATGACTGTTCAACATTCCTTTAATTCAGTGCAATCTTGGTTGGTATTTTTATCGGTTTTAAAACTGGCCAGAGGGTTACCTGAAGGACGTGTAAAAAGTTACTGCTTGCAGCAATGCCAGATTTTATTGAATCAAATTAACTCTCAAGGCATGTAGCGATGACTGGCCCCGGCTCTGCCAAGTCTGGAAAGCAAAAGACTGTAATAGTGAAAGCAGTGGTCAAGGAATACCTAGATACCATACTGGCTGATGTATTCCCTGAGATTAGCGATGAACCTGAAGAAACGTTACTCGAAGCGTCAAAGGCACCCGAGCCCAATCAAGCGCCGCCAATAGATACACGTCAAGCAAGTAGTGACCTTCAAGAGAGCTATCTTGAAGAGGCACCGTTACCTACAGCAGATGCAATTGATAAAGTCTCCATCGCCCCCACCCTATCTAACTCTGCTGTTGAAGTCCCTACTATTGAAGAAAAAAAACAATCTAAAGTTGAAGTCATTGAAGCGACGCAAGCCAAGGCTCTTAAAGAGGTCAGTGACACAATAAGCGCACTTGAGTCGGTTGAGCCAGAGGCTGAAGTAGAGCTTCAATATCCACAGGCACCTCCATGGGCTCAAACGGGTTTTGATATTCTGCTATTTAACGTTTGCGGCTTAAAGCTCGCGGTGAGCATGGAGTCGTTAGGCCGAATCATTAAGGTCGAACACGATACGAGCAAAATTATAGGAAAGCCCGATTGGTTTATCGGCTCATATCATGAAAGTGAGCAGCACTTATATGTGGTGGATACTGCCAAATTCATCATGCCCGAAAAAGGTTTTGATTTAGCGGAACTGGGTTTTGATTACATTATTCAGCTGCAACGCAGTGATTGGACTCTGGCTTGCAAAGAAGTATACAAAACCATTCGCATTAGTCCTGACCAAGTTAAATGGCGCTCTCAGAAAGGAAAACGCCAATGGTTGGCGGGAACTGTGATTGAGCACATGTGTGCGCTAATTCATGTAGACAGCCTCATTGCTTTATTGCAAGAGCAAGCTAGCTGAAGCTCATTTTTAGCTTGTGAACTGATCTTTTTGTGTGGTTTGTTTAGTCATGGCCTCACACCATTTCTTAAGCTGACTGGCACACAACCTGCTCTAGTCTAGACTAGTAACAAGGACTGTTATGAATTTGACGACTTGTCCGAAATTCAAAGCATTAAGGGCAATGAGTCTGCATAGGCAGTAATCGGCCTAGCGTAGATAGGAGAGTACATATGAGTACCTATGAAGCAAAAGGGGTGGTCGATGATCCTGTGTTGCAATGGGTCACCTTTCGTTTAGATAACGAAACCTATGGCATTAATGTAATGCAGGTACAGGAAGTGCTGCGTTACAGTGAAATCGCGCCGGTACCAGGGGCTCCGCCTTATGTACTGGGCATTATTAACTTACGCGGCAATGTGGTGACCGTCATTGATACGCGTTTAAGGTTTAGCTTGTCGCAAACAGAAACTTCAGACCAAACCCGTATCGTGATTATTGAAACCGGTAATCAGGTAGTAGGCATCTTGGTAGATGCAGTGGCTGAAGTGGTGTATTTACGACAATCTGAAATTGAAACCACACCCAATGTGGGTAATGAGGAGACCGCTAAATTCATACAAGGTGTTTGTCATAAAAATGAAGAGCTGCTTATTTTGGTTGATCTTGAAAAAATGATGTCAGACGAAGAGTGGGCCGACCTAAACGATTTCTGATCGTGCGCCTTTACAAATAATATTGTCATCATAGTTCAACTTTTATTTGCACTATTGAGGTACAGGTGAATCCTGTACCTTGGTTACAACCAGTTTTTAAAAATTAAAATAATTAAATTACCTGATGTAGCACGTCAGCTTAACGCGAGTTTTTATTATGTTGGAATTTATTTTAATGCTGCAAACCAGCGGCATGGCTTTATTGATGACAATTATTCTTGCCACTTCAGCCATATCAATGGCCTATATGAATGTTCGAACCTTAAAAAAGCAAAGCCTTCGACAGCAAGTTCAAAACAAACGACTGCAAAAAGATATGCGGGCGTTGTCTAAAAGCGCTATTGGCATGGGGCAAAAGTTGTTGGATACCGATCGCAAATTAAGTGATGTATTAAAAAAGCAATTTGCTATTTTAAACAGTCAGCCAGAGCACCCGTCTTATGACCAAGCGAGTCATTTAATTGCCATGGGTGCTACGGAAGATGACTTAGTTAATACGTGCGGTTTTAGTCATGGAGAAGCAGAATTATTACTGTCACTTAAACGTCAATCGCAGCCCAGTTCTAGTCATGTGCATTGAAAGCCTAACTTCGGTGGGTCTTTAATGGTTATTGATCGCTGATCTTAAACCATCTCTCAAAAAGCCCCGTTAGGCGTAAACCTAACGGGGCTTTTGTCAAATATGTTCTTGCTCTATTTTGCTATATAGCCCATGTGGGTTTACAGCCATAAGTTACAAGGCTGCTGCTAATCACTGCCTATACTCAAAGTATCGGAGTGTTTCTAGGAGTAAGCCTGTGTTAACAAAGGTAGCCATCACAATATTATTAGCGCTAAGCCTCGTGTCCTTACACAGCCAGGCAGAGCAAATTGAATCTATTAAAGGGGCGCAAACCATAGACGCCTTTGAAGCCCTTAAGCTATTTGAGCATGGTGCTACCTTTATCGATGTTCGCGATGTAGCAGAATATCAATTGGGTCATATTCGCAGCGCCGTTCACTTAGACTTGAAGCGTGACTTTAATGACTTGTACCTAATTGAAACCCTAGATAGAAACATTCCCATCGTCATTTATTGCAATAGCGCACATTGCTATAGAAGTGCCGTGGCGACTTTTTTGGCGGTGGCTTGGGGTTATGAAAATGTCCATTATTTTAAAGACGGCTACTTTACCTGGTTGGCACTGGATCTTCCGGTGATCATGGATAACAGTCAGGATAGAATAGCGGCTCATGAAGAAGCCGATAGCCCATGGCGATTAAGCATGAAAAACGCCTTGGCTCAGCTGCAGGTCAGTAAAGACAGTGGCGAATCCTTAGCTAATCCGCCTACGGTACGCTCGCTGGCGCAATAAAGTGCACCTAACTTTAAAGTAGGCAGATAAGCTTCCATATGGAATTACAGCCAAAATTTCACTGAAAACCTCCATATATGGGGGTTTTTAGCATATAACGTTCAATAAACACCCAGAACCCTAACGCTTTGTTTTAATTCGTAAAAAATTTGAAAATAGGGGTGACAAACCGATTTTCCCACGTATAATGCGCCCCACATCTCGAGACAAGCACAGCTTGTTGCAGATAAGCTTCCAAGCTTAACGATAAAAAGATGTGTGTGGGGCCTTAGCTCAGCTGGGAGAGCGCAACACTGGCAGTGTTGAGGTCAGCGGTTCGATCCCGCTAGGCTCCACCAATTTTCCTTTTAAAATCAATGACTTAACGGTCTGAGATAATTTAAGGAATACGGTAAAATGTAAAGAAGCTCTGAAAAAGCTCTATAATTACTTTTATCGGATAAAAAGTGAATTGGGTCCCGTTCGTCTAGAGGCCTAGGACACCGCCCTTTCACGGCGGTAACAGGGGTTCGACTCCCCTACGGGATACCATCCTTTTCACTTTAGTACATACCCCCCCTCTTTGTTTTAGATTGAATCAACCCAAAATATCTGGGTTATACCAAGTATTCTTTTAAAATCGATGGCTTCACGGTCTGGGGTGTTTAAGAAAAGCGGCAATTTTGAAATGTTGCCGAAATGTTGCCAGTTAATTTGGTGATGTTAAAAGTAAGTGAATTGGGTCCCGTTCGTCTAGAGGCCTAGGACACCGCCCTTTCACGGCGG